>Ga0268299_1002715_pt1 | contig 19436 bp, 20 predicted proteins | sample NOBtaG_FD_193484 | JGI IMG/M metagenome (GOLD analysis project Ga0268299, IMG submission 193484) | Activated sludge microbial communities from bioreactor in Nijmegen, Gelderland, Netherland - NOB reactor | ecosystem: Engineered > Bioreactor > Aerobic > Activated sludge | place: Netherlands...
GGCTTCGTCCAATGATGCCGTACCGCCGGAGGCCACAAATTTCTTTCCGAAGCGTTCCTGGAGCGCGCCGTCGAGTGCGTCCATCGTGACACATTTCGTAATGCCCGATACCGAGCCGATCATGGCCATATTGGTCGACAACTCGGTTCCCGCAACTTCGATCGCGAGCTCGGTTCCGGCAATGTAGAACACCGCGACGTTCAAGTCTTTCAGCCGGTTGATGTCTTCCTCCGACAAAAGGGGTTGTGCGGAGTTAATGATCACGACGCCACTTTCCTTTACCCCGGAGTAAAACGGCATGGTGTAGCTTTTCCCCATTGTGATGACCTGCGGATGAAACACTTGAATCACGTCCGGGAACACAAGCTCCCCCCGGTCATAGATCCGTTCGATGCCGATACGGCAGTAGCTCTCCGCCGGCGCCATCCGCTTCTCGGCCCCGAAGAACGGGTTCGAGATCGAAAACTTTCCATCCCGGTTGGCGGCCATGGCCAGGACATGCGCGGCAGTGACGGCACCCTGTCCGCCCAAGCCCGACATCCGGATATTGAGTCTCTTCTTAATCATGGAGAACCTCCGGTTTCGTTAGGCTTGTCCCGCCAACTGCTTTGCGGCCGCCTTCCGTTCCTTGTCCTTCGCGGCCAGTTCAGCCAGGAGCTGCTTGGCCGGCTCGCTGACGTATTCCTTGTAGGCAAACCGTTCGGTCGGCTTTTCTGAATCACGCATTTCCTGCAAGCCTTCCATACTGTTTTTCCCGATTTCCAGAATGCAGGGAGTATAGAGCTGGAGATAGGTCGGACCGATTTCGCGCGCAATATGTACGGCATTTCGGATGACCTTCTCCACCAGGGAGGGCTTGCTGACCGTGCAGTTCACCACATAGTGACAACCGGACTCTCGGGCGATCTCCGGCAGTCGCACCTTGTCGAACAATTTGCCAACGGGAGCCATTTTGGCCACGAATCCCTTCTGCATGAGTCCGCTCTCCTGCCCGCCGGTGTTGGCGTAGAGCTCGTTGTCGAAACAGATGGTCGTGAACTTCTCTTGGCGGAACCAGGCTTGGAGCGTCATGTCGAGGCCGATGTCCACCGTAGCGCCGTCACCTGCGAGGACCACGACGTCTTTCACGCGGTCCGGAAATCGCACGGTGAGGGCCCGCTTCAGACCCGATGCGATCGCATTCTGGTTGCCGAACAGCGAGTGGATGTTATGAACCGCAACCATTGGAAACACCAGACTGGTACAGCCGGTAGAGCCGACCATGACCGTATCTTCCGGATTCGGAAGCGAAGCCAGGATGTAACGAAAAGCCATCGACTCCGGACAGCCGGCGCACAGCGAGTGCTGCTCGATCAGCTCTTTGGATGTACCGATATCTTTCCAGCCCCGATCTTCCTTGCCGTAGGTCGCGCTCTTGACCAGGTCCTGATAGTCGGACGGCATGATGTCGTAGAGATCTTCAGAAATCTTGATCCGTTCTTTACTCATGTGGCCTCCTCAGATTCGCTCGCGGGAGCGACAGGTTCTTGCGATGTGCTGCTCAGCTTCCACGACCGGCCAGGGAGAAGCTCTTCATCCCGAGGGCCGTCTTAATTTCCTGGACGATGATCTCCGGCGGCATCGTCATGCCCCCGCAGACGTGCGGGCCGGCATGGACGCGCTGGGGGTTCGGGATGGACGCGCGGAGTTCCTTCGCGAGCCAGCCGGTGACGTTGAATTCCGGAACGAAAATGTGCTTGGCGTTCTTCGTCGCTTCCCGGATCTCTTCTTCCGGCCAAGGACGAAGGGTTTTGATCTTGACCAGACCGCACCGGACACCCTCGTCTTCCAGCAAGCGGATGGCCTCGCGTCCTTGTGACACAGCAGTGCCGGATGCCACGATCACGATGTCGGCGTCGGTGTTTTCTGTATCGATCAGTCCATTCAGCCAATGGATGGAATGCTTGCGGGATCGCTCAACGGCGGCCCAAATTTCCTGTTGCCATGAGGCATGCGTGGCGTAGCTGATGTAATTGCTCTTCATGACGAAAGGATCTCGCATCATGCGGACAGGCGGACACTCCATATCCATGCATGGAACGGGCGAGCGATACGGATCATAGGGAGGGAGGCACATGTCGGTCGGGGTCAGGTTGACGACATCCTTCGTATGCGTCACGAAGAAGCCATCGCAACAGAGTGCCAGCGGAAGATGCACGTCCGGTTCTTCGGAGACCATGTAGCCCTTGAGAATCCAATCGAAGAAGTCTTGGGCTGTTTCCGCATGCCAGACCAGCATACCGGTATTCAGCAGATAGGCGATTTCCAGCGTGTCCGGTTGGATCGACAACGGAGAGTTGATGCCGCGACAGGTGACGATCATCTGGATCGGCAACCGTGCGCCGGCCCACATGGGAAAATTTTCCATGGCCCGCATCGTGCCCGGTCCCGCCGTCGTCGTGAATACCCGAGCGCCTCCGAAGGCGGCGCCCGCGCATTGCGACATAACGGCGAATTCGCTCTCGCCGCGGAAATAGTCGCCGATATAGCCCTCGGCGAACAACTCTCCAATTAACGCCGCCGCTTCGCTCTGCGGGGTAATCGGATAGGCAATCATGACGTCGCAACTGGAGCGACGAACGGCTTCTTTGATCACTTCGCTGCCCGTATAGAACGACGGAGTGCGGGGCGCCTCGTGAAGCATCTTCCACGGATCGGTAAATGTCTGGCCTTTCTTATTCTGAGTTCCGATAAAGGATTTTGATTCCGCCATGGCCCCAGCCTCCTTTCACTGCATCAGGTAGTGCTTAGCTTGTTGCGCCGTTCTTGGTCGTCAACCGCGGTTTGACCGTTCCCTTGAGTTTTTTTATCCAATCGGCGAGCGTCATGATTTTTTCGACCGATGCGTCGCGGAACGACAGCATCGCATCCTCATGGCCAGCTTGGGCGCACATGGCGATCGTATAGCAGGAAGTACCGCCCCGGATGATCTTGAGGGAGAGGTTTGCTTGGTGACAATGAACTCCCACAAACATGCAGCAATCAATCTTGTTGTGCCAAATAGTCAAATTAGGGTGGTTCGGATTGATTTCGACTTCCGGATTGATCTTGGGGTATTTCGGTCTGTAGTCGGGCATGGGAATGAGCATCGCTTTCTGGCCCGGCTGCACGCATTCCTTCAGCGTGTTGTACAGATGGCGGATGGCCGTGGCTTTCTTCGCGGCTTTTTCGTTCCAAGCCCACAACACCAAGGGGCCGGGGAAGATCGTCGGCACAGAGGCCATGAGAAACTGGCGAGCGGCTTCTTCGTACGCCTTTTCCTCCGATGCAATGACGCCGTTGATGTGAGCCTCGCCGGGATTGGGCAAGTACACACCCATGGATGCTGCAGCGGGAGGAAGAAAATGTTCGGGACCTGGTAACACGCGATATTGACTCATTCCAGCTCTCACTCCGCAGTAAGGGTTAACAATGAGAGAACTTCGATTTTTCAATAAGCTCGGCTACTCTCAATGTAAGCTTTTCCCGGGACATCTGCAACATCACAGAAGGCCCAAACTGGGGAAATTTTGGGCTATCGGACAAAGTAGAACTAGGCCTATTGTCCTAAGCGAAGCCGTCTCTTCCGTGAAGGATCAATCGCAGACTTGTGAGGCATTATAGGGGCGGGAATTTCGCTATGTCAAACGAGGCACGGGAAATTCTCGCTCCTCGCTCGTGGGAATCACCGCGGGTCTTGTATTGCACAAGTAATTGATAATATTGCATATAATAATTTTTATCTAGGGGAGCTCCTCGCATGCTTCGATCGAACCGAGCACGCAGGCTCTCTCAAAATCGTCTTTCGCAAGCCTGCCTTGGAGCTGGTTTTGGTATAGCTTGGCGCGGGTGAGGAGCGCTCCGGTGTTTGTCGGATCGACGCGGATAACTGTCGAAAGATCTTCAAGGGCCTGTCCGGGACGATTGAGCTTCAACAGGATCTCGCTGCGGAGCAAGTACGCTTCTTTCTGGTAAGGAATCCAACTGTCGGGGGTCTGGGTGTCGAGGAGTCGTTTTAATGTGGTAAGGGCCTGATGCAAATGTTTGGATTCCGCTTGCCGCCGGGCGTGGGTGGTGTAGACGACGATGAGGCGTTGGCGGGCAATATCGAAAAACGGGTCCAGAGCCAGCGCCTGCTCATACGAAACGGCGGCTTCGTCCATTTGCTTGAACCACGTTTGGACATCGCCCTTTCCAACCCATCCCCAGGCATTCTGGCTGTCAAGTTGGAGCGCTTTGTCAAAGTCCGTTTGCGCCTTTTGGAGATACTCGGCATACGTGTCCGGGCTTGAATGTTGTGCGAAAGCCAGAGAAACCAATCGAAGATAGGTTTGACCTCTAATGAGAAGCGGCTCCACCGAATGCCCGTCCAGCGTAATGGCCTCAGAGGACAGTTGGATCTTCTCGCGCAGGTTCTGCGATAGCACGGCCCTGCTCACCAAGCTTCTTGCCTGTTGGCCGGGCTCCGATCTCCCGGTTGGTTCGATGATCAGCATTCGTACCCCGATGGGGTCTTGTTGGAATTCCTTCAGCTGCTTGCGCAGTTGCTGATTTTCCTGCTGCAATTGGCGGAAATGCTGGGAGAGCTTCGCTTCCGATTGCAGCCGTCGGACTGCGGCGATGAGATGATCGATGTCAACAGTGGCTCGGATCCGCACGAAAAAGACAGGTCGATCGTTTTCAAAGGATCGCTGTGATTCAAGGATTTCCGTTTCGGCAATCCCGGCGGCGATTGTGCGTATTTCCAGCGTTGCACGCTGTGTCCGTTGCCCCTGAAATTCCCTCTCGATATCCTGAAATGTCGCTTCCAGGTACACGCCCGCTTCTTCAACCGCCTTCCGCTGCGCCTGCTGTAGGACTTTCTCCTCCGCACTGGCCAACGTGTCGCCGTCCGCCATGGTGTAGGACGCTTCGACCGTGACTACTTTTCCTGACGAAGCACGAGCAACGAGCGGAAGAGAAATGAGGATGAAAAAGAACCAGAGAAAGGCTACCGGCCGGATGATTGGTTGAAAGGCTGAGCGCATAGAACAACTATAGCGCGCAGCATTTAGAGCGGCAATTCGACGAGAACCGGCGAGCGATGCTCGTGCAACTCTCCCCGGTTGTGGGCGATTATCGTGGCTTTGGAAACACCTGAGTGAACGGATGCACCTCCACCCGTTCAAACACCCCGTTGACCGTGTAAGGGTCTTCAAGCGCGAACTTACGGGCTTCGTCGAGGGAATCCGCTTCGATAACGATGAGGCTTCCCGTCTTGTCTGTGAGGGGGCCTGCTAGGAGGACCCGGCCAACTTGATCGAGAGGCTCCAGATTGGCAAGATGAGCAGGCCGGTGAACTTTGCGGCGTGCTTCTCCATCGGGACCATCGAATCCAAGAATGACGAAAATCATGACCGGCAGTCAGAGGCGTTGATGAAGCTCCAAGAAAAGTTACGGTCTAAGAGGGACTCTCAAGCGGGCACCGGTCCTTGTAGCCTGAAGTTGTTTCGTGCCACCATCGAATTTCTTGTTCTCCCATTTTCCAGCAGAGGAACACGATCCGGCCGTCGCGAAGATGGGGGAAGTCGCAGAGTCCCATGTCAAGATCCTTGACGACGACCCCCAGCTCGTGGATTGCCTTGATGTTGGCGCTGACTTGCTGGAGGCTGGTGATATAGAGCGCGCCGACTGTGCTTCCGCCACCGTATTCAGCCCGAGCACTCGCTTTTCGAATATCGTCCTTGGTTCGAACCAGCGTTTCTCTGGCCTGCTTGACCGAGGTCAGACGTGAATTCAGCTGAGGAATCAAGCGATTGGCTTCAGCCAACGTGAACAGCCGGTCGTGGTGTTCCTGTTCGTCGTCCTGCGACATACGTGTCCTCGGTTAGATGCGCTCATGTAGCATATCGGTGTTTCTTCCCGCAATACTAGAGCGGGTGGCAGAGGATCAGCATTCCATCTCATGCACGATTGTGCTGGGCGATTGGGACTGAGACGAGGGTCTCCGAAGGAACAACCGACTCCCCGCTCCTTAATTCTGTTGACAAGCATAGATTCGCAGGGTATGCTCCACCGTAACTAGCTTTCAGTTCGAGTCTACGGATTTTCCGCACACAAGTACTTCCGGGGCACGTCTCGACACAATCTACAAAGTATGCCAGAGGACCAGTCGGTGCGCGGGAGTTCTCGCTTACGGGTATCCACGGGACAAGAGGCAAGGCCGTCCCTCACAAAGCGTCTCCTCGAATTAGAAACACACGCGGTACAATCGCCAACTCATTGATCAGTTCCGTAATCGCGCGCCAGTCGACATTGACCATGTTTCGTACTCATCGCTGACCCACCAGCCAGGAGCTTGAGAGGACACGTATGGCACAAACCAAGGGAGAGGTTATGCATCTTGCCGAGTTGAAGCAAAAAACCATCGCCGACCTTAACGATGTCGCGCGCGATCTCAAAATCGAGGGAGCGGCAAATCTTCGCAAACAGGAATTGATTTTCGCCATCCTTCAAGCGCAGACCGAGAAGAACGGCGTGGTTTTCGGCGAGGGGGTTCTCGAAACATTGCCTGACGGTTTCGGATTCCTCCGTGCTCCTGACTCCAACTATCTTCCTGGGCCGGACGACATTTACATCTCGCCGTCGCAGATCCGCCGCTTCAACCTTCGTACGGGCGACATCGTATCCGGTCAGATCAGGCCTCCGAAGGAAAGCGAACGGTACTTTGCGCTGCTCAAGGTGGAAAAGGTCAACTATGAAGATCCGGAAGTCGCGCGTGACAAGATCCTTTTCGACAACCTCACCCCGCTATATCCGGAAGAGCGCATCAATCTTGAATTCGACCGCGAGGAATATTGTACCCGGGTGATGGATCTGACGACTCCGATCGGTAAGGGGCAGCGAGGCTTGATCGTCGCCGCGCCGCGTACTGGCAAGACCATGTTGCTGCAGGCCATCGCTCGCGCCATCCTCAAGAACCATAAAGAAGTGACCCTGATAGTCTTGTTGATCGACGAGCGGCCGGAGGAGGTCACTGACTGGCAGCGGCAGGTCAAGGCGGAGGTGATCAGTTCCACGTTCGACGAGCCGGCTCAGCGACATGCTCAGGTCGCGGAGATGGTGTTGGAAAAAGCGAAACGTTTGGTCGAGCACAAGAAGGACGTCGTCATTCTCCTGGACAGCATCACGCGCCTTGCGCGCGCCTACAATACGATCGCGCCTCCGAGCGGCAAGGTTCTCTCTGGCGGTCTCGACTCCAACGCGCTCCAGCGACCGAAGAGATTCTTCGGCGCGGCCCGGAACATTGAAAACGGCGGGAGTTTGACCATCATGGCCACTGCGCTCGTCGATACCGGCAGCCGGATGGACGACGTCATTTTCGAGGAGTTCAAAGGAACCGGTAACATGGAGGTCCATCTGGATCGTCGTCTGGCCGATAAGCGCATCTTCCCGGCGATCGATATCAGCCAGTCCGGAACACGCAAAGAGGAGCTATTGGTGGATAAGGACCGGCTCAACAAGATGTGGATTCTCCGGAAGGTGTTGAGTCCGCTCGGCACGATGGAAGCCATGGAATTTCTGATGGACAAGGTGCAGGGGACCAAGACCAACCAGGAATTCCTGCAATCGATGAACCGATAAATACCGAGTTGTATTCCGATCGTCGGACAGGGTACAGTGACGGGTCTTCGAATAGGCGAAGGCAGTAGTTTCGGAGGCAGAGGCCACATGAAGAAGGGTATTCATCCGTTGTACCGGGAAGCAACGGTACATTGTGCGTGCGGGAACAAGTACAAGACCAGATCGACGGTCGGGGACATCAACGTCGATATCTGCTCGAATTGCCATCCGTTCTTCACCGGGACGCAGAAAATCGTCGATACCGAGGGGCGGGTCGAGCGCTTTAAGAAGAAGTACGCGAAGAAGGGTAAGTAGCAAACCCTGCGAACATACGAGAGACCCTGCTTCGCGAGCGGCAGGGTCTCTCTTTTTTTGTCTTGAGTCTTTTCCCGACAAGTTGGCACGGACCGCGTCGAGGAGCGCATGGAAGCAGCCTTGTTGAAACGATGGGAATCTCTCGCAAGTCGATATGATGAGTTGACCACGCAGCTCACGGACCCCTCCGTCATCGGCCAGCCTCCGTTACTGGTCAAGCTGAATAGAGAGCGAACCGAACTCGAACCGGCTGCGCACCTCTTCCAGCGGTATCGAGACCTCCTCAAACAATCGGAGGACATTTCGCACATGCTTGCGGATTCAACGACTGCCATGGAGTTTCGGTCCTTGGCCGCCGAGGAAAGTGCGAAACTCGATGAGGCGATGGCAGCGCTCCAAGCCCAGGTGATGGAGCATCTGACTCCCAAGGATCCTCGCGACGACAAGAGTCTGTTTCTGGAGATTCGAGCCGGCACCGGCGGCGATGAGGCTGCCTTGTTCGCCGGAGACCTGTTTCGGATGTACGTGAAATTTGCCGAGCGGCACAAGCTGAAAGTGGAAATTGTGGAAGCCTCCGAAACCGGGAAGGGCGGCTACAAGACGGTGATCGCGCTCATCGAAGGAAAGGGCGGCTATGGCCTGTTCAAGTATGAAAGTGGAGTGCATCGGGTCCAGCGCGTGCCGGTGACCGAGGCGGCGGGCCGAATTCATACGTCCACGGTCACGGTGGCGGTCATGCCGGAAGTCGACGAGGTGGACGTCCAGATTGATCCGAAGGATCTCCGAATCGACACGTTCTGTTCGTCCGGTGCGGGCGGGCAAAGCGTCAATACCACCTATTCGGCTGTGCGAATCACCCATCTTCCGACCGGCGTCGTGGTGTCTTGTCAGGATGAACGATCGCAGCTGAAGAATCGCACGAAGGCCATGCGAACACTGCGCGCCCGAATTGTCGAAGCCGAACGGGAAAGGCAAGATGCCGAAATCGCTCAAAATCGTAAAGCACAGGTGGGAACAGGAGACCGCAGCGAGAAGATCCGTACCTATAACTTTCCGCAGAATCGGGTTACGGATCATCGTGTGGGTTTGACGCTCCATAAGCTGGAACATGTGCTGGCCGGTGACATGGACGAACTGGTTGAAGCGTTGCGTTCCCAGCGTGATCAGGCGGCCGTCGCGGAGGCTTCATGAGTCCGTCTTCGGGAGCGGCTGCCGAGGAGTGCTGGACGGTCGGGCAGGTGGTCGCCGAAGCATCCCGACAACTCTCGGAGGCTGGGTTGGACACTGCCGACCAGGAAGCGGTCTGGTTGGTCGAATATGCGTTGGGGTTGTCGAGGCTGCAGCAAGTTCTTCACGGGAAGCGCGAGTTGTCTGTCGGCGACGTCACAGGGCTGCAGCGGCTTGTGTCCAGACGAGTCAACAGAGAACCGCTTCAATATATCCTTGGCACGCAGGATTTTTGCGGACTCGAGTTTGAGGTCAATCCCTCGGTACTCATTCCTCGGCCTGAAACCGCCTTATTGGTTCAAGAAGCACTTCGCCGGGTGCAATCCCGGGAAAGGCCTGTCCTCGTCGATGTTGGGACGGGGTCCGGTTGCCTGGCCATTACGCTCGCCCGCCTGTTGTTACCGCAGCAACTGCTCGCGATCGATCTCTCGCCGGAGGCCTTACAGACAGCGAAGCAGAATGCAAATCGCCTTGGGTGCGAATCTGTGACGTGGCTGGAAGGCGACCTGTTGGCACCCCTGGCCGGACGAGGACTGGAACAGGGTGTCCACGTGATTGTTTCAAATCCGCCCTATGTCTCCGAATCAGATTGGCAGGCGCTTCAGCCAGAAATTCGCCTCCACGAACCCAGATTGGCACTGGTCGCGGGCGCTCATGGGACCGAACTGCACGAGCGGCTGATCCGCGAGGCGATTCCGTTTCTGGTGCCGGGAGGGTGCTTGATCATGGAACTGGGGTTGGGACAGAGCGGATCGTTGATCGAGTACGTGCAGGCGTGTGCCGCGTATCAATCGGTCAAGACGCTCCGCGATGATGCGGGGATCGAGCGCGTGTTGGTTGCTGAACGCGCAATAAAACAGGACGCGTCGCATGGATAAGATCGTTATCAATGGAGGCGTCTCTCTGAGGGGACGTGTCCGGATCAGCGGTGCCAAGAATTCCGCTCTGCCGATCCTCGCATCAACAATTCTAGGCGGCGGGGAGTGCGTGATCAGCAATGTGCCGCGCGTCGTCGATGTGGTTACGATGGGCAAGCTGTTGGGAATTCTTGGGGCCCAAGTGACGCAGGAAGGAAACCATGTCGTTATCAAGGCCGACGTGATCAACTCGACTCAAGCCCCGTATGAACTTGTAAAGACGATGCGCGCTTCTGTGCTGGTATTGGGGCCACTCCTCGCACGTTGGGGGCAGGCCACTGTGTCGCTGCCGGGTGGATGCGCCATTGGTTCCCGTCCCGTGAACATGCACCTTGCCGGACTCACCAAACTCGGGGCGGAGGTGTGGGTCGAACATGGCTATATTCATGCACGGGCGAAACGACTGACCGGTGCATCCATCTATTGCGATGTGCCCACCGTAACGGGCACGGAAAATCTGATGATGGCCGCTTCGCTTGCTCAGGGAACCACTGTGATCGAAAATGCCGCCAAGGAGCCGGAAATCGTGGACTTGGCCGATTTCCTGACGAAACGGGGCGCGCGTATTGCCGGAGCCGGCACGGACACGATCACCATCGAAGGCGTTCGCGAACTTCGAGGCAGCGATCACGAGGTCATTCCGGATCGTATTGAGGCCGGCACCTATCTGGTTGCCGGGGCGATCACGAAAGGATCGATCTCCGTCGATCGATGCCGTCCCGACCATCTTGAGCCGGTCATCGCCAAACTTCGGGAAGCCGGCATGGACATTCGCGTCGAGAAGGAATCGGTACATTTGGACGCGAGAAAAGCTGGTCGCCCCATTGGTGTCGACATACGCACAATGCCGTTCCCGGGGTTTCCCACGGACATGCAGGCGCAAATGGCGGCGCTTCAGTCCGTCGCCAGAGGGACCAGCATCATTACCGAAACGGTCTTCGAAAGCCGGTTCATGCACGTGGAAGAACTGAGGCGAATGGGAGCCGATATTCGAGTCGAAGGCAATCGCCTGATGATCGCCGGATGCGAGCGCTTGACTGGCGCTCCTGTTATGGCCTCCGATCTCCGGGCCAGCGCGGGGCTCATCCTCGCCGGACTGGCGGCAGAAGGGACCACCGAGGTGTTGCGGGTGTATCATCTCGATCGCGGTTACGAAGAAATCGAAGAAAAGCTTCGGGGACTCGGGGCGGTCGTCGATCGCCGTGTCGCCTAATGTTGCAATCGCCGGGGCCGGAAAAGATCAAAACCCCATGCTGACTGTCGCGCTCTGCAAAGGTAAGTTGATTGAACCGACGCTCGCGTTGTTCGAGCGCGCGGGCTATGCTGGGGCCACCCTGGCCACCGAAAGCCGACGCTTAGTCTTCGCCTGTCCGGAGATCGGGATGACGTTCTTGATCGTCCGGCCGACCGATGTTCCCACTTACGTGGAATACGGAGCGGCGGATGTGGGGATCGTCGGGAAAGATGTATTGCTGGAACAGGACAGCGACGTCTACGAGCCATTGGATTTGGGGTTTGGAGCGTGTAGAATTGCCGTCGCGGCGCTCCGCGGTCAAAATTCTCGTGACCGGCTCTCCTCCAAAATTCGGGTGGCGACCAAGTACCCGAGAATTACCGAACGCTATTTCAACCAACGCGGCGTCCCAGTTGAGATCATCAAGTTGTATGGTTCGATCGAGTTGGCGCCCCTCGTAGGCTTGGCCGATCGCATCGTGGATCTGGTCGAGACTGGTAACACGCTCAAGACGCACGACCTCGTCGAGGTTGAGTGCATTGCGACGTCGTCGGCACGTTTGATCGTCAATCGAGCCAGCCTCAAATTGAAACATGCCGCCGTGACCGAACTCATTCAGAAACTTCGAAAAGCTGCGGGCGTACAAGGGACGTCCGCGTCGCCGACGACACACGGACGAAGCCGGACTAATCGGAAGACCAAACGGGTGCCTGCATGAAGATCATCACCTCGACGGATCGGGCATTCGGCCCCGCCTTGCAAAAGGTCGTTTCGCGTTCGAGAGCTCAGGGTGCCGCGGTGGAAAGGACCGTGAATGCCCTCTTGCAGGCGGTAGAGCGGGGCGGTGACAAGGCCGTGCTTCGTTACACGAAACAGTTCGATAAGGTTGCTCTCAAGCCGAGCGAACTCAAGGTAACGCCGGAAGAGATCAAAGATGCGTATCACCGGATCAGAAAGGACGAAGGTGACGTCTTGCGATTCGCTGCACAGCGGATCGCGGCGTTTCACGAACGGCAGCGCACGAAAACGTGGATGTATCAGGATGGCGAGGCGACACTGGGTCAGGTCGTCACGCCGATCGATGCGGTCGGCGTGTATGTGCCGGGCGGCAAGGCGGTGTATCCTTCGACGGTCCTGATGAGCGCGATTCCGGCGAGGGTTGCAGGAGTTTCGCGCATCGTGATGTGTACCCCGCCTCAGAAGGGGGGAATCAATCCCTATCTGTTGGTTGCCGCGGATATCGCCGGTGTCACGGATATTTTTCGCGTCGGCGGAGTCCAGGCGATCGGGGCATTGGCGTTCGGGACAAAATCCATTCCGAAAGTCGACAAGATCGTGGGACCCGGCAACATTTACGTGGCCACGGCCAAGCGCCTGTTGTATGGAACGGTCGGTATCGATATGGTGGCGGGTCCGAGCGAATTGCTGGTGGTCGCCGACGACGACGCGAAGGCAGCGCATGTGGCGGCAGACCTGCTATGTGAGGCCGAGCACGACGAAGACGCCCAGGTATGGCTGGTGACGACGTCCGCGTCGCTTGCGAAGGATGTCGGGAGATTGCTGGAACAGCAGCTGCGGGGGCTGCAACGGGAGAAAATCGCCGCCAAGTCCGTGGGAAGGCATTCCGTGGCGTTCGTGGTGACTACGATGGACGAGGCCATTGATGTGGCCAACCAGATCGCCCCGGAGCATCTCACGCTGTCAGTGGACCAACCCTTTGACTATCTCGAGAGGATTCGCCATGCCGGGGCATTGTTCCTGGGCCGGTATACGCCGCCCTCGGTGGCTGACTACGTCGCGGGCCCGAATCACGTCTTGCCGACCGGAGGAACCGCCAAGTTCTTTTCGGCGTTGTCGGTCCTCGACTACCTGAAAGTAAGCAACATTGTGCACTATACGAAGGAGGAACTGAGCAAGGTGAAAGATCATCTCATCCGATTCGCTCATATCGAGGGCTTTGATGCCCATGCGAAGTCGGCCCAAAGTAGGTTCGCATGAAAAAAAACGACACGCCTTCACGACAGGCTTCCATTCATCGGGCAACCAAGGAAACGGATGTCCGTGTCGAATGGGTATTGGACGGGAGTGGGCAGGGCACCATCGACACCTCTATCCGGTTCTTCGACCACATGCTCGAATTGCTCGCCCGGCATGGGTTTTTTGACCTCACGGTCCAGGCCAAGGGCGATATCGATATCGACGAGCATCATACGGTTGAAGACGTGGGGATTGTCATGGGCAAGGCCCTGCATCAAGCCCTTGGCGAAAAGGCCGGCATCAAACGATTCGGTTTCGCCTCGGCTCCGCTGGATGAGACGCTGGCGCAGGTGACCGTTGATTTGAGCGGCCGGCCGTTTTTGGTCTACAACGTGAATCTGCCAGACCGCAAAATCAAATCATTCGATCTCGGGTTGTTCGAGGATTTTTTTCAAGCATTCGTGACCCATGGCGGGCTCAACCTGCACGTCAATCTGCTGTACGGACGGAATCCCCATCACATCATGGAGGCGATCTTCAAGGCGCTGGCGAAGGCGCTTGATCAAGCGACGACCGTTGAAGAACGTCTGGCAGGAAAAGTGTTGTCGACAAAAGGCACGTTGTAACAGTTGGGAGGTCCGCCTCTCGGCCAAATCAACCGCAAGCCATCCTTAGATTTCCCCCAGCACCCCCTTCGTTGTCTTGAAGTGCAACTTCGCGATTGCTGCCAATCGATTCTGCCCGTGTTTCTTGACCACCATTCTCCCCGCAAGTTCAACGGCCGGTGAGGCTCCTTTGGGGAGAGTTGTGCCGACCTCGTTGGACAACCGTTTTAATCGAAGCAGGAACTCAGCACGCGCCAGAACGGACGCGGCTGCGACGGCGAGATCCGATTCTGCCCCGGTGCGCTGTTGGAGAGTGATGGTGCGGCCCTTGGCCTGCAAGGCGTTCAGGATAAGGCATTCGTCGCCGAATTGATCGGAGACGGCCAGGCTGCACGGCACCCGCTCCAGCAAGTTCTCGAGGGCTTTGGCATGTCCCCAGGCGAGCAGCCGATTGAGGTTGCGGATCTTTGCATAGAGCTCGTTGTATTTCTGCGGTCCGATCGCGATGATGCTGTGAGGACACACGGTCTTGATGTCCGGGGCCATTTCCAGAATCCGTCCGTCGGATATTTTCTTGCTGTCTCGGACCTGCATCAGTGCGAGTTCCGCTTGCGTGGTCCCATCGACAAAGACCGCGGCGATGACGAGCGGGCCGAAATAGTCGCCCTTCCCCGACTCGTCGATCCCGATGCGTTCGATTACGGGCTCCGGCATGTTGTCGGATGAGTCTGCCAAGTCTCAGGTAGAAAACGGCGTGGTGGGGCGGTAATCTAGCAGAGCCGCCAAGGACGGTCAATTTTGACGCGTTGTCCAGATAAGGGAGGACGGTAATGGCCGCAGCTGTACGTCGTCGTGGTCGCATATGGAGCCTGGTCGTTTCCTGTGTAGTTCTGACGATCGGATTCATTGGGTGCGAAAAGAACCCATACACGGGCCGCTCTCAATTGCTCATGACCTCTGTGGGGGAAGAAATGGAGATGGGCGCTCAGGCCTATACGCAGGTCAAGAGCGATCCAAAAATGAGACTGTCTCAGGATCCTCGGGAGATCGAACCGGTCAGGCGCGTGGCGGCCCGTATCGTCGAAGCCGCAAAGCGGTCAAAATATGCGGAGATGGCCAAACAGTTTCAATGGGAAGTGACGGTAATCAAGGATGACAAAATGGCGAATGCCTTCGCCCTCCCCGGGGGCAAGATGGCGGTGTATACGGGGATCTTTCCCGTCGCGAAGACGGAAGCGGGCTTGGCGGCGGTGATGGGGCACGAAGTCGTACATGCCCTGGCCCGGCATGGGGCTGAGCGTATGAGTCAGGAGCAATTGACGAACGCAGCCGTGCAAGCCGCCGGAGCGGCGGCAGGAGCCGCAGGGGGCGGCCTCGTCTCTCAAGGGACGATGGCGGCTCTCGGCGCCGGCGCTCAGGTGGGTGTGTTGCTGCCATTCAGTCGGCAGCATGAATCGGAAGCGGACTACATCGGCATCCTGCTCGCCGCCGATGCAGGTTATGATCCAAGAGAGTCCATTGCTCTATGGGAGCGCATGGAACGGATGTCGGGCGGAGGCGGGCCGGCCGAGTTCCTGTCCACTCATCCAAGCCATGGGACGAGGATTGAGGATCTCAAGAAGGCCATGCCGGAAGCCCTGAAAATCTACAAGACGCGGCAACCGGTGCCTGCAGCGGATCTGCCTGGAATTGGCGGCTGACCTGAGTCGCATCCCGCGTTGGACGTGCCGCCGGTGCTCTTTCGTAGGGATAGTGCGCTTCACCGATCACTGGGATAATGCGTAGCGGTGACGGTTCATCCCGAACGGAAGGGGGAGCCTATGGTCGCTCGATACGGACCTCGAGTCCCGATTGTTGGTCAGGCGGTTCTGGCCGGCAGCCACGCGTCCTGCGAAGGCCGGGTGCTCGATCTCTCGGTTCCAGGTTGTCTCATCGAATGTTCGCATCGACTGCATGTCGGAGACTATGTGCGGCTTCGGGTGTCATTGCCAGATGGAGGGGCCGCCATGACCGTGCTTCTCGCCGCGGTACGGTGGGTGTGCGCGAACCGGGTGGGGTTGGAATTCATTCGGTCCTCTATCGGAGACCAACATCGTCTCGCCGCGTTCATTCGTCGCCATGGGCCTCGAACGAGCAATCCCGTCACGGGGTCTTCGAAGTGGGGTGAAACGGTGATGCTTTTGGGCGCGTCAGGCGATTGATGGAACTGCCTCGTCCTACCACCGTGAGACACTCAGCTGCTTGCATCCGTCGGCTCCGTTTCCTATACTGATTCGGCGCGAGGGGGAAGACCGGGAGATTGCTCGACGCGGAAACGCGGCGAGAGGAAAGTCCGGACTTCGCGGGCAGGACGCTGGGTAACACCCAGGCGGAGCAATCCGACACCGGCGCCACAGAGAACAGACCGCCGATGGCCAAGGCGATTGGACCCCAATCTCATCGCTGCGGTACAGGTAAGGGTGAAACGGTGGGGTAAGAGCCCACCGCGGGGATGGTGACATCACCGGCAGGGTAAGCGTCGTCCGATGCAAGGCCAAATAGGAAGACACCACCGGGTCTCTTCGCAGAGCCGGTGACCAGCTGGCCCGGCTGAGGTCTTCGGGTAGGTCGCTTGAGGTTCGGGGTAACCCGGATCCCAGAGAAATGATCTCCGCCGGCTGGGAGCATATCTCGGTCGGTACAGAATCCGGCTTATAGGTCTTCTCCACCGCGCACACATTCGTGCTCCTCTGCTCCGAACGCAGCCCTGAAATGCCTCTATTGACCTGTCACAGGTAGGATGGTAGGATCTCGCATCTTTCCCATTGTTTTTTCAGAACATTCTGTACGATCGACGGGGTGGTGCAGAGTCACGCACCTGCGTCTCTTCGTATCTCCTTCTCTATGGAGAGTCCATAGATTGAGGAGAGGAGGTTCGGCATGAAACTGACAGGCGCTGAGATCTTTATCGAATGCTTAAAACGCGAAGGCGTCAAGACGCTCTTTGCTCTCCCTGGTGGTGTCGTCTTAAAGATTTTCGACATGCTGCATCAACAGAAGGACATAGATGTCGTCTTGACCCGCCATGAACAAGGTGCGGGCCATATGGCAGAAGGCTATGCCAAGGCCACCGGCAGGGCGGGTGTCTGTCTGGTCACCTCTGGTCCAGGCATGACCAACGTAATCACGGCCTTGGCCGATGCCTACATGGACTCTGTCCCTTTGGTCTGCTTTAGCGGGCAGGTTCCGACAAGCTTGATCGGGAACGACGCGTTTCAAGAAGCCGACAATGTGGGACTCAGTCGGCCTTGCACGAAATATAACTTTCTCGTCAAGGACGTCAATGATCTGGCGGCCACCATCAAGGAAGCGTTTTACATTGCCACGACTGGGCGTCCTGGTCCCGTTCTTGTGGATATTCCGAAAGACGTGTCGATGGAAAAGGCAGAATTTACCTATCCGAACTCCGTGTCGATCCGTGGCTACAATCCCACGTACGAAGGGAATAAGTGGCAGATCAAGCAAGCCGCGGAAGCGATTATGAAGGCCAAGAAGCCCGTCCTGTACGTGGGAGGGGGCGTGGTGTTTTCGGGCGCCTCTCAGGAGTTGATCGAGCTGGCCGAGTTAACGCAGATTCCGGTCGATATGACCTTGATGGGGCTCGGAGCGTTCCCTGGAGAGCATCCGCTTTCCATGGGCATGATGGGGATGCACGGCACCTATCAGGCCAATATGGCAGTGCATTATGCGGATCTCGTGGTGGCTATCGGGGCGCGCTTTGACGATCGCGTGACGGGAAAGGTTTCGGAATTTTGTCCCTACGCGAAAATCGTCCATATCGACATCGACCCGACCTCGATTAGAAAGAACATTCACGTCGACATTCCGATCGTGGGGGACTGCAAAGCCGTCCTACGCGAGCTTAACCAGATTTTGAAGGCAACCGTCAACGGCGAGCAGAAGGAACTCCGCAAGGCGTGGTGGGATCAGATCCGCGAATGGGAACGGGCGCATCCCTTGATCTACCAACAGGAGAAAGACGGCCCGATTAAGCCCCAGCATGTGATCAAGAGACTTTACGAACTGACCAAGGACCGTGATCCAATCGTCGCAACGGACGTCGGCCAGCATCAGATGTGGGCCGCGCAATATTTCAAGCTCTCGAAGCCCAACCGATGGCTCACGTCGGGAGGGTTGGGAACGATGGGATTCGGTTTTCCCGCCGCGATGGGAGCGCAGGCGGCGTTCCCGGGCCGGCTGGTCCTCTGTATCGCCGGAGACGGAAGCGTGCAGATGAATATGCAGGAAATGGCCACCGCCGTGGTCAGCAAGCTTCCGGTGAAAATCATCGTCCTGAACAATCGGTTCCATGGCATGGTCCGCCAGTGGCAGGACTTGTTTTACGAAGGCCGGTACGCGTCCAGCTATCTGGATACCACTCCCGACTTTGTGAAGTTGGCCGAAGCCTATGGGGCTGTCGGGTTGCGAGCCGGAAAAGTTGGTGAATTGGACAATGTCTTCAAGGAAGCGATTGCCGTCAACGGGCCGGTCATCGTAGATGTCCCGACGCATCCTTATGAGAACGTCTATCCCATGATTCCGGCCGGAGGCTGCAACCACGAAATGATTTTGGAGGATCCGCCGGAGTTGAAAAACAAGCAGCACGGTGCCGGAAAGGCGACTCCTCAGGACAAGGATACGATTCTTACCGCATAGACCGGCTGGATCGAGAACAGACAATCACGGCGGCCGATGGTCGGACGTCCGTGCCGGAGCCGAAACGCATGGAACACATCATTTCCGTTACGGTCGAAAACAAGTTCGGTGTGCTGTCCCGGATCGCCGGACTGTTCAGCGGCCGCGGATTCAATATCGAAAGTCTGTCGGTCGCCCCGACGTTGGATCCCTCGATGTCTCAGATGACGATCGTCACATCCGGCGACGAGCGCATCGTTGAACAGATCGTGAAGCAGCTGAACAAGCTCATTGACGTGATCAAGGTCGTCGATCTGAACGAGAGCGAGTTTGTCTCGCGCGAAACCGCCTTGATCAAGGTTCACACGAGGCAGGAAGATCGCGCCGAAGCGCTGAGGATTGCCGACATCTTTCGCGCGAACGTCATCGATTCTACGCCCTCGACCTATACGATCGAAGTCACGGGTGATCCGAGGAAAATCGAAGCCATCATCAATCTGCTGCAGCCGCTTGGCATCAAGGAACTCACCAGGACCGGGCGAGTGGCGGTGGCGCGAGAGCCTCTTCGGTCCGCCGCGGTGCAACCCAAGAAAATCGCCCGCGAGTAGGCGTGGGTGGCGCTTGCCATTCGTCCCCGCACATCAACATTTCGTTACAGGAGCCAGCGATGAAGATCTACTATGACAAGGATGCCGACCTTCAACACATACGGAACAAGACCGTCGCGGTCATCGGATATGGCAGTCAGGGGCACGCTCACGCGCTCAATATGAAAGAAAGCGGCGTCTCGGTGATGATCGGCTTGCGCGAAGGTGCTTCGTGGAAGAAAGCCGAGCACAGCGGGTTGAAGGTCATGCCCGTGGCCGA
>Ga0268299_1002716_pt1 | contig 19434 bp, 14 predicted proteins | sample NOBtaG_FD_193484 | JGI IMG/M metagenome (GOLD analysis project Ga0268299, IMG submission 193484) | Activated sludge microbial communities from bioreactor in Nijmegen, Gelderland, Netherland - NOB reactor | ecosystem: Engineered > Bioreactor > Aerobic > Activated sludge | place: Netherlands...
CCCTGCACCCCCTGCACCCCCTGCACCCGCACCCCGGACCGCACCCTGCACGCTGCACCGTGCACCGTGCATCGTGCGCCCTTGGGCCGTGCGAGAATCCACGAACCATGCGCCTGGCCGCCCTGCTGCTCGTCGTCGCCGTCGCCCTGGCGGCCCTGTTCATGCGTGCGCGCTCCGCACCCGCCCCGGACGAGGCGCCGGCCACACTGACCTACGTCGCCACTGCGCACCAGCTCGGCGTCGTGGGCTATCGCGACCCTGCGGGCGCGATCTCGCCGGACGGCCGTCTGGTCGCCTACGCCGAGGGGCGTGACCTGCGGGTCGTGCCGGTTGGCGGCGGCGCAAGCCCCCTGTTCCCCCGCGCGGACGGGCAGGTGCGCAGCGTCACGTGGATGGACGACCGGCGCGTGCTCGCCGACGATGGCGGATCACCGACACGCTGGTGGGCGTACGACGTGGCAGGCGGCACGCGCGCGCCGCTCTGGGCCTCGGCGGAGCGCCGCGATGGCCCGGGTCCGGGCAGCGTCGAGGGCGGTCCCGCCGCCGGTGCCCCGGAGCCCGCAGGCCGCCCTCGCGCGAACGACCTGCGGCAGCCGGCCGTGAGCCTGGATGGCGCGTGGGTGGCCGCCACGGTGGCCGCGAAAGACGGCCCGCAGCTATGGCGCATCTCGACCGATGGAGCCCGGGCGGAACCGGTCGCGCACGGTGACCGACCCTCGTGGCCTGCCTGGATGCCCAACGCGGAGATCGCCTGCATCGTCATGAGCGGCGGCCGACCGCGTGTGGCGGCGCCGTGCGGCGCGTCGCCGATCGTGCCCACGCCGGACGTGGACGCGGTGGGACCGATTGCCATCACGCCCGACGGCGTGCAGATTTACTTCGCCTCGCCCAACGACCGGGGCTTCGTGGACCTCTGGCGGATCGACCGCGCGACGGCGCGTGCGACACGGATCACCCGCTTCTCGCGTGACGCCTATGCGCCGACGGTGGCCCGCGATGGACGCGTGCTGTTTCGCACGCAGGCCTATCGCACGTTCGTCGCGGAGTGGCGCGACGGCCAGACCCGCCAGCTCACCAGCTTCCAGGCCGAGACGCCCTGGTGGCACCCGACGAGGCCGTGGCTGTCGGTCACCTACGGCACGTGGCGGCGCATCATTGACGATGCGAAGTATCCGGACATCGCGCAGGAGGTGGGCGTGGTGGACGCGGACCGCGGGCTCTCCGACTCGCCGATGGAGGTAATCGCGGCGTCCGACTCCGAGGATCAGGGCATGGCCTGGTCGCCCAATGGACGGTGGATCGCGTTGCACTCGCACCGCGAGCAGTCCGACGACGTCTGGCTGCGGCCGGCGGACGGGAGCGCTCCCGATCGTCGCGTCACGATGCTGGGCCGCGGGGCCGAGGTGGGATGGCCGCGCTGGGCGCCTGACGGGCAGACGCTGCTGCTCGACGGGGCGAACGCGGCTGGCGCGTCCGTCGCGTACACGATTGGCGTGGACCAGGGCACGGGCCAGGTGACGTCACCCCTGCGTGAGATCGCCACGCCGGGCTTCGCGGGCGCCATGATGCACGCCGAGTGGATGCCGGATGGCGCGCGCGTGGCCTTCGTCGCGCGTGAGGGGCCGGGCCGCCATGCCATCGGGATCGTTCCGGCAAGGGGCGGGGCGCCGACGATTGTGCACCGCCTGGAGAGCGAGCACGACTTCTCCGGGCTGACCGTGTCGCCGGATGGACGGCATCTCGGCTTCGTGGGGCCGGCGCCCGACGGCTACTACCAGGTCTTCCGCGTGCCGGTGAGCGGAGGCCAGGCGGAGCAGATCACGCGCGATCCCACCCACAAGACGCAGCCCGCCTGGTCGCCCGACGGCACGCGCCTGGCGTACACCGTCTGGAGCTACACCTCGACGTTCTGGCTGCTGCCGTAGAAGAGACCACGAAGGCACGAAGAGACACGAAGACGGACACGAAGGCTTCCTTCTGGTAGGAAGCACGCGTGACCTAAGGAGACCTTCGTGCCGACCTTCCGCCTTCGTCAAGACTTCGGCGGACCGCCGTAGCTTCAGCGGAGGCTGGTCGTGTCCCTCGTGGCTTCGTGGTTTCCTGTGACGGCGTGACGCCGTTCCCCGTCACGCCGGCGCGTCGCCGACGGCCGTGGACTTTGTCTTCCGGGTCGAGCCGGTGGTTCGTTCGCGCAGGCCGCGCACGACGTTCCCGACCTTGAAGGAGGCGTCGAAGATCGCCCCGACCTTGATGCCTCCGGGCAGGGTGTGGCGCCCCACGGCCTTCAGCGCCGCCGACGCCATGCAGCCGCAGCTCCCGCAGTCGGGATTGCCGCCGAACTGGCAGGGCGTGATCGCGGTCTCGAGGTCGGCGGAGACGCAGTCGGTCGTCTTCGCGAAGATGCAGTCGTCGGGTGACTCCGGTGGTCGCAGATACGCGTTGAGCAACCCCTTTGGCATCTGCAGCTTCGGATAGCGCTCGCGGAGCTCCATCAGCTCGTGGACCACGCGCGTGCGATCCTCGGGACGCAGCTTCTCGTCCGATTGCTCGCCGACCTGCGGCGTATAGAGGCTGATCCACATCGTCCGCACGTTGGGGTTCTCGGACCACTGGCGGACGAACGTCTCGATGTACCCGTCGCGCTGCACCTGCTGGCGCGTCACCGTGCAGTGCACGGTGATCTGGTGGCCCTGGATGTGCTTCAGGATGCGCTCGTAGGTGGCCGGCGTCCGGCGCACGTCGTGCTCGGGCTGGAGCCCGTCGATGGACACGCAGATCTGCAGCCGCTTGATCGTGGCCCAGGCCTCGGGGATCGGACGCACCGCGCTCGTCACCACCTGGGTATGGATCCCCATGTCGGCCAGCCGGGGCAGCAGGACGTCCAGCTCGCGGAAGCGCACCAGCGGCTCGCCGCCGACGATGGACAGGTGGATGGGGCGATGGCGTGCGACGACGTCCAGGACGCCGTCGATCAGGGCCTGGCCCTTGAAGTCGGCCAGGTTGCGCAGGGTCTGCCCGCCGCCCAGGTGCTCGTCGCCGTAGGCATAGCACCCGGGGCAGCGGAGCGGACACTCGCGCGTGATTTCAATCGAGAGGTTAGGACGGTAGCCCTGGAGAATGCGGCCCCATGCGGGGAAGATACCTTCCATCTTCCCACGCTAGCACAGGGCCGGGCCCCTGGATCCGTCAACCGCGTTGCTTTCGGGCCAGTCGGCCCCGTTACTTCGAGGCGACGAACATGATCTCCACGAGCCCGTCGGCGTTGACCAGTCCCGTGCCGACGGTCGCCCGTGCCGGGAAGTCCTTCGTGAAGATCGTCCGGTAGCCGTCGTTCATCGCGTTGAAGCGGCTGATGTCGGTGATGTACACGATGCCGTCGACGACGTCGCCCCACGAGAAGCCGGCGGAGGTGAGCGTGCGGCCCACGCGCGCGAGCAGCTCCTTCGTCTGGCCCGTCATGTCGCCCTTGGTCTGGGGCGTGTTGCCGAGGATGCCGGACACGTAGACGCGATTGCCCACCTTGACGGCGCTGCTCAGGATCGGGCTCGGCTTCCCGGGGGTGCCGTCCGCTGCCGGCGTCGTGAACGCCTGCTTCGGCCCGCGGTAGGCGGTCATCGTCATCTCCACCTTGTAGGTGGGCCCCGGCAGGCCCGTGACCACCGTGGCGCGTGCCGGCGGGTCCTTCGGGAACGCCGGTGTGTAGTTCTGGTTCATGGCCTGGAAGTCCGCGGTGTCCGTGATGTAAACGCGGGACGACACGACGTGCTCGAAGCCGAACCCGGACGCCTTCAGCAACTCGCCGGCGGTGGCCATCACGGCCTTGGTCTGCGTGGCCATGTCGCCTTCCACAGGCTGGTTGTCCTTCGTGTGACGGGCGACGATGCCGGACATGAAGAGCGTGTTGCCGGTACGGATGGCGTAGCTGTACGGATTGGCGGTGGACCAGCCGGCCGGGGCGACCACCACGCGCTCGCCGCCGTTCGGCACCGCGACGGCCGACATCTCGACGAGAGCGGTGGGGGCGACGAGCTGGGCCACGACGGTGGTGCGCGTCGGCGCGTCCTTCGGCCAGTACTGCCGCCAGACTTCGGTCATGCCCGCCGCGTCGGCGGCGTTCTTGACGTAGACGTGCACGGCCACGACGTTGGCCAGTGACGAACCCGACTTGGTGAGCGTCTGCCCGATCTGATCGAGCACCGCCTTGGTCTGTGCCTTGATGTCGCCTTCCTGCGCGAGCGTGCCGGCGACGTAGATGAGGCCATCGGCCTTCACGCCCAGGCTGAAGGGCAGCGTGCCGCCGCCGGGTACCGTGATTTGCCGTCCCTGTGCCTGCATGGTCACTCCGTGGACCGCCAGTGCGATCACCAGTGCTGCAATCGTGCCTTTCACCCTGCCACCTCCGCGCGTCACTCTATCACTCGCGGCGGTGGATGTTACACTGGGCACCGCGCATGGCCACATCGACCCTCCCGCGTATCCGCCGCAAGCGATCGAAGCTGCACGGCTGGGGCGTCTTCGCCCTCGAGCCCATCAACAAGAACACGCGCATCATCGACTACGCCGGCGAGTTGATCTCGAACAAGCAGAGCGTGAACCGCGAAGACCGGTACCTGCGCAAGGGCTGCATCTGGGTGTTCCGCGTGAACCGCAACTGGAGCCGTGACGCCAACGTCGACGGGAACGTGGCCCGGTTCATCAACCACTCGTGCAAGGGAAACTGCTGGGTGGAAGTGGTCGACAAGACGATCTGGATTCGCGCCGCGCGGAACATCGCGCCGGGCGAAGAGCTCACCTACGACTACAACACCGAAGGGGACAAGACGATCCCGTGCCGGTGCCGGCCCAACTGCAAGACGCGCCTCTAGCGCGGGCGCGAGCCGTGCTGGCCGCGGCGGCGGTGCTGTGCTCGGCCGCGGTCAGTGGCACGGCGCTGGCCGTCCGCGACGCCGGGACTGAGGCCCCGGCGCTCCATGCGCGGGTCATGTCGCCGGACGCGCGGCCTGACGCCGCCGCTCAGGCGCCGGCCGGCGCGGCGTACTTCGTCCGCCACCTCACCAACCCCCGCGAGCGGCGGGAGCAGCGCGCGGACATCCTCGACGCGCCGGCCCTTCCCGGGTCGGTGGTGAAGGCCGTCACGCTCGTCACGGCGCTCGAGACGGGCGTGGTGACGGCCGAGACCGGCGCCATGTGCCGCCGCGTCGTCACCGTTGACGGGGTGCGCTTCGTGTGCGCGCACCCGGATCTGAAGCGCCCGCTCACGCCGGCCGAGGCCCTGGGGCATTCCTGCAACGACTTCTTCGTGTCGCTGGCGCCGCGCCTGCCGCGCGACCAGGTGAACCGGACACGGCTGGCCGCGGGGCTGCCGCCGCTGCCGTCCAGTGCGCGCCTGGCGCCGGCGCTGGTGGGGCTGGACGGGCCACGCGTCACGCCGCGGGCGCTCATCGACGTGCTCGCGCGATTGACGGGCGCGGGGACCGATCCGCCCGTGCCGATGCGGGCGACCACGAAGGCCGTGCTGCTGGAGGGACTCGCCGGCGCAGCCTCGTACGGCACCGCGTCGGCCCTTCGCGAACGTGGCGTCACGGCCTGGGCCAAGACCGGGACGGCGCCGATGCCCGGCGGCGGTGTGGCCGGTGTCGTCGTGGCGCTGGTACCCGCGCCGAGGCCGACGCACGGCCTCGTGGTGGTGGCGCCCGGCGCCGCGGGCCTGGACGCAGCGGCCATCGCCGCGGATCTCGCGGCCGCGGCGGGTCCCGCGGCCGCGCCCTCGGCTCGGCCGACCACTGGGAACATGATTCGGCTGGGGCGCACGACTGCCACCGGCGCGGTCCGGGTGGAGGCACTCGACATCGACGACTACGTCGCGCAGGTCCTCGCAGGGGAAGGACAGCCGAAGGCCGCGGACGCCGCGCAGCAGGCGCTGGCGATCACGGCACGCACCTTCGCGCTCGCCAATCGCGACCGCCATCGCCGCGAGGGCTTCGACCTCTGCGACACGACGCACTGCCAGGTGGTGAAACCGGCCACTCCCGTCACGCGCCGCGCGGCCGCCACGACCGCGGGGCAGGTGCTCCTGCAGGCCGGGCAGCCGGCGCCGGTGTTCTACTCGGCGTCGTGTGGCGGACGACTCGAGCGCGCCTCGCAGGTGTGGCCCGGCGCCGCCGACCTGTCGCATCCGGACCGCGACGAGGCGGACGCGAACGAGCCGCCGTGGTTCGCCGAGATCCGCGTCGCGGATGTCGAGCGGGCGCTCCGCGCGGCAGGCCTGCGCGGCGGACGACTTCGTGGCCTGCGCGTCCTCCAGCGCAATCAATCGGGGCGCGTCATCCGCCTCCGCGCCGACGGATTCTCCCCGCCGGAGATCTCGGGCAACGACTTTCGTACCGCGGTCGGCCGCGTCCTGGGGTGGCAGCACGTCAAGAGCACGGCCTTCGATGTCGATCGCACCGGCAACGGATACAGGTTCCGCGGTCGCGGCTTCGGCCACGGTGTCGGGCTGTGCGTGGTCGGCGCGGGCACGCGTGCCACGCGTGGCGACTCGTCGGAGCAGATCCTGCGGTTCTATTTCCCGACGCTGACCATCGGTCGGAGCGCCGTGGCCCCGCTCCGCGCCGACGCTGCCGCAGCCACGGCTCCCCGCCCGGAGTCGCCGCCGGCGCCTGCTCCAGCCGCCGCGGCAGCCGCTCCAGCCACCGCAACGCCGACTCCGGCACCCGCGACGGATGTCCAGATCGCGCTGCCGGTGTCGGAGGAGCCGGCGCGCGCCTCGCTGCTGGCGCTGGTCCGCCGCGCCAGGGACCAGATGGCGGCCGCCACGGGACTGAAGGCCCCCGCCTCCCTGCGCGTGACGGTGCACCCGACGGTGGAGAGCTTCGGGCGCGCCACCGGGCGGCCGTGGTGGACGTCCGGCGCCACGAGCGGCAGCGACATCGCGCTCCTGCCCGTGACGATTTTGCAGCAGCAGGGGCAGCTCGAGCGCACGGTGCGCCACGAGGTGGCGCATGCGCTGCTCGACGGGGCGCTGGCGGGACGACCGCTGTGGGTGCGCGAAGGCGCGGCCATCTACTTCAGCACCGACGCCGACAGGGCCCCTCGGTCTTCGAGCGGGCGCGTCACCTGTCCGAGCGATGCGGAGTTGCTGCAGGCTTCGTCGGCCGGGGCCCAGCGGGACGCCTACGCCAGGGCCGAGGCCTGTTTTGCTCGCCAGATTTTGGCGGGTCGGAAGTGGACGGACGTGAGATAGCAGGTGCGGACCGGTGCGGGCAGGTGCTGTCGGGTGCGGACAGGTGCAGGTGCGTCGGGTGCTGTCGGGTGCTGTCGGGTGCGGTCAGGTGCGGGTGCGGACAGGTGCGGGTGCGGTCAGGTGCGGGCGGGTGCGGCGAGGCGGGTGATCAGGCTCAGGCCGATCGCGGCGAGTAGGGCCATGGCCGAGAACTTCACGATGGCGACGGCTGGTTCCACCCACGTCGGCGGCAGGCCGCGGGGGGTCCAGTAGGTGGCGTAGGTGAGCGGGGCCCAGATCGTGGCGACGGCGATCGCGGTGACGGCGGCGAGGCGCCAGGGCGACAGGGCCCGGACAAGGCTGGCCCGATCCAACAGCGGGTGCCAGCCGTGCGCGAGGAGGTGGCCCAGCCACACCAGGGCCGCGAAGGGCACGAGGATCCCGCGCACCCACTCCAGCGCGAGTCGGGTGCCGGTCAGGAGCGGCCGCACGTCGGACCAATCGAGCGTGGCGATGAACCACGCGCTGATCTCGCCGTCGTGAGCGGCCAGCCAGGCGAGGCCGCGGCCGACGATCCACCAGGCCACGACCACGAGGATCGCGGGGGGCAGGAACGCCGGCACACCGGTGATCGCGCCACGCCAGATCGGCTGCTGCCACCGGCCCGCCCAGCCCGCCATGACCCCCGTCGTGGTGGCCCCTGTCACCGCGGCCATGGCGATCATCAGGATCAACGACACGCCGAGCGTGAAGATCGTGGACTCCGGCGTATTGAGAAACGCCCAGAAGAGCGCGGCGCCCAGTGCGGCTCCCGACAGGGTCCACGCGACCGAGAGCACGAGCGGCCGCATCATCGCGGGGTCTCCGCGGTCACCGGGATGGTGAAGGCCTGGGGCTCGGACACCGCGAACACGCCCGGCGCGTACATCGGCGAGACCTGGGCCGGCACCGCGCGGAACGATCCGGCCGAGATGACCTTCACGAGATACACGAACTCGTAGCGCCCGCGGCTGAGCCCCTCCTGGAAGAACACGGTGCGGTTGTCGCGGTACTCCACGTTCGAGTACTCGAACCGTCCGCCCCACCACCACTCCACCGCGTCGGGCCGCTCCAGTGGATAGGCCGACGTGTCGGGCAACGCCTCCACGCCGGCGGGCAGGGGATCCTCGATCGCCAGGTACCGCCAGTCGGGCGTGCCGGCGACGGTGAGGCGCACGGCCAGCACGTCGCCGGGCTGCGCGGTGCCGTCGAAGGACTGCTCCCGATAGACGATGCGCCCCCGAGGTTCGCGTGGTGAGGGGCTGCGGGCGGGGACGGTGACCGGCACGAGCTTCGTGTAGCGGCGCGAGATGGCCAGCTGCCGCGAGCCGCGACGCGCCTCCGCGGAGGCAGGATCGAAGTAGATCGCGGCCGCGGACCAGTAGAGCGTGCCGCCGCCGCGCTTGACCACCCGGACCTGGTTGGCGCCGGCTCGCGCGGGCACCGTGAGCGTCACGGGATCCGACGCGGTCAGCTCCGCGGCGGTGAACGTGTGCTGCCCGGCCCGTTCGCCGTTGACGAACACATCCACGCCAAACGGCTCCGCGGCATCGCCGCGTGCCTGCATGAAGCCGAGCAGGCCATAGAGGGCCATGGCCGTCCGCTTCGTCGAGCCCCAGTAGCCGCCCGTCCGGCTGGCCAGCAGCCAGCGCACCGCGCGCTCCAGCAGCGGGTTCCGCGGATCGCGCCGCACGAGCGCCTGCACCGCGAAGGCCGTCGCCTCGACCGAGGTGTCCTCCTCATCCATGAGCAGGTCGTCGCGCGTGACGGTCCACCACGACAGGTCGCCCTGCGTCCGGGCCTCGGACAGCAGCGCCGCCGCCAGCTCGTCGCCGCGGGAGTCCCCGGCCTCGTCCAGCAGCAGGAGCAGCACCGCACGGCCATAGGCGCTCATCCGCGTGCGGGCGCTCCAGACATCCTCTCGCGCCGTGTCGTGCCGGTAGGTGAGCGGCTCGCCTTCGCCGTACGAGACGATCTGGTCACCGTCCCTCATCGCTCGCCTGAGCGTGTAGGCCATGTAGACCTTCAGGTCCGGCTCCGCCCGCGGGTAGGTGAGGTACATCCGCGCGAGCGACTGCGCGGCGTTCTCGAGGCGATAGTCGGTGACCTTCGCACCCGCGCGCCGCGCCTCGTCGAGCCCCCACAGCGCGTAGGCCGTCATGAACGGATGGTTGCCGTCCGATCGCCACCAGCCCCATCCGCCATCCGCGTGCTGCATGTCGAACAGCTTGCGGACACCCGAGGACACCTGGCGGTCGAGGGCGCCCAGTCGCTCGGTCGGCGCAAGCTTCAGCTCGGTCAGCGCGCGCGTCACGAGCAGGTTGGGCAGGAAGCTCGACAGCGTCTGCTCGGTGCACCCGTACGGATACGACGTGAGGAAGTCCATCGCGCCCAGCAAGGACCCGGCCAGCGAGGGGGCCAGGCTCACGCGCACGGTGCGCCCAGCCGGGTTCGCGGTGGCCGGCACCGGGAGATCCGCGGTGGCCTCTCCCGAGCCCGGGAGCGAGCCGCTCACGCCGGTGTCGCGTCGCAGGCCGAAGGGGAGTACGGGGACAGGCAGTTCCACGGCATCGGTGTCCGACTCGGTGCGCGCCGACGCTGTGATCGTGGCGGTGCCCGGTGCGCGCGACACGAAGCGCCAGTCGTCGCGCCGCTCCGCACCGCTCGCCAGCGCGATGCCGGTGGCCGTCGTCGCCGCGCCGCCCGCGGCCTCCAGGCCCGACACCCGCACGTCCACCGATGCCGTGCGCGCCTGATCGCGGTAGTTGTGGACGATCGTGGGCATCACCACCTCGTCGCCCTCGGTGAGGAAGCGCGGCGTGATGACGCGGACGATCAGATCCTTGGTCGTGGTGGTGCGGGCTACGGTCGCGCCCACCCGCGTGTCCTCGGTCACTGCCCGCGCCGTGAGCCGCCACGTCGTCAACGCGTCCGGGTACTTCACGGCCACCCGCGCGCGGCCCTCGGCATCGGTCAGCAGGTCGGGTATCCAGTAGATGGCGTCGGGGAAGTCCTTGCGCACGGCGGGCTGCGGCGACTGCTCGCCCTTGAAGTCCGCCAGCGTGAAGGGCCGGCGCTTGCGTCCGGCCAGCTGCAGCCGCTCCCGGCCCGACATGCCGCTGAAGTGATACTCACGCGAGAACGACGTGGCGACCCGCGAGTAGTCCCGGCGATAGAAGAAGCGCGTCGGATCGGTGGTGGTGTCCGGGCGGACGGCGAACACCGCCTCGTCCACGACCGCAAGGCTCACCTGCGCGCGGACCGGCTGCCCGGCCTGGTCCGTCACCTGCACGGTGAAGACGCCCGGCTCCTGCGGCCGCGAGACGGCCTGCTCGGCCGACACCGCCACGGTGAGCGTCCGCTCCACGGCCGGCACGCCGAGGCGACGCTCCGCTCGATAGAGGCGGCCGTCCCGCATGAACGTCACGTTGACGTAGGTGTCTCCGACGTCGCCGCTCTCCACCGGCACCTCGATCGCCTCCGCGGCCGCCGGCCGGAGCACCCGGTACCACGAGACGTGCTGGCCCTCCTTGGTGACGAGGACGGGGCCGCTGACCGTCTCGCCGCGGACCACGAGCCGGGCGACGTCGCCGGGCCGGTAGGTCTTGCGATCCGCGACGAGCTCCAGGTAGCGGTCGCCCTCGGCCTCGTCCTCGGATTCGCCGGCCTGTCGTGGGCCCAGCAGGTACAGCCACGTGTGCCCGCGGACGGTGCGCTCGCCGTCTGGGGCCGTGACGACGACGCGGTACTCACCGCGCTGCCCGCCGGGCAGGGTGAGGCTGCCCGTGGCGCGCCCCTCGGCGTCCGTCGTTGCCGACGTATCGGACACGGTGGTGATGGTGGGCGGGTTGTAGTAGCCCGACTCGTAGAGCACCCGCTCGAGCGTGATGGTCACCGGGACGCCAGCCCTCGGCGTGCCCAGGTAGTCCACGGCCCGCACGGTCACCTGTGCCGTGGCGCCCTCGCGATAGACGGAGCGGTCCACCTGCGCGGCCAGCAGGAAGCGCCCCCACGTGGCGTGGACGTTGGTGCTGCCGGAGACGTCCCGGCTGCTGGCGTCGGTCACCCGGGCCTGGATGCTGGCCGTGTAGTCGAAGCCGCGCTCCTGCGCGGCGAGCGGAATGCGCAGCTCCGCCCGTCCGTTCTCGTCGAGCCGCAGGTCGCCCTGCTGCGTCTGGTCGTTCCCGTAGAACGCGTCGAACTCCGTGGCCTCGAACGACTCGTCGTAGCGCAGCGGCGATTCGTAGGGCACTTCGTTCATCACCCAGTGCAGGCGTCCGTTCGCGACGGGCTGGCCGAAGTAGTAGCGCGCCTGGACGGCGATGACGGCCTCGCCGCCCTGCACGACGAAGCGCTCGGCGGGCGTCAGCGTGACCTCGAACTCGGGCTTGCGATACTCCTGCACCTCGAAGGAGCCCGTCGCGGATCGGTCGCCCGTCTGCAGCTGGATTCGGTAGGCGCCGAGCGCCCCGGTCGCGGGCACGGCGAAGCTGGCCGCCACGGCGCCGAACGCGTCCACCTTCAGCGGTCGCCGCACGAACACCTTGTCGTTGTCGTCGCTGACGACCAGCTCCACCTCGGCTCGGTCGAAGGGGCGGAGGGCGTCCCTCTCGCGCCAGCGGAGCACACCCTTCACGTGCACCATCTGTCCCGGACGGTAGATCGACTTGTCCGTGTAGACGTAGCCGATCAGCTCGCGCGTCTCGCCCTGCAGCCCCCACGCAGCCGGGTCCGTGGCGGCCATCTGATCACCGCAGCGCGCGATGCCGACCACCCGCTCGGCATCGGGCGGCATGTCTACGGCCAGCAGGCCATCGCTGGACGTCACGCCCTGGGCCACGGTGGCCTGCGCCGCGACCACGCGGACGTCGCAGCCCGCGATGGGCTCGCCGGTGAAGCGATTGGCGGCAAACAGCAGCAGCTGGCCGGGCGCGGCCTTCGTGACCACGCCCACGTCCGACACCATGACGATGGTGTAGGCGCGCAGCTCTTCGTGCACGGCCTCCACCACGTAGGCGCCGGGCTCGGTGACCGCGAGGGGCACGCGGCGGAACTCCGTGTCGCGATGGTTGGGCAGCAGCTCGCGCCACGATGTCACCAGCTGATCGGGGTTGAGCAGGGGCACCTGCGCGAAGGTGTTGACGTTCAGCTGCACGCGCTGCGCGGTGACGGCCCTGTCTTGTGCCACGCGGCGCGCCGACCGGTAGCCGTGGCTGACCTGCGCCCGCGCCACGTCGCGCAGCCGGCTCCGCTGGCGGCGCTTCCAGTCCGAGAGCCGCTCGATCCACGAACGCTCCTGCGGGACCGGCTGCTGGTCCCACGTCCCGAGCTGATGGGGGTCCTTCAGGCCCGCGAAGAACGCGAACGGGTCGCGCACCCTGTAGACACGGATGTCCAGCTGCGGCACGCGGCGGAACGTGAGGAAGAAGCCCGGCGCTTCGCGCGTCGTGAAGACCTGGCTGGTGGACAACCCGAACGCGGGCCGGGCATCGGCCTCGTCCGCGGCATCCTGAGCCCGCGCGGGCAGGGCCAGGGCAATCACGACAAGGCAGCAGGCAAGTGCCGTGCGCAGCGGTGCGGTCATGGGGTGTGAAGCGCCGTCAGGCGGAACACGCCGACGAAGTTGGGGTTGGTCGCCAGCGGGCGCCAGCGTGTGGATGGATGCCCGGCGAGCGTCGCGAGCCGCGCCTTCCGCACCTCGCCGGGGCCATCGTCCGACGGGCCGGTGTGATAGACCACCCAATCGCGATCCGGCGTGTCGAACGGTGACGCGCCGACGAAGACCATCAGGTGATCGGGCTGCCTCTGTGCGGGCTGACGGAAGTAGAGGAGGTCCCCCGGCCGCGCCCGCGAGACCTCACGACCCATGGGCACCGTGTTCAGCGCCACGATGGTCCTGGCATCGGCGAACTCGCCGTACCGGGCCGTGGGCGCAGCGGCCACGCGGAAGAGCGGCCAGCCGCCAGGCTCCACCTTCGGCGCGGAGCGCACGTCCGGGAAGTGCGGAGTGAAGGACAGCCCGACCCGGTGCCGCCACTCCGGCGTGTGCGCGCGAAGCGCCTCGCGGAACGCGAAGCGAATCAGCGCCGCGCAGTCCGTCACCTCGGGCGCGGCCTGCTCGAACTGCGCGTCCGCCAGCAGCGTGAACCACGAACGCAGCGCCGCGCGATCGGACTCGTCGGCGAGCCGCACCTGCGCGCCGGCCGGCACCAGCGCACACGCGACCACGAGGGCGCCGACCGACAGGGGCAGACGACAGGAGGTGGACAACATGCTGATAGCCGCGACCCGATAAGTATAGAGAACCCTCCTACTTCCTACTTCCTACTTCCTACTTCCTACTTCCTAACTCCTAATTCCTAATTCCTGCCTCCTATCTAGAGCCAGCACCGATACCCTCCCCACACCTCGCCGACCCATCGCTCTGCCAGGTGGCCGCCGTGTGCGTGCACGAGCAGCGACGCCAGCGCAATCGTCAACCCCGCGCCGGCGCGCTCGAGCGCGGGCGGTCGCTCGGTGGTGGCGGCGTCGAGCAGGTGGTGCGGGACGATGCGCAGGACGGCATGGCCGTGGTCGAGGGGCCGAAGCGCCGCCACGATGGTGGCATCCTCGGTCTGGGCGCCGGCGACGGCGGTGATCAGCGCGGCCCAGGCCCGCACGAGCCGGGCCGTGTCCACCGGCGCCACGACATCGACCAGGGCGTCCACCTCCACGCGCACCTGGGGCGTCGTGGGGAGGGAGGCGGCGCCGGCTGCTTCGACCACCGCGTGCCGTATCGAGGCCGGTGTCGGCGAGAGCGTGTGCTCGCCTCGTACCCACTGGGCGTACTCGCTCAGCTCGTCGAGGAGCGCGGCCATCCGGGCGGCGGCCCGGCCGGCCAGTTCCACGGTCTTCACCGCCCGCGCGTCGGCGGCCACCTGGCCTTCGAGCAGCCGGAGGTAGCCCCGCGTGACGCCGAGCGGCCCTCGCAGCTCGTGTGACACCGCGCCGAGCACCTGGTGGAGGACAGCGGCCGGGTTCGTGTCCGAGGTCTGGTTGTCCATCGTCGTTCCGGTCTCGCGGGGATGTGGAGTCGCTCGGCCGGGTGCCGTTCATCGTAGCGGCAACGACGGAAGAGCGGGGCGGGCAGCCCGCGGCGAGCCGGTGGATAGCCCGGTGGCTGACGCCAGCCCGGCCGTGGAGCGACGTGGCTGGCGAGCTGGCTGAATCGTCCGGGCCGTACCCGGCATCTCAACGGGTGGCTGGTCACCCCCGCTCGGCGCCTGGCAAGACGGGGGCTGGTGGCAGCGGAGCCGCCGGAACGCCAGCGAGTCCGGCGTTGTACTATGGGGGGCGGTCGCCGGATCGACTGTGTCGATGGTTCGAGGTTTGGGTTCCGGGTTCCAGGTTCTTGGTTTCTAACTCCTAACTCCTAACTCCTAACTCCTAACTCCTAACTCCTAACTCCTAACTCCTAACTCCTAACTCCTAACTCCTAACTCCTAACTCCTAACTCCTAACTCCTAACTCCTGCCTCCTGTCTCCTGTCTCCTGCCCGTGAGGTCCCCATGCTGATCAAGAAGGCGCCCGATATCCGCGAGTCCGAGGTCACTCCCCGGTCCTGGTACGTGCGGCGACGCGAGTTCCTGCAGGTCGCGGGTTCCACGGCCGTGGCCGTGGCGGCGGGCGCGGCCGGCCCGATCTTCGACGGGACGGCAACGGCGCTGGCGCAGAACCCGGCAGCGCAGAAGCTGGAGAACCTGAGGAAGAGCCCGCTCAGCGTCACCGACGAGAAGCTCAACTCGTACAAGGACGTCACCACCTACAACAACTTCTACGAGTTCGGGCTCGACAAGGGCGACCCCGCGCGCTATGCCGGCTCGCTCAAGCCGCGCCCGTGGAGCGTGGTGGTGGAAGGGCAGTGCGGCAAGCCCGGCACCTACAACATGGAAGACATCATGAAGTGGTTCCCGCTCGAGGAGCGCATCTACCGGATGCGCTGCGTCGAGGCGTGGTCCATGGTGATTCCGTGGGTGGGCTTCCCGATGGCCGACTTCGTCAAGCGCTTCGAGCCGACGTCGAAGGCGAAGTTCGTGAAGATGACGACATTGGTGGACACGAAGCAGATGCCGGGCCAGACCGAGCCCGCACTGCCGTGGCCCTACGTCGAGGGGCTGCGCATGGACGAGGCGATGCACCCGCTCACCATCATGGCCGTGGGGCTGTACGGTGAGGTGCTGCCGAACCAGAACGGCGCGCCGATTCGCCTGGTGGTGCCCTGGAAGTACGGCTTCAAGGGCGTCAAGTCCATCGTCCGCGTGAGCTTCGAGGAGAACGAGCCCCTCAACACCTGGAAGCGGATGCAGTCCCGCGAGTACGGCTTCTACGCCAACGTCAACCCGGCGGTGGACCACCCGCGGTGGTCCCAGGCCACCGAGCGGCGGATTGGCGAGTTCTTCAAGCGGAAGACGCTGCCGTTCAACGGCTACGCGGACCAGGTGGCGTCGCTCTACGCGGGCATGGACCTCAGCAAGTTCTACTAAGTGTCGCCGACGCTGATCATCCGTCGCATCGTCAAGCCCGTCGTGTTCCTCGCCGCGCTGGGGCCGTTCACCTGGCTGGTGTACAACGCGTTCTGGGGCGACCTGGGCGTCAATCCCGTCGAGACGATCACGAACTACTCGGGCATCTGGACGCTGCGCTTCATCGCCATCACGCTGGCGCTGACGCCGCTGCGCTGGATCACCGGGTTCAATCCGCTGGCGCTGTTCCGGCGGATGATGGGCCTGTTCGCGTTCTTCTACGGCAGCCTGCACTTCATGACGTACTTCATCCTCGACCACTCGCTCCAGTTCGCGGGCGTGTGGGACGATGTGGTGAAGCGGCCGTACATCACGGCGGGGTTCACGGCGTTCGTGTTGATGGTTCCGCTGGCGCTCACCTCCACGCAGGGCTGGATTCGGCGGCTGGGGGGGAAGCGCTGGAACCTGCTGCACCGGTTGATCTACATCACGGCCGTCGGCGCCGTGCTCCACTACATGTGGAAGGTGAAGCTCGATACGGGGTACCCGACGTACTACGCGGTGCTGGTGGGGGTGCTCCTGGGCGCGCGCGTGTGGCAGCGGATGGGGCGCCGGGCCGTGGCCGCGCGCACCGTGCCGGTCCGCCGCGAGGCCTGACGAACTGGCCACCCGCGGAGCGCCGGGACTTGGCACCCGCGTGTCGCCGCAGGCCCGTTCGGAGCGCAGGACTGGGTTCCGCCGCAGGCCGGTCCGGGCGGCTACTTTCCGAGTCGGGACTTGACGGCCAGCGACAGGTCGGCGGTCTGCTCGCTGGCGCGGAACCGCACCGCGAACCCCTGGACCTTGTCGACGTACGCCACGGTGGCGGGCACGGTGAACGCGCGGCCGTCGAGCTCGATGGTGACCTGGGTGTTGGTGCCGACATCGGGGGCGGCCATGGCGTCGATGAAGCAGCCGCCGGCGCTCAGGTCGGTGATGCGGCAGGTCCGCATCCCGGACGATCCGTCCCACTTTCCGTCGAAGGGGCCTTGCAGGCGCTCGTGGTGGCGGCGGTTGGTGGGCGGTGGGGTCATCGTGTGGGCTGTTGACTGGGGTCGGGCCCTCATATTCTAGCGCGACGGTAGCGTCCGGGCTGGCGCGTGGGGTTGGTGACCGGGTCGCCGCTGTGCTAGAATCAGAACTTCTGTGACGCGGGGTGGAGCAGTCCGGTAGCTCGTTGGGCTCATAACCCAAAGGTCGGGGGTTCAAATCCCCCCCCCGCAACCAATTTTCAAGCCTTCTGGGGCCGCGTTGTGACCGATTTGTGACCGACGCGCAAGCCGAGAACATTCCAGACATGAGCCGATCGCCTCAGGCTCCCGATGCGAGTCGAAGCGGTCGGCGTTTGTTGTTCCAGCTCACCTCCAGTCCTCTCCTCAGTTCCTCATCCGTGACGTTCAGGTAGCGCTGCGTTTGCTGAATGCTCGCGTGGCCGAGCATCAGTTGGATGATGCGAATATCGACGCCGTCGGCCAGCAGCCGGCAGGCGCCTTCGTGTCTGAGATCGTGCCAGCGGAGATCGATACGCTCGAGTTGTTCACGGTTCCAGGCCGCACCGGTCCGCGCTGGCCGCGGCTCTATGCCGTGCGCCAACAGCCGAAGCGTTTCCCAGGCGGTTTGAAGCTCGGACTGGTATTCGCCGGTCGCCGACCCAAACAGGTACGCCTGAGGACCGAGCGTGGCCCGACGTTCAAGGATCGCGGCGAGGCGACCTTCTGGGTTGAACGGTATCCGCCGGTTCTCCTTGTCCTTGGCGGTCGCGCCAGGAATCCCGATCTGGTATGTCTCCCAGTTCACGCGCTTGTTCTGAATCAGCAGCATCTCGCCGCGCCTGCAGCACAACTCCAGCGCGCCGATGATGCGATCGTGAAGGAGCGGTCCGACGAACTGATGCTGCGCCGTGTTCATTCTCTGCAGCGCCGCGTCGAGCAGCTTCTTCTCCTCTTCTCGGGTGAGCCGTCGATCGCGCGACGTTTCGGCCTTCTTGTTCATGCGCACGCCGAATCGGTGAAACGGCGACTTCTTGAAAAGCGGCGGTGTTTGCGCCATTCCCCAGTTCATCGCCGCGCGGAGTGTTTCGAGCGTTCGATGAATCGTCGCCAGCTCGACGCGCTTGGCATACGCCGATTGCGACTTGAAGCGATTGATTTCGCCCGGCTCTTCGAGTGCGTCAAGCGGCAGCTCGCCCAGGTGTTCCTTGAGCACCGCGATGCGGCTACCGATCGAGTTCAAGCTCTTCAGCGCGGCTGGTTTCACACACCGCTCGACATACGCGTCCAGAAAACCGGCGATGTCTTTCGGTGCGACGTCCGAGGATTTCTGCACCACCGACCTCGGGCGACGAGGATCGCGTCCCGCTTTGATCTCGCCGATGAAGACCCGCTCCCAATCGCGTGCTTCCTCCAGCGATTGGATCGGACGCTGCTTGCCCGGTTCCATGCGCGGAATGGCGAACTCGTTCGCGGCGACGCGGAGTCGCGTCCCGTGATATGTCACGTCGAACCATAGATGATCGAGGCAGCGTCGAGGGTTCGCGCACGTTCGTTTGCTGCATCTTCGCCAGATCGCCATACGACCTCCTTCATAGGACTCCTTTGGTTTGAGTGTTTACGAGACTCTGGTCGGCGCGCCGCGCCGAATCCAGTCCATCACGTCGGCGGAATGAAACCTCCTTCCTCTGACGCCGAATCGCTGTGAGGTTAACAGACCGCGCAAGTACGCGCGGCGCACGGTCTCTTCGTGGCAGCCGACGAACTCGGCGACTTCGAATGCGGTGAGCAGGCGATTCGGCAGGTCACCGTACGTTGCGGGCGCCTGCGCCGCCGGCTGCTGATCGGTCTGATTCTGAAAGGACTCGGTGTGGTCACTCCGCTTCATGGTTCCCCCCAGACGAAACAGGTTGACTGCGAATGAAGAGTCGGCGGTCGGTGCGGGATGTTCGGCACCGACCGCGCTCGCGTCGTCAGCCGCTCTGTCGTCCGGGGTAACCCCGAACGCGATGCGTGGCTGGTTGTCGGCGCGCGACGTGCTCGGGGATGTTCCGGAGCACGCCGGGCGTCTCGACGAGCGCTGTACCAACGTCTCCTCTGGAGAGGTCGCTCAGTCGCTCAACTGGAGGATGCCGGCCCTCGGTTGCTGCCTCGACTGACTGGCGCCGCCCCTGAGGGCGATCACCGTCTCGAGCCGATCGACCGGCGCTCGACGTTGCAGTCGATGGATTTGACCTGAGGCCAAATCCCAGCGCGAATCGATTCGGGCCAACCGCTGCCGGGGGTGCTCGCGCATCGCATGCCGCATGAGGGGATGCGATGGAAGCGCTCCACGTGCTCTAAGAGGCCGTGGAGGGGGTGGCGACCAGTCGCCACCAGAAAGATGACTTCAAGCTACGCGCGTTCGCGAGTGCTGTCAACCTGAGCGATTGCGGAAGCGCAGTCGCTGTATCCGTCGTTCGCGGATGTCGCTCATTGCGCCAATGATCACCAGTTGCATCGCCTCAGCGTGCGGTTTGGAGTTGATCCGATCCCGTGGACGGGTTAACTACGCCGCCTGAGTCGCCGCCCGCCGCTCGAACTCCGCCGGACTGATCTGGCCGAGGGTCGAGTGCCGCCGCCGCTGGTTATAGAACACTTCGAT
>Ga0268299_1002717_pt1 | contig 19428 bp, 11 predicted proteins | sample NOBtaG_FD_193484 | JGI IMG/M metagenome (GOLD analysis project Ga0268299, IMG submission 193484) | Activated sludge microbial communities from bioreactor in Nijmegen, Gelderland, Netherland - NOB reactor | ecosystem: Engineered > Bioreactor > Aerobic > Activated sludge | place: Netherlands...
ATGCGCAAGCTCCTTCACTCCATCTACGGCATGCTCAAGACCAACACCGACTTCGACGGTGCAAAGTTTCGAGCCCTACCGCAGACAGCCAGCGCTTGACAGGGAAGAGAGTATCTCCAGATTTGCCCACCGGCGCCTCCTGGCGTAAACGCAGCCCGGATGGGTGTGGCAAGGCGCGCCTTGGCGCTGTGCCTCGGGCTGCTGGCGTTGGCCGGACCCGCCCGGGCGCTGACGATCCGCGGCGATCACGACTGGGTCAGCTCGGCCGAGTGCCCGGAGGGCTGGGCGGCCCCCGAGCTCGACGACTCGAGTTGGACGCCGGTCGCTTTTCCCTGGCTCCTCATCTGGCCGTCGCCGTGGGAGCCGGACCCAGACGCGAGGCCGTTCTGGGAAGCCAACGGCGCCCCGACCGCCTGCACCCGGCGCACCTTCGAGCTGCCCTCCGCCCCGGCCGGACCGGTGCGCGCGTACGTCTTCGTCGACGACGACTACGAGCTCTGGATCAACGGCGAGCGCGTCGGCGAGAGCAACGACCAGGGCGCCGAGCGGCCGGGCGAGATCTGGGACGTCACCGCGCGCCTCCGCCCCGGGCGCAACGTCATCGGCCTGAAGATCATCGACGCGGCCTACGAGAAGGGCGCCTGGTTCTCGTTGCGGATTCCCGCCCTCCCCGAACAGGCGCCGTCGCGCCGCGCCCGCCTGCGCGCCCTCCATCCGTGGGCCGAGTTCGCCGGCATCGTCCTCGGCCTGGCCGCCGGCGCGCTGTTGCTGCGTCTCGCCCTGCGCCGCCTGCAACCGTGGCTGGCGGCGTGGCCCGCGGCGCTGGTCGCTCCGCTGACCCTCGCGCTCGCCATCGCCTGCCAGTACGTCCTGCTGACCCAGGAGCTCTACAGCGCGCCGCCCGAGCAGCCGTACGCCGAGTGGGCCTGGCCGCAGCTCGGCCTCGCGGCCGCGCTCTTCCTGCTGCTCTACTGCCTGCGCGACGCCGACGCCGGCACCGACGAGGGCGGCGCCCTGCGAGGCGAGAGCGTCTGGCTGGCGTTCATCCTGCTCGTCGGACTGGCGCTGCGCGTCTGGCGGATCGATTCGGTGCCGGTCGGCTTCTACCAGGACGAAGCCACCAACGGCATCGACGCGCTGCTGCTGATGGACCCGGCCGAGCCCTGGCAGCTCTGGTCGGACAGCGTCGGCGGACGGCCGACGCTCTTCCTCTACGCCCTCGGCGTGGTGCTGAAGCTGACCGGCCCCACCTACCTCGGCCTGAAGATCCTGCCGGTGGCGATCTCGGTGCTCTCGATCGTCGCCGTCTGGGCCTTCGGGCGGGTCGGCTTCGGCGCGCGGCCGGCGCTGTGGGCGGCCCTCTTCCTGGCGGTGTCGCGCTGGGACGTCCACTACGCCCGCATGGCGTGGGAGGTGAACTGCGTGCCGCTGTTCTCGGCCGCCGGCTTCGCCCTGCTGCTGCGCGGCCTGGCGCGCGAGCCCGCGCGCGGCCGTGGCGAGGTCGTCGCCGGCGCGGTGGTGCTGGCCCTCGGCCTGTACACCTACGCCGCCTACCGCGCGATCGCCGCCGGCGCCGCGCTCTTCCTGCTCTGGACCCTGCTCTCCTCCCAGCGCGCGCTGCTGCGGCGGCACCTGCGCGGCCTGGTGCTGGCGGGCGTCGCCGCCGGCGCGGTCTCGCTGCCGCTGGTGCTCTTCGGCCTGGCCAACCCCGAACGCTACTGGGAGCGCTACCGCGACGTCGCCCTGACCCACTACATCTCCTATTACGGCACGCCCATCCCCTGGCTGCACCAGATCGGCAAGGGGCTGCTCTCCCTCAACCACCTGGGCGACGAGTTGATCCGCCACAACCTGCCGCGCGCGCCGCAGCTCGACGCGATCACCTGCGTCTTCTTCCTGCTCGGCCTGGCGAGCGCGGCGCGGCCCCGCCAGCGGCTGGCGGCGCGGCTGCTGTGGGCCTGGTTCCTCGCCTTCCTCGCCCTCGCCAGCCTGACGCGCGACGCGCCGCACGCAACCCGCTACCTCGGCCTGGTGGCGCCGGCGGTGCTGTTCGCCGGCCTCGGCGCGGCGCGCCTGTTCGCCCGCCTGACGCACCTGCTGCGCTGGCGGCCGCTGGTCTGGCCGCTGGCGGCGACCGCCGCCGCGGCTCTCGTCGCATTGAACGCCTACCAGTACTTCGTCGTCGAGGCCAACGACCGCAACGCCGATTTCGAGATGAACCTGACCGCGCGCGTGGTGTGCGAGCGGCTGGCGCGCGCCAAGGGCGTCAACGCCTACTGGACCTCCGACGTCGCCTACTGGGCCGGCGGTCCCTGCCACTACCTCGCGCGCGGCAGTTTCCAGGTGCACGACATCGAGGCCGAGGACGTCGCCGGCGGCCGCCTCGGCGAGGTGGTGGAGCGGCCGGCGCTGGTGTTCGTCGGTCCAGAGCTGCTCGAGCCCGGCCGCGGTCTGGTCGAGCGCGACGAGCACGGCCTGCCCAAGCTCGGCCTGCCCGGCTACCCGATGATCCAGCGCGACCGCCAGGGGAACATCCTGCACTACTTCTGGGAGCTGCGCTGACCCCCCGCCCGCCGACCCGCCCCCCATCTTTCTCAGGCACGGGAACGACCCCGGCCACGCACGCGCACCGAGGCTGCCCTCGCCGTGCGGCGCGCCTCTTGCTCCGAAGCGAGCCCAGGTGGCGCGAGCCCCCCAGGGGGGCGCGCCCCAGGCGACCCGAACAGGAGGGAGAGATGGCAGCGATCCGCGAGTTGATGGCGACCGACATCGTCACCGCCCGAAGCGACGACATGGTCTCGGACATCGTCCTGCGCATGAGCCGCAACGGCATCGGCGCGGTGCTGGTGACGGCGGCCGACGGCAAGCTGCAGGGGGTGTTCACCGAGCGCGATCTGCTCGATCGCGTGGTGGCGCAGTCGCGCGACCCGCGCGTCACGCCGGCGCAGCACGTCGCCACTCCCAACCCGGTCGTCATCGAGCTCGACTGGCCGATCCGCAAGGTGCTCGAGGTGTTCCGCGACCGCCGCTTCCGCCATCTGCCGGTGGTGTCGCAGGGCAAGCCGGTCGGGATCCTGTCGACCCGCGACTTCCTCTCGGCCCTGGTCGAGGGTTTCGAGCGCTACGTCGACGAGCTCAAGTACAAGCGCGAGCTCGCCGAGGGCATCGACCCGTACGACCACATCGGCGGCTCCTACGGCCGTTGAGCCGCCTTCGCCGCCTTGTCACGCCGCGCGGGCGTGGGTATCGTTCCCCGAAATTTCTCCGAAGGGAGCGGTCATGGCACTCGAGGAAGGCAAGGCGGCGCCGGCGTTCAAGCTGAAGGACGGCAAGGGCAACGAGGTCTCTCTCAAGGACTTCGCCGGCAAGAACGTCATCCTGTACTTCTACCCCAAGGACGACACGCCGGGGTGTACGAAGGAGGCGTGCGGCTTCCGCGACTCGTGGGCCGAGATCAAGAAGCTCGACGCGGTCGTGCTGGGCGTCTCCGCCGACGGCGCCGAGTCGCACCAGAAGTTCACCGCCAAGTACAAGCTCCCCTTCCCCCTGCTCTCCGATCCCGACCGCAAGGTGATGGAGAAGTACGGCGCCTACGGCGAGAAGATGATGTACGGCAAGAAGACCGTAGGCGTCATCCGCTCGACCGTGTGGATCGGCCCCGACGGCAAGGTGAAGAAGCACTGGGCACGCGTGAGCGACGCGGCCAAGCACCCCGACCAGGTGCTCGCGGCCCTCCGGGGCTGAGAGGGCGGACGGCGCGACCGAAGGGGGAGCGATGCGCAAGGGGCGAAAGGTCTACGTCGTCGGCGTCGGCATGACCAAGTTCGAGCGCTGCGAGCGCGACGTGCGAGAGCTCACCCACGAGGCCGGCACGCAGGCGCTGAAGGACGCCGGCGTCGCGTTCGAGGAGATCGAGCAGGCCTTCTGCGGCTACGTCAACGGCATGAGCGCGCTCGGGCAGCAGTGCGTCTACAACATCGGCATGACCGGCATCCCGGTGTTCAACGTGAACAACAACTGCTCGACCGGCTCGACCGCGCTGCTGCTCGGTTACGACGCCATCCGCTTCGGGCAGAGCGAGTGCGTCCTCGCCCTCGGCTTCGAGAAGATGCAGAAGGGCCCGCTCGAGAACCAGCTCCAGGGCCTGGAGCAGGTGCGGGCCGAGACCGAGAAGAGCAAGGCCGCGCCGATCGCGGCGCGCATGTTCGGCAACGGCGGCCGCGATCACATGGAGAAGTACGGCACCAGGCCCGAGACCTTCGCGAAGATCGCGGTGAAGAACCATCGCCACTCGGTCCACAACCCGCGGGCCCAGTACCGCGAGGCCTACACCCTCGAGGAGGTGCTGGCGGCGCGCATGGTCTACGAGCCGCTGACCGTGCTGCAGTGCTGCCCGACCTCCGACGGCGCCGCCGCCGCGATCCTGGTCTCGGAGGACTACCTGCGCGCACATCCGAAGGAGGGGGCGGTCGAGATCCTCTCGATGGCGATGGCGACGGATCGCTTCGAGGACTTCGGCCGCGGCAACATCGGCATGATCGGCATGGGCATGACCGAGCGCGCGGCGCAGAAGGTCTACGAGGAGACCGGTCTCGGGCCGCGCGACGTCCAGGTGATCGAGCTGCACGACTGCTTCAGCAGCAACGAGCTGATCACCTACGAAGGCCTCGGCCTGTGCCGCGAGGGCGAGGGCGAGAAGCTGGTCGAGGAAGACGCCTGCACCTACGGCGGGCGCTGGGTGGTCAACCCGTCGGGCGGCCTGCTCTCCAAGGGCCATCCGCTCGGCGCCACCGGCCTGGCGCAGTGCGCCGAGCTGGTGTGGCAGCTCCGCGGGCAGGCCGAGCGGCGGCAGGTCGAGAACGTCCGGGTCGCGCTGCAGCACAACCTCGGCCTCGGCGGCGCCGGCATCGTCGCGCTGTACGCGCGGGCCTGATCTGGAGTGCGGCGTGAAGCGCCGCTCTGGATGCCGATGGTGCCTCCAGAGCGGCTCTTCCCTGCGGCCCTGCCGGGCTCGAAAACTAGGCTCAGCGCGGCCGCAGCCGGATGCGCACCGGCAGGCGCTTCGGGCCGCCGACGAAGCTGGCGTAGAGCAGATCGGCCGGGCCGGCGGGCTCGATCGACACCAGGCGCTCGGCGAGCTGGCGGAAGAAGACGCGCAGGTCGAGACGCGCCAGATGGGCGCCGAGGCAAAAATGCTCGCCGACGCCGAAGCCGAGGTGCGGGTTGGGAGAGCGATCGATGCGGAACACGAACGGATCCGGGAAGATCTCCTCGTCGCGGTTGGCGGAGGCGTAGAAGAGCGCGACCGAATCGCCCTTACGGATCCGCTGGCCGCGCAGCACGTAGTCCTCGGTGGCGGTGCGCGAGAAGTGGTTCACCGGCGTGGTCCAGCGCACGATCTCGTCGGCGGCGGTCTCGACCAGCGAGGGATCGCGCCGCAGCTTCTCGAGCTCGGCCGGGTGCTCCAGCAGGGCCTTCAGCCCGCCCGAGATGCCGTTGCGGGTGGTGTCGTGGCCGGCGACCATGACCAGGAAGTAGAGCGAGAACAGCTCGAACTGCGGCACCGGCTGGCCGTCGAGCGTCGCCTGCGCCAGCACGGTCGAGAGATCGTTGCGCGGATTGCGCCGGCGCTCCTGGGTGATCTCGTCGAGGTAGGCGAAGGCCTCGGGCAGGAAGCCGAGGCGGTCGGCGGAGGTCTCGCCGGCGCGCTGGAACTCGGGGTCTTCGATGCCGAAGTTCTCGTTGGTGATGCGCAGGACGAACTGCTCCTTCTCGCGCGGGATGCCGAGGATCTCGGTGATCATGCGGAGCGGCTGCAGGGCCGCCACCTCGCGCACGAAGTCGAGCTCGCGCGGGCTGCCGTCGCCCGCCAGCTCGTCGAAGATCTCGGCCGTGATCTCCTCCAGGCGCTGCTCGAGGCGCGCGATCGCGCGCGGCGTGAACCAGCCGCTGACCAGCTTGCGGTAGTCGCGGTGCTCGGGAGGGTCCATGTTGACCAGCATCCGCAGCGGAGGGTTCTTCTCGAAGTCCTCGGGCGAGCGATCGGGCGGGTCGGGCATCAGAATGAAGCGCCCGGCGCTGCGGAACTTCTCGGGCTGGGTCGACACCTCGGTGATGTCGGCGTGCTTGGTCACCGCCCAGAAGGGCCGGTAACCTTGCGGCTGGAAGAACTGCAGCGGCGATTCGCGCCGCAGGCGCGTCCACGCCGCGTGCGGGTAGCCGTGTTCGCCGTATTCCCTCGCCGTGATGACGTCGAGCTGGTCGAGCGGAAGCTCCTCGATGTTCACTGCCGTCCTCCTGTCGCGTGCGAGTCTCGCCCGTTGCCCGTGCTCGAGCAAGTCGGGCCCAGTTCCCACCGGTGAGAATCCGGCATGCGGCGCGACGCGCCGCATTCGTTCAGCCCTTCGTTACGCCGTTCACTCGAATGTCTCCCCTTCCTCTGCGGAGGAGAGACTCATGAAGACCACCCCCAGATCCCCACTCGCCGCCGTCCTGTGCGCGGCTCTGCTCGCGACCGCCGGCTGCAGCGACGACGACGGCGGCGGCCCGCCGCCGCCGACCGCCACCGCACAACCCGCGTCGACTGGCACCGCGACCGCGGCTCCGGCCACGCGCACGGCGACGATCGCGCCGACGTCCGCGCCGACCCAGGCCGCCACCGCCACCGGCACGCCGACCTCCGGGCCGGCGACCGCCACGCCGGCCGCAGCCACGCCGACGGCGACCGGCGAGGCGGTCGAGACGCCGACCGCGGGCGAGGCCACCGCCACCCCCGACGGCCCCCCGGCCGCTGGACGGATCGTGTTCTCGGTGATCGACTTCTCGACCTTCTTCGCCGACCTCTGGGTGATCAACAGCGACGGCACCGGGCGCACGAACATCACCAACAGCGCCGACGACAGCGAAGGCCAGCCGCGCTGGAGCCCGGACGGTACGAAGATCGTGTTCACCTGCAACGCCGGCATCTGCGCCGCCAACGCCGACGGCAGCGGCCGGGTCGTGGTCGCTGCCGGTGAGCGGCTCTTCTATCCGAGCTGGAGCCACGACGGCAGCCGCATCGCCTTCACCAACCTGCGCGCCCTCGAGGTGGTCGACGCCGACGGCGGCAATCGCACCGTGGTGGTGCCGGCCGACGGCGAGATCGAGGTGACATCGCCGAGTTGGTCCCCCGCCGACGACCGCCTCGCCTTCTGCTCCAATCGCATCGCCACCGGCGGCGAGAGCTCGCTCGAGATCTACGCCGTCGGCGACGACGGCAGCGGCCTCGAGCGCCTCACCGACGACCAGACCGAGAACGCGCACGCCGACTGGAGCCTCGCCGACGTGATCGCCTTCGACTCCAACCGCGGCGGCCAGGCCGGCATCTACACCCTCGACCCCGCCAGCGGCGAGGAGCAGTTCCTGCTCGACGGCTCCTTCCCGGCGTGGAACGCCGACGGCAGCAGCCTGGTCTACTTCACCTTCGCCGGCCTGCGGGTCGCCAACGCCGACGGTTCCGGTGATCAGGCGGTGCCCAACACCAGCTCGGAGGACGTCTCGCCCGATCTGGATTGATCGCCGCGAGTGGGGCTGGATGCCGAAGGTCGTTGGGCTCGACGTGACGGAATCAGAAGGCCGCGGATGAACGCGGATCGACGCGGATAGGGTCTACCGTATCCGCGTTCATCCGCGGCCTCTTTGAACGGCTCGCCGCCCCCCCGGGGCTTGACGCTGCCCGTGCGTCTCGACAGATCGAACGCGTGGGTAAGCGCGCGACAGCGTGGGGGTGAGAGGCGACGGTTTCGTCGGACGCCGCCACGAGCTCGCGCTCTTCGCCGGCGCCATGGAGGACGCCGTCGCTGGTCGCTCGGCCACCCTCCTCGTCACCGGCGAGCCGGGCGCGGGCAAGTCGCGGCTCGTCGACCAGGCGGCTCGCACCGCCGAGCAGCGCGGCTTCCGCGTCCTGCGCGGCGCCGCCAGCGACCACGACGGCGCTCCAGCGCACTGGCCGTGGATCCAGATCCTGCGCGGGCTCCCCAGCGCCGACCCCCGCGCCGGCTCGCTCGCCGCGCTGCTGGCCCCGGCGGACGCGGCGCGGGTCGAATCCTTCCCCTCGAGCGACGCCGCCGAACTCCGCTTCCTGCTGTGCGACGGCATCGCCGACCTCCTCGCCCGCGCCTCCGCCGAGAGCCCGCTCTTCCTCGGGCTCGACGACCTGAGCGATGCCGACCCGACCTCCGTGCAGGTGTTCGAGTTCCTCGCCGCCGACGTACGCCCCGCAAACTGGTTGCTCGCCGCGAGCTGGCGCGACCCCGACCCGAGACGGCGTCACGACGGCTTCCTCGGTCGGGTCTCGCGCCACGCGCGCACCATCCACCTCGGCGGACTGAGCGAAGCCGATGTCGGCGACCTGGTGCGCGATCAGATCGGCACCCCTGCCCCCGCCGGCGTGGCAACCGCGCTGCACCGCGCCACCGCCGGCAACCCGCTCTATCTGGGGCTGCTCCTGCGCGCGGCCGAGCAGAGCGGCTCTCTCGAGGCGGCCGCGCTGGTGCGAGCGCCCGCAGCCCGCCTCACCCACGCCATCGGCGATCGCCTGCGGCCGCTGTCTGCCGCCGCGCGCAGCGCGCTGCGCATCGGCGCCGTCCTCGGTCGCGAGTTCTCGCTGGCGAATCTCCAGCGCGTCGCGAGCGCGCGACGCGACGCGCCCGCGGCCGAGGAACTGCTCGACGCCCTCGCGGAGGTCGAAAGCGCCCAGCTCCTGCGCAGTCTGCCGGGCTCGAGGGCGCGCTATGCCTTTCACCACGGCCTGGTGCGCGAGGCGGTGTACGAGGAGATCGACGACGCCGAACGCCGCGCCCTGCACGCCCGCGTCGCCGCCGCGCTCGCCGTCGAGTCGCCCGAGGGCACCGCCCCGCTCGCGGAGATCGCCCACCACCTCCTGTGCGCGCTGCCGGCGAGCGATCCGGCGGCGGTGATCGCCGCCTGCAGAGCCGCCGGCGACGGTGCCTGGCACACCTTCTCGTACGCCGATGCCGAACGCCACTACGCCGCCGCCCTGCGGGTCGCGCGCGCGGCCGCGACGCGCGACGACGGAGTCGAGCTCGACCTCCTGCTCCTCCTGGGCGCGGCGCAGATCCGCGCCGGCGAACGGGCGCGGGCGATGCAGACGTACAGCGAAGCCGCGGCCGCGGCACGACGGACGGGCCGCTGGACGGCGCTCGCCGATGCCGCCATCAGCGCCGGCGACCGGGGTCTGGGGGTGACCGTGGTGCCCGCCGACCCCGAGGTGGAGGCGCTGCTCGAAGAGGCCCTGGAAGGCGCACCGCCCGACGAGCTCGGCCGACGCGCCCGCCTGCGCGCCTGCCTCGCCGCCGAGCGCAGCGGAGCCCCCGGCGACCGGGAAGCGCCGGCACTCGTGCTCGAGGCCGAGCGCGATGCCCGTGCGCTCGGCGATCCGGCGACGCTGGGCTACGTCCTCAGTCACCGCTGCTTCGTCCCCTGGCGCCGCTACGACCCCGCGCCCCGCGAGGAGTTGGCGGCGGAAGTCGCGCGGCTCGGCCGGACGCTGCGCGACCCCGAGCTCGAGAGCCAGGGGCGCACCTGGCTGTTGTGCGAGCACATCGTCACCGGCGATCGGCAGCGCTTCGAGGCCGCGCTCGCCGCCCTGCACGCGCTGCTCGAACGCTATCCGCGACCGCGCTACCAGTGGGTGGCGCACAACCTCGGCGCTCTCGGCGCGCTCTGGTCGGGCGATTGGCGGCGGGCGGAGGAGCAGGCGCTGGCGGCGTTGGCGCTGGCGCAGCGCATCGGCGACGACCAGATCGCCGCCGCCGCCTGGTTGCAGACCTTCGTCGCGCGGCGCGAGCGCGGCCTCCGCCCCGAGGACGAAGGGATCCTCCGTCTGCCGGCCGCCCGTACGCCGGAAAGCCCGGTGCCGCGCGCCCTGCTCGCCCTCTGCCTCGTCGACCTCGGGCGCGACGACGAGGCGCGGCTGGAGTTCGAGCGCCTCGCCGCAGACGACTTCGCCTTCGTCGAACGCGAGCACCGCTTCGGCGTCCTGCCCTACCTCGCCGAGGTCTGCGCCCGCTTGGCCGACCGCCGGCGCGCGCCGATCCTGGCGCGTCTGCTCGAGCGTCTCGCCGGCCGCAACGCCTCGATCGGCAACATCGTCGCCTTCGGAGCGCCCGAGCACCACCTCGCCCTGCTCGCAGCGACCGTCGGCGACGACGACCGAGCGGCCGCGCTCTTCGAGACCGCGTTGCAGCGCAATGCGGCGATGAAGGGCGAACCCTGGCGGCTGCGCACCTGCCTCGAGCTCGGTCGCCTCCTGGCTCGCCGTGGCGAGACCGCGCGCGCCGCCCAGCTCCTGGAGGAAGCGTCCGACGGTGCCCGGCGCATGGCGATGGGGCAGGTGCGATCGCAGGCCGAGGCGCTGTGCGCGGCGCTCCCGCTCGCCGCAGCCGCCGATGCCGGCGATACCCACTTCATCCGCGAGGGCGAGTTCTGGGCGATCGGACGACCGCCCCGCCTCGTGCGCGACAGCGTCGGCATGCGCCATCTCGCCCGCCTGCTGCGCCAACCCGGGGTCGCCCTCCTCGCGCTCGAGCTGGCGGCGGGCGAGGAAGGAAGTCGACGAGTCGACGGCAGCGAGGGGCTGAGTCTGCGCTCCGCCACGGACGAGGATCCCGCGCGGCTCGCGAGCGACGCGCGCGCCGTGCGCGAGTATCGCGCACGACTCTCGGCGGCCCGGCAGGAGCTCGAGGAAGCGGAGTCGTTCCGCGACCTCGGCCGCAGTGCGCGCCTGCAGGAGGAGGTCGAGTCGCTCGCCGCCGAGCTGGCACGCGTCGCCGGCCTCGGCCGACGCCGCGGCGCCAGCCCTGCGGCCGACCGGCCGCGGGTCGCCGTCACCCGCGCCCTGCGCGCCGCCATCGCGCGCATCGAGCGCGTCGACCCCGAGCTCGGCCGCTACCTCTCGTCCACCATCCGGACCGGCACCTGCTGCACCTACCTCCCCGACCCTCGCTTCCCGGTCCGCTGGCGCTTCTCGCTCTAGCCGGAGACCCCACGCGCCGACCTTGCACTATCCCCTCCGATCGCCGAGAGTCGCGCGATCCAAACGTCAGGGGAGGCCCTTTGCGATGATCGAGTGGAGTGAACAGCATCTCATGATCCGCGACGCCATGCGTCGCTTCATCGAGGCGGAGATCAAGCCGCACCTGGAGGATCTCGAGCACGGCGATCTGCCGCCCTACGACATCCTGCGAAAGATGATGCAGACGTTCGGCCTCGACGAGGTCGCGCGCCAGCGCTTCCAGCGCCAGATCGAGCGCGACCGCGCCAAGGCCAACGGTCAGGCGAGCGACGAGGGCGGCGAGCGCCGCGGCGGCGGCGGTGAGGTCGGCATGACGCTGATCCCGATCATCGAGCTCTGCCGCTACTGCCCCGGCATGGTGACCGCGATGGGCGTGAGCATGGGTCTGACGGCGGCGGCGGTGATGTCGAAGGGGACGCTGACGCAGAAGGAGCGCTGGGGTCTGCCGCTGCTGACGATGGAGAAGATCGGCGCCTGGGCGATCACCGAACCTGGCTCGGGTTCCGACGCCTTCGGCTCGATGAAGGCGAGCGCGCGCCGCGACGGCGACAGCTACGTGCTGAACGGCAGCAAGACCTTCATCACCAACGGACCGTATGCCGACACCATCGTCTTCATCTGCAAGCTCGACGAGGGCAACGACCCGAAGGAGCGCAAGGTGTTGAGCTTCATCCTCGACCGCGGTACCCCCGGGCTGACGCAGTCGAAGCCACTGCGGAAGATGGGCCTGCACTCGTCGCCCACCGGCGAGCTCTTCCTCGAGGACGTGCGCGTGGGCAAGGACCGCCTGATCGGCGAGACCGAGAACGCGCCGGCGCGCTCCGGCGCCAAGGACACCTTCTCGATGGAGCGCTCGGGCGTCGCCGCCATGGCCCTCGGCATCGTCCAGCAGTGCCTCGAGCTGTCGCTGAACTACGCCCGCACGCGCGTCCAGTTCGGCCGGCCGATCGGCGACTTCCAGCTCATCCAGCTCAAGCTGGCGAAGATGGAGGTGGCGCGCATGAACATCCAGAACATGGTGTTCCGCCAGATCGAGATGACCGAGCAGGGCAAGAGCCTCAGCTTCGCCGAGGCCTCGGCCTGCAAGCTCTACTCGGCGCAGGCGGCGATGGAGGTCGCGCTCGAGGCGGTGCAGCTCTTCGGCGGCAACGGCTACATGGCCGAGTACCAGGTGGAGCAGCTCTGCCGCGACGCCAAGGTGCTGCAGATCTACGCCGGCACGGACGAGATCCAGATCTCGCAGATCGCGAGGTCGCTGCTGGCGCACTAGCGTCGGGAGAACGTTGGCCACGGAGACACAGAGCCGGGAAGACGCCCTGCTTCCCGGCCTCTCCGCCGCGCTCGCGCGCTGCGCCGACCCGGAGGGCGCGCCGGCGCTGGCGCTCGCGATCCTCGAGGCGGTGGGAGGCGAGCGGCTGGCGCGCCTCGACGCCGCGGCGGCGAACCGCGTGCTCGCCGCCATCTGTGGCGCGGCCCCCTTCCTCACTCGCTTCCTGGCGGCCCATCCGGAGCTCTTCTGCCGGCTGGTCGAGGACGACCTCGGCGGCGAGCGCGGCGCCGACGAGTACGCCGCGCGCGTCGCCCAGGCCCTCGCCGGCGCCGACGGCGACGAGGAGTCGCTTCTCCGACTCGTCAAATACGCCGAGCTGGCGCGCATCACCGTGCGCGAGCTCAGCGCCGATCTCGTGCCGCCGGAGCGCACGCGGGAGACCCTCGGCGAGCTGTCCCATCTCGCCGACGCCCTGCTGGCGCACGCCCTGGCGACGGCGCGCGCGCGGATCGCGGCGCAGATCGGCCCGGCGCGCTGGACCACCGCCGAGGGCGCGCCGTACGAGCCGCGTTTTGCCGCGCTCGGGCTCGGCAAGCTCGGCGGCGAGGAGCTCAACTACTCGTCCGACGTCGACCTGATCTACCTCTACGAGCCGCCGCCCGGCGGCGTCGCCGCGCCGCTCACCGCCGGCCCGCAGGAGCTCTCGCCGCGCGAGTACTTCACCCGCGTCGGGCAGGAGTTCGGCCGGATCACCGTCGCCAACACCGCGGAGGGATTCCTCTACCGCGTCGACCTCGACCTGCGGCCCGAGGGCGCGGCGGGACCGCTGGTGATCGCGGCCGACGAGCTCGCCGGCTACCACGACCTGTGGGCCGCGACCTGGGAGAAGGCCGCCTTCATGAAGGCGCGCCCGGTCGCCGGCGACCTCGCCTTCGGCTGGTCCGCCATCCGCGCCATCGACCCGATGATCTACCGGTCGAGCATGGACTTCGCCGGCGTCTCGGCCATCCGGGCGATGAAGGAACAGGTCGAACGCGAGCGCGCCAAGGTCACCGGCCCGTTCGACGTCAAGATCGGCTCGGGCGGCATCCGCGACGTCGAGTTCGTCGCCCAGGCGCTGCAACTGCTGCACGGCGGCCGCATTCCACAGGTGCGCGACCGCTCGACGCAGGGGACGCTCGAGCGACTGGCGCAGGTCGGGCTGCTGGGTCCCGAGGACGCGCGCGTGCTGCTCGACGCCTACCGCTTCCTCCGCCGGGTCGAGAATCGCATCCAGATGGTGGCCGAGCGTCAGACCCACCGCCTGCCGAGCGGCCGCGAAGCCCTTCTCCGCCTGGCGCGCGCCTCGGGCTTCGCCGCGGCCGATCCGCTCGCCGACTTCGACGCCGCCCTGCAGGCGCACCGACGCGAGGTCCAGCGCGTCTTCGCCGCCGTCTTCCCGGCGTCGGCCGGCTCGCGCGTTCTCGCCCTCTTCCAGCGCAACGCGCCGCAGCTCCTCGCCAACCCGCTGCTGCGCGGCCGGATCGAAGAGCTCGCCGAGCGCTTCGCGCACGCGATCGAAGGGAGCCCCGGCCCCGAGCGCGCGATGAACAACCTCGACCGCTTCATCCAGGGCGTCGGCTCGCGCAGCTTCTACTACGGCCTGCTGGTCGACCGCCCCGAGCTGGTGCCGCGCCTGGCGGCCCTGTTCGCCGCCTCGGAGTACCTCTCCACCTACCTCGCCAGCCACCCCCGCCTGATCGAGCCGATCTTCAGCGACCCCAACGTCCTGTTGCTGTCGCGCGCCGAGCTCGAGGCCGAGCTGCGCCAGATCCGCGACGATCTCGCCGCCGAGGGCGAGGGCGAGGACGTCGAGACCGATCTCGACGCGCTGCGCCTCTTCCACAACCGCGAGTTGATCAACATCGGCCTGCTCGACCTGAGCGCGAAGGTCGGCACCGAGCAGGCCGAGGCGGCGCTCACCGAGCTCGCCGAGGTCTGCCTGGCGCGCGCCCTCGACGTCGCCCGCGCCGAGATGGCCCGGGCCCGCGAGAGCCGCGGCCGGCCGGCGACGCGCGCCGAACGCGAGGGCGAGTTCCTCGTCGTCGGCATGGGCAAGCTCGCCAGCCGAGAGCTGACCTACGGCAGCGACCTCGACGTGATCTTCCTCTACGACCTGGCGAGCGCCGACGATGCCGAGCTGGGCGAGAGCCAGGAGTACTTCGGCCGGCTGGCGCAGAAGCTGATCTGGGCGTTGCAGACGCGCACGCGCGAGGGCGTCTGCTACCAGATCGACGCGCGCCTGCGCCCGTCCGGCAACCAGGGCATGCTGGTCAGCTCGCTCACCGCGCTGCGGCGGCACCACCGGCAGCTCGCGATGGTGTGGGAGCGCCAGGCGCTGCTGCGGGCGCGCCCCGTGGCCGGCTCCCCCGCGCTCGCCGAGAGCTTCCGCACCCTCCGCCTCGAAGTCCTGCGACAGCCGTTCGAGACCGATCCGGCCGCCGAGATCCGCCGCATCCGCCAGCGGGTCGAGCACGAGCTGGCGCAGGAGACCACGGTGCGGCACGACTTCAAGACCGGACGCGGCGGTCTGATGGACGTCGAGTACGTCGTCCAGTACCTGCAACTCCGCCACGGCGGGGCTCATCCCGCGCTGTTCTCGGTCGACGGCATCGCCGCCCAGATCCAGCGGCTGGCGGATCTGCGCCTGCTGTCGCCGGAGGACGCGCGTGTCCTGGGCGAGGCCTGGGCCTTCCTGCAGCGGCTCTCGAGCCGCCTGCGGATCGTCGAGAACCGCTCGATCTCCGATCTCGACGAGGAGCGCGGCGACCTCGACGACCTGGCACAACAGCTCGGCTACGACGCCAGCCAGCGCGCCAGTGCCGCCCGCCGCGCGCTGCTCGACGACTACCGCCGCCACACCGCCGGCGTGCGCGCCGTCTACGATCGCGTGCTCGCCGCGAGCTGACGAGCGGAACGTGGGAATCGATGTGCTGAAGAGCGGGCTGGGCTAGCTCTCCGCCAGCGGGAAGGGGGAACATTCGGCGCGCGCGGCGTACTCCTCGCGCGTGAAGCCGCGCGACCAGCGCGCCAGGCTGGCGAGCACGGCGCAGCGATCGGCCGGCGTCTCCAGGCGTGGATCGACGCCGACGGCGGCGACGACGGCCTCCTCGGTCACCGTGTCGGTCGACATCCGCAGTCCGCCGCCGGCGGACGTGTCGAGCACCATGTAGGACGGCGCCGGCGTCCAGGCGGGCAGCTTGCCGCTGCGCCCCTGCCCGGGCGAGCCGGTGTAGGCGAAGTTGGCCCAGTACGACATCATCGCCTCCGAGAGCTCCAGTCGGCCGGCCTGGTTCTCCTCGGTGAAGATGCGGCTGCTCTCGGACCCGAGATCGAAATGCCCGAAGACGAAGGGGATCTCGAAGGCGTGCGCGGCGCCCAGCATGACCGACAGATCGGCGCCGAGCATGGTCGGTTCCTCGTCCCAGTCGAAGCGATAGGCGTACACGCCGGCATCGACGCCGCGCATGGCAGCCGCCGGCTCGTCCACCCCGCTCGCCTTCCACATCTTGCTCATGTACTCGGCGGTGAGGTTGTACATGCGCTCGTCGCGCAGCCGCGGCACGATCCAGAGGATGCGACGCACCTGGTTCGGGTCGCCGAACATGAACAGCTTGTTCTCGTCCTTGTTGGTGCCGAGCATCACCGGCACGACGTTCCAGTCGGTGCCGGCGAACACCTGCCGCGGCTCGGCGGTCGGCAGCACGACGCCGTCGGCGAACACCTTGGGCATGTCGATCATGCCGAAGCCGCCCATCGGCTGGTAGGCCGAGAGGAACTCGTAGGCCGACTTGCCGCGCAGGTAGGCGGCGATCTGCTCGGGGCTCATCTGCTCGGCGGCCTGCTTGGCGCCGGCGCGGTCCTTGGCCTTGCCGTCCTTCACCAGGAAGCGCAGCAGCACCTCCTCCGAGCTGTTGGCCTTGCCGGGCGGGGTGGCGTCGGTGAGATTCTCGGCGGCGGCGATGCTGTCGAAGTTGGTGCCGCCGCTCTGCACCACGGCGCGATGGAAGAGGCCGCGGGCCTGCGGCGCGAGCAGCATGGTGAAGGTGTTGGTGCCGCCGGCGGACTCGCCGAAGACGGTGACGTTGCCCGGGTCGCCGCCGAAGGCGGAGACGTTGTCGCGCACCCACTCGAGCGAGCGCACGATGTCGAGCGTGCCGTAGTTGCCGGAGCGGTCGAGATCGGTGGTGCCCTCGCCGCGCAGGGCGGCGTGGCGGAACCAGCCGAAGGGTCCGAGGCGGTAGTTGATCGCCACCACCACCACGTCCTCCGTGACTGCGAGATTGCCGCCGTCGTAGAAGGCCGCCTCGCCGACGGTGTTGCCGCCGCCGTGGATCCACACCATCACCGGCAGACCGTGCGGCGGCTTGCCGTCGACGGCGCGCGGCGCCCAGATGCTCAGGAAGAGGCAGTCCTCCGAGCCCGCCGGCTCGCCCGGCTTGCGACCGGCGCCGCCGCCCATGGTGCCGGCATACTGGATGCAGGAGGCGCCGTGTGTCAGTGCCGGGCGCACTCCGCTCCAGGGCTCGGCAGGCTGGGGCGCGCGCCAGCGCAGCTCGCCCACCGGCGCCTTGGCGTAGGGGATGCCGTACCAGGCATCGCTGCCGTAGTCGCCGCGAAAGCCGACGACCTCGCCCGACTGCGTCTTGCGCGTCGTCGCCGAGTCGGCCTGCGGCGGCGCCTTCTTCTCCGCGGCGCAGCCCGCGAGAGCGAGCCCGAGCACGAGCGCTGTGGCGAACGGTCTTCGCATGCGGATCCTCCCCTTGCCGGGCGGCTTATGCCTCCCCGGCGGCGGGCGCAAGCGCGCCGTTTCCACCAGCGTGGCCTGCTCTCGGCCGAGCCGGGCCGGGGTCAGGAGCGCAGGACGAGCAGCGAGATCTCCGGCGGGATGCCGAGACGCATCGGGTAGCCGTAGAAGCCGACGCAGCGGGTGACGAAGAGGCGCATGTCGCCGCGCTCGAAGACCCCCTGGTCGGGGATGCCGACCAGACCGACGACGGTGAGGGCGAGATCGCGCCCGAGTTGCACGCCGATGTGACCGCCGTGGGTGTGCCCCGAGCACACCAGGTCGGCGCAGCCCTGGGGCAGGGCGGCGAAGCCGCTCGGATCGTGGTTGAGCAGCAGCCGCGGCGTCTCGCGCGGGCGCCATCCGTCCATCGTGCGACGGTAGATGGCCGTGCGGTCGTCGCGCTCCCAGGCGAAGTCGAGACCGGCGATCTCGAACGGTACGCCGCCGGCCGCCAGTCGCGCCACCTCGCCGCGCAGGGTGGTGACGCCGGCGTCGCGCAGCTTGCCGACGAAGCGCGCGACGTCGTCGTAGTCGTGGTTACCGAGACAGGCCCACTGGCCCAGCGGAGCGCGCACGCGCGCCAGGGCCTCGTAGAGCGGGCGGTCGAAGTCGCCGCTGCGATGGGTGAGGAAGTCGCCGGTGTGGAGCACGAGGTCGGGGCGGGCTTGGTTGGTGAGCTCGGCGACGCGCAGCAGGCGCTCGCGGTTCATGGCGCCGCCGACGTGGATGTCGGAGAGGTGGGCGACTCGCAGGCCGTCGAGCTCGCGCGGCCAGTGCGGCAGGTGGATCTCGCGCTCGTCGACGCGAAAGTCGTACGACAGCGGCACGCCCGAGAGCGACACGGCGAAGGGCGCGCCGACGCTCATCACGCCCATCTGCTTGAGGAAGAGGCGGCGCTCGAGCTGGACGGGCGCAGGCGCGCGCGGGTCTGGCGGCCGGAGCGCGCGCCAGGCGCGGCGCGCACCGGCCAGCGCCCCGCGCGCCAGACCGCCGATGCTCGAGCCGAGGAAGTAGAGCGCGTGGGCGCTGAACCAGACCGGCCCGACCCAGCCGAGGATCGGCCCCTGCAGCAGCGCCGCGGCGGCGGGCGAACGCGCCGTCAGCATCTGCGCCAGCATCAGGAGATCGCACGCCATCCCGGCCGCCCCGAGCGCCAGCCACGCGGCCGGCGCCCAGGTGCGCACCGGCAGATGCCGCCGCAGGGCCTCGACCGTCGCCAGCCGCGCCCACGAGAACGGTACCAACGCCAGCGGCACGAAGACGACCAGGAAGAGCGCGCGCCGGTAGCCTCCGAGCCACCAGGCGACGCCGGTCGCCAGGGCGGCGAGGTTCAGGCCCCAGAGCCAGAGCCGGAGCCAGCGGTCGGGGCGGGACGCGGTCATGCTGACGACATGCTTAGCACGCGCCGGCGCCGACGCGAGGGGGCCCGCTCGGCCGAGCCGGCGATCGGCTCGAATCGCGCCATCGGCCCCTGGGCCTGCCTCAGCGCACCACTCCCGTGAGGTGCACGGCCAGCGTCCCGCGCGCCCCCGCCAGCTCCAGATACACCGGCACCTGCGGCAGATCGGGCTGGGGAGCCGCGATCCAGTAGTCGAGCGTGGTCGGCTTCTCGCTGTGCCGCGGGTCGTCGCGCCAGAAGCCGCCGAGCGCCTGCACCACCGCCTGGCAGCGACGGGTGGGGCCGGCGTAGAAGCGATAGGAGGAATCCTCGAGCGTCGCCGTACCGAGATCGCTGAGATGCAGGTCGTAGCGACGGCGGCCGTCGAAGACGCGCAGGGTACCGCGGCAGTCGGACTCGAGCGCCGCCAGCGTGGCGGTGAGCGGGTCGATGGTGTCGCGCCGCAGGTCGGTCGGCACCGCCTCGCGCCAGTCCTCCTCGGGCGGGGGCTCGATGCGGGCGACGCTCGCGACCTCGCCGCGATAGTCCAGGTCGACGAGCCGGCGCTGGCCGCGGTAGAGGCCTTCGGTGCGGTGCTCGAAGGGCGTCAACGTCCGCTCGCGGCGCACGCCGCTGGAGAGCGAGCGCGACTCCCAGGGAAACAGAGTGGCGACCAGGCCGACGGTGCGCATCTCGGCGATGGCGCTGTAGCGCTCGGGGCCGATGTCGGCGGTGGTGCGCATCGACATCAGCCGCAGCGGGCCGAAGCGGACGTCGTAGTCGAGCACGATCGGCGCCGCCGCGGCCGCGCGGGCGGCGAGAGCGCCGAACAGCAGGGTAGAGAGGAGGAGACGTGGTGTCATCGAGCCGATCGCCTC
>Ga0268299_1002718_pt1 | contig 19394 bp, 16 predicted proteins | sample NOBtaG_FD_193484 | JGI IMG/M metagenome (GOLD analysis project Ga0268299, IMG submission 193484) | Activated sludge microbial communities from bioreactor in Nijmegen, Gelderland, Netherland - NOB reactor | ecosystem: Engineered > Bioreactor > Aerobic > Activated sludge | place: Netherlands...
GCCAAGCACTGGACCGCCCCGATTCCGGAATGGAAACGAGCACTCAATCAAGTTGCCATGATCGGAGGGGACCGCGTGCCCACCAGGGATTAACCACCATCAGTTACACAGTTAATCTTACACGCCCCCGTCATCTCAGCCTTCGAAGTCAAGACACCAAGACTAAAACCGGGAGGCGTATTCCCATGACCGCAGACGTTCGATCAACTCTCCAACGCTTGGCCAAAATTCGCAGTCTGACCAACAACCGCGTGTTCACCTACAAGGGCCGACCGCTTCAACGGATCAGCCGACCCTTCAGGACCGCGTCGAGAGATGCCGGAATCACTGACTTTAGATTCCATGATCTCCGTCATTGTGCATCGACAAACCTACGACGCGCCGGTGTGGATACAGCGACCGCGATGAAGATTGTTGGTCACAAGTCTGAGAAGATGTGGAAGCGATACAATTCAATCGAAGAGAAAGACTTGACGCAAGCAGCTCAAAAGGTTCACAAATACCTCCAAGAGAACACGCCGGGAACACTAGCCGATGTCATCGGCGAAGAGCGAAACGGTAAGTAGTTGAAATATTGGGACGCGCCCGTAGCTCAGTCGGATAGAGCATCAGCCTTCTAAGCGGTTCAGAGCCCTCCCCCTATCTCCTTGTGGAAAATGTGGAATAGTGCTCCAGGAGCGGAGTTTGGCTATTGTTCTGGTTCAGTTTGGCTCAGTCCAATTGAGGGCAATTTAGGCTAATTTTGCTGTGGCATTAACACTCTAATAACACGTAGGGTTTCTATTTAGATAAGTTAGATTTCCTCGACGTTTCCTTTACGATCGGCGGATGCGCTCAGTTCGCCGTTCCCTGGCCCAGGGGCTCTTTCGCCTGCCTGGTCAGCTCGTATGCCCCATGGGTAGTCACTCACCACCCCCTTCCTTTTCGAGTTCCGAATGTCCAGCAAAGAGTCTGCTTTGCATGCTTGACCATCCAAGCTATAGGAATTGCACTGCAGGCGTCGTCCGGCGAGGGGATTCGGCAGCCACATATCTTAGGCACCGCGTTGGGAGACGCCGTGCCAGGTGAAGTCGGGCACCGTCGTGTCGCTCAATGCGACCCGACCGTGCCAAGAGAGAACAGCCGTCGCCCATCAAAGGGGTGTAGCACGCCTGTGGCAACCGTGCCACCGCGGACGCTGTCACGCTTGCAGCCGTTTGTAGCTACAGACTGGAAGATTCTGTTGCGCCCCGGTGTAGGTGAGGGGCGCAACAATGTGTTGAAAAGAATTTAGTGCGCAAGTCCGGTGTTTGAGTCCGTTCAGAATCGGTTGGGCTCTTCGAGGGTGATCGAGGAGCAGAGTGAGGGACAACGGCACGGGCGATAAACGGCGAGTGTCGCGTGGTCTTGCAACTCCGTGCCACGTTAGAAAGAGGGGTGGTGCTGTATGCTGAAGGCAACGTCCTTGTCGGAAGTGCTGAATGGCCAATTCTCGTCGCATGTATCCTTTCCGAAAATGAGTTCGCACATCTACCTTTGCGCAGTAGAGGGGATGCGTGGCAAGATTGAGAAGGTGATGCCTGGCAACAAATAGGAGCACACCAATTTATTTCCCCTGTTGGCTGAGTTCACATGATCACGTGATTCTTTGCAGGTTGAAGAAGGCTTGTCAGGTAGCGGTATCCTGTACGTACAGCAGACTGGTTGGATGAGAACTGCATCGAAATCATTCCGAATGATGAAGGAGGTTCCTATGATTCGTATTCTTTGCGCGCTGCCCTTTGCCCTTCTGGCGTGTGGCATGATCGCTGGCTGTGCCGATGATTCTTTTTCGGGTCGGCAACGACCCGCGCCTGGTTATGACAACGTAAATATGGGATCGTCGCAGCCTGGGCAACAGCATCGTTACGACGAACCTCCGCCGGCTTCACAACGTGATCCTTATAGCCGGAGTCAGCCTGGATACTATTAGCAGGACGCCCTGGCCCCTAGGGTTGTGATGCGCTGAATGGTCAGTATCCGTCAAGAAACGAGAGGAGGGGCGGTTCTGAGGAATGACAGGGAACGTCCGGTTCATCTCTTAGGAGAGGGAGCACCTTCGCAAGAGAACGCTCCGTGCTTACGGTAGCGCCAGCATCAAGTGTCCAATGCGAGCAGAGGCTGGTCGAACTTTGATTTCAATATCGTAGCCGAGCCGATTCAGGCACTCCATCAGTTTGCGTTCGGATACATTGGAGAAGTCTCCACGCATCATGCTGGAGACCTTCGGTTGGGTGAGCCCCATCCGTGCGGCTGCGGCTTGCTGGGTCAGCCCTTGTTGGCGAATTGCTCTCCGGATCTCGATCACCAGCCCGGTCTTGATCTGGAGCGTCTCGGCATCTGGCAGCTCCAAATCTGCGAAGACATTGCCAGACCCACGAGAGACTTCGATCCCTTCAATGACTCGTTTTTTCATGTCGTCGCTCCTTGGCCAGCGCCTCCGCCACTTTCAGCCTGGCGCGGATGATGGCAAGATCCTCTTTCGGCGTGGCGATGCCATGCTTACTCTTCTTTTGGAAACAATGCAGGACGAAGACCGCCTCCTTGAACTTCACGGTATACACCGCTCGATACGTGCCGCTCCTGTCGTCTTCGACCACTTCAAGCACGCCGGCGCTGCCAAAACCCGTGAGCACCTTCGCATCATCATGTTGATCGCCAGCCTGAGCCAGCGACAACGCGTACCCGAAGAATCGCCGAACGGCAACCGGTAACGCCATCAAATCTTTATAGCTACTGCCAATCCATTCGAGTGGCCGTTCCTCACGCGCCATAGGACAATTATACCTGAACAGGTATAATTGTCAAATGCTCGTCCGTGATGCATTGACAGTCGTCATCGACTCTGGCTTGGGCTGTCGGGTGATGATGATCTCACCCAAGCGGCTACATCGATAGTCCGCCTCACCTGGGCCGTTCGGCATTCCACTGCGTTCAGCGACAATCTGGATGGGTGCATCGTCGCCTGCTGGCCGACAGCTGCAACAAGCTCAAGACCGTCTAGAAGCCGACTCGTTGACTCTTTTCCATCTTGGCGAACGAGCTTGGTCGCTTCGGCCTATCTGAACAGGACCTTCTCGCCTCGTCTGGTGAATCTGCTCTGCCATGCCGTGATGGTGATGAGCGGGGGCCGGCTTGTGGTTTCGGGTCCGGTGCCTGTGCGCGTCCGGCCGTCGCCCTGGCTTTCCACCTCCGGGCTGCGTCGATCATGCCCGCGTGCCGCGATCAACCGCGGCTTCCTCCGCGGTCATTCCTCCGCATCACGCCCGCCGGCCCGCCAGGTGGCGGCGGCCTCTCTGTCTCCTTTGTCGTCGCTGTGTGGCCTCCACGCGTGGTGAGAGGCCAACACATCAACTCTAACTAAAGGAGACACACTATGGCACCTCAAGACAAGAAACCCAAGCCGGTCACCACGCTTCGATGCAGCGGCATCAAGGCGAGCATCTGGAAGAACGAGGGCATGAAGGGTCCGTTCTACAACGTGACCGTGGCACGCTCGTACAAGGGCCAGGATGGAGTCTGGAAGAATTCCGAATCCTTCGGCCTGGCGGACCTTGAAGCCCTCTTAGTCGTCGCCCAACAGGCGAAACTCTGGGTCACCGAGCGGTCGGGTCGCTGATCGCCGTGTGGAAGCCTCCGGCCCTCGGGTCGGGGGCTTCCTGCACGTCAAGAAAGGAACACAATGAAACTGTATCAAGCCTTTGCGACGGATTTGAATCACTTGCTCAACGGCGCACGCGCGGTACGTATCACCGTGCCTGGTTACATGCCACTTTCGGTCGAGGAGATCGGCGTCAGTCAGGACGGGCGGCGACTGGTATCGCTGTGTCACTATGGCGAACAGAACGGTGATCTCATGCGAGATCCCGATATCGTGTTTCTGTTTCACAATTCGCCAGATGGCGTGGCAGCCGAACCAGTGTCGTTCCGGAACGACTACCTGGGGATCGTTCAGGTGGTCTATCGGTATGACGAAACGGGCAGACGTACGCACGTCGTGCCCTCGCTCAAACAGGAGTTGAAGGAGTTCGCCGAGAGCTGGTTTGCCAATCTGAAGGATCAGGGATTCTTTGCCCCGACTGCGGTGCGACAGATCCTTTCTCCATAAGCTCGTCGACCCGTTCCGGGGGCATGATGTGATCACATTATGCCCCCATCAAAAAAGAAACTCTTTCAGAACATGGAACTGTTGAGGCTTACCGCTTTGTGCCGAGAAAGAGAGAGCTGATGGTCCGGGCATGGTTGAAGGCGGCAATGTACAGCCGTTGTGTCGCGGCATCGTACAAGGCCACCCCGCTGACCGTCTCGGCTCCAGTGCCACAAGCGCCACCTTCCAATGTCACCGAGGTATGAAAGACGTTTCCCTTTCCCCGAGGAGATAAGGTCCCCGCAACGGTGCAGCCATCTGTCGAATGACCTGAAAGCGTCCCGGTGGAATCGACGGTCATCGTGATGGTCTGATGGTCGGCCCGGAGCCCAGCATAGGTTCCGGCCACCAGAGTCAGGTTCGGGGCCGACTCAGAGTCCGCATCGGACGTACTCGTAAAGCTTTCTGCCTGGCCATTGAAGTAGGCGATCGTCCCGTCAAAGCGTTCGTTCGGCACATAGCTGCCATGCATCGTTGCTGCCCGAATGCCCGCGCCTTCCACATTAAAATCTCTCGTGTTCGAGGACCCGAAGGAGCCGGCGTGCGACGTGCCAGTGCCCTGAATCAGTCCAGCCAGGATGTTGGGCTGGTCTTTTGCCGAATAGAATAGCCAATACGAGCCGTCCTCCAGGACCAGTCCAGCGACGGTGCGGCCGGTAGAAGTCGTGCCTGTCCAGCGACCTTCCGCCGAAGTGGCCGTGGGCTGCGATAGGGAAGACCCGTCGCTCTCGCTGTACCCGCCGCCACAGGCGGCGGGAACGAACCCACTATTGAAACAGTTGGCGAAGCTGCCACAGGCTACGAGCCCATTCATCAGGCCCAGTGCCAGAAGGCATCGAAGAAAGTGTGTCCCGGTCATGTGCGTGGTTATGCTCGCAACAACGTATGAGGGGTTCCCTGTCACAGGGTAACAGGGAGAGATCCCCCCCCTCAAACCGGGACCCCGAATGGCTGAAAACCGGACCAGCCGACTGACGATGTCGGGATGCCCGGCTGGCCGGAGGCGCCACTGACCGGCCGATCCGGGGCCCGTTTCTGGTGTCCTTAGCCCAGTTCGAACGGTTGACCCGTGGTCTTATATCCATATCGTTGTAGGCATGGTGTAAGACAGATTTTAGGAGGTTGCGGGATATGGCTGTGAGCCCCATTTGTCTTACATCTTGAATCTATTGTATGCTCCACTCCCATGCCTACTGCCTCTTCTGAAAAACGGACCACGACGATCACGGTGGATCTCGGTGACCTGAAAGCGCCTTGGCAGGCCTGGTGTCAGCAGCAGGGAGTTACGCCGAGTCACGCGCTGCGGCAGGTGTTACGGCAGGCGCTGGACGGGCAAGCGACACGGTCTGCTCCCCCACGGCTGCGTGTCAGTCCGCGACGAGAACGAGCCACCGCCCGCATGAAACTGAATGTGACACCCTCCGAACTCGCCGCGCTGCGTACCTGTGCTCGGCATGAGGGGTATCAACCGATAGCCTGGGTAGTGGCGATGATCCGCACCAAGTTGACCGGGGAGCCCCATGTGGGCCAGCCGGAGTTGGAGACCTTGGCTCGGTCGAATCAGCAACTGCTGGCCTTGGGCCGGAACCTGAACCAGATTGCGAAAGTCCTGAATACCGCGCCTCAGAACCGGACGGCCTTTCGGGTCGAAGTCATCACCGAACTCTCTCGCGTCATCCAGGCCCATACAAAGAAAGTGTCCGATGTCTTGCGTGGGACCGTGGAGCGCTGGCATCTCCGATGAGTTCGACAGGCAGCCAGATTGACCAGAAGCTGGATGAGTGGGGGAGTCGGCTCTTCAATGTTTCAACAGAGACCCTCCCACGCCCACGTCGCAGCAGGGATGTTCGTCTGAGTTCCGCCAAGTTCGTGAGCACCGGCGGACGGCTCAGCACGGCACAGGCCCGTGCGACCTATGTGCGGAATAAACTGCAGGCCATGGTCCGGCGTGCACCGCAAGTCGTGGTCAAACTCGTCCGGGCGCCGAAAGGAATGAAAGGCATCTCGAACAACCTCACCTACATTTCGCGTGATGGTCTTCTGGAAATCGAGGATCAAGACGGTCAGGTGATTCTCGGGAAAGACGCTGTAGCCGATCTGAAAGCCGAATGGCGCGATGGTGGGATGCCGATCGCGGCGGATTCGACCATGCGTGATGCCTTTCATCTCGTCCTCTCCATGCCGACCAGGACCGATCCGTTGTCTGTGCAGCGCGCGGCCCGCGACTTCGCGACGCGGGAGTTTTCCGGGTTTCAGTACGTGATGGTGCTCCACACCTTCGAGACCGATCCGGATCCGCATCCCTCTCAGCATCCACATGTGCATCTGACGGTGAAAGCCGCAGGCCTCGACGGAGTCCGCTTGAATCCGAGAAAAGCCGACCTCCAACGGTGGCGGGAGGGGTTTGCCGAGGCATTACGAGAGCATGGGATTGAGGCTACGACCACGAGCCGGATTCATCGCACAACGCACGAACGTTGGACGGTGCGGCATCTGCATGAAGAGAGCAAAAAAGGGGAGACGCTGGAGCGGTTGAAACGCACCACGCGCCGACATGGACGAGTCCAGGAAGTCATGCGGAATTATGAGCAGGTGATGCGGACGTTAGCCCGGTCGGATCGGGGGGAGGATCGCCAACTGGCCGCAGACCTGGTTCGTTATTTGAGTGAAAGATCGCGAGACATCCAGAAAACTCGTTTGCCGGAGCGAGAGCGGTCTTCCTAGGCTACCGCACCTCCGTTTCTTAACCCTTAACAGACTGTAACACCTGTTGTGTTGCAGACCTGAGATCGTAGAGATTTGCAGGCTGAACTTCTGTAGTGCCCCGGTCTAAATGAGACGAGGCTTCGCCTTCGGAGACGTTTATCTAAATCGAATCATGCTTGGTCAGGTGTGCAATGTGAATATTGTGGACCGACATGCGAGGCTATGATCATGTAGACGGGTAGAAATCTCGGTATCCTCGATGATTTTTCAGGAAGAAACAGGTAAGCTTCGGCGACGCACTAAGGATACGATGCCTGGAAAACCCATGCCCTCCACGAGGTTCCATGCCTACAAAGCCTGATTCAGGTATCAGGGATAATCATGGTCGAGGTACCTTAGCTGAATTCCTTCGCAATAAAATCTCAACTGGAACAAACCTATCCATTGTATCTGCTTACTTTACCATCTACGCATTCGATTATCTCAAAGACAAACTTCTCAATATAGAGCATCTCAATTTCTTGTTCGGCGAACCTCGGTTCATTAATTCCTTGGACCCCGAGAGAACCCACAGGAAGGCATTCAAGATTGAGGACGATGGGTTAGAGCTAGCCAACCGTCTTGAACAGAAACGGGCTGCCCGTGAATGTGCTGAATGGGTGCGCTCTAAAGTCTCGATAAGATCCGTGAAGCAATCCAATCTGCTTCACGGCAAGATGTATCACATTGGAAAGAATGGTGTGGAGCACGCGATTCTTGGCAGCTCCAATTTCACGGTACGCGGGCTAGGTCTTGCTAAAGCCGGCAACAATATCGAATTGAACCTTGAGGTTGATAGCAATCGGGATAGGTGCGATCTGAAGTCATGGTTCGAGGAGATCTGGAACGATAGTGAACTAGTCGAAGATGTTAAGCAGGAGGTCCTCCTTTATTTAGAGCAACTCTACCAGAATCACTCCCCGGAATTTATCTACTTCAAAACCCTCTATCACATTTTTGAACGTTTTTTGCTCGACCAAGAAGGCGGTGGGCTTCTCAATCAGGATATCAGGCTTGTTGATACAGAAATCTGGAAGGTCCTGTTTGAGTTTCAGAAGGATGGTGTGAAAGGCGCCATCAATAAAATTCTTAAACACAACGGCTGTATCATCGCGGATAGCGTTGGGCTGGGAAAGACGTTCGAAGCTCTAGCGGTAATCAAATATTTCGAGCTTAAAAACGAGCGAGTCCTCCTTCTCTGTCCAAAAAAGCTACGTGAGAACTGGACTATCTATCAGGCGCAGAACAATAGCGAACTGAATCCCTTCGTCAAAGATCGTTTCAGTTACACGGTGCTCTCCCATACAGATTTAAGCCGCGAGACTGGCCGCTCTGGCGACCTCGATTTGGGCACCATCAATTGGGGCAACTTCGACCTCGTCGTCATTGACGAGTCGCACAATTTTAGAAATAACACCAAGGGAAAGCGTGATGAAGACGGCAACATTATCAGGAAGAGCCGTTATGCGCGTCTCATGGATGATATTTTGAAGACAGGGGTTAAGACCAAGGTGCTCCTCCTGTCAGCCACGCCGGTGAACAATAACCTTAAGGACCTGAGGAATCAGCTCTATTTCTTAACCGAAGGTGACGATCACTCATTTCATGAGTCAATTGGTGTTGCAAGCCTTCAAGAAACTCTTAAGGTGGCCCAGCAGCAATTTGCACGATGGGCTAAAGAGCAGACTGCCAAACGAAGAACCACAGACTTACTAGAGAAACTCAGTTCGGCTTTCTTCAAGCTGCTGGATGAACTCACGATTGCGCGGTCTCGAAAACACATCCAGAGATACTACAAGGAATCAATTGCTCAACTTGGTGGCTTTCCTGAACGACTAAAACCCGTCTCGGTATTCCCTGAGATAGATTTGCATAGGAAATTTATTTCGTATGACAAGTTGAATGACGAGATCTTGAACTACAAACTCTCACTCTTTAATCCCTCCGAATATGTGAAACAAGAATATAAAGCGCTCTATAGTCAACCCGGAGCCCTTCCCTTTACTCAGAAGGATCGTGAGTTCTTCCTGATCGGTATGATGAAGATGAATTTTCTCAAGCGACTGGAAAGTTCCGTGCAGTCGTTTGCGATCACAATGCATCGAACCACAGACAAGATAGAGATGCTCCAGGATAAGATTGAGCAATTTAAGAAGACGCAAGGTGAGAGGGAAGAACTGGATGCCGATGAGCTTCTACCCTCGGACACTGAGGATGAGGAGATGAAAGAGGCCTTGGAAGTAGGCTCAAAGTTTAAATACAAACTCGCTCACCTAGACCTTGATAGGTGGCAGAAGGATCTAACAAAAGATAAAGCCCAGCTAACCCGTCTTTATGTGGCAGCGACTGATGTGGCTCCAGAGCGGGACGCAAAGCTCAAGGATTTACAAGAGTTGATTCGTGCCAAGGCGAAGAATCCCACCAAGAAAAAGAATGGCCACCCGAATCGTAAGGTCCTCGTATTTACGGCCTTTGCCGATACCGCAATATACCTCCACAATGCCTTAAAAGAATGGGTGACCAACGAGCTAGGCATCCACCTTGCCGTGGTCACGGGAGGTGGGGACAATAAGACGACATTTGGAAAATGTGACTTCTATCAAATCCTCATCAACTTTTCTCCTGTGTCGAAGAACCGGAGCAAGATGCCAGGAATGCCTCAGGAGGGTGAGATTGATCTACTTATTGCCACAGATTGCATTTCAGAGGGCCAGAATCTTCAAGACTGCGATTACTTGATCAATTATGACATTCATTGGAATCCGGTTCGGATCATCCAGCGGTTCGGTCGTATCGACCGGATCGGCAGTATTAATGGCGCCGTTCAATTGGTCAATTTCTGGCCCACACCACACCTAGACAGATACATCACGCTAAAAAACCGCGTCGAGGCACGCATGGCGCTGGTCGATATCGCAGCTACATTTGAGGACAATATTCTAAAGACAGACGAACTAGAGGATTTGATCACAGATGACCTGAAATATAGAGACAAGCAGTTATTGCGCTTGAAGGACGAAGTACTGGACCTGGAGGATTTTAACGAGAACGTCGCCCTCAGCGAATTTACCCTTGATGACTTCCGCATCGAGCTCACGAAATATATTGAGTCGAACCGTGCGATGTTAGAGCAAGCCCCTCTGGGGCTTTATTCCATCACGCCATCACACCCAGCATATCCCCAGATAGCACCTGGAGTGATCTTCTGTCTCAGGCAGGTAGGGGACACTTCTGGAAACGAGACAGTCAACCCTTTGCAGCCCTATTTCCTAGTCTATGTCCGCGAAGACGGTGTGGTCCGCTTCACATTCGCCCAGCCGAAGCAAATTCTTGAGATCTATCGGCTGCTCTGTGGTGATAAGAAATCCGTCTATGAGGAACTGTGTAATCTCTTCGATCAGGAAACTCAAAATGGCAGTGATATGACCATCTATTCAAGGCTGCTAGAGAAGGCAATAGACTCGATTGTTCACACGTTCAAAAAGCGCGCCTTGTCTGGCTTACTCGCTGGGAGGGGAGGCCTTCTTCCCGATGCGCAAAAACAGGTGCGTTCGACTGGTGACTTCCAGTTGATTACCTGGCTCGTCATTAAGGCATCATGAGCACGGCTGACCAGAAGGAGAAGATTAAAGAGGCACTCGCGGCATGTCGTCAAGGATCATTGCGCGACAACGCTAGAAAGCTCTTCGAAACCTTGGGCTATGCGAGCACAAAGCAGGTAGATCTCGACCCGAACTCTTCCGAAGCATTTCTCGAAGAATTTGACTCTGAACAACGTATCAATTACGCCCATGCCCTCATAAACCAGTGGCAATCCGTTGATATCCTGTTCCAGCTAACGACCGAGGAAGTTAGAGCGTCGATTCAGCCCCAACTCTCGTTCGGAAAGAACCGCATCGACAAGTCAGATATCCAATCGTATCTTTTCGTGGCGATTGATCTTTCTGGCTCGCAGTACCTCCGTACACGGCTTGTAGCGGTGACGCGGGAGATCAACAAGCTCTTTCCCATGCCTGTTCTCGTTCTATTCCGCCACAAGGCTACGCTGACCCTCTCAATCATTGATCGACGAGCCAGCAAGAAGGATATGTCTAAGGATGTACTGGACCGGGTCACGCTCATCAAAGACATTGGCTGTATTGACCCTCTGCGAGCGCACATCGAGATTCTCAAGGATCTGTCACTTCCTGAACTCTATGCCGAGTTCAATTTCACGGACTGGGATGGGCTACACAAGGCGTGGGGCAAGCGTCTTGATACGTCCCATCTCAATGAACGTTTCTATCGTGATATCGCCAACTGGTATTTCTGGGCTGTCGATCATGACAAATTGATCCCTCCCAGAAACGTCAAGTCGGAGGAGGAACGATCAATCTTCATTATACGGCTTATCACTAGGCTGATCTTTTGCTGGTTCCTGCAGGAGAAGGGCCTAATGCCGAAGGATCTGTTTCGGCGGCACGTCATCCAACAATGGCTGCATGACACGGAAGCGGTGACCGGAACCTATTACAAAGCCATCCTTCAGAACCTTTTTTTTGCAACTCTTAATCAGCCGGTTAAGGAGCGTGAGTTTCGAAAGACAAAAGGTGAGACTGGCTGGTATGACCAGAACCGTGGTGTCACGAATCTGTATCGGTATCGATCTCTCCTTCGCAGCCCGGATAGCTTTCTTCAGAGTCTTCGGGAGGTCCCGTTCATCAATGGTGGTCTATTCGACTGCCTCGACGTCGTCTATAGAAGAGCTGAAAACCGGCCCAACATTCGCCTAGATGATTTTTCCGAAGAATCAGACAACACGCTCTGTGTGCCAAATGAACTATTTTTTGGTGCACTGCATGACGTCGATCTCAGCGAAGTCTATCAAGACAATAAAAAGAAGCATGAGAAAGTCTGGCCGCTCATCGAAATCCTTTCGCGCTACAAGTTTACCGTCGAAGAAAACACTCCTTTAGAACAGGAAATCGCTCTAGACCCTGAATTGTTAGGGAAGGTCTTTGAAAACCTGCTTGCATCGTACAATGAAGATACTCGCACCACTGCACGTAAGGCCACAGGTTCGTTCTATACGCCGCGTGAGGTCGTGAACTTCATGGTCGACGAAGCGTTAATTGCCTACTTCGTCAGAAAGGTTGGGGGCAACGAGTCGGCCTTCGAATCTAAAGTGCGCCAACTCTTCACCTCTACCGGCGAGTCATTTCAGAATCCATTTAGTGGGAAGGAGGTCACTGAACTCATCGCGGCCATCGATGGTGTCAAAATCCTTGATCACGCGTGCGGCTCCGGTGCCTTCCCTATGGGAGCACTCCATCGATTGGTTGACCTCCTGACGAAGATCGACCCCAATAATGTCCGTTGGAAGCAGCAACAACTCGAACGCGCGCAGGGGGATCGAAAACTAGCTAATCAAATGCAGGATGATGAGAATCGGGAGAATGCGCTACGAGATGTCGAGGATCGCATCAAGGATATCGAACACTCGTTCAACGAAAGGTTCCATGCCCTCGATTTTGCTCGGAAGCTCTATCTGATTGAGAACTGCATTTTTGGAGTAGACATTCAGCCCATCGCCTGCCAAATAGCCAAACTCAGGTTCTTTATTGCGTTAATCGTCGATCAGAAAGTCCACCCAAAGGCTGAGAACTTCGGAGTTCGTCCGCTCCCCAATTTAGAAACCAAGATCGTCGCATCAGACAGTCTCACGCCTGTGGAGAAGCGCGAACATCATCAAACGGAAATGTTTGACAACGAGATTCTCAAGCTCAGGGAGAAGCTTGAACTCAATCGACATGAATACTTCGGTGCTCGCACACCAGAACGAAAACGGATATGCCGCGAGGTCGATGCAGCAATTCGCAGAGAGATCGCAGAGGTCCTCAAACAAGGCGGGCTTCCGGGCAAGGCTGCATCGATGCTTGCCGCCTGGGATCCCTACGATCAGAACAGCCACGCCGAGTTCTTCGATCCCTCCTGGATGTTTTCCATACGTGATGGTTTCGATATTGTGATGGGGAACCCACCATATGTGCGGCAGGAGCAGATAAAGGAATTAAAACCTTTACTCAAAGAGCACTACGATTGTTTCACAGGAACCGCCGACCTTTATGTCTATTTCTATGAAAGGGGCATCCAACTTCTTAAGGAAGGGGGTGCTTTCAGTTTTATTACTTCTAACAAATGGTTTCGGTCCGCCTATGGGCAAAAGCTGCGGGGCTGGCTGGCCACTCACACGAAGATTAAAAGCATCATTGATTTCGGGGATGCGGAAGTATTCAAAGCAATCGCCTACCCTTGCATTGTCGTTCTAACCAAAGAGCGATTGAACCAGACAGAGGCTGGCCGCCATGAGATTCGTGCGTTCAATTGGCAGTCAGGTCCTCCAGTCGAAGAGTTTCCAAAGGTATTTGCGGAGAAGCAGTTCCCGCTCTCGCAAGCGAGTCTCAAACCAGATGGCTGGCGACTAGAAGGCAGCACCAAGCTCAGATTGCTCGACCGTATTCGCGAAATGGGGACGCCGCTCGGGGAGTATTGCAAGGGGCGGTTGTACCGCGGCGTTTTGACAGGCCTGAACGAGGCGTTTGTGATAGATGGTGCAACAAGGGCCAAGCTGATCAAGGAGCATGCTTTGTCAGCCGAGGTCATCAAGCCGTTCCTGCGTGGGCGGGATGTCAAGCGCTGGCGAGTGGAATTTGAAGATCATTATCTCATTAGGATTGAGTCCTCTGAAAACAAGGACCACCCTTGGTCTGGGAAAGCTGAGAAAGACGCAGAGAAGATCTTCGCGAACACCTACCCTGCTATTCATGATCGCTTTCAGACCTTCCGTAAGGCGCTGATTAAACGTGATGATCAAGGGAAATTCTTCTGGGAACTTCGGTCTTGTGTCTACTGGGAGAAGTTTGAGCAGCCCAAGATCGTTGTCCCGGCAATCACGGACTCAGTTAATTACGCACCTGATACTGACGGCTACTATAGTAATGACAAAACCAGTATCCTCATTCCTCCTTCTGTTCCCTATGTTCTTGCAATTCTAAATTCACAAGTGTCCTGGTGGGTTACTCAGCAGTCGTTTGCGAGCAAGCAAGGCGGTTTCTATGAATTCAAGCCGATGTATGTTTCACAGCTAAGTATTCCAACAGCGTCGTCACACCAAGGCCAAATCATGGAAATAATCGCGAATTATCTGATATGGCTGAAGCGGCCCAATAGCACTTCTACGCCCGTTGCCGAGAACTACTTCGAGCAGCTTTTGAACGGTCTAGTGTATGAGTTGTTTTTTGCAGATGAGCTACATAGCCAGAAACTCTTTCTCTTCGGCCATACGGAGAAAGCCAAGCTTCCTGATATCGGCAAATTGGCACAGCCAAAAAGATCCGCGGTGATTCAAGAGACGTTTGAGCGGATTTCTGATCTGAACCATCCCATTCGATCCTGCCTCTTCTCCCTTCGTTCCCTCGAGGTCGTTCGTCTCATCGAGGGGGAGACGTGAAGATCACGAAGGTTGAGGTGAGCGATTTTCGAGCGTTTCCCGGTCCTTCCATTTACACTTTTGATTTCAAAGGGCGGCAGAATCTTCTTCTCTACGGAGAGAATGGGAGTGGCAAATCGTCATTCTTCCGCGCCTTGGTCGAATTTTTCAGGCTAGATTCAAGTGGTAAACCGTTTGCGGCTCACAAGAATATTTTCTCAGCTCCTGCATTAACTGACGGTAAAGTCACCGTTTGTTTTGACAGTGGAGACCCCGCCATTTGGACATTCCAAGGTGAGAGGCCCACCACAGACCCCCGAGTTGCTGAAACAGCGATCAGGAAAGGATGTCTTGATTATAAGGCGCTGCTTCAGACAAATTTTATCCACACCTCAGAGACGGTTAATCTCTTCGATCTTACCATCAATAGTTTGCTCGCTGCTTATCCGGTAACCATTTCAGGAGGAAAAACTGCCGTACTTGGAAAGTTGTGGGAGCAGGTGTTAGCGGCTAAACCCAAGACTCACCACAAGAGCAATGTTCAGCGACTCAACGACGTCATTGTGATATTCAATGACGCTGTCAGGCCAGTATTCCCGCTTCTCGAAGCCAAGGTGAAAGAACTTCTCCAAATATTCCCAGCTTGCCCATTCGAAGTGACCTTAGATTTTCCCGGAGTGGGTTATGACACCACCATCGGGGTGTTCACGGGCAGGGAGATTCTGCTTGGGATCAAGTTTCAAAATAAAGCAATCCCGAGCCACCACCATTTGCTTAACGAAGCACGCCTCTCAGCAATTGCACTCGCGCTTTACCTTGCTGGTTTGCTCATTAGCATCCCTGCTCCGGTGCCGGGTGGCCTAACTTATCCCAAACTTCTGGTGTTGGATGATGTACTCATAGGAATAGACATGTCCAACCGGATGCCAGTCCTCGAGATTCTGGCCAAGTATTTTTCGGATTGGCAGATTGTCCTCATTACGCATGACAAAGTCTGGTACGAAATGGCTCGCTTGCAAACATCCGGAGGTGCCCATTGGACCTATCACGAACTATATGCAGAACCAGGAGGCAACTGCCTCGATAGACCTGTTCAACACGGCAATGATGAAGGATGGACTGATTATCTCGCGAGAGCTCGTAAGCATCTACAGGAACATGATGAACGAGCAGCCGCAACGTATGCGCGTGCCGCTTTTGAGAGCAAGATCAAGCGATATTGCGATAAGCAAGGAATTGCGGTCCGATACCGAATCGACCAACGGATGATGCTGGCTGAGTCTTTTTGGGAGGCCATCAAAAAGAAGATCGCTGCCGAAGGGAAAATGGCCGAATTTCAGGTCGTATTCACAGACATTGAAACCTATCGGAAGGTCGTGCTTAACCCGCTAAGCCATTCAGGAGCGGCCGCTATTAGCCGAGTAGAAATTGAAAATGCGATTAAGGCAGTTGACGCTCTTAAGGCGCTTAAGGAAAAGGAATAGCCATTTCCCAAGAGGTACAGCCTATGGAGATTAGCAAGAAGCCCTGGCCCATCCTTTCTGTGTGCGGCATTAAGAAGCGGATCGACACGAATCCTGATTTCCAGCGACCGCCGGTATGGAGTCGATCTCAAAAGCAACTTTTAATCGATACAATTCTCAGGGGATACGACATTCCCAAGCTGTACTGGCGAAAGATTGGTTCAAGTCCAGACAAGTATGATGTTGTTGATGGTCAACAGAGGTTGCGAGCTATTTTTGAATATCATAATGGTGAGTTCCCGCTTGGCAAAGACTGTGATCCGATCGATAGCATAGACCCCACCAAGATGAGGTACACGGATTTGCCTGACGACCTTCGTTTGAAATTCGACACATACAGTCTTGACATTATTATCTTGAGTGCCACTGGGGAAGATGAAGTTCGGGAAATGTTTCTCCGACTTCAGAACGGAACAACTCTTAAGGCTCAAGAGCGACGAAATGCAATGCCTGGGAATATGAGAGCCTTTGTGAAGCAGCTCGCCGGTCATTCTTTCTTCACAAACTGTGGATTCTCAGACTCACGATTCACGTTCGATCTGGTCGCGGCGCAACTGACTGCTATCGAATTGAACGGTGGGCCTTGCAATGTGAAGAATTCTAACTTGAACGCGATGTATGAAAATGAGGTTGGGTTTGATCCAGGTTCCTCCAAGGCCAAGAAAATCAAGAGGGTTCTAGACTTCCTCTTGGAGGCCTTCCCTGATAAAACTCCAGAATTGGAGCGCTATAGCGTTGTGTCGTTATATTCTCTCGTGTCGCACTGTATGGAAAAGTATGTCATGCAGGGTCGACAGAAGGGGTTAGCTAAGTGGTTTCTTGCATTCGAGGCCAGGCGTGCAACTGAGGAGGAACTTCCAGAGGACAAGCGAGATCCTGAAATTTTGGCTTACAAGGAAAGAACGAGCCATAGCACAGATGCGCAGGACTCGCTTGAATGGAGGCAAGACTTCCTCCTACGCAAGTTCTTTGAACAGGTCTCAGATATTCAACCGAAAGACAATCAACGGCTCTTTTCACACGAACAGCGCTTGGCGATTTTCCGGAGAGATCAAGGCCTATGTCGTGTGAAGGTGAAATGCGATGGCGTGAAGTGTGAATGGGACGCCTGGGAAGCTGATCACATTGTTGCATGGTCCAAGGGAGGCAAGACGACAGTGGCAAATGGACAGGTGGCTTGCTTACCCTGTAACTCTTCCAAGGGAGGTCGGTAGTACCTCCATTAGCAAATGAAGTTCTATGTCGGTGTCACAAACAACAATTGGTTTAGGTTCCTCGCCGAGCATAGCCCTGACGAGGTCAACTTCTGGCGGCCAGGAGGTCCTAGTTCCTTTCAGGCCATTCCGCCTGGCGCACCGTTCCTATTCAAGTTACATAGTCCAGACGATTATATTGGGGGAGGTGGTTATTTTGTCAGCCATTCAAATCTACCTCTATCTCTAGCTTGGGAAGCCTTTGGCGAAAAGAATGGCACTAATACGATCCAGTCACTACGGGCCATGATTATGCGTAGCAGGAAGGGCAAACCTCCTGAACATGACCCAATCATCGGTTGCACGATCCTCGCAGCCCCCTTTTTCTTTAAGAGAGACGACTGGATCCCCAGCCCTGCAGATTGGGCAGGTCCCATTGTTAAGGGTAAGGGTTATGACACAAATGAACCTTTTGGGGCGGCGTTGTGGGGCGAAGTCCAGAGTCGGATACTAAAGTTGATGCCTAATCTCTACACTGGTGCTTCACCATTGGCAGAAGAGTTTCCCAAATATGGAGCCGAATTCCTAACAAGGGCCAGACTAGGTCAAGGGGCCTTTCGAGTTCTGGTCACAGATGCATACGCGCGTCGATGTGCGATTACAGGCGAGCGCACTCTCCCTGCGCTTGAAGCTGCTCATATCCAGCCGTTTGCTAAGTCTGGTCCAAACCAAACTGCGAATGGCTTACTGCTTCGCTCCGATCTGCACAAGCTGTTTGATCTGGGCTATCTCTCCGTGACTCCTGATCTCGAGGTCGAGGTCAGCCGGAAAATCAAAGAAGAGTTCGATAACGGGCGGGAGTATTACGCCTTCCATGGGCGAAAACTCCTGGTTGTCCCTCCCACGGATAAGGACCGCCCATCGGTGAAGTTTTTGGAATGGCATATTAACAATGTGTACCTGGGGTAAGCAAAGAGAGGTCTCGAATGGTGAATGACAACGTGATGGCCGCGCTTCTCGATTTTCGACGCCAACGCAACTGGGAACAGTTTCATACGCCCAAAGAGCTTGCTGTGGCATTGACGATCGAGACGGGTGAGTTGTTGGAGACCTTTCAATGGAAAACGGATGCAGAAGTGAGGGGTCTTCTTAACGGCTCATCAAGAGAGCGGGTCGTGGATGAGATCGCCGATGTGGCCATTGTCCTGTCATATCTCTGTTATGACTTGAAGGTAGATGTAGACGCCGCCGTGCTCTCAAAGCTCAAGAAGAATGAAGCGAAGTATCCCATTGAGAAGTCCTACGGAAATGCCAAGAAGTATGACGAACATTAACGGCGACCTTCAGCCATGACCTACAAGCAACTCATCGATTTCGTTCAACGCCGAAGGGGAAACGGGAACCTTCTCATTTGTTTGAATTACATATGGATTGCGAGCTGAGCGTGAGCAAGCGCGAGCTTTTCCGGTCCTGCTGGCAGTGATTGACCGGTGCTCTCGTGGGGCAGTAATCTATATCCGGGAACGATACTTGTGCAGGAGGGTCCAATGCCACTGCTTCTCCTCTTGCTCCTTCTAGTCCCTCTTTCTACCTCCGCCAAAGACCTCGGGGAACTGAGCGCGAATCCATACCAGCAGAACTCGACGGCCAATCCGTTCGGGGCGGGGAGTCCCTTTGCGCCGAACGGAATCAACAATCCCTTCAGCCCATACGGCAGCCCCTTCAGCAATCAATCGGCGAGGAATCCATTAGCCACCGACGCGCCAAGACTTTATGATCAGCAAGGCAATTACCGTGGTAAGTTGAGCGCCAATCCGTACGATCCTGACTCAACCAGTAACCCCTACGGCCGGTACGGTTCGAGGTTTTCGCCCGACTCGTTCAACCATCCTTACAGAGGGGGCTCCGGAAATTCGGACAGTGTGGTAACTGGTAGCCTGGCTTCTCCCATCCTACTGAGGGATGGTCGATGAAAGGAGTGAGGCAATGAAGAGAACGAGACGGAATCACGGGGCAATCTTTAAGTCGCATGTGGCCTTCGCCACGGTCAACGGCGACAAGACCGTCGCCGAATTGGCCGAGCAATTCAGCGTGCACCCTACCCAGATCACAGACTGGAAGTAGCAACTATTGGCCTGGGTGGCAGATGTGTTTGGCGGGGCTACGTCATCGGCGGAGGTACCATCTTTAGGTGTGGAAATAGGATAAAGGCGCGTACCCTTTCGGTTGAACACTCAACCACCGCCTCGGTTGCCGCCGAGGGGAAAGGATACGCCACCATGCGAGAGAAGAACAGCACC
>Ga0268299_1002719_pt1 | contig 19361 bp, 38 predicted proteins | sample NOBtaG_FD_193484 | JGI IMG/M metagenome (GOLD analysis project Ga0268299, IMG submission 193484) | Activated sludge microbial communities from bioreactor in Nijmegen, Gelderland, Netherland - NOB reactor | ecosystem: Engineered > Bioreactor > Aerobic > Activated sludge | place: Netherlands...
CCCGCGGCACCAGTCGCACTCTGTCAGACTCGATATCAAACTTGTGGACAATGAGTTCGGAGAAGACGGGGTGTGGAGCTGGCGAGAGGAATCGAACCTCCAACCTGCGGTTTACAAAAGGCTTTTCAGGGCAATTCTCTAGAAGCAGAATCTCATCTACCGGAGCCGGATTCCCCTGATTCACCAAGGACATAATCTCTGTCTCCCGTTGCATCTTGTTGCGTGGGATGTGAGGGGAGTGAGGGGGAATGGTGACACTTATGGTTACACAGATGGTGACACTAGCAAGTTGCCAGGGATGGACTGGTTGTCAAAGAGCAAAGGTCTCAAATGGCACACCTGACAACTGGGATCACATAACTATCACTGATGCGAAATGTGCCTATGGGCCAGTGTGGGGATATGTTTCTCACAAAGACTGCATTAAGGTGCCGGATCTGATGGGGCAATACCATAGACCGAGATCATTACCCCATGGCGTAAGGTTGAGCGGGTCGGCAACTACATCGCTGAAGCCATCCCACCCAGGCAAGCGACTCTGAGATATCGATCGCCCATGAGGGAAAGGGAGGAGGCACTGATGAGGCAAGAGACACACGAACCGAGTCCTGTGAGGCTGACGGGCAACCGAGCTCGAGTCCGTCGCTATCGTGCCAACCATCGCCGAATCGATTACGTTCCCAGTCCTGATGTGTGGATCATCATCGACCATCATCTCAAGATCGGTACCGATCCATGTCTAGCTGGTGTAATTGATTACCTGATCCGGACGGGCCATCACACCATTACCGGACATGGAGGGAAGTAATGGGACGGCAACGCGGGTTCTGGCCTCCGACAGTGTGCCAGCAATGTGGAAAGCCACCTGACCTTGGGCAGGCGTTATGGCCGGGAGAGCAGTGGCAGTGTCTCGCTTGTGTAGAATCAACCCTCAGCGGCAAGGATACGAGTTCGAAGTCCATGTCGAAGATGATCGAGTCCCGGCAAGAACGGAACCTGGCGTGGGCGCTTACAGCCCAAGGTGAACAGGCTCAGGCTGAGCATCATCGAGCTGAGTGGGCGCGAGACCTCGCGGCAGCCCTTTATAGACGAGGCACGACTCGGAGCAAAGAACTGGCTCACGCAAAGGGCGAGGCGATTCCCCCGGAGAACCACCACCCTTTGTATGACACGCTGACCGTCCCGGACCTAGCTTCAGTCGAAGCGTCGTTTGAGCGGAGTCGGCTCTTGCTGTCGTCGGGGCCCAATGTGGCGGCCATGGGGGTGGACGCAGCGGACACGATTCAAGCTCAAAACAGTTTGGAAAAGATGCTGGCGCATCAACTAGCCGCAACGCACGCCGTGATCATGGAGCAGGTGGGCCAGGTGCACAGCCGCGAAGAAGGACAAGCCAGCGCGAAACGGCTCACGGCTCTCGCTCGCTGCTTACAGGCGTATCAAGCTGGGCTGCTGACCTTGAAGAAGCTGCGGCAGACCGGTAACCAGCGCATCGTCGTGCAATACGTCAACGTGAGTGACGGCGGGCAAGCGGTGATCGGCAACGTCGAGCGTGGTTCGGGTGCGTAAATTCTATAGGCGAAGCGCTCAGAATAGAAAACTATTCCCAAATAAACGTAGAGAATCGAGAGATCCGACACAGCTGAGGCTTAAGGGGCCTCCCTCGTCAGTCTGAACCACGATCACTCAGAAACGTCACGAGCGCCGCTCTCTTGATCCCAAGATGCTGTTCAATCTTCCACATCAGTTCTTGGAAGTTCCGCCAGTGTTGGGGAAGTTCTCGTTCAGACAGATGACTGAAGAATAGGTCTACCGTGTCTTGGCTCACTCTCGTCAGCGGAGAGACATAGTCCTTGTCCGACAGCAGCTGGTGCCTGTCCTCACTGAGGGAATAGATGGCGGTATAGTCTCTGTGTGTATGATTGTCGGTGAACCCATCTAACCACCTTCGGCTTTTCCCTGACAGCGCAGTTGATCGTCCGTCTCGTACCATCTCCCTTCAGCTGAGAACCAGGCAAAGCCCGGCCAACAGTTGATGTAGCGAAACTGGCCCGAGGAAAAGAGCCGGAGCGTGGCATACTGCACATCCAGTAAATGTTCCTTCCTAGACCAGTAGAATGCCGGGATGGATGCCGTTTCGTTCATCTGTCACCCATCTGGTCTGCGCTGGTAGTGAAAGAATTATGGAATGTCGTTGATGATCTATTTTGTGATTGGAGGGCCCATCAGGCTCGTGAACTTATGCAGTTACTCTAACTTCACCGATTCGAGATCGTGAATCGCTTCCTCAATGTTCTTTCTCGCAGCTCCTTCTGTGGCCATTTGTAAACGAGTGATGGAGATGACAGAATCACCGATCCCCGCAGTATGCGTGCTCGTAATTGTCTTCTCCCAGACTAACGCCTTTGGAGACATCCTCGCCAAGACATAGCTAACGGTCATCGATGCAGTGAGATTAATGCCCAACACTTCTTCTTGCACGTCGGTGACATTGGCTTGAAGCTGGTACTGGCCTGGCGTATTCAGGAATGCTTTCCGGAAGAGGCCGGAGCGCTCCAATGAGGTTGCCAGGGCCTGGGCGAATCGGTCATTGGTGAACTGAACGGCCTTTCTGTCTGAATGTTCCGCCGCACCAAATACCGTCACGAGGACATCTGCCGTGCCTTGATGATGAGACCCGGTGACCTGTGCCGTCATTCCTTCCGTTTTGACGATGGAAGGACAGCCACTGCATGAGAGGGCAAGGATTGCCAACAGTACGAGCCTCCGTATCATCGGCGCACCCCTTTCAGCGTTTCGTTGAGCACGTCTTCTACAATCTCATCTGATGATTTTCTGACCAGAGAAGTACGCTTCGAATGACCAGTCGCCAGAATGAGTTTGGTTTGGGGATCACGAATCTGAATATCGAGCTGCAAGAGATACCAGGATAGGTCCCACCACCAATCATCTTTGTAGGTAATGATGGCATCGACCGGCGTGTCTGGCCCGTCAATGCCATAGGACGCGACATAGCCCATTCGAGTGAGTCGATCGGCGAGCATCCGCTCGACTCCTCGGCTTTCCTCAGGAGGCTTTTGTACATAGAAGGTTTTCAGATTGGAAAGATCGGTTCCTGCAGGCTTTCTGGATTCCAGATTGGCGATGCAGCCCGTCAGAGAGAAAACCATGAGGGCAATAGCCAGAACATATTTCATGAGCATGTCATCCCTATGTGCAATGTGGATGCGTTGACCCGCCTAATTCCACCACAGCGCGAGCAGACCTAAGGCGCTACCTGTAACGTAAAGGGGGGTGCATAGATAGTATTCAGGTTTCCAACATTAATTGCCTCAATGGCGTCACCCAAGGGAATAGGATTAGACTCACAAGTGGTGGCAAGCCCTACACCAGTGAACAATGTTTTGGATGTAACGAATACGGTCGTAGGAGTTGCCGTAGGGCTGGAGATGTAGGCAAGTTGAGAGGTGGGTGAAATCTGGATCGCTGGAATAGGAAGCGTGGCAATTCCTGGTCCCCAGAAATATGCTTGGCCCTCACAATTGGCTCCTACGAAATATAAATCACTGTTTCCATACCATGTGCTTCTGTCAACAGTTGCAATAAACTTGTAACCATTTACCTGCAGGGCAATGTCGGTGTAGAAGAGGGTCGTCCCAAGAGCCATGCCAAATCGGAAAGTGCCCACCAATTTCCCCACTGCTTTTCCCGTAGAGTCTACAATGCCTGTGACGGCCGGCGACTGAGGTTTGGCCGCTAGCGTCCATTCAGCCATAAGCACGCTCGACACAACCAACATGATTGCCGCAATACTGAACTTCGACGCATACACGATACTTTTCATGGTGTCTCCTTTACTCGTATTTGAAGAACAGTGCGTATCACTGTGAGCTCAGATCAACAGGTACTGCCGCTGCTATGCCAGATTCGTTCCTGCATTCATTGCTAAGATTCCTGACAGCCGGTATTAAATTTCAAAGAGTTCTCTAGGCTGCTCGCATTGGCGACACCGCGTTAAAAATGAGAGACCGACCATATGCTTGCTGAACTGATTAAATCTAACGAAAGGAAGGAAAGGCGGTACTATTGAAAAAATGTATCCAACTGGATCCAGTATCTTTTTTGATTCAATTCATGAAAAACGCGGATGCTCCGGCATTGTACGAGTGATACGCTGGTCTGATTGCATAACCTTAAGAGATGCGTAGACGTAGTACCGTCCTGCCAGGTATCGAAGGTGGTGGTGCCATCGCTGAAGTTGTAGAAGTCGGTGTCGCCAATAGATTGCCGTGTCCCACTGCGCCCATCGGAATTGTAGAAGGTCGTGTTGCCGATGTCGCTACCCGAACTAGATTGAGCGTCCAAAACAATCGGCAAAACGCAGAAAAGGCCGTTCATAGGTCACCTCTTCATAAGCTGGGCTCTGTATGTAATGAGCATCCATGAGTAGGTAGAGCTCATAACTATACGATATGTGCACCACTTGATGACCTGCTCAGTAATCCACGTTCTCACTGCGCATCTTCAGCTTTTCAAGCTGTTTTTCATACAAAGATTTCACACTCCACCAAACGCCGCCTGCGGCAGAAAATTCAAGGACAGTGTTCGTAATATCGGCTAAAAGTCCGTATGTATCTCTGAACGCAAGGTGAATCAATGCCATAAGTACGGCCAACACTGAGACTCCAAAGAGCCAGCACGCAAACTGAATATTGTGTTCATCGCTCAGGTCGGCACTTAGAGATTGGGACTTGATTGACAAGCCCACGCGAATCGCAATTATCCAGGTTATTATTGCGATACATAAGCCAAAACTTGTAACTTCCCTATCTGTTTCATAATCGCCATAGCGATCTGAAATGTATCGCGTGTATCCCAGATCAAATGAAATCGGAACTCCAATCTGTTCACCCAACCACTCAAAGAAGAGTGTGAGCATTACGAGTGTTGCAAACCCACCTGCCCAAGCTGCTACTGTTTTCATGCCAGTCGAGCGATGTTCATGTAGATCGGACTAGCCCCACTGGTCGTATACACGTTGATGTAGATTTTGAGAATTGTGCTTCTGCACCTTGTGAGTCGCCTACCACGAGTCGAAGTTAAGCGGATCTGATGAGATCGTAATCTCGACGCCATGCGTGGACTTAAGGCGTTTTGCTACCACCCTCAAAGCGCTCTCATCCCCGAGACTTTCATCAAACGGATTCCGAACTTTGTGCCAGAACTCGTTCTTAAGAAGAGGCTGATACCCAAGCTCATCCATCGCAAGCGCCAAGAAATTTAATTGGGCGACTCGTGGAGACCGATTAAGATGACCAAGTGCGACATCGGCAGGCGTATTGGGAAATCCACCCCTATGGAACACTTCCACCAATTGGTCCTTCAGCTGTGCGCGTTGGGATGCAGTCAGGTTTGGTAAGGTCAGCTCGACCAAGAGGGCGTTCGTAGCACCAGCAAATGACGGCATCCCGAAAAGCTTGTTCAGAAATCCCATTCAACCATCACCTTCCGCGCTGACGGCAGCCGCCGGCGTGGTCAGATTCTGACTACTCAATCCACTCAAATCGGCCAGTTTCCACTGGACAGGTCGCCCGGTAACTTGCCAATTGCCACGAGGCTCCCTTCCAGGACGAAAGCTTTCGGTAAGGGTTCAAGCCTCCTGATTGACCGAACAAGCCCAGTCCGATCTGAATACTATAGTCTGTAGCACAATAGTATTCAACCGGGCAGCATCGCGGGGTGACACCTCGCGGGACATCCAGGACGGCGGAACAGCTCTTCGGCGAAGCAATCAGTAAACTTCGCAACGCCCGAGGCTTTTCTCAGGAAGAGTTAGGGTTTCAAGCGGGGATCCATCGGACCTATGTAAGCCAGATTGAACGAGGCATTAAATCACCGACGCTGGTCGTCATTCTCAAACTCTCCCAGGCCCTTAGTTGTCCAGCCAGCCGACTTGTTATGGAAGTTGAACGGCAACTGAAGCAGTAGTGGTTCGCATGGGCCGTAGGGAATTACCGTTTCAGCCACTCCTACCGCTGTATAGAGTTTGGATATATCGCAGTCCATGACTTGTTCGTTCGCTACCTCAATCCCAGCGACGACGAAGGAAGCTAAACGGTCTTACTCAAACGCTTCAACGCCTGCTGTCTCATCCTGAGTGCCCGTTGTCGGGCTCCGCGTTCCCCATACCGCTGAATTGAAAACTTCTTCATCCTCGCTTTACCACCAGCGATTGGCCATTGTGCGAGCCAGTACCGCCGGTGACGGATCTTCCCTCGGTGACTCTCCTTCGCATCAATGCGAGTGACGCCTGATATGCCGGACCGGTTGTTCTTCTTCTTGATCCGGCAGTATTCAGACCGGGTCAACGGCTTCAGCTTGGCGATCAGTTCATCCCGGTACACCTTCGCGGCCTCCAGCGCCTTCCGCTTGCCGCCGTAGACGGAATCGGTGAAGTGCCGATGGTAGACTCGACCACGCCGTTGAACGGTCACAAACCATGAGTGTGTCCGAGACTTCGCGTGGTCGATGCGGTAGATGTGTGGTATGGCCACGGGCTTCATGCCAGAGATCACGTCTATTCCGCTACCAGCACGTTACGATAGATGTCTCTCTTCGACGGAGATGTCCCGGTATTTCGAAACCTGAATGCGCTTACCAGGATTCTGGAGAATCTTCTTGATCACTTTGGCGTCCATGAATCGCCGCAACTCCTCGAGGGACATCCGATCAGCGAAGAACTCCTCATGCATGACCAGGAGCCAGGACACCTTGCCATCACTCTGGTAAAAGGTAAAGGTCGGTCTGATTTTCTGGTTGAATGTCACGTCTCTGAATTGCGTTTCGAGACATGCTTGTATGGTCTGAAGTTTCATCGGATCAAGTCCACCTGTACGATCGTTCATCAATATCTCCTCATGTCACTATATTATCTGTGAGGCTGGCACGGACAGAGCTGGTTGGCGGCCTCCACCAGCAGCTGTGAGGTCTCTACTAGTGCTGCAACTCGTAGCGAACCGCGTTGAGTAGTGCAGGAAGATCCAGGGGTTTGGCAAAGGTCTGCCGTGCCCCAAGGAGTCTAGCCGCCTGCAGCTTCTCTGCTGAGTGGCCACTCATGGCAATGACTTTCACATTCAAGAACGTCCGTGTCAGTTCTAAGATCAGGTCCAACCCGTTCATTTCAGGCATCTCCAGATCCGTCAGGACCAGATCCACGGGCTGAGTCTGAAGTCGCTCCAGTCCTTGTCGGCCATCTGCTGCTTGATAAACCTGGTACCCGGCTTCTTCCAGGATCTGTACCAAGAGCCCACGAACGGATGCCTGATCCTCAATCACCAGAATCGTGGACGGCTTCATGCCCGTGCTCCTTTTGCGCTTGAGAAGCTATGTGCCGGATGTTCATTGTTAGGCTGCCAAGGGGGCCTGTTCTGCATCCCAGGATAGATCCATGGCTGCTGATACGGCGACTGTCTGAGATACAGCCGCCGGGGGGACATAGGCTTGTCGGTGGTGTTGGATCACGGCGTCATCTCGATGGCCACAATTGACACAGCGGGCACTCACGCTCCACATCTCGCCATAGGCCGCTTCCATGTCGATCATCTGCTCTTCCAGCATCAACCCTTGGCAACGTGTACAGGTCATCGGTCTCCTCCTGTGTAGTGATCGTGTCTGAGATAACCGTATCAGGCCAACCGTTTCCCACCAGAGCTGAACGAGGTACCTCGAAAGAGGGGGCAGGAGCTGGTCAGTCGTGCCCAGCTGTGTCGTTAGTGATGCGGGTGTCCCGTCCTAAGAGGCATGGACCATCGGAGGGGCCTGGCGTACTGTGAAGCGACAACAGATGGAGATGACCCGGCGACAAGATCGCCTACGATCTACCGAGGAGGTCCTATGAAATGGATGTCTGCCCCGCTGCTGTCCGTGGTGATACTCGCGGGCGTCCTGGTGGCACCGCTGTGGGCTGAGACCGATGGGGGTGAGGGGGTCTGGGCCTGTTCACAAGCCGACGGCAGTACAGTGTATACGAATAAAGAACGAGCCGGGTGCGAAGCGCTGATGCTCAAACCGCTGTCCGTTGTGCCGGATATTGCCGTGATGCCGACGATCCCTCGTAGTATGACGGAGACGACCCCACCCGTTGATGCACGACGTGCACCAGGCCGCGTGCCTCCTCTTGGCCATCGTTCCGTTCCAGACTGGGCACGAGATTGGTATTCGAGCATTGCTCCGTCAGGGTCGGTTCAGGAAGAGGTCTGCGCCCTCTACTCCGAATGGATGCACTTGGTGCAGAAGACCCGGGGCGGTCTGTTCTTCGGATCGGATCCGTCCTACGGAGGTGATCTGACTGGGCGGAATCAGCGAGGAGCCAGTTACTCGTATTTCGACAATACCCGCTATCTCACCTTGTCGAGGCTCTTCGGTCGGGGGTTTGTGCCGGTTGGGTGCTACTAGCCTCGCTTGGTAAGGGACGCTCGGCACAATTGGTCTGAAGAGCCAGTAAAGGTTTTGGAGATCATTGTTGCTCAGATGTCTGATCTGTATCGATGAAGGTACTATGGCGGCGGACAACTCTATGCATGAACTCGATGTGCAGAATGAGAAACAGAATGAAACGCATGAAACAGTTGCCAGCTACGCGTGGATCGGCTCAGGCATCGTGTTATTGTTTCTAGACGAACAGTTCTCCCTGCTGTCATGGCAGAGTCTGCTGTTCTTCATCGTCGGCCCTTTTATTGCGGCGGTGCTGCTCGGATGGGTGTTCTGGGGTACCCAAAGAGGACTGGCGAAAGCTCTGAAGCTGTTCGTGTCGCAGACTTCCTCGGGAGTGGCGGGTGTATCAGAAGTGGTCGGCGTTGCACTCACCATGCTCAATGTTGGAATCACGTTTGTCGTGGCCAAGTATGCCGTGGCGCTCATGACCTGATTGCCCGGTTTCCCAACCGTCAAGGACGTTTTCCCTTCCGCCACTCCCAAGGTGGTATCGGATGCGGATCAACCCACAACCCTTTCCTCATATCCCGTGCCGCCTTCTCCAACTGTTCAAGCTCTGTGTTGGTCGGGGCAAACTTCCGATACCACCAACACCACCCTTGGGCGACTAGCTCCCGGTTCACGTGTGTTCCATCGGCTAACAGAACATCGCCCAGAGTCCGCGTGTACTTGTCCTGACCGTGGCCTTCAACCGTCACGCTCTTGGCAAACACTAAGTCTGATGTGGCTTGCTTCGCCCTTTGCCCGAACGCCTGGGCTTTCTCGGGGCAGTCAATGCCATACAAGCGGATACGCTGAGGCGTCTTGTTATGCAGGACTTCGATGGTGTCCCCGTCGAGGACTCCAATGACATCGCCGCTGAACGCATTGGCCGATTGCTGAGAAAAGAAGAGGAGGGCAGGAAGTGTGAGGACCGCCCATTTCAAGGTAGCTGTACCACCGTGACGGTCCAGTGGGCATTGCTGGAGATCCTGAGCAAGTAGGTGCCCCCTTTTGCGTGATACGTCGCACCGCCTGCATCGCCCAGCGAATGGCCAAGCGCCTCAAGTGGTTGTCCTTGAGCATCGAGAAGAAAGAGCGAGAGTTCATTCGTGGCTGTCCACCGAACCTCCCACCCATCCGTCACGGTAAATGGTCGAGTCGTCCGCGAGCCGTTGCCGGTCAGTTCCACCACAATCTGATCTTCCGCAGCGAATGCCACGCCCGCGAGCAGCAGCCAGCCACCGAGTACAACGCTGATCAGTCGATACATGACCGCCTCCTGTCTAGTTGGTAACGGCTAGCCAAGAAAGGGGACTCGTTTCCGATAAGACTGTGCCGATTTACGACTTCTGTTTCGCCACCACCTTCTCTTTGATCTTGTCATACGTCGCTTGCGGAACAATCTTCTTTTGGACCAATTCATCCTTGCGGGTGTAGGGGCGCTTCTTGATGATCTTTTCGGCGTAGACTTCTCCGATGCCAGGAAGCCCTTTGAGTTGGTCTGCCGTGGCGGTGTTCAGGTCCACGAGTGCGGCGGCGTGCAGAATTCCTCTGTTTGAAACATTCATGGGCAGAACATGCAAGGATCCAATGAATAGGACCAAAATCCAGAAAGCCACAGTCCACTTATTCGTGGCCGAAAACATTCTGCCCTCCGTGGTTAGTGTGTCGTGCCCCGGGTCACCTTCATGCCCATCTCGATAATCCGCCCCAGGTGCTCTAGCAATTCCAATGACTGCGTGGCGTCTATGCCGTGCTTGTTGATGACCGCGAGAAGATCGTTGATGACCTGTTCTTGGGTCTGCGTCATCAGGTACGTCGACGGGAAGACGGTTTCAGGCGTTCGAGCACGGGGGTTCTTCTTCCGTAACTCGCCGATGATGTCATAGAGGTCTTGCTTCGTACAGAGGCCCTTTTTCTCTAGAAGTTCCACGATAGCCGCAATCTCCCACATGTTGGAGATCGCGAGTTCTTCAAGGGACAGGCTGTCACGCTTAGGGCGGTCGGTACTCATAGCTGTTTCGTCCGGTGTCGGATGTATTCCCCAAGCCGATCCTGTGCCTCCCTGTCCATTACGAGTGTTTCAACCCCATAGTCATAGCCCTTGCCCCACCGCACAATGCCAGCGGCGATAGAAACCCGCTCGCGAGTCGGTAAGACTACCTGAAATGAACACACGTCGCCACACTGTATCGGCAGGTTCCCGGACATCCACCAGCCAGTCGCGGAGAGATTCCACACGGTGCCCTGTCCTTTGTGAAGCCAGTGTTCGTAGGTCACGCCACAACACACAGGGAAACGATGATGAGCGCGAGGGCTAACCGACATAAGTCCTCAACATGAGCCGTAGTGTTTGAAGGTCGGGGAGCATGGGCTAGTAATCAAAAAGCGAGGCTGTCATGGATGAGGCAAGCATCGTTTGGGCCGGTCGGTCATAGCGTCTTGACCCGCTCTAGGATATAGGCCTTCAACCGTGATTCAGACTCCTCATCGATAACTAACGTCTCAATTCCGGCTTCCTCTCCGTGGACCCACCGGACTTTTCCAGCTGCCACAGAGATCGATGTCTGTGGAGAGAGTTTGACACTCAGGCTACACACGTCTCCGGGTTCTAGATGCAGTGAACCAGAGACTCGCCATCCGAGCGATGACACATTCATGACCGTTCCATAGCCTTCGCGGTTTGCACGCTCATAGTGGACTGGCCCGAAGACGGGAAAGCGGTACTCGTGGCGAAGAGCGAAGTGTCTCATTGGCGAGCCCGTATTGTAGGCACGTGCCGATTTGGAAAAAACTGGCCGTTAGAGGGGGGATACTGGCTTGAGCTTAGCTTGACGCTGTATAACCACTAATTACCATGACCCGTTCTGACATTGCCCAGGGTGGTTACGTTCGTTTGAATACATCCCGCCTTGGATACCCAGCGGGGCTGATCGGGAAGGTCTACGCTATCGGTACCGATCAAACCGGGACGTGGTATTTCCAGCTCCGCTATCTGAACCCGGAATCAGGTACGAAGGCCAGGCCACGGTCACAGTGGAGCCTGAACCTTCATGACGAAGACCTGCAATACTTCGATCGGATTGTCTCCGGAGAAGTCCAGCGGCTTCTGCCGAACCCACCAATGATGCAGGAAATGAGGCCTCGGTCCAACGACGTTGATCCGAACCAGCTTTGGCTATTTAAGGAGGATGAAGACTAGGGGGCCGTCCCAGTCTTGATGGCTGGATACCAAAGAAGAGGACATCTGCCGCGTGACCGCTATGGAAGATTTTTCTCCTCGACGGTGATGTCCCAATATTTTGAAACCTGAATCCGCTTACCAGGATTCGCATGGACCTTCTTGAGGACTTTCTCTTCGATGAATCCCCGCAACACGTCAAGGGACATGCTCTGATCATTCAAAAACTCTGAGTTCAGGACCAGGAGCCAGGACATCTTGCGGACACCATCGTGAAAGGAAAAGGTGGGTCTCGGATGCGGAGTAAACTTCACATCGACGAATTGCTGTTCCAGCAAGCCCTGTATGGTCTGAATTTTGACCAGAACACTTCCACCTCGTTTACTGTCCATGGATTTCTCCATAAGAAGGCTCCCACTGGCAAGCCAACCATTTATGCCGCAAGGGGCTGAATCTCCTCTGATTCCCAGGGCACCCCAAAGGCTTCTTGCGCCATCAAGGTGTGAGGGCTGACCGCTACCGGCTTGACCTGTTGTTGAAGAGGCTGCTGTAGGATCGCTTCATCCCCAGAGCCGCAACTAAAGCAGCACCAACTGAAGCTCCACACCTCGCCGTCTCCCCCGTTCATATCGATCCTATGCTCTTCCAGCATCAATCCTTGGCAGCGTGTACAGGTCGTCATCGCATCCCTCCTGTAGTGAATGCATCGTGTCTCAGATAACCGTATCAGGGATGAAGATTCGAACCAGACCGGAAAGCAGTACATCGAAAGAGGGGGGGGCATGGACGGATCAGCCGTGGCCAGTTATGTCGCTGGAGCCCCGGTTGTCCCGGCCTAAGAGGCATGGACTGCACGAGCGGGCCTTCTGTCGGCTCAAAGGACGACAAGTGGGGATACCCCTAACCGAACAGACTCTCAGGATCTTTGATGCGCGTTCTGGAAGGGCGACCCTGCGAAAACGAGACACGCTGGTCTATTCATATCGACGGTGGGGACGTTGAGCGGAAGCGCCACGTCATTGTCGGAGAAGGCCAAGGTGTTGGCTGCAACCCAAGAGTGTGGCGGATGATCAGGCCTACGAAAGAGTGGCCGCATCACCTACTTTGGAAGATCGCCATCGACGCAAAGCACGATATCCTTTCTCTAGCAAAATCACATCTCGCACGGAGGATCTCCACATGATGAACAACCAAGAATTCACCGAATTCCTGAATACGCTACGCACAGCGTATGACCTCCCACCGAAGTTCGAGGAGGACTCCCTCATGGCTCCGCACGAGGACATGGATGCTTATGAAGACGTTCTGACCGAGGAAGATTGCGCGAGTGTGCAGCAACGAGACACTACACTGTCCTAACGGGCCAGGAGACCCGACGACCCAATGCTTGTGTATAAGCATCGCACAATCAAGCTCACTCCGGAGCGACACAGTGACCACACGTGGAGTTGCGCGTACCGCATTATTGATATCAGCTCGACCGGATGGAGGTTCCACACAGGACATTCTTACGGCAAGTTTAGATCGTGCGAAGAGGCCGAGCTAGCCGCTCGGGAAGAGGCGAAGCAGATCGTAGAAGCCCTCGCGCCCTTGACGCCTCGTCCATGGCCGACTCCTCGCACAGTTCTTCGAAATTACGAGAAGAGGATAAGAAGATTCCTTTCAGATTAGGCATTACCAAGGGAAATTCAGCGTCGGCAGCTTACCTTTTTCCTTTCGAGAAATCACCATGGATAGGAGGCACTCGGGTAGGCTGTGGAGGTCTTCTATTTGCGTTTCTCTTCCCTGGTGGCAGGAGTGCCTTACTCGTCTTCTTGCTTCTCTTATTGTTGTATTTGCATTTTCGTTCCTCCCTGACGCGTCGCATACACGCGACGGTATAACAAGCTGCGCTACAATAGCGTGAGGAGCGCTTTACTTGGAGGAAGACGGTCTTGCACTTCAGACATCGGCGAATTTTATCCGCACAGGTATATTGACCATTTTTATCGGAATTGGATGTGAGAAGCCGCAGCAGTCGCAGAAGAAAAGTGCGTGGATAGGACCCTGACGCAATTTCATGGTGGTAGACGAGGTAGCGGGGCTCTTTATCCGTATTTTCAGCATACCGGGGATTCGCCATAAACTTCACGGAATAATCGACATTAAAGGTTCCCTGTTCCGGGATCCATGTTTCCTTCCCATCTGCAAGACGGTCGATCTGTCTTTTCACTACCTCTTGGACCGCGAGCATTTCAGTCGGAGAGGGCCAATCAATGCCCGTCGCCGATTCTCCGCCCGATGGAGGGTTCCGCTTACTCGCTAGGGGAGCTTTTGTCAGTGTCTCTTGATTTCGAAGCAGTATTGCCATGAATTCTTCCTGCCAGGCCCTCTGCTTTTCAGGACAGAGGGAGACAAAGTCCGAAGCATTGGCAAGCTTCACGAACCAGGCCATCTGATCCCATTCAGTATTACCGATTCTATTCCACGCCTTTTCGACCATTGCCTCCGTAGTGATTCGCAGCATTAGCGCTCCTTCTGCAGTGTTTAGTGAAAACATTCAGCCTTGAGTAATTACTCAACTCATAGGTTTAGTCATTGTCAATAATAACTAAACATCATACTCTAGAACCAACGGTTATGTGATCAAAGTCTCTGGGGAGGAGAAATGCAGGAAGCACACAAACTACTGACCATTCGAGAAGCGAGCGAACGGTTAGGCTTACGGGAAGCCACCATCAGAAAGTGGATATTTGAGAAGCGAATTGCCTACTGCAAACTGGGGAGAGCCGTTCGTGTGCCCTCGAGGGTCATAGAGAAGCTGATGCAAGAAAGCTATCGATACCCAGAGAAACTCTCCGCACCTGATTTCAAAGATAAGCGATGTACACCAGGTCGATAATCGATGATCGAGCGCGCCTTGATTAAGCCCATACTCAACGAGCTCGAACGTCTCGCTACGATCCAGAATGCCCCTGCGTCGAGCTTTTTTCCCCATGCCGTGCGAGATAGTCGTGCTCCGGTAGAAGGTCCGACCTATGCCTGATCGTATTGACGGTTTCACATCTATGAGGGACGAGTTGGGCGATGTACCGAAGGAAATTAACCATAGCTCCGAACTCAGGCCACGGCTGGAAGCCGAAATGGACCGACCGTTCAGGGATGAGGAGTGCCCCACATTTGCAGAACGTACGGAAATGAGGGTCTGACATGGCTGCACGCTACCGAAAGATCGATCCTCGGATTTGGACGGATGGGAAGTTTAGGAAATACATCCCGAGACATCTGCGCATCCCGCTCAACTCTCCGCTAGTGAGCATGGCGCAGGTAGGATGGATGTGGGTGAGGGGTAAATGAATATTGCACGTGACCATCTTGAGGATCTGAGGCGGTCAGGTCTGACCGATGCAACGATTGCCCTCTGTCGATTCGAGAGTGTGAGCCCGAATGACATTCCCCTGGTCGAAGTCGAGTCGGCCTATAAGCTTCCGTATTTTGATTTGGACGGCACGTTAACGGGCTTTAGCCGTATGAAGCTCTTCCCGCCCGTAGTTCGCGAAGACGGTTCAATCCAGAAGTATCATCAGCCTGGGGAGACGGACTCCCAGGTTTATCTACCCCCGGTGCTCGACTGGCAAAGCGTTGCCGATGATCCGCTCTGGCCTGTGATACTTACTGAGGGTGAAAAGAAAGCGACCGCAGCTTGCCAATGTGGCTTCGCGTGCATTGGCGTAGCCGGAGTCTGGAATTGGCGGCAACGGCTCGACAATGGCGAAAGGTTGATTATTCCCACATTGGACTTGTTTCGATGGGAAGGGCGACAGGTTGAACTGGTGCCCGATTCTGATGTCTGGTGGCCGGAGAAGAAGCAAGCTCTCCAAGGGTTCTATGCCTTAGGTCGAGAACTCAACTCGCGGGGGGCTCGGGTGACGTTTATCAAATTACCGGAGGGGCCATGAGGAAGATCGGCCTTGATGATTTTTTGGTTCAGGCAGGACCCTTTCACCAGGAAAGTCTTCTGGAATGCGAACGCATTCCTCTCGATCATTCTTTATTGAAGGAAATGGCAGCGTGGTATCAGCGATGGGAAAAGCGCCAACGTGAGGGTGGCGAGAAAGGTTTGATTCGAGAGCTTGCCGACGTGATTGTGCAATACGCGCACTTCGCCCAAGATAGAGGCGCATGCCTGTATGTCTTTGAGCGCGGATGCTACCGTCCTCACGGTCGTGAAGTGGTGGCGCGGTACGTCAAGCAGTACCTCCTGCAAAATGGTGGCTCCCGACATTGGAAAAGCCATCTTACTCAGGAGGTTGTGGAGTATTTGCGAGTCGATGCCCCACGATTGTTCGATCGTCCCTCACCGGCCCGTATCAATCTCCGCAACGGGCTTTTTGATATCACAACTCGCACCTTACAGCCCCATGACCCAAGCTATCTCACGACCATCCAGTTACCAGTCACATACGATCCGGCTGCTCGCTGCCCTTACTGGGATGCATTCCTTGAGCAAGTCCTTCCTGAGGATTGCATCGACCTGGTCTATGAAATACTTGGACAGACCATGCGCGGGGATATCTCCGATCAGTCGGCGGTTCTAGGTATGGGCGAAGGGCGGAACGGAAAGTCTACTTTCCTCGCAGGGGTCCAATCCTTATTAGGTCGAGAGAATGTAGCAAATGTCCCTCTCCAACGGCTGGAATCCGATCGCTTTGCCGCCGCTCAGCTGGTCGGTAAGCTCGCCAACATTTGTGCCGATCTCCCGTCCGAACATCTCGCCTCCACTTCGATGTTTAAAGCGCTGGTTGGCGGAGACCGTATTCATGTTGAGCGAAAATATGGTCAACCTTTTGAATACACGCCATTTGCCAGACCGATTTTCAGCTCGAACCACTATCCGCGGAGTCGGGACGCGAGCAAAGCATTCTTCCGGCGATGGATTGTGATTCCCTTTGAGCGCACCATCGTCCATCAGGACTGTAACCCACACCTTGCCCAGGAACTCGCAGACCAGACAGAACTCTCCGGCTTGCTGAATCGAATCCTGGCCGTGCTCCCGGCTTTAGCGACACGAGGCCGATTCACACAAAGCGAAACGAGCCGCCTTGCGCTAATGGAATTCCAGGAGACGACCGACCCCTTGGCCGTGTGGCTGGACATTCACACAGTCTTGGCTCCAGATGGGTACGTTTCGAAGACCGACCTGGCTATCGCTTACAACGCAGCTGCCAATAAGGTCGGAAGTCCAAGTCTGTCCGCTAAGGCGCTATATAAGGAAATCCGACGGCTGCGCCCGACCATCAAGGAAGGACAGCGAGTGGTTTGTGGGAAGATGAAGGATGTCTTTCTAGGGTTAACTCTGAAGGATGCGGCTCTATCTTTGTCCCCCGTGTCAGCTCATTCAGCGCATTCCACTATTTGTAGCGATTTGGAGATTGAAGCGGGGATAGAGGGGAGGAAAAGGGAAAGAGATATGGGGAATGAACTGAATCAGCTGAATCCCCTGAAGACTTCGGCTGAGCCATGCTGGGCATGCGGTCAACGGAAGTATTGGCGGTCAACATCGGACAATGTGATATGCGGCGTGTGCCATCCCCCTGCCGCGCCAGAGCTGGTCGAGGCGTGGGTTTGAGTGGTCCGCGTAAACAGGTTGGATTGCCTGTAAAGTGGCCTTTGATGATAGAGGGTTTGCATTCTTTTCGGATGAATACAGGCAGAAATAAGGGAGACATGGTTCTGCCGTGACGCTTAAACACCGGGATAAATGGCGGGTGGCGATTAGTGTCCTAGGCATTACACCCGAACCACGAATTCGCCCTGCGACGATCTACAGTTGGCTTTGTGGTCTCAACTTCTCGGCTGTGGAACTCCATGGGCTGTCGCCAGTGAGCAGTAAATTGAACTGCACATGGTTTGGCCGGAAGAAGCAAGGAAGCGATAGTCAACGCCCTTGTAAGAGGGGCTCATGAGGGCCTCTCTTTCTGAACGACCACTCAAGCGGCTCTACAGCCTCGCTGAGGCGGCCATGTACTTGGGGCGGTCTACCTGGTCCGTCCGACGATTAATCTGGAATGGGGATCTTCCCCAGATCCGGGCCGGGGGGCGGGTACATGTGGATGTGCAGGATATGGACGCCTTCATCGAAAAGCATAAAGTGGTAGAGGACCAGTAATGTCCCTTGAGCAACTGGCTCAATGCATGCTATCAGTAACGTTAGCATATGAAGCTTGTGGTCTTACGAGAGAGGCATGGGTTATCTCAGCGGGCATTAGCCAAGATGTCCAAGGTCACATACGTGACGATCGCCCGTATTGAGAGCGGCGTCTACGATCCGAGGCTCTCAACTTTGCGGCGGCTTGCCAAAGCCCTCAAGGTTCGGGTGGCTGACCTCATTGACGAATAGGAGGCAAAAATGGGCATGCTCTATCGGCGAAAGAAGCGTGATCCGGTGACAGGTCTTCTTGTTGAGCAAGGACCGTGGTGGGCAAAGTATTACGAGGATGGCCGTCCTATCTTTCGGAGCACGCGCACAGAGGATAAAACGGCGGCACGAAAGAAACTCAACAAGTGGGAAGGGCAAGTGGCCCAGGGACTCCACGAGGGGCCGAAGTTTGAGCGAACTCGCTTCGAGGATTTGGTAGCCGGGATTCGACAAGACTATGCGATCAACGAACACAAGACCGCCCGGCGGTTGAACGATTATGTGGCGCACTTGACGACGGCCTTTCACCAAATGCGTGCTTCGGCGATTACCACGGACAAGATCAAAGACTACATCACGAAACGGCGCGAAGAGGGGGCAGCTAACGGTACGATCAACCGGGAACTGGGCTGCCTCAAGCGGATGTTCCGCTTGGCGCACCAGCACACGCCGCCCAAGGTGGCCAGGATTCCCTATATCCCGATGCTGGAAGAGCACAACATCCGCTCAGGGTTCTTTGAGCATGAAGACTTCTTGGCTCTTCGGGGAGCGTTGCCGGATTATGTGAAGATTCCGGCTTCACTGGCCTACTATTCCGGCATGAGGATGGGAGAAGTCTGTTCGTTGGTCTGGAGCCAGGTGAACTGGACGGAGGGCAAGCTGTACCTCAAAGCCCAGGATACCAAAACGGACACCCCCCGCGTGTTATTCCTCACCGGCGACTTGCTCCACGTGCTGACGGTCTGGAAGCAGCGGTGTGACCAGAAGTGGCCGCATTGTCCCTGGATTTGCCACCGGGGCGGGATTCGACTTCAGAGCCTCAAGTATTCGTTCCGTCAAGCCTGTGAACGGGTGGGCCTCGGCAAGTTCGTGGAAGTCGAAGGCACGAAGCACAAGGTCTGGCAGGGAAAGATTCCCCATGACTTCAGACGGACTGCCGTTCGGAATATGGTTCGGGCTGGGGTGCCGGAAAAGGTGGCTATGGCAATCAGTGGCCACAGGACCCGCTCTGTCTTCGACCGTTACAACATCGTAAACGAGGCTGACCTTGAGAAGGCCGCCAGGTCTCTCACCGAGTATTTTGAGCGAGAAAAAGCAAAGATGGTTACACTTTCGGTTACACCGGGAGAGTTCAATGGGCAGTGCAGCGGAGAGGATGATTCCGAACTCGTTGGAATGTCAGCAGGAAGTATGGAGCTGGCGAGAGGAATCGAACCTCCAACCTGCGGTTTACAAAACCGCTGCTCTGCCGATTGAGCTACGCCAGCATCTTGATGAATGGAATGGGTTGCAGTTTTACAGACTCGCGGC
>Ga0268299_1002720_pt1 | contig 19361 bp, 16 predicted proteins | sample NOBtaG_FD_193484 | JGI IMG/M metagenome (GOLD analysis project Ga0268299, IMG submission 193484) | Activated sludge microbial communities from bioreactor in Nijmegen, Gelderland, Netherland - NOB reactor | ecosystem: Engineered > Bioreactor > Aerobic > Activated sludge | place: Netherlands...
GAAGTAAAGTTAACAAGGCGCTGACGGCGGCCTACGAATGTGGCTCCATCAAACCGCGAGTGGGTAAAATATCAGGCCCGCAACCCAGGATTAGGTGAAGTTACGGATGCCGCTGGCCCCGCTTTGCCGCCCGGCGGCCCAACCGCCGGGCGAAAGCGTCCGATGCCAGAATCGCGTCCATCGCGGTGCGCGGGTCGTGGCCGAGGATGTCCAGGACGCCGATGAATTCCGCCACATCCAGGCGCCTTTCGCCATTCTCGTACTTCGACACGAAGGATTGCGGCTTCCGGAGCCGGTTCGCCACCTGCTGCTGCGTCAGGCGCGCGCGCCGACGTGCGGCCACCAACACCTCCAGCACGGCACGATAGGCGTCGGTATGGACCGACCGCATCGGCAACCCCCGGCTCTTGAAGCCGGTCGGGTCACTAATCCTTAAGAGGGATTATCCCAACATGGGATAATATCGCCTGAACGATCGGGCGCGTAGTCGGGACCTGATGCGACGATCAATCGCTCGATTTGCGGCAGAAACGAGTGGCCAGGCGCCGCCTGGCAAGCGATGTCGGGACATCGCGTTGCGACATAGGAGGTGAAGAGATGTCCGGTGGACCCATGACGAGTGAGCACGCGGCGATCGGGGAGCCGCCTGGTATTGCGCCGGCTTTGCCACCAAAGACGTCGGCCGCGACGGCTCACAACAACGACTCAAGCACGCGAGAGAAGGTGATCGAGCACCTATTTCTCGGCGAGCTTCTTCGCTGCCTTTGGACCCAAGGGCGGCGCGATATCGAGGTGCTGCGCAGCGAGGTGGACAAGGGTGGCTACGATCTGGTGGTCGAGTGCGGCGGCGTCATGCGGCACATCCAGCTGAAATCGAGCCATCGGGAAGCAACGACTTCGAACCAGAAGGTCAATATCAACCTCGCGCGACGGCCGAGCGGATGCATCGTCTGGATCATATTCAACTCTGCTACGATGGAGTTGGGACCGTTCTTCTGGTTTGGCGGGGCACCGGGCCAGCCGCTCCCGCCGCTCGGCGCCCGCGTCGGCAAGCACACCAAGGGGGATCGCAATGGCCTCAAAACCGAGCGGCCGAGTATCCGGGTTCTACCCAGAGGGGAGTTCCGCGTCCTGTCTGCGATGAACGTTCTTGGCGAAGCTCTATTCGGCGAACTTGGCTGAAAATCGGGCGAGGCACGCAGAATTGAGTTGCGTTGATTTTCCTGTCTTCGTGCGGAATCTCGACTGGGATTGCCTCATCTTGAAATCATCCGATCTCATAACCTGGAGAGGGGAGGCTCAATAGCTTCCACTACAACGACTTTTCTTGTTCGACCGCATCGGTTAGGCCACCCATAACTAGGTGGGCAGGATCGAGCGGTCGGAGAACTCGCCACATTTGGCATCATTTAGCGCCTGTGTTCGCGCATTAGATGCGATGCCACTGGCTCCCTGGGTAGGGCGCTAGGCGCCCACCGTCTTCTGGGACACGTTGATGAGCGGCCTGAAAGCGTCCGCAGGCTCCTTCAAGAACATATCCGCCGCGGCCGATCCGCGCTCACCCAACGCCGCTTCCGCAGCTTCTGGCAACTCCTCGCACGCCCGCTTCCAGTTATCCATCTCGATTTTTTGCTCGCTTGTGGGAGCATCGAGCCGGATGATTCTCTCGGGGCCGATCAGCAGCCCGGCCTGGCCGAGGGCATTCAGGGATTGAAGGCGCATCGCGGCATAGATGATGTCGCGCCAGGCAAGCATGCCGCCGCGGATGATCTTCACGCGGCCGACCGTGTAAGGATCGTCACCGCAGCCGAGGCTCAGAATCTTCACGCGCTCGCGGGGTACGTCGAAGCATGACAGCACATCGACGAGCGCGATCATGATCGGATTGTTCGCCCACACGCCGCCATCGACAAACCGGTATCCGCCATCTTCGAGGGGCTTGTAGAACGTCGGCGCCGCCGCTGTTGCAGCGGCCACTTTCGTCATTGCTTCGAAGCCGTCTTTCCTGAAGTCCGGATGATGCGGCGTCTTGAATATATACACCTCGCCATGGCGGCCATCGAACGACGGAATGCACAAGCGGTTACCACCCTCGCCGAATCGTTTATCCCCGAGCACATCCTGTAGCACGCGCATCAGCGCGGCGCGGTCGTAGCGATACTTGAAGTACTGGCACAAATCTCTCAGGCGGCGATGCACCGCCCCGACGATACCGTCGCCGAGAGGAGGGAAGATTTCGCACCCGCGCCGGATATATAGGTCGGAGAGCTGGGCGCCGGTGAGGCCGGCCGCCAGCCCGAGAGCGATAATCCCGCCGGTTGAGGTTCCCGCGATAAGATCGAAATACCGGGCGGCGGACGCCCCTCCGAGGAAGCGTTGTTCCAGTCCCGCCAGGACAGCGGCCGGGAATATCCCGCGGATGCCGCCGCCATCAACGGAAAGGATGCGAAAGTCCCGATCCTTCGGCCAAGGGAGTGGGACGCGGCGCTGCCCGAGGGCTCCTGCGGATCGTTTTGCTGGGCTTGGCCCGTCGCTGTGCATGGTGCCGTCTCCTCTCTTGTCGCGTGCCGCCCGCCGCCGGCCCACACGCCTGTCGCCCGCCAGCCCTCGTAACAGGCCAGCCAGTCGATCGCCCACGGAATGATCGTGTCGGCGATTGAATTGCCCAGGCCCCATTCGTTCTCGCGCGGGTCGTAAAGGCACGGGACCGGATATTCCGGATCGAATTCGTTCGGGTAATGATGCGGGATCGGTTCATCGGGCTGTTCCGGCCGGCGTGCGAGCAGCGGGTCGTGGACAGTGACTCTTGGCGGGAAGGGCATGACCTCGACACCATCCAACTCCGCATAGAGCTGGAAGGCGATCTCGACGGTGTAGGGCTGATGCAGCGGACAAAGCCTGCCCCGCCACACGACGAGCCAGTCTGTCCGGAATGTGACGCGAAAACCTGGCCATCGGCGCCGCGTCAGCGTGATCTGCTCGGCAAGCGACAGGATCATTTCTTGCGGCGCTCCGTCCCGAAGAACGTGTGCCGCGGCGTCGCCCGCGCAATCGAAGGCGCGGCGACGCTCGACACCGCCGCGGCGGTCGGCAGGACGAGGCGTCCCTTGTCGGGGACATATTGGCTGCGGCCGCCCTGGATGTCGCTGCCAAGCCGCTCGTTGAATGCCCGGAAGGCCTGTTCGGCCGGAGCCTCGCCGAACAGGTCGGCCATGATGGCGCGCATCTCCTGGAGCGGGCAGCCGGCGACAAGCCGCTCCACTTTGGCGATCAGGTACTCGAGGTCGGCGATGAATTCACCCTGTTCGCGCAATGAGCCGGGCCAGCGGTCGGTCAGAACGTCCTCCGGGCACGTCGGATTATCGACCACGATGAGCAGCCCGGCATTCTGCCAGCGCTGCAACGTCCCGTGCATCGCCCGCGCCTGATGCAGAAGTTCGTCCGACAGCGATTCCGTCGAATTCGCGGCGTCCGCGATCAGCTTCGCCATCATGATCGACGGCGGGCGCCTCGTGGTCCGGCGGTCGTATCGGACATTGCGGAACCGCTTCATCAGCTGCAGGACGATGACGGCCTTCGACTTCAGGTAGGCGGGCTCTTGATCGGGCAGCTCCTCGCTGTCGGCCTTCGCCGCCAGCCTCATCCGCTCGTATTCCTGCGCCCGCTTCGCGAACACCGCGGCGAAGTCGTGATCGAGCGGGGTGCTCGCCTTGAACCACTCGGCAAAGCCATGGGGATTGGCGATCAGCGTCAGGTCCGGATCACGGACATCTTCGGGCTTGCTATGGAACAGGTAGCTTACTCGTTCCGCCCGCTCGACCAGCCGGATCATCGGGGTGATATCGGCGTGCATATTGTCGGCGTAATGCACAGTGACGCAGCGTGTGCGGCGCTCGGCCATGTCGTAGTAGAGCGAGCCCGGTTCGCCCCGGATGCTCGCGAACAGCAGATCGAGCACCGTCCGCGGCGGCGTGCCGCGCGGCAGGCCGAGCTGCGCGATGAAATCGACATCGAATTCATCGGTGGTCAGCTGCGACGCGGTCGTGGCGCCGATTGCCATCGACCCCTGGGGATAGACCAGCTGGACGCGGCCGTGGAGCGGGCTTGACTCCCTGTCGATCCAATCGCCGAGCGTCTGGTACCGCTGCTCGGCCTTGTTGTAGTCGGTGCGGCTGAGCTGAACGCGGATTGCGACATCGGCCAGCAGCACATCGACCGGCTCGGAGAGCGGCGGCCGCAGCAGCCTCTTTAATTTTGGAAGATTCGTCACTCCCAGTACCTCATCTGTTGGCGGCCGACGAAGGCACAGCGCTTCGAGGCCGGATTCGTCGATTGTTGCAATAGACGAATCCGTATTGTACATTTAGACGATATCGTCATGCCCTTGCCCAAAAAAGGGGCCGCTGGCGGCCACAACGAAAACGTATAGGAAAGATTACGAAAACGTCATGACCGAGTCAAGCCGTCCATCGGATATCTTCCCGCAACGCCTGCGCGACGCCCGCGATATGCGCGAATTAAGCCAGGAAAGTCTTGCGAAGCTCACCGGCTTACAACCATCCGCCGTATCGCACTTCGAGACCGGCACGAGAAAGCCGTCGTTCGACAATCTCAAGAAACTCGCCGACGCGCTCGACGTGACAACTGACTTTCTTCTTGGCCGCGTCAAGAGCCCATCGGGGCTTGCGGGCGCCGACCGCGTCCACCGCCACTTGAACAATTTGAAAGGGTCCGACCGGAACGTCGCCGAGGATCTCATCGAAATGCTGGCTGAGCGCGCAAAGCGCAAAAGCCGGCAACAGGAGTGACGTGGCCGCCAAGGGCCGAATTGATTTCGCTGCCCTGGAGGCCGAGCGCCTGATCCGGGAACTCAATATCGTCGATCTGCCCGTCAATCCTTTCATCGTGGCCGATAAGATCGGGATTCTCGTGCAGCCCAAGCGCACCGCCGGCGGAGTCTCCGGCATGCTAATCCGCGTAGGCAACGAATTTGGAATCGCTTACGCCACCCACATCGACAATGAAGGCTTCAAGCGGTTTTCGGTCGGCCATGAAATTGGCCACTACCGTCTGCCCGGGCACATAGATGCCGTTCTGGCCCACGGCGACATGCACGAATCGCGCGCCGGATTTGTGTCTGACGACCCCTACGAAAGGGAGGCAGATCATTTTGCCGCCGGACTGCTGATGCCCGATCCGCTGTTTTCGCGGGAAATGATCCGGCACGGCGACGGGATGCAGGCCGTCGAGGCGCTGGCCGACCGATGTGTTGTTTCGCGGACCGCGGCTGCCATTCGCTACATCGAAAAGACCAAAGTTCCCGCGGCGATGGTCGTCAGCATCGGGCCGCTAATCGACTATTGTTTCATGTCAGCGGCACTTCTGGATTTCGACGGCCTGACTTGGCTGCGCAAGGGCGAGGCGCTTCCAGTGGAAACGGAAACCGACAACTTCAACGGTGATCCGGCCAACGTCCGCGAGGCGCGCCGGGCGCAGGGTGAAACCAATCTTAGAAACTGGTTTGGAGGCTCTCGCAGCATCCCGGCAACCGAGGAGGTCTTGGGGCTCGGCACCTACGGCAAGACTCTCACAATCCTGTCGTCCGATATTTTCGCCGACGACGAAGACGAGGAACAAGACCTCGAGGAAAAATGGCATGTCGGCTTCCGGCGCCGCCGATAGACTTGCCGGAACAATACTCGCTGGAAGCGATAGCGGATGGGGTGGCTGTTCGTGCAGCCCCTCTGGTTAAACTCTCTGCCTGAAGTTCACTCCCTGTTACATTGACAGACGAAGCGGGGGGCCTTCCGCCCGCAGCCCACGGGTGGTTGATGACGCGCTATTCCTTCGAATCGCTATCGAGCCAGGACTTCGAGGAGCTTGTCCGCGATCTATTGCAGGCCGAGTGGAACGTCGCGCTTGAAGCATTCAAGGCGGGGCGAGATTCCGGCATCGACCTCAGGTGCGCGCAGGCAGACGGCGACTCGACCATCATCCAGTGCAAGCACTTTGCCATCTCCGGCTACGGCAAACTGCACTCACACCTGCGCGTAAGCGAGCTGCCGAAGATTCAGCGCCTTGCGCCGGGCCGATATGTACTAGTGACTTCTGTCGGTCTAACACCGGGCAACAAGGATGAGATTCTCCAAGCCCTGCGCCCGTTCGTAAAGTCTACCGCCGACATCATCGGCGCACACGATATAGAGGGGCTTCTAAGCCGTCACCCCCAAATCGAGCGGGCGAATTTCAAGCTGTGGTTCACCAGCACTGAAGTGCTTGAGCGGGTGCTGCACAACGCGGAGCGCTGCCAGACCGACTTCGAAGTCGCGCGCATCCGCAAGAAAATTCCGCTCTTTGTGCAAAACGATGCCTATCCGCGTGCCGCCGCGTTGCTCGAAAAGACGAGAATCGTCGTCATTTCGGGCGTCCCCGGCATCGGAAAGACGACCCTCGCCGAAATGCTTCTCTATGCACACCTGGAGCAGGGGTATGAGCCGGTTGTGATTCAGTCCGACATTTCCCAGGGCAAGAAGTTCTTCAAGGCGGACGCCAAGAGAATCTACTACTACGACGACTTTCTCGGCCAGGCCTTCCTCGGCGACCGGGCAGAATATCTCGGAAGAAACGAGGATGCCGCTCTTGTTGACTTCATGGAAATGGTGCGCCAGTCCGCGCACGGGCGCTTCATCCTGACGACGCGCGAACACATCCTGAGTAGCGCGCTTCAAATCTCCGAGCGCCTCGCGCAGAGTGCCATGCTCACGCACCGCTGCGTGCTCGAATTGCGCGACTATACGCTCGGGCAGAAAGCCCGCATCCTCTACAACCACCTCTATTTCAGCGATCTGCCTCAACCATACAAGGATGCGGTGTTAGAGGATCGATTCTTCCTGACCATCATCAAGCACGACCACTTCAATCCGCGGTTAATTGAGTGGCTGTCGAGTCAGACGCGGCTCAAGAACGTCACCGCCGGTCGGTACCGCGACCATATATCGAGCCTGCTGCGGTCGCCTCACAGCATCTGGACCCATGCCTTTCATAACCAGATTTCCTTCGCAGCCCGTCACCTGCTGCTGGCGCTATATACTCTGGGCGATTGGACCGAAACGCGCGACATTGAGCCTGCCTTTATCGCCCTGCACCGCCATTACGCAACGAAGTACAACAGGCCCATCGCGGCAGGTGACTTCCGCAAGGCGCTGCAGGAGGTGGACGGCGCTTTCGTCTCGTACAGCAGGGATCGCGCGAGCTTCCTGAATCCGTCCATCCGGGAATTTGTCGCATCAACTATCTCGGACCACCGCGAAACGGCCGAGGATCTGATCGACTCTGCAATACGCTTCGAGCAGCTTGCAGCGCTCTGGAAGCTTTCGACGGCCCGCGCCGACAGCGAACTTGCCCGGTTTCTGAGCGAGAGCCTGGAACCATTCCTCCGATCACTGCCTGGGGTAATGTTCGGGCCGGCATTCCGGTGGGAAAAGATGCGCGACGGCACGATGCGCGGCTATCCCATAGACCATTCCCTGGAAGTGAGAATCAATCTTCTTGTGGACCTGGCGGACTCGCGACGCTCCGCCCCGATCGCCGCGCTTGCCGTCAAAGCGGTAGAGCACCTGATGTTGAGTTGGGACGCGCACACACCCGATTTCCCTGCCGTGATACAATCGCTTAAGGCCATTGCATCGCATACTTGGTTCCGCGAGCACGGAGGCCGGGAGCAATACAGAAGACTGCTGGACGGGCTTCTCGAAAACCTTCGTTTCGCGCGGGCCGACGACTGGCGCCAGATTCTTCCTTTCCCCGCAAAAGCCTTCGAATGGGCCGAGGCCGACGAGAGCCGGCTCAGCCGCGCCTTCAAGACCTATTGTACCTCCGGCGTTGATCAGGAGCGCGACGAGTGTTCGACGCTCGACGAACTCTCTGATCTGAAGGACTCACTCGAGGAACTTGCGAATACTTACGGTGCCGACCTCGCGCAGACAGTCAAGGCTATCGAGGTGGACATGGCCGAAAGAGAGCAACCGCCGGACGAACGGTATGATCCGGGCGACATCGCTGGCCGAGTTCAAAGCGGTTCCCAGAAGTACGTCAGCGATGAAGATATCGCGCAGATGTTCAGCACGCTCAAAGAGCGCAACTAGCGCGTTCTAGATGGCTGTCCATACCGCAAATTCATCCGCGGACGTCTTGATCGTGGAGTGTCGCTTATCAAATCTTGATTCGTCGAACTAGCGTTTGGCGATGCGAGACTCGGCCGCGGCAGCTTCCGTACGCGTACGGCTATGTTTTACGTCATACAATCGAAAATCGCGACCGACGAAGTTTTGAGGTTAGACAGCCGCGCGGAGGCAGATCGCATAATGGATGTTCGGGAACGTGAGTTATGCGCGTCGATGTTTCGGAAATCGCCGCCCGCAATCAAAGAGTTCAATCCGAAGCTTGCGCATGGCGTCATTCCATAAGCCGCAGCATTAGCACAGCAAGGTCGCCCGCTATCCTTGCAGCGCCCCTTTGCCATATCGCGCAGCTTGCAACGGTGCTTGAATCGTCCTATCGGCGCCGTCTAACATGGTGGGGACACAACAGATCATCATCAACAATGCAGACTTCGATCATTTCTAAATCCGAGCCGTCGTGGCCGCGCAACGCGTGGTATCTCGCGGCATGGGATAGTGATATCCTCAGCATGCCATTGGCCCGGACCATCCTGGATCAGCCGATCGTCATATATCGCGATCAGCAGGGAAAGGTGGCCGCGCTTGAGGACCGCTGCTGCCACCGCGCGGCACCACTGTCGATGGGCAGGATCGTCGCAAACGGACTGCAATGCGGATATCATGGCTTGATCTTTGACACGGACGGCAGATGCATTTCCGTTCCGGGCGAAACAAACATTCCGCCTCAGGCACGCGTGAAGAGCTTTCCGGTGGTGCTGCGCGGCGAGTTCGTGTGGGTATGGCTTGGCGATCCCTCGGCCGCAGACCAGACGCAAATCCCGCCGCTTCCGCCTTATGACGATGGTACGAGGGGCTCCCAGATGCATGGGATGTTCAGCGTCAAATGCAACTACATGCTGCTGGTCGACAATTTGATGGACTTGACGCACATTCCCTTCGTTCACGCGAGCACAATTGGAGGTGCTGGCAGTGGACAGATGGAAGTGATCAAAGCGGACGTGAAGACCACTCGAACAGATCGTGGGGTGCACTATGTCCGTTGGATCCTGGGACACACGCCGCCGCCGATCTACGTCAAAGGCCTCGGTCTTCAAGATGGCGTCAAAGTAGATCGTTGGCAGGATTTCGAATACGTTGCACCGGGAATTGTGCTTCAGTGGACGGGGGGCATGGAAGAGGGCCGCGGCGCTCGGGAAAACCGAGAGCAGAGCGGGGCTTTGTCCGTTAGACTGTTTCACGGCATCACACCCGAGACCGAAGATTCTTGTCTTTACTTCTGGATGCGTGCGGATAGCGCTGGGGCGGATGCCACGGCGACTGCCGCCTATTATAAGGAGTTCGAGGCGATCATCGCCGAGGACGTTGCGATTCTCGAGGCGCAGAATCGACGGCTTGCGGCGAACCCGCGCGGGGCGCTGGTCGACTTCAAAGGAGATTCCATCCGCACGATGGCGCGCAGGGCGACGGACCGCATGATCCGGCGTGAAATAGAGCAGACTGCGGTGGCCTCGTAACAGATCCTCAGCTTAGCCTGAGGAACCGTTTCGCGTTGGTCGACATGATCAGAGCCAATGTGGCTTCGTCGAGGCCGCACTGCTGTAGCGTGCTGACCGGCGCGGCGTCACCGAACGCGAATGGGTAATCGGTGCCAATACATATTTGCGTTCGACCGAACATGCTGATGATGAAGTTGATCGCCGCGGGGTCCAGCAATAGGTCATCGTAGAAGAAGCGCCGCGCGGTGACCACCGGTGCTTCGATAAGGGAGTCGTGCAGTTTCGGCACCACTTTCCAAGCATGCATGAGGCGAGGGAGGAGCATCGATAGTCCGCCGCCACCATGGCTGAAGGCGATGCGCAGCCCTGGGTGGCGCGCGCCGATGCCGCCCGTGATCATCGACGCCGCAGCCAGCGCGATGTCGCCAGGGAAACATACGGCTTGCTCAGGAAACGCGCCGACGATGCGCTCCTGGCCTGCGGGACGAAGGGCATGGACGAAGATCGCCGCACCCAATTCGATTGCGGCCGCAAAGAACGGCTCGAATGCCACATGCCCTATCGAAGTGCCGTTAACATGGCTTGCGATTTCCACGCCGGCAAAATTCAGCTTCCGAACCACATACTCCATCTCTCGAATTGCGCTCTCCACATCTTGCAACGGGACTGCGCCGAGACCTGCCAAACGAGTTGGCGCGCGATCAACCATCGCCGCGATCTGGTCATTCAAGTAGCGAGTCATGGCCTTCGCGTCGTCCAGTGGCAACCAATACGACAGCAACTCCGGCATGGGCGAGATAACTTGAAGCGCGATTCCAGTCTCGTCCATGTCGCCGACGCGGCGGGGTACGCTCCAGCATCCTTCGGACACGGTCCGGTAGACCGCTCCTTGGATCAAAATATGCTTGTGACACCCGTCAGCATCGATCATTGATGGCCACGGGACGTTACTGTCCGCGCCGCTGTACGCAGGAAAGGACTCGGGCACAATATGGGCGTGAATGTCGATACGCCGATTTCTGCCGATCTCCATGTCCGAACCGGACATTCAATGTTTTCCCGACTGCGGAGGGATCGTAGCGGCCGCGCGGGCTGAACGACGAAGGGCACGACGCTGCTCGGCGAGCTTCTGTTCGTTAGCAACGATTCCACCGAGATGCGTCTCCCAGAATGACAATGATTGGGCGATCTCCTCGCGATCAAGCGCCATCATGTGCGCCAACGCCATGCCGCGCGTGAGGAACAGTGTTGTATTGAGCATCTCTTTTGCTTTGCGCTCCGGCAGACCGGCATCGACGAAGATCGTCAACCAAGATTCGTTGATGTGCAGTCGCCGCGAGACCACTGTCGGCAGAAAGCGCTCGGCGAGATCGGGATCGGTCCTCGCTGCAATCAGAAGCTCCACGAGTGCCAGATATGACCGATTAAGATAGAAGGTTTTCACATGTCGAACGAAAGCCGACACCGGCGCCCGCGACTTGCGCGCGATCTTAGCCAATTTGTCGGCCTGCAAGACCGAAAGCTCTTGGGTATACACGGCCGCCGCGGTGACTAGATCAAGCTTGGTTCGATAGTAGTTCGTCATCGCACCAAGCGACAGCTTCGCCCTGGCCGCGACCTCCGCCACAGTCAGGCGCGCAAATCCCCGCTCGATCAGCAGATCGATGCAGGCATTCAAGAGGCGATCCTGTGCCTGCGTCCGTCGTTCGGATTGCGAGCGGCGCTTCGTAGGCTCGTGTTCTGTCATCTGTATTTTCTGTTGGAGGGGCGGGCGTTCGGCAGAGGCCTTGATGATGGCTATTAGCGAGTTTCGACAATCAGTTCAATTTGTTCGCGCCGTGAATGCCGGATTTTCGATGTTCTGCTCCGCATTCGCCTTTCCATCTGCTCGGCAGGAATCGATCAAAACTGACAGGCCGATTGAGATCGCGCCATCGATCTTCCCGTATCAAAATACACGCCCGATTGCGTCTATTTTTGTGCTCGACGCATATCTGGGGTGTCGGAGCCTCCAACTAACAAAATAAAGATTCTGTTTTTTTTATTGACTCACTTTTGCTCTACTGATAACCGGGCTTTGGTTTGCACGCTGGTCAAATCGCCACTTGAGAGATCCATGAGTGCTTCGGAGCTGAGAAAGCAAATTCCTCCGTTGGGACTGCGAGAGTATTGGTACCCTGCGGTGAAGGAGAATAAGGTCGGCGGGAAACCGGTCGGCCTGAAGCTGCTGGGCGACGACATCGTGTTCTTTCGTGGCAAAACCGGGTCCGTGGTGGCGCTCGCTAACGCGTGCCCGCATCGCGGAGGTTCACTCAGCGAGGGCGACTGCCATTTCAAAGGCACTGTGGCCTGCCCCTATCACGGATGGGTGTTCGACGAAGAGGGAGAGTGCCTAGCGGTTCTGTCCGAAGGGCCCGACAGTCGAATCCCCGACGTAGCGAAGGCGCGCAAGTATCCGACTCAATCCTTAAAAGGATTGGTGTTCATTTGGATGGGAGAGGGGCCGCCAGCTCCGATCGAGGAGGACGTGCCGCCGGAGTTTTTTGAGGGTGCCAGGACCTTGGTCTTCTCGGTTGTTCGCGAATGGCCTGTGAATTGGCGCGTGGGGCTCGAAAACTCACTTGACGCACACGTCATGTATGTGCACCGGAACTCGGTGCTTCATCTCACGGCCCGCGTTCCGCAGATCGGGCCTCTTGGATTTCGGCCGCTCATCGTCAACGACAGAGCCTGTATTGGCTACTTGACCGAATCGCCGACGTTCGGGCGACAGTATTATCCCAAGCTGAAGGCGCATTGGCCGAGGACGGAAATTCGCCGGGCCTGGACATGGCTGTTCAGCCGGCGAAAGTCTTGGAATGACATGCCGCCGTTCAACAGCAATCCCGAATGGGATATGACCGTCGAGATCGACGGCCGGCGCATGCGCTCGGGCGGCCACCACCTGCCGGCAATGTTCCGCGTGCCCTACGGCATTTTCATGTACACACGAGCCTGCGTGCCGATCGACGAGAGCAAGACGCAAGTCGTCTATTTTCACAGCGTGCGGCTGCGTACGGCGATGAGCCGGTTTTTCTATAAGCTCTTTTTTTATGCGATTTACGATTGGCTCCGTCATCACAACTTTTCCCGACAGGATTTTCGCGTGATGGCGCCACAGCGATACGATCTCCCCGAGATGATGTCACGGACCGATGCTCAAGTGGTTGCTTGGCGGCGCCTGCTGCTCAAGGCGAGGACGCCGGTGAAATCGCCACGGCGGGAGAGCCCGCGCGCCACAGAAATGCACTCGGAAGCCGTTGAGGGCCACAACTGACATGGCGGAGTTCCTTGGCATTGGCCTCAGCCACTATCCGGGCCTGTTCATGCTGAACGAGGATGTGCCGGTCATTCTCCGAAACACGCTGGCGCACGGTGCCGTGCCGCAAGAGCTACGTGACCCCGCGAATTGGCCCGACCTCATGCGGAGCGAGTGGGCGGATGATGGTGGCGCCGGGGCGGCGCACAGTCACCGCGATCGGTGTTTCGAGGCGCTGCGCGTCATTCGCGGCGCGCTGGACGACTTCCAGCCGGATTTCGTGCTGATGTGGGGAGACGACCAGTACGAAAATTTCATCGAGGACATCGTCCCGCCATTTTGCGCTTATATTCTAAACGAGATCCAGTCCCGGCCTTTCGCCAACGACGCCCACAAGGAGTTTGCCGGTAACATCTGGGGCGATCCGGCGGATAGGCTGTTCGAGCATCGTGGCCATCCGGAGGCGGCGCGTTTCCTCGTCAACCAACTCACCGCCGCAAACATCAACATTCCTTATTCTTATCGTCTCCGCTATTCGCGCGGGCTGTCTCACGCATTCATCAACACACTGATGTTTCTGGATTGCGATCGCGACAAGGGCTTCCCTTATCCCATCGTGCCGTTTCACGTGAATTGCTATGGCGGCGAACTGATCCGCCGGCGCGGCGGTTTCGATGCGTGGGGATTTGGCGAGCCCGATCCGCCGTCGCCCTCGGTCAGGAGCTGCTTCGATCTCGGCCGGGCGATCGCCCGCATTCTTGCCCGCACCGAGTATCGAGTCGCCTTAATCGCAACATCGAGCTGGTCACACGCTTTCCTCACCGCGAAGACGCACGGAATCTTTCCTGATCATGCCAGCGATCGCGACAGGCTCGCTGAGCTGAAGGAAGGCCGTTTCGCGGCGTGGGGCGATCTCACGCGAGAAACGCTCGAGGATGCGGGACAGCACGAATTCTTGAACTGGGTGTGTCTCGCGGGCGCGATGACGGAGGCGGGTGGACGGCCGCACATCGTCGATTACGTCGAGACTTATGTGATGAACTCGAACAAATGCTTTGTCCTGTTCCCTCCGGGGAACTTTCCGACTGCCATCGCACGTCCCGCCTGAGCGTTCAAAGTCAATCCAAGAGGGGCATCATGAAAATCGGGATCAAGTCGACTACTGCACTAGCCGCTTTGGCACTAGCGCTCGGCGCCTCGCCGGTGAGTGCGCAAACCATCAAGATCGGGTTTGTGACGACGTTCTCCGGCTCGTCCGCCGTATACGGCGAGAAGATGGATCGCGGCCTGAGGCTCTACATGAAGCTCCACGCGGACAAGCTTCCGCCCGGAGTCACGGTGGAAGTCATCCGTCGCGATGATGGCGGTCCAAATCCTCAGAAGGCGAAGCAGATTGCCCAGGAACTGATCGTCCGCGACAAGGTTCATTTTCTTGCCGGCGTGGTGTTTACGCCGAACGCCATGGCGATCGCGCCGCTGACCGTCGAAAGCAAATTGCCTTTCATCATCATGAATGCGGCAACGCCGATCATCACCACCCGATCTCCCTATATAGCCCGCTTCTCCTATACGAGCTGGCAGGCGGCGCTCCCGTTGGGCGAATGGGCGGCCAAGAGCTACAAGCGCGCCTATCTCCTGGTGAGCGACTATGCGCCCGGGCATGATTCCGAAGCGGCCTTCATTAAAGGGTTCGCCGGACCGGGACGGGAAGTGGTCGGCCAAGTGAGAATGCCTCTCGCCAATCCGGACTTCGTTCCCTTCCTTCAGCGCGCTAAGGACACCAAGCCGGACTTCATTTACTTCTTCGCGGCAGGGGGCGGTCAGGAAACCGCGATCCTCAAGGCCTATGCGGCGCTCGGCTTGGACAAGGCCGGGATTAAGATCATGTCGACCGATATGCCCGATGATGAAGAATTGCCGGAAGCGGCGTTGGGCGCGATCTCTATTTTCCAGTATTCCGCCTCTGCGGATCGCCCGGCGAATAAGGCCTTTGTCGCGGCTTTCCAGAAGGAGTATGGCCGGCTGCCCGACTACGTGGCGGTGGCGGCATGGGACGGCATGGACGCGATCTATCACGTTATTCGCGAGCAAAAGGGCAACCTCGATCCGGATCGAACGATGGCGCTGATCAAGACCTACAAAAACGACAACAGCCCCCGCGGCCCGATCACGATCGATCCGGCGACGCGCGACATCGTCCAGAACATGTATCTGCGCGAGGTGCGCAAGGTCGGCGGCCGCATGACCAATGTCGAGCTTAGCACGGTGGGTGTCGCGTTGAAGGATCCCTGGAAGCAACTGAACAACCAGTGATCGGGCGCTAGCCCGATGGTTTCGATAGTGCAAGCGGAGCGCGATCTTCGCACCGGCACCGAGACGAGTGGGGGTCTGACGGTCGCTTGTTTCGCGCGGATCGAGGATCCGGAGGGCGAAGGCAGCCGTACCTTCATCCGCCTGTTCAAGACGCAAGCGCTCGCCGTGGCATCTGCCACCGACGCGATGCGCGCCGCGGGCCTACCGCCAGGACCGTTGGCGGGAATCCCAATCTCGGTCAAAGACCTCTTCGACATCAAAGGCGTTACAACGCTTGCAGGGTCGAAAGCGCTTGCCGACAACCCGCCGGCGTCGCGCGACGCGCCGGTCGTGGCTCGCTTGCGTGCCGCCGGAGCCGTCATCGTCGGCACAACCAACATGACCGAGTTCGCGTTCGGCGGACTTGGCCTCAACCCGCACTACGGTACCCCTCTTAATGCATGGGAGCGTGACGTCGGCCGAATACCGGGCGGCTCGTCTTCAGGCGCGGCGGTTTCCGTCACCGATGGGATGGCGATCGCCGCGATTGGAACCGACACCGCGGGCTCGGTCCGCATACCCGCTGCCTTGTGCGGCATCGTTGGTTTCAAGCCGACCGCGCGCCGCGTGTCATGCGAGGGCATGGTGCCTCTGGCGACCACGCTGGATTCGGTCGGCCCTCTAGCGTGGACGGTGGATTGCTGTGCGCGTCTTGACGGTATCCTTGCAGGTGAGCAGGCTGCACAATTGCCGCCCGTGCCGATAAGTAGCCTGCGACTCGGCATACCGAAGACATTGGTGTTCGACGGGATCGACCATCGGGTCGCTGAGTCATTCTCGCGTGCGGTGTCCTGGCTAACCGAAGCCGGTTGCCAAGTCACGGAGATCGCGCTGCCTGAAATTGGCGAACTGCCGCATATCAATAGCCGCGGCGGCTTCGCTGTGGCCGAGGCTCACGCTTGGCACCACGCTTTGCTGGAGAGAAAGTCCCACCTCTACGATCCCGTCATCGCCAAGCGTCTCGCCACCGGCGCAGCGATCACCGCCAGAGAATACATCGAACTGCTCAGGATTCGCGCCAACTTGATAAACCAAGCGGATGCGGCCAGTCGGCCATTCGACGGGCTCATACTGCCAACGATCGCCGTCGTCGCGCCGCGGGTCAGTGATCTCGCGACCGATTCGGCATGGCTCGATGCCAATCGGCTCCTAATTCGCAATACCAGCATTGCAAACTTTCTCGATCGCTGCGCGATCACTCTTCCCTGCCATCTGCCGGATGCCCCGCCTGTTGGGTTGATGATTATCGGCGAAACGATGGGGGATAGGCGGCTCCTCGCGGTCGCACGCACTGTCGAGGCAGTTATCGAGAAGCAACGGCATGACCGATAGTATCGGCTTCCGCTCAGCGGTCGCACTCCGAGCCGATATTGCCGCACGGCGTATTAGCCCCGTCGAGATCATCGAGCATATACTTGACCGGATTAGGCGGCTCGATGGACGGATCGGCAGCTATTATACGATCAATGGCAACGCCCGCGAGGCCGCGGGGGAAGCCGAGCGGGCGGTTCTGCGAGGCGACCCGCTCGGCCCTCTGCACGGCGTTCCATTCTCGGTGAAGGACCTGATCGTGACGGCCGGCCTTCGAACCACACGGGGTTCGGCGCTGTTCGCTGATTTCGTGCCCTCCTTCAATGCACCGACGGTCGAACGTGCGCTTGCGGCAGGCGCCATCCTGATCGGAAAGACGGCGACATCCGAATTTGGCTGGAAGCCGGACACCGATTGCCCCCTATTCGGGACGGCGCGCAACCCGTGGGACCTTGCACGTAGTCCGGGCGGATCGAGCGGCGGCGCGTCGGCCGCTGTTGCAGCGGGCCTTGGCCCCCTTGCGCTGGCAACGGATGCCGGCGGCTCGACCCGGTTGCCGGCAGCGTATTGCGGCGTGTTCGGCATGAAGCCGTCCTTCGGCCGTGTTCCGATCTACCCGACGCCGATCGCCGATTCTCTCGTGCATGTGGGCCTCATGACGCGCACCGTCGCGGATAGCGCGCTGCTGTTGTCGGTCCTCGCGGGGCCCGATGAGCGCGATCGCAATAGCCTTCCGGACACGGCAGATATGTCGAGCCTTGCGGCGGCGCCTGACCTGAAAGATCTCAGAGTGGCGTGGTGCCCGAAATTCGGCGGATTCCAGATCGACCCCGAAGCAGCAAAGATCTGCGCGGACGCTGTGCGGCACTATCAGCGCGCCGGCTTTCAGATCGACGAGATCGCGATCGAACTGCCGGATACCGCAGTGGCGTTTGATACGCTCTTCAAGGGTTTGTTCGGCGCGCAAGTGGTCGACGCGCTGCCCAAATGGCGCACGAAGATGGATCCGAGCTTCGTCGACGTCGTCGAGGCCGGTGCGCGGCTCACCGCCTATGATCTGGCAAAGACAAATCCGGTTCGCGCCGCGCTGTGGGACTCCCTGCGCAAAGTGTTCGAGCGCTATCACTTCCTGCTTTTGCCGGTCACTGGTGCGCTTCCGCACCGTGTGCAACACGATGGAGAAGAAACGCCCGCACTCCAGGTGCCCGCAACGGAGCGGCTCGGCTTTCTCTACCCCTTCAACTTGACCGGCCAACCGGCGGCGAGCATCCCTTGCGGCTGGACAGACTCAGGACTGCCGGTGGGGATCCAGCTTGTCGGCCGGCGGTTCCAGGATCGCGGCGTACTGCAACTCGCGGCCCAATGCGAACAGTTTCTTCCCTGGGCGCACCGCACGCCGGCATGGGTGAATTGAGAAGGACACGACATGAAACAGGCTCAATATATTAATCCCGCGGCGCTCGCGCCGCCGCCAGGCAACTTCTCCTGGCTCACGCGCCATGGCGACGTCGTCTGGCTGTCGGGCATGGTTGCAGTCGATGCGTCCGGAAAGATTGTCGGCATAGGGGACGCCGAACAGCAGGCGCGTCAGATCTACGCGAATATCGATGTCGCGCTGATAGAACTGGGAGCGGGCCTCGACAATCTCGTGAAGACGGTCACCTACGTGGTCGGCCGAAGTCATCTGGCCGGCGTGCAACGCATCCGAGCTGGACTGAGAAAGGCAGGCCGGATGAATAATATGCCGGCGAGCACGTTATTGCTCGTGGCGGGGCTTGCCAGTGAGGATTATCTAGTCGAGATGGATGCGGTCGCGGTACTTCCAGGCGCCAAAGCCTAGGCGCTCTAGTTTCGTCGCGCGGGACGCGGCGCGAACTCAGACTTGCCGCCGGTCAAAGCGCTGGGGGCCAACAGCGCACGGCAAAAGACGTTTGCAGAACCTGAATCTGTTTCTGGCGATTTTGTGTCCTTGACCATGGAGATCACACCCGTCGTCAACATTCTGTTCCATGGGGTCGCCTATGGGATGATTCTCTACATTATCTCGGTCGGCCTTTCGGTCACGATGGGGCTGATGGGTTTCGTCAACCTTGCGCATGGCGTGTTCGCCATGGCGGGCGGTTACGTGATGCTGGCCGCCATGAACGACTTCAAAATCCAGTTTCCCGTGGCGATCGTGCTCGCTTTCGTAATCGTCGCCCTCATTAGCGTGGCGCTGGAGCGACTGCTCTATTCCCGCCTGTATGCCGCCGGCGAACTAGACCAAGTATTGTTCACGATGGGGCTCATATTCATCGCGATCGCGGTGGCGCGGCTCGTTTTCGGCACGATGCTTCAACCCGTCCATCTGCCAGAATATTTCCGAGGACAAGTATCGGTATTCGGGCACAATTTTCCTGCCTACCGGGTCGCCCTGATCGCTTCGAGCGCGGTGATCGTTGCCGGGCTCTGGTTCGGAGTCGAGCGCACGCGATGGGGCGCGATGGTACGGGCCGCAGTCGACGACCGCGCCATGGCTCAATCGGTCGGAATCAATACCAAACTTCTCTTCACCGCGACGTTTGCGCTTGGCAGCGGACTTGCTGGCTTGGGCGGTGCGCTTGGGGCGGAGATCATCGCGATCGAGCCTGCTTATCCTCTGGTACATCTTGTCTACTTCCTTATCGTAGTCGCGATTGGCGGCCTCGGAAGCTTGCGGGGTTCTTTCTTCGCCGCCTTGCTGAT
>Ga0268299_1002721_pt1 | contig 19358 bp, 20 predicted proteins | sample NOBtaG_FD_193484 | JGI IMG/M metagenome (GOLD analysis project Ga0268299, IMG submission 193484) | Activated sludge microbial communities from bioreactor in Nijmegen, Gelderland, Netherland - NOB reactor | ecosystem: Engineered > Bioreactor > Aerobic > Activated sludge | place: Netherlands...
CGCCCACCACCGGCAGCCTCCCCAGCAACCCGAACACGAACCCGCCCACCGTGGTGTAGTCCTCCTCCGGGATCGACAGCTCGTACTCCGCATTCACTTCCGAGATGTTCGCCTCACCCGGCACCACCTGCGCGCCCGAGACCTCCGTCGCCGCCACCGGCGCGTCGTCGTATTCGTCCAGGATCTCGCCGACGATCTCCTCCAGCAGATCCTCCATCGTCACCATGCCGGCCGTGCCGCCGTATTCGTCGAGCACGATCGCGAGATGCTCCTTGCGCCGCTTGAAGTCCGCGAGCACCTCCTCCACCTCGCGGGAACCCGGCACGTGGTGCACCGGGCGCATCAGTGACTCCAGCGAGAAGTCCGGCGAGCGGCGGTGCAGGGCCTTGAGCAGGTCCTTCGCGTGCACCATGCCGACGATCTCGTCCATCGTCTCGCGGTACACCGGGTAGCGCGAGAACCCGGCCTCCTCCACCGTCACCAGAGCCTCGTCCAGCGTCGCCTCGATCGGGAGTGCGATCATCGCCGTTCGCGGCGTCATCACCTCGCGGGCGTTCTTCTCCGAGAACTCGAACACCCCACCCAGGATCTCGGCGTCCGTCGTCGGCAGCAGGCCGCCCTCCGAGGCGCGTTCCACCAGCAGCCGCAGCTCGTCGGGCGAGTGCGGCGTCTCCTCCTCGTTCACTTCCTTCTGGCCGAACATGCGGAGCAGCAGGTTGCTGGACCCGTTCAGCACCCAGATGAACGGCCACGCCAGCCAGGTGAAGGCGAGGATTGGCGGCGACAGCCACTTCGCGAACTGCTCCGGGTAGTTGAGCGAGAGGGCCCGCGGCGCGAGCTCCCCGAACACCACGTGCAGGTAGGTCACCACCGTCAGCGCGATCGCGGCCGCAATGCCGATCCGGACCGGCACTTCCAGCGGGAGCGGCAGGGCGACGAACCAGGTCTCGAGGTAGTGCCCGAGCGTCCCCTCGGCCACCCAGCCCAGTCCGAGTGACGCCAAGGTGATCCCCAACTGGCCCGCCGACAGCACCCGTGTGAGATTGCTACGGGAGGTCGCTGTGACCGCGAAGCGGGCGAAGTGGTCTCCCGCACGGACCATGGCTTCGAGCCGCGACCGCCGGGCTCGGACGAGGGCGAACTCCACCGCGACGAAGAACGCGTTGAGGGCCAACAGGGCGACGATGGCGAGCAGGCGCGAGATCACCCGCGAAACCTATGAGGACTGCGTGATGGGCCGCCAGTCGGCGGAGTCCGCGCAGGGCCTTGCGCACGCACGCGATCACGTGCACCCGCGCGCCAGCGCCGACGCGCCCGGCGCCCAGCACTCGGACGTCCACGCGCACGATCATCCACACGATCATCCACACGATCATCCACACGATCACCCGCACGATCACTCACACCACCACGCGCACGCGGCCTCCACGCGTCGGCTCGCCATCGCGCTGACGGTCACCGCCGCATTCCTGGTGGCCGAGGTGGTCGGCGGCTGGCTCAGCAACTCGCTGGCCCTGCTCGCCGACGCGGGGCACATGCTCACCGACGTGGGAGCGCTCGCGCTCTCGCTCTTCGTCGCCTGGTTCTCGCGCCAGCCGGCGACCCCGCAGAAGAGTTTCGGCTACCTCCGCTGGGAGATCCTGGCCGCGCTCATCAACGGCGCCGTCCTGCTGATGGCCTCGGCGTTCATCCTGTGGGAGTCCGTTGCGCGCCTCGCCGCGCCGGAGCCGGTCGCCGGGGGCCTCATGCTCGTCGTTGCGGTGCTCGGCCTCGGCGTGAACGCGCTGTCGGCCTGGTTGCTGCATGGCCACGCCCACGAGTCGCTCAACCTGCGTGGGGCCTACCTGCACGTGCTGTCGGATCTCCTGGGCTCGGTGGCCGCGATCGTCGCGGCGCTGTTGGTGCGCTCCCGGGGCTGGCTCATCGCCGACCCGATCGCGTCGATACTGATGACGGTCCTCATCGTCCGCGGCGCCTGGCGCCTGGTGCGGGAGGCCGTCGACGTGCTCCTCGAGGCGACGCCGGCGCACATCGACCTCGTGGCCCTGCGGGCCGCGATGGCGGCCGTGCCCGGGGTCCGCGAGGTGCACGACCTGCACGTCTGGACCCTGACCTCCGGGATCGTCGCCATGAGCGCCCACGCCGTCGCGCCCGCCGGGGGCGACCACCCGCGGGTGCTGCGTGAACTCCACCAGGCGGTGGGGCGCTTCCGGATCCACCACGCGACGATCCAGCTCGAGGGTGAACCCCTCGAGGAATGCTGTCCTCCCGCAGTGCCGACCCCCCTCGCACCGGCCTCCCGCTGATGGCCCAACTCGATCGCCTCCTGTCGGTGATGATCTCCAACCGCGCCGACTCGCTCGTCATCAAGGAGGGTGAGGCGGCGGCCCTGTTGGTCGAAGGCAACCCGCGGCCCGTCACCAAGGCGCTCAACGGCGCCCAGGTGATCGCGCTGATCAAGGAGATCGCCACGCCGGCGGCCGCCCAGGCGCTCGACGCCAAGCAGCCCACCAAGTTCCGCTACACCAGCGAGGATTCCGTCTTCGCCGTGCGGGCCATGCTCCAGGGCGACAAGCTCAGCGTCACCATCGTCGTGGATGATGAAGGGGAGTTCCAGCGCTCCACCGGGATGTTCGCGCGGGTGATCACGGAAGGCCCCTCGGCCTCGCCGCCGCCCGTGCCCGACGTGAAGAAATCGGCCGGCGACCCCTCGCAGGCCCGCGAGGCGATGGAGAAGCTCCTCCGTATGCTCGTCGAGGCCGGCGGCTCGGACCTGCACATGCGCGTGGGCGAGCCCCCCATCCTCCGCAAGAGCGGCGAGATGGAGCGGGTGGAGGGGCAGTCCAAGCTCGACCCGGCCACCACCGAGGCGCTGCTCCAGGCCATCATGCCGGAGCGCAACAAGAAGGAGTTCGCCGAGACCAACGACACCGATTTCGCGTACGAGATCGCCGGGGTCGCGCGCTTCCGCGCCAACGTGCTCCGCGACCGGAAGGGCGTCGCGGCCGTCTTCCGCGTGATCCCCAGCGCCATCGTCACCGCCGACCAGCTGGGCGTGTCGCCGGAGGTGCAGAACCTCTGCTACCTGACCAAGGGACTGGTGCTCGTCACGGGGCCGACGGGCTCGGGCAAGTCGACGACGCTCTGCGCGCTCGTGGACCTCGTGAACCGGTCCCGCTCGGATCACGTGATCACGATCGAGGACCCGATCGAGTTCGTGCACGAGAACAAGAACTGCATCATCACGCAGCGGCAGGTGGGCGTGCACACCGGCAGCTTCAAGAGCGCGCTGCGGGCCGCCCTGCGCGAGGATCCGGACATCATCCTGGTCGGTGAGCTGCGCGACCTGGAGACGGTGAGCATCGCGATCGAGACGGCGGAGACGGGGCACCTGGTGTTCGGCACCCTGCACACGACGACCGCCGCGAGCACCATCGACCGCCTGATCGACCAGTTCCCGGCGGACCGTCAGGAGCAGGTGCGCACGATGCTCAGCGAGTCGCTCAAGGGTGTGATCTCCCAGGTGCTCTGCAAGAAGATCGGCGGCGGTCGCGTCGCCGCGCGCGAGATCCTGTTGGTGACACCCGCCATCAGCAACCTCATCCGGGAAGGGAAGACCTTCCAGATCCCGAGCATCATGCAGACGTCCAAGCGGCTCGGCATGATCACGATGAACGACACGCTGCTGGACCTGGTGGAGAAGAAGCTGGTGGAGCCGAAGGAGGCTTATATGAAGTCGGTGGACAAAGCCTCGTTCGTGACACAACTGAAGGCGAAGGGCCACGACACCAGCTTCGTGGATGCCGACCCCACCAACGCCCCCGGAGCCCCGACCCCGCCGGGCAGCGCTGCCAAGCCAGGACTCGCCGCGAAGCCGGCCGCGAAGCGGGGCTGAGCGAGGGGCGCGGAGCGAGGGTCAGGGGGACGGACGAGGAGCAAGTACGAAGGGCGGCCCGTGGGGGTCGCCCTTTCGCATCCCGCATCCCGCATCCCGCATCCCGACCCGCGTCCCGTTCCGCGGGTCACCCCGCATCGCCCTTTGCCATCGCAGGGAACTGCTTCCCCGCACACGCCGGACAGATCCCGTGCGAAAACTCCGCGTCCGTGTGCTCCCGCACGTATGACTCGATCCGCGTCCAATCCCCCGCATCGGTCCTCACCTCCCGGCAGTATGAGCAGATGGGGATGATCCCTCTGAGCGTCCGCAACTCGGCCATCGCCCGCTCCGTCGCCGCGTGCGCGCGTTGCCGGGAGTCCCAGAGTCCCCACTCGCTGGCAATCAACGCGGCCCGGTTGCGGACCATCAGGATGCCCACGGCGTTCAGCACCCAGATCACCAGGATGTCACCGTCCACCGTCCCCGACTCGCCGCTGTTGACCCAGGTGAGGCGCAGCCAGGTGAGGCCCAGGCTGACCGTCAGTGGCGGGAGGATCTGCAGCAGCGTGCGGGAGTGCAGCCCGCCGTAGTAGGCCAGCAGCCACATCAGCGGCGTGCGCAGTGGGAGCGTGCTGCCCTCCGGGCGCAGCGCGTTGAGCGCGAGGATGCAGCAGGCGGCGCCCATGCCGACGATGAGGATCATCCGTTCGTACGAGGCGCGGGGCAGGGGTCGCCGCAGCCCCCAGATCCCCGCGAGCAGGAAGCCGACGAACACGCTGCGCACCGCGAACCGCGGCGTGAGCAGCTGCTCCAGCGCGATCGAGAGGTCCGTGCGGAGGAACCACACCGTCGGCACCAGCATCAGCGCCAGTGTCAGGCGCGCGATGCGGCGGTCCGCATCGAGCTGCACGGACGCCAGGTCTGCGGGTCCGTCGGGGGGCGTGGTCACGGCGTGGTCACGGGGGCAGGGCGGAGGCGGCCGGCACGGGTCCGGCGCCGCGGGTCGGGGGTCGCAGGGAATCTGACAGCCGTACTACCCGGACTGCTGCCACCGGGATTTCGGTCGATCCCCCCACCTGATTTCGATGCCCCGGGTGACTATATTCAGAGGCTATGCAAATCCGCAACATCGCCATCATCGCGCACGTCGACCACGGCAAGACGACCCTCGTGGATCAGATGCTCCGGCAGGCCGGGGCGTTCCGCGAGAATCAGGTCGTGTCCGAGCGCGTGATGGATTCCAACCCGCTCGAGCGCGAGCGCGGCATCACCATCCTCGCCAAGAACACCTCGATCCATTGGGGTGACACCAAGCTCAACATCGTCGACACCCCCGGGCACGCCGACTTCGGCGGCGAGGTGGAGCGCATCCTGCGCATGGTCGACGGCGTGCTGCTCGTCGTCGATGCGTTCGACGGCCCGATGCCGCAGACCCGGTTCGTGCTCCGCAAGGCGCTCGCGCTGGGCCGCACCGTGATCATCTGCATCAACAAGATCGACCGCCCGGGCGCCGACCCCATGCGGGTGCACGAGGAAGTGCTCGACCTGTTGATCGAACTCGAGGCCAACGAGGACCAGCTCGACGCCCCGGTGGTGTACGCCTCCGGACGCGACGGGACCTCCACGATGGACATGGATGTCCCGGCCAAGAACCTCACGCCGCTGTTCGACACCATCGTCAAGCACGTGCCGGCGCCGCCGAGTGATGCCGCGGGCGCATTCCAGATGCTGGTGTCGACCATCGACTATTCCAACTATCTGGGCCGCCTGGCCATCGGGCGCATCGAGCGCGGCACCGTGAAGGTCGGCGACACCGTGCATCTCCTGCCGGTGGACCACAACCTCAAGGGTGCCCCGGGCCGCGTGACCAAGCTGTATGGCTTCGAGGGGCTCGAGCGGGTCGAGGTGCCCAGCGCCTCGGCCGGCGAGATCGTCGCCCTGGCCGGGCTTGAAGGCGTGGAGATCGGGCTCACCATCACTGACCCCGAGCATCCCGACCGGCTCGAGGGCATCGCGGTCGAGGAGCCGACCATCTCGGTCGACTTCCTCGTCAACAACTCGCCGTTCGCGGGACAGGACGGCAAGTTTGTCACCAGCCGCCAGCTCAAGGAGCGTCTCGAGAAGGAGCTCGAGCGCAACGTCGCGCTGCGGGTGGAGGACACCGACAGCACCGACACCTGGACCGTGTCCGGCCGCGGCGAGCTGCATCTCTCCATCCTCATGGAGACCATGCGCCGCGAGGGCTACGAGTTCCAGGTGAGCCGACCGCGCGTGATCACGCACGTGGGACCCAACGGCGAGAAACTCGAGCCTTATGAGGAGCTGGCGATCGACGTGCCCGAGGAGTTCATGGGCACCGTCATCGAGAAGCTCGGGCCGCGCAAGGCCAGCATGATCGAGATGAAGAACCCGGGCCAGGGCCTGGTCCGCATCGTGTACAAGATCCCGGCGCGTGGCCTGTTCGGGTACCGCAGCGAGTTCCTCACCGACACCCGCGGCACCGGCATCATGCACCACCGCTTCCTTGAGTACGGGCCTTGGGCTGGTAACCTGCAGGGCCGCCTGCGCGGGGTGCTCGTGTCCATGGAAGCGGGGACGATCATCGCCTTCGCGCTCGGCAACCTGCAGGAGCGGAGCACGCTCTTCGTCGCTCCGGGCGACGAGGTCTACGAGGGCATGATCGTCGGCGAGAACTCGCGTCCGGGCGACATGGACGTCAACCCGACGAAGGAGAAGAAGCTCACCAACATGCGCTCCAAGAGCGCGGATGACGCCATCTCCCTCGAGCCGCCGCGGGTGCTCACCCTGGAGAGCGCGCTCGAGTACATCGAGGACGACGAGCTCATCGAGGTGACGCCCAAGAACATCCGGCTCCGGAAGCGCCTGCTCGGCGTATCCGACCGCAAGCGCATCAACCGCGACGCCAAGAAGGAGCGCGCGGGGGCGTAACGCGGACTGCGCCGCCGCGCGGGCGTATACGCGCACGCGCGACACGGGGACCTGGAGTGCCAGCGAGGCAGTCGCGCATCGGCGTGACTGCCTCGTGTGCATCGGTGCTTCATCCGCACGCCCAACCGCATCCCCAGTCGCATCCCCAACCGGTCGTCACGCCACCCGTTACGATTCGATGACGCGCCACGTCGGACTCTGGACGCCAGCCCTCCCCCAGTAATATCCTTCGCGCAGAACATGATGCCTTTCCTGACGGGCCGTCCCGCAACCGCCCGTGCACGCCACTTACCTGGAGACCGCGGACAATGCCGGCGATCGTGAAGTCGTCTTGGGTGCTCGGGCCGACCGAGGACGACGAGGACCTCGAGGAGTTCGATCCCGATCTCGATGAGGATGAGGATCTCGACGACGAGGACCTCGATGACGAGGACCTCGACGACGAGGATCTCGACGAGGACGACTTCGACGATGAACTCGACGAGGATGAGGAGGACGACGATCTCGACGACGATCTCATCGACCTCGACGACGAATACGACGACACGGACGAGGACGACCGGCCGCACCCCGGTCGCTTCGAGGAGTGAAGGCCCCGGGGGGCGCCGACGGCGTCCCCCGCATCGTTTCGGCCCCGTCACCCGGTTGACCCCGCTTCCGGGCCCGGCTTTATTTAGAGGCTCGCCGGGCCTGTAGCTCAGGTGGTTAGAGCGCACGCCTGATAAGCGTGAGGTCGGAGGTTCAACTCCTCCCAGGCCCACTCCCGGCAATGTTCGCCCCGCCAACGGTCCCCGTCGGCGGGGCGTTCGTTTTCGCAGTCCCCGGTTCCCGCGGTAAGTTCTCCCCGTCTCCCACCGGACCCGCCGCATGCGCTTCGTCGCCTTCCTGAGCCTCACGCTCGTCGCCGCCACCCCGCTGCCTGCGCCGGGTTCGTCGGCAGGGGAGCACGCCGCGGTGCCGGCGTCCCTCAGCGTGCCGCGCGCCGACTCCCTCCGCGCGGCCGACCTCCTTGACGTCACCAGCGCCAGCATCGCCGACCTCTCCGACGATGGCCGACACCTCGCCCTCACGGTGTCGCGGCGCCGCGACCAGCTCGGCGTCGTCGCCGCACGCGACGGCGACCCCAGCTACCTCCGTGTGGTGCCCGTGGAGCTGTACGCGGTGGATGCGGGCAGTCTCGAGCGCCGCGCCGTGTTCAGCGGGAAGCGCCCCGTGCGGAATCCGGTCTGGTCGCCCGACGCCACCCGACTGGCCTACCTCGAACTCGTGGATGACCGGTTGCGGATCGTGGTGTGGGAGCGCACGAGCGGACGTAGCACCGTCGCGCGCCTCGCGCCGGGCACCTATGTGGCCGAGAACTCCGAACTGCGCTGGAACGCGGCGGGGACCCAGCTGCACTTCGCACTCCGCATGGAGGCGTGGCGGACCCGGGTGACGGCGCAGTTCGCCACCCTCGTGCGCGGCCCCATCACGCACCTCGGGGCGCCGGAGTCGGAACCGTTCCTCCCCTGGGAGGCACTGCGCCGCGAGGGCAACCGGCGGGCGATCGCCGCCTGGACGCCGGCCACCCAGCGGATCGAGACGCTGATCCCCGAGGGCATGATCAGCAGCTGGGCGGTCTCGGCCGACGGCGACGTGCGGGTCTGGAACGATGACCTCACGCGCAAGACGGACTATGAGACCATCATGGGCCGCAGCGAGCGGCTCGTGGCGCGCACGGCGGCGGACACGGTCACGCGGGTGCTGCTCGAGACGTTGCGCAACACGACCGTGCAGTGGGCCGAGGACGGTCGGCGGTACTTCTACGCGCGCGAGGGCACGGTGTGGCGCGCGACGGTCGGCGATTCCGCGCGGCGTCGCGTGGCCGCACCCGACTCGACGCCGGCGAGTGATACGAGTCGCGCGGCGCGTGAACGGCGGGCGAAGTCGCGCTGGTCCCTGGTGCGGGCCGCCGCGCTGGGGGACGCCGTCATCGCCTCGCGGCAGGACGGTCTCTACCTGATCGACACGCTGGGTGCGAGCACCCGCATCGCCACGATGCCGGACTCCACCGACCAGGCCTCGCCGCGGCCCACGGTGCTGCAGTGGTCGCGCGACGGGCGCTACGTCTACCTTGCCATCAACGCGCGCGATCGCTGGGAGCGCGGCATCGCGCGCTGGGACCGCCAGAGCGGGCGCACCGAGGTACTGGCCCGCGACGCCGACATGCGCAGCGGCCTGCAGCTCTCGCGTGACGGGGCCACGCTCACCTTCGCGCTCGCGTCGTCGAACCGGCCGGCCGACCCGTTCATCGCGGACGCCGCACTGGCCCGCGCCCGGCGCGTCTTCGACGCCAATCCACAGCTTTCAGCGGCCGATCCGGCGCGACCGGACGCGCGACCGCTCGCGCGTACTGAACTGGTGCGGTACCTCGATGCCGACGGCGCGCCGCAGTGGGGTGTGCTGTATCATCCCGCCAACGGGGCGAAGCCTGCGCCGACCGTGTTCCTGGTCTACGAGTCGTTCTTCGACGACACCTTCGACGCGACGGCCAACCTGCTCGCCTCACGCGGGTACGCGGTGCTCAAGCCCAGTGTGTCGTTCGAGACCGGCTATCCCGGCGAGGCCTGGCTCAAGGGCGTGACCGCGGCGGCCAATCATCTGATCGCCATCGGCGTCGCCGATTCCGCCCGGCTGGGCGTGCACGGCACCAGCTACGGCGGCTACGCGACCAACCTGCTCATCACGCAGACCAAGCGCTTCAAGGCTGCGGTGAACATCTCCGGCAAGGTGGACTTCATCTCGTTCTACACCGACTCCCCCCGCCTCGGTGACCGCAATACGCACGCGGCCGAGCGGAGCCAGGACCGGATCGGCGCCACGATGTGGGAGGCGCCCATGAAGTACATCGAGCACAGCGCCGTGATGTTCGCCGACCGCATCACGACGCCGTTATTGCTGATGACCGGCGGGGAGGACCACAACGTGCCCGCGTTGAACACGCGGGAGATGTACTATGCGCTGCGGCGTCTGGGCCGGCATGTGGAGTGGGTGAACTACGCCGAGGGGGGCCATGGGATCCCGATGACCAACGAGCGCGAGTTCACGCATTTCCATGACACGTTGGTGGGCTGGTACGATCGCTGGCTGAAGGCGCGACCGGTGGTGCCGTAGGCGAACGCGTCGGCACGCGACGGAGGCGGCGGGTGGCGGGGCGCACGGTGAAGTGCAATCGACTCGAACCAATGCAGATGTGACGCGCGATCGCGGATTCCTCCACGAGCTCCTCGCAGATGGCAGGCCGGCGCTCAGCCTGTCGGCCGTCGCCTTGCTGCTCTCCGGCGGATTCGCGGTCTTCCTCGCCGCCCGACGCGAGTTCCTGCCCCACGACGTGGCGTACCTCCAGATGAGCGCCTCAGATCTGTGCGCGATCGCGGACTGCCGCATCGTCCGCTTCATGTTCCACGACAGGGTCGCATTCGGCGGCACCCTGATCTCGGTCGCCATCCTCTACCTTTGGATCGCGTCCGTCCCACTGCGCGACGGCGAGCGGTGGGCGTGGTGGGCCTTCACCGTGAGTGGGGTACTCGGGTTCGGCAGCTTCCTGTTGTACCTCGGATACGGGTACTTCGACAGCTGGCACGGCACGGCGACGCTGCTCCTTCTGCCGGTGTTCGTCGCAGGCCTCGCCCGCACGCACCCCTTGGCGTCGCAGCCGTCCATGCCGTGGATGCGATCCGCCGAGTTCCGTGCCGCGTCCGCGATGTCGCGCGCGGGGCGATTCGGGCTGCTCGCCACCGGAATCGGTCTGTCACTGGCCGGCAGTGTCATCATGTTTCTGGGCGCCACCGAGGTGTTCGTCGCCGAGGACCTCGGATTCATGGGCCTCACGCGAGACGCGCTGGGTGACGTGAATCCGCGACTGATACCACTCATCGCGCACGATCGCGCGGGGTTCGGAGGCGGACTGGCCACGACCGGCGTTCTGCTGACCGGGTGCGTGTGGCATGCGCGCCCGATGCGGTCATTCCACGAAGCGGTGCTCGCCGCCGGCACGGCGGGTTTCGGATGCGCGATCGGCACGCACTTCGTCGAAGGCTATCGCAATCCGGTGCATCTGGCGCCCGCGTTCGCCGGCGCTGCGCTATTCTTGGTGAGTATTGCGCTCCTCATCGCGAGTGCACGCCAGAGGCAGGCATCCTGATGGCTATCCGGAAGACGAGAACGGCATCGAAGTCCACGGCCAGGAAGCCGGCGAAGAAGGCCGCAACGCCGCGCGCGGGTGCGTCGCGGTTGCCGACGTCCATGCGCAGCGGCAAGGCCAGCGCCGCCAAGGCCGCCGCTGGCGACGAGCCGGTGTTCGCGTACATCGCGGGGTTGCCGCAGCCGCAGCGTGGCATCGCCGCACGCGTGGACGCGTTGGCGGCCAAGACGCTGCCGCGTCTCCAGCGATCCGTGAAGTGGGGGATGGCCTACTACGGCGTCGGCGACGGGTGGTGCTTCTGCTGCGGCGGCTTCGCCGACCACGTCAAGCTGATGTTCATCAACGGCGTGGCACTCACCCCGGTCCCGCCGGTGACACCCGTCGCGATGGGCAAGGCCACCCGAGGCGTCGAGTTGCGCTCGGCACGGCAGCTCGACGAAGGTCAGGTCGCTGCGTGGATGAAGCAGATCACCGCGGCGCCCGGTGTGGGACGGTCGCGGGCGGGCTAGCGGACGGCGTCATCGAGTGTGCCTCCGTCGGGCGGGCAGCATCGACTGGCGCAGCTGACGGAGCGGCGGCATCGTTGAACCTCGTGGCTGCCGTTCCTGCACTCGCCCGTCACAGCCTCCGCGTGGCTCCCCGGACCGTCGATCTCCCGACTCCAGGATGCGCTTGAACGTCCTCGCCGCTGCCCTCGCCCTCGGCCTCGGAGCCGGTGTCCTGGCGTTCCATCCGAGTCGGCCGCTGTACATGCGTCAGCGTCCCATCGCGCTGCGGGCGTACGACGGCGTACGTCTGCACGGCACGCTCTCCCTGCCGCGATGGCGACGGTCCGACGTGCCTGCCATCGTCATCGTGCACGGGTCGGGTCCTCGCACGCGTGACGACGTGCGCGGAGACATGCGGGCGCTGGTGCGCATGGGATTCGCCGTCCTCGCGTACGACAAGCGTGGAACGGGCCGCTCGGAGGGTGTCTACGTCCGCCAATGGGGAGACTCGGCGGCCGCGGTCCTCACGCAGCTCGCGAAGGATGCAGCCGTCGCACTCGATTCCCTCCGCGCGGCCGAGGGCGTGGACAGCGCGCGCGTGGGCTTTTTCGGCGCGAGCCAGGCGGGCTGGATCATCCCGCTCGCCGCCGAGCTGGCGACTCGGCATCCCCGCTTCCACGTGCTCCTGGCCGGTCCCGCCGTATCCACCGGGGTCGAGCACTACTTCAGTGACCTTTCCGGCGACGGCACGCGACCGGCGCAGGTGACCGACCGGCGAGAGCTCGAGGCCCGCGTGCTCGGATTCGCCGGCCGCCACGGCTACGACCCGGCCCCCACGTTGGCGCGGTCGCCGGTCCCGACGCTCTGGATGTTGGGTGAGCGCGACCAGAGCGTGCCGACGTTCGCTTCGCGGCGCGTCCTCGACTCCCTCGCCCGCACTGGCGTCTCGGTCCACACCGTGGTGAGTTTTCCGAACGCCGACCATTTCCTTCGCGACGCCGATGGCGGCGCCCAACCACCGGTGTGGGGCGAGATGATGTCGTGGCTGCAGGTCCAGGGTGTGGTCCGCGCGCCGTAGGACCGCACCCGCAGTGACTTTCCCGGAGGCGCATGTGTGGTTCCTCGCGACGATCCTCGCTGCTCTGTCCGTCCGCATCCTCGTGCCGCAGTGGCGACGGCGACCGCCCGGATCAACCGGCCGGGCGCTGACGACGGAGTTCGGGGTGCGCCCCAGTGCGCCGGACGGGCGATTCACGCGCGCGGAGCGGTTGCGGGCGTCCGCCCTCGCGTTCGGAACGGCGGCCGGGCTCGCCGCGCTGACGATCCTCTCGTTCGTCGTGATGGAGCGGTGGCCCAACGGTTCGACGCCGAACATGATCCTCGGATTCTTCGGTTTCATGGCGGCCTTCCTCGCCTGTCTTGCCATCGCGGCGATGTTCCTGCACTTGGTGGGCGCATTCGTCGCTCGCGCGGCGGGCCGCGACGCGATGTCGTAGCGTCACAGTGGATCGCACTCCACCGGCCGGCCTTGCGGACTTCGTGCCGGTTGGAGGTGCCACGCGTGGTCACCCTCAGCCTCGATCCTCCGATGCACACACGGGTCGTCAACCGTTCACTGCAACTGCTGCTGTTGGTCATCTGGGCGATCGCCGCCTTCGAAACCGTGCGGGCGAGTGGCCGTCCGACGTACCGCGAGTCCCAGATCGGCGCTGCCGCGCAGATCGAATGGCTCCGAGTCGGGGTCGTATGGATCCTGCTGGCCGCGGAGGTGTCTGCCTTCGGCGCGCTCCTGCGCGTACTTGCGACCGCGACCTCGCGAACCGAGCGGGCGATATGGATCGCGGTCGGCGTCTTCGTGGCGCTCGCGCTCTCGATGACCGTGCGATCCCACGGTCCCGACGAGCACAACCTGCCCGGACGCGTCGCGCTCGTGTTGTTGTTGGGCGGTGCCGTATTGGGCGTGGTGTCCATGGTGCGCGGCGTCGTTGCCCGGAGTCGCACGGGTGGAAGGACGGCACATCCGGTGCGAACGTCCGATCACACTCCCCCGACATGATGCCTCGACGTCCCGCTCCGTCCGAGTGCTGTCGATCTGGGGAACCCATCCCTTGGCCGGCATGGATCCGGACCTGGTCAGGCCCAGACGACTGACGTTTCGACAGCAGAAGTCCGACCGCTGACTCCCGCGCGGGCCTGTGCCGGTTTCGCCACCCGTTGAGTTAACGCCGATGGCGCAGGCTCGTCAGTCTGTTACCACCGTAGCTCGCCACCCTGGCCTGCCACCCTGGCCTGCCACCCTCTCCCCTAAGGTCCTGCGTGCCGCTGCGACCGCAAGCGCTGACCGCATGTGCGTTCCTCGTGGTCGCTGTCGCTTGCGGCGGGTCGCCGTTGGTGAGCGATGGCGTGCCGCCGGCGAGCATGCGATTCCGGGACTCGGTGTTCACGGCCACGACCACGCAGACCGACGTGCCGTACGGTGCCTCGATTCCTTTCGGCAGCGCCGTCGCCGCGCCGCTCGTACTCGACCTCTACACACCGGTCGGCGACACCGCCTCGGCGCGCCCGACACTGATCTGGATCCACGGTGGCGGTTTCGTGTCGGGGACGCGAACCGACGGGCAGATCCCACGGCTCGCGCGGTCCTTCGCGCTGCGCGGGTATGTGAGCGTGTCGATCGGTTATCGCCTGCGGACCCCGAGCGCCTTCAACGCCGACCCGACCGGCGGCATCCGAGACGCCGTACACGACGCCCGCGCCGCCGTGCGTTGGGTCCGCGCGAACGCGAGCGTGTTGCGGCTGGACCCCACGCGCATCGCACTCGTCGGGAGCTCGGCCGGTGGCGTGACGGCATTGTACGCAGCGTACGACGACGTCTGGGGGGAGGGGGAGAGTGGCAACCCGGGGTACTCCTCCGCGGTGCGAGCGGTGGTGGACTTCTGGGGCATGCTGCCCGACGCCGCCGATAGTGTCATGGAAGCAGGCGAGCCGCCGGTCCTGATCTTCCATGGCACGGCGGACACGACGGTGCCGTATGCCGAAGCGCAGCAACTGGCCGCGCGCGCGACACAGGTCGGCGTCCCGCATCGCCTCGTCACGCTCTCCGGGCAGGGGCATGCGGCATGGAACAACGTGCCGCTGTTCGAGGCGGAGATGACGCCGTTCCTGTTGCAGCGCCTCATCCCATGACGCGTGCCCTCGCGCCGCGCGGGGGCGAGGGAAGGGTAGGGTAGCGCCCGCGCCGTAGCCGCCTATCATCCAGTACGTCCGACCTGTGATCCGATCACGGTGTCCGGACCGCGGTGTCGTCGACGGAGTCCCAGCGCGTCGTGCTGGGACTCCGGTGACGCGGACTCCATTGGTGGGGGAGTATCTTGCTGCGTCGTGGTCGCTTGGCGTTGGCAGGGGTGACGGCCGAAACGGAGCGAGCGTTCGTGACGGTCGCGGTTCGGGCGCTGCGCGCCGGTCGCGACGGGGCTGTCGGCAACGGGGTCGTTGGCGGCGAGACCTCGTCGCTCGGCCTCGTCGACTGAGCACGCAATGCCGCTCGAACGATGCCCCGGCTGCGTGGCGAGTTTTCCCCCGTTCGATGGCGCGGCGCATCCGTACATCGGCGCGAGTGCCGCGTGTTGGGCCGTGCACTCCGCGATCCTCGCTGGAGGAGCGCCACCTGAGGAGCTGATGGTGCTTTCCGCGGTCGCACCGGCTCGCGTCGCGTCCGCGGTCGCGCCGCCGAGTGCCGGGGCACTCCTCCTCGATGCATACGCGGCGCAACACCACGGCACGCCGTCCCCGCAATCGATCCAATCAGTCGCCGTCCACTTGCTCGTCCTGCACGGTGTGTTCTCGCGCGAGTTGCCAGCGGATTCCGCGCTGTGGATCCGGCGCCAGGCGACGCGCCGCAAGGGTGTGTACAGCTGGCTGACCCCACCACCGGTCGACGCGGCGCTGTCGCTGCGGCATTGCTTCCCGGGGCAAGGCGTCGATCACCCCGCTGAGATCCCGGGCTACGTCGTGTCGGTGTACGAGGCATGGCGGTCCCTTCACCGGGAGCAGCTGGAGACGTGGTACCGAGCCCACGTCGATACGTAGACGGCGTCATTCGTCGTCGACACCTTCATCACGCGCCACACCACCATCTCCGAGGAACACCCGCGCATGTGGTTCCGCAGCCCCCGCTGGCCTCCCATCTGCTGGCTCCTTTCCGTCGCGAACATCGTGTCGGTGTGGTTCGCCGCGCAGCCCGCCGAGCCGTGGCACGCAACCGCGCATGCGGTGCTTGCGGTGGTGTTCGCGGTGGCCGCGCAACATCTCCGGCAGCGTCAGCAGCGTGCATCGTGACAGCACGGCTCAACCGCCCTGCGGCGGCTGTGGCGACATTGATGCGCCTCGGATGCGCGACGGCACGCGCCTGGCCTTGGACTCGACGGATGCGGATGGAACTACTGCGCTCTCCGATCCTTCCCCTCAGCAGTGACTGAGCGGCAGCTCCCCATACGCGACTCGGCTCTTGCCCGTCTGGTGGGACGAACCGCGCGTAGTGCCTGAGGTGCACGAGCTCGATGGCCAAGGCAGTCGTTTCCGCCGCGCAAACGGAATCCGGCACTCCTTCGTCACGGTGCGCCCGCTGGCGGGGTATGTCGGCTGACGGTTACGATTCATCCATCCGCGGGGGAATGTATGCGCGCTCTACTGGCAAGACTGGCACTCGTTGTGGCGATCGCCGGCTGCTCGTCGCCGACGGGCCTCGGACCAGAGCGGGTGCTCACGGTGCACGTCGCGTCGATGAAGTCCATGTGCCAACAGTGGTGGGGCGCGTCCGAATGCCTGTTGGTGCGCCTCGACGACGCCGATCCGTGGCGTCCGCTCCTGGACGGCATCGTGGGCTTCACCCACGAGCAGGGCTACGAGTACACGCTCCGCGTTCAGGAAGTCCTGATCGAGGATCCGCCGGCCGATGGATTCGCGCGCGAGCTCCGGCTGATGCGCATCGTCAAGCGGACGGCGGTACCCTCGCCCGCCAGTGGGATGTGACCACACAGGAGCTCCGCGATGAAGGATGAACGACTCGCACCCGAATCGCAGTCGTCCGGGCGTCTTCGCCCGCTCTCGAAGAATCCGCGCACTGCGGTCCGTCTGCTCATTCCGCCACCGCGGCGACCGGCGCTCAGCAGTGCCCATTGCTGGCTGGCCATCGCCGTCGCTGCGGTCATGGCAGCAGGTTGCACCGCAGCCCCCGAGCGCCCCGAGGCGCCGCCAGCTCCCACGCCGGCCAAGGTCAGTGCGGCGCAGTTCGCATCGCTCGCCTGGCTCGAAGGCCGCTGGCGCGGTGTCGATGGCGGTGGGGCCGCGTTCTACGAATCGTACGCCGTGGTGAGTCCCACACTGATCCGTTCGTTCACCTACTCCGACTCGCTGTTCGGGACGCCGAACGACAGCGGGGCGCTGGAGCTGCGCGGCGACACCCTGTTGAGCGGTTCACCGGCGATGCAGTGGGTCGTCACGTACGCGGATTCGGTGCAGTGGCGGTTCGCACCCTGGCGCGCGGCATCCAACGCGTTCACGTGGGAGCGCGTCGCCGCGGATACATGGACCGCCACCCTGCGCTGGGACTCGGCCGGCGTGCCGAAGGAACGGGTGTATCGGATGACGGCCGTCCGATAGCGCGCACATCCACATGCGATTCGATCCAGCCGGGGCGGTGATCCGCCTGTCGTCATCGAGCACCTTCATGCTCCGCGGTGGGTTCGGAGCATTGCTTGCCGCGCTCGTCGTCTACGGACTGGCCGACGCCGAGATCGGCTTCGGCTGGGGTTATGGTGCGTTCTTCCTCGTGTTCGCCGCGCACCTCACATGGTCGAACCGGAACCTCTGGCATGTGCGCATCCACGGCGGCGCGCTGCGCGTGTCACGCAACTGGCGCGCGTTCGAGATTCCGTTGTGCCAGATCGCCGATGTCTGGCAGGACCGCGACGGCGTCGGGCGACTGGTGACGGTCGAGTTGCACGCGGGGGTGCCCGGTGTCGGCCGCGCGATATTATTCCTCCCGCGACGCGGCTGGATGGAACCCGGCTGGCGCGTCGACCGCGTGGTAGGTGCGCTCCGTCGGCACGCCGGGCTCGCGCTCGAGGGCCCCGTGCCCTGAGCCTGCCACCGAGACCTCACGCCTCCCCGTCATCGCCGATGGAACGCGCGATTCCCATCCTCCCTGTGGACGACCTCCGCGTCGCCCGCGCGTTCTATTTGGACGCGCTGGGGTTCACGGCCACGTTCGAGGTCAGCGACGACGGCTCGACGGGACTGCTCGGAGTGGCGCGCGGTGGCATCGCACTCACATTGGATTGCCCGATGGCCGGTCACGGGCGACACGCCTGCGTCTCGCTCGCGGTGGCCGACGCGGACGCGTACTTCCGCGAATGGAGTGCCCGCGTCGCCGTGAAGCGCCCGCCGCACGATGAACCGTGGGGCGCGCGGACCTTCGATCTCGAGGATCCGTTCGGGAACACCATATTCGTCATGGGGCCGCCAAGCGCGGCGGTGTGAACCATCCGCAGGTGCGTCTGGACCCGCCACTCGCACAAGCCCGTGGCGTGAGTGGAGCACTGCGTGCGCAGTGCTCTAAGGAGACGGACACCGATGGGGCGGGCGCCAACGGTTGCAGACCCTGACGGAGGTCACGCCCGCGGAGTAGCTTGGACATCCGGAGTACGCTCCGCCGCGCGTTCATCGTGAATGCGCGCGCACGCCACAACCGGGAGTCCGTCATGGTCGCTGCCGAGATGCCGTCCAATGCCTCGCTCGCCGAACTGCTGAGTGCGCGGGCGCGGCGTACGCCGCCGGACCGACTGGTCGTTGATGTGGTGGGCGGGTTGGCGGTGGCGATCACCGCGGCGTGGGCGCGCCCAGGGACCTGGGTGGTGTGGACCGCCGCAGGGGCCTGCCTCGCGATGTACGGCCTCTGGGCGTTCGCCGAGGTCAGTCTGCTCCCGCGTGCCTGGCCCGAGAAGATCGCGCACGAGTCGATGTGGCAGGCCGTGCGGGGCACGGCTGCCGTGCTCGGCGTCGGCGCGTTCGTCGTGCTGCTGCTGGCCGCGCTCGGCGTGGCCCTCGGACCGCTCACGTCCTAGCTGCCGCCACACCATGTGGCACTTCCCCTCACCCCGCTCGTCATGCGCAACGTCATCCAATCCCAAGTCGTCGAGATCCCGCACGAGATGACCACGACCGGGTTCGAGATCCCGGGCTGCCGCATCATCGAGAACAAGGGCGTGGTGCGCGGCGTCGTCGTGCGGTCGCGTTCCTTCATCGGCACGTTCGGGGCGGGCCTGCAGACGATCTTCGGCGGCAACATCTCGCTGCTCACGACGCTGGCCGAGCGTGCGCGGCAGCAGGCGTTCGACACGATGCTGGTGCAGGCCCACCTCGCCGGGGCCCACGCGGTGATCGGCGTGCGGTACGACGCGACCGAGGTGATGAAGGGCGCGACCGAGGTGATCTGCTACGGCACGGCCGTCCGGCTCGAGCGCCTGGCGCTGTAGGGCGTGTCCCTCACGCCGCGGGACCCCGATTTCGCGCAGCGGGTGCGTCGCAGCTTCGCGAAGCAAGCCGCGATGCAGACGTTCGGCGTGCGGCTCGCGCGCGTGGAGCCGGGGGCGGTCGACCTCGCGCTGCCATTCCGGGCCGACCTCACGCAGCAGCATGGCTTCCTGCACGCCGGGGTCGTCTCGGCGGTGGTCGACAGTGCCTGCGGTTATGCGGCGCTCTCGCTCATGGACGCGGGTGCGGCCGTGCTGAGTGTGGAGTTCAAGGTCCAGTTGCTCGCGCCGGCGGAAGGGGCGTCGTTCCTCGCCACGGGACGCGTGCT
>Ga0268299_1002722_pt1 | contig 19345 bp, 9 predicted proteins | sample NOBtaG_FD_193484 | JGI IMG/M metagenome (GOLD analysis project Ga0268299, IMG submission 193484) | Activated sludge microbial communities from bioreactor in Nijmegen, Gelderland, Netherland - NOB reactor | ecosystem: Engineered > Bioreactor > Aerobic > Activated sludge | place: Netherlands...
TTCGAAACCCTCACCCCCAGCCCCTCCTGCTCGTTCGAAACCCTCACCCCCAGCCCCTCTCCCTCAGGGCGAGGGGAGTTGGAATCGGTTGGTTGACGGGAGTCGGAAGCGAAGTCGATGCCGACAAGAGGGATGCGCGGCAAATCGCGCTTGAGATTATCGGCGTAGCGTTCGCGATAGACTGGATGGTGCAGCAGCGCGTAGACGTAGTAGAAAATGTCCCATTTGGTGATTTCGCGTGAAGCGTTCGTATTCTTCTCACGCTGAGTGAAGTTCCCCTCGCCCTGAGGGAGAGGGGCTAGGGGTGAGGGTTGCACCGCACGCAGAATCGCTACTAATACCGATTCCAGATTATGAAATACCTGCTCATTGGTGAAGCGCAGTACCCGATAGCCCTGTTCCTCAATGACCGCTTGGCGATCTTCATCTTCGGTCTGCTGCTGAAGATGAATGCCGCCGTCGATTTCGACCACTAGGCGCGCCTCATAACACAGGAAGTCAACCACAAAGGCCGTATTTTCAACCGGGTGCTGGCGGCGAAATTTGAGACCATCCAGGCGACGGTTGCGCAGCGCCTCCCACATGATGGTTTCCGCTGAAGTCTGATTCTGGCGCAATTCACGCGCAATTTGGGTCATGGCTTCGGAGGCGTGGGCGCGGTAGACGGCGTCGGAAGCCCTCACCCCCGGCTCCGCGTCATTCGAAACCCTCACCCCCGGCCCCTCTCCCTCAGAGAGAGGGGAGTCAGAGGCAGCAGAGCTAGAGTACTGCTTGCGGAACTGCGCCAGCGCCCAATCGGTGATATTTTCGCGGCGATTGCTGCCGTCCTCGTCGTAAGTGTAGAAGGGGAAGCATTGATGCGAGTCTGTGGTTGCGCAAAAATGCAGGTCAGTCACGCAGCTTGTCATCAAACAGCTAAAAGCAGTTGCCCTGAATGCTATATCACTGGTGACGATAATTCGATTTTCTTGCTCAGATGCAAGAGTCGGGAAGATGCTAGGGAAAACATAAACTTCTTCGTTCAAAATGCGATCAAAAAACAGATTTTGTTTGCAAAATGGACGATATAAACTCGCGCGAACTTTATCATCGTTAAATTCGGCATAATTGCCGCGCTTTAAGTCCAGTTTGAGATCGCGACTCCACTTGATCTTGTCATAGCGCACAAAGTTATCGACATCCTGCGGCTTGCCGGCTCGTTTGTAGCGATCCACTTCGGCATTGTAGCTCTCGATAAACTCTTGAACTTCGGAGATCAGCTTTGGGCGGTCAAAATCGTAAACCACCTCATCTCGCGTCGTCGCAACACCACGTCCGTAAGTTTTGAAAACTGCCTCGACATTTTGAGTTTTCGCTGACTTGGTTTCTTTGCTGCCGATGGTAATATATGCTGCAAATTCGTCGGCGTTTTCGGCAATTAGCCAAGTAGAACGTATGTCGGGTGCCAATTGTTGCCATTCAACGGTGTTAAGCGAATTTTCGCGGCCTTTGACCTCGACCATTTCTTGCAGATAGCCGAGTTTTTCTTCCTTGCGCCAAAACTCAGGCACACGATGATAAGCCAATTTATGTTCGCTATGTTTTGATGATCGAACCGCTACAGTTACCCCTACGCCCACCTGAATCCCAAATACGTTGTGCGTTGTGCCGCTGAGTTTGGGGTTCTGGCGTACATTGCCATGCAAATCAAGGTGATAGACCTGCGTGAAATCCTGCAAAATGTGTTTGCGCATCCCGTCGAACGCGATCTGATCGACAAAGCTGTTGTTGCTCACGTAACAGACGATGCCATCGCGTCCCTGCAAGCGATCCGCTGCCCATCGAAAAAATTTCACGTAGGGATCAGCCAGCGCATTTTTGTTGGTGGCTTTTGAATCTTTGGCGTAAGTCTCACGCACGCGGCTGTCGATCACATCATATTTGCGATTTTTATTGTTATCGTTTTCGTTCAGTTGGCCGACATTGTAGGGCGGGTTGCCGATGATGACCGTGATTTTTGCCTGCTTCTGGCGCTCGACTCGTTCGCTGTTCTTCTCGGTCATGAAGGCCAGTTTTTGCTGTGCGCCCTCCGCCAGATCGAGCGTATCGACAAAGCACAGCCCCTCGAATGGCTCGTAGCGTCCGGTCATCTCGAAATAGGCATGTTCGATATTCAGGCTGGCGACGTAGTAGGGCAGGAGCATGACCTCGTTGGCGAACAGGCGGTTGTTATAGACTTCGGGCAGGGCGGCGGGGTTGGCGCGGTGGATGCGGTGTAACAAATTGATGATGAAATTGCCCGTCCCGGTGGCGGGGTCGATGATGCACACATCGGGATGATCGAGCGAATAGCCGAACTCATCGTGCAGCACTTCCTCGACAGCCGCGCACATAAAATCGACAATCGGCTGCGGCGTGTAGACGATGCCGTGTGTATCCGCCACCTTGACGGCGTAACCCTGGAAAAATCGCTCGTAGACGGTGTTAATGAAACGCTGCTGCGCCGAAAAGCCGATTAATGTCTTAGCGGTGGCCTCAATCGCCTCGTAAAAATAATTCCATTGTCCTAAAAATTCGCGTCGGCTGAAACTCTGGCTGGTGAGCGCATCAACGACTTTTTCAACCTCGGCAGCGATCACGTTGCGACGAACAAAATCGGGGTTGTCGAAAACGGTGCGAATCAGCCGTTCAGTCAGCAGATGTTGAACAACCATCTCGTTCACAGCATCAGGGCTGATATTTGGATTGAGCGCTGTTTGGCAGAGTGTAAAAAATTCACCGAATGCTGTCTGGAAACGCCTATTACGTTTGTGCGCTTCCTCGATCAGCCTTTTTATCCCCATCGCCAGCCGAGGGGTTTCCTCTTTGAATTTCTCGACGGCCTGTTCAAATTGGGAAACGAGTGGCTCGGTATAGCCGACAAAGCGGTTGAGCAGAAGTGCTAATTGGTCGGCCTGGTTGAGATCATAAACGCCTGCCCGCTGTTTGGATTGATAAAGGACGGCATAGCGTGTGTCCTCAAAAATGGTGTTGGAAAGCGGGTAATTACGGGCGATTTTTTTCTGAATCTCGGCTTCCAGATTGTCGTGAGAGTCCTTTGCCTCCCAATAGCCGCGATCAATGCGAAATTGGTCGCGCAATGTGCCGTCAGGTCGAATCGTGCGCCCTTGGAAATCTTGTGCCTGCTCGGCAACGAGCGTCCAGTTAACTAATCGGCTGCTTCTTTCCAGCAAGGATTTAAAGGATTCACGCACCGCCATTTCATGCGTAACTCCTTGGGCAGCAATGCGATCTCGGTTGTCGTAATATTCGCGAACGAAAGAATCATTGGGGCGAATTATGTTCATAAGAGATTTGCCAAAATGTTTAATATATAAAAAATATATATCTGCTATCTTGAATGATTCATTAAGAACTAATATTTTAGAACGTAATTTCTAGAATTGTGATAATAGGCAAGTTCTTCAAGAGCTATTCGATGAGGAACTCATTACTTGGAGCTTTATCGCTGGTTCGTCACTCAAATGACAATTATTTGTGGAAGATTTGGAGCAAAAGGGGATATACTCCGCGTCGATAATTTCGAATTACAGGATTAACCCCAAATGACCATCCGTTTCGCCGCGATTGGCCTGAATCACAACCACATCTACGGGCAAGTCGATTGCCTCATCCGGGCGGGGGCGGAGTTCGTCTCGTTCTACGCCAAAGAGCCGGAACTGGTCGCGGAATTTTCGAAAAAATACCCGCAAGCAAAACTCGCGCGCAGACCCGGCGAAATCCTCGAAGATGAGTCGATTCAGGTCATCACCAGCGCATCGATTCCTGTTGAACGCGCGCCGCTGGGCATCCAGGCGATGCAGCACGGCAAGGATTTTTTGAGCGATAAGCCGGGGTTCGCCACGCTCGAACAGCTTGCCGAGGTGCGCGAAGTCCAGAAGCAAACGAAAAAAATGTATGCGGTGCTGTTCAGCGAACGGCTGGAAAGCAAAGCCAGCGTCAAGGCCAGCGAACTGGTGCAGGCGGGCGCGATAGGCCGCGTGATTCAGACCGTCGGATTCGGCCCGCACCGCATGTTCGGCTACACCCGCGCCGGACGCCCCGACTGGTTTTTTCAGACCAAATATTTTGGCGGCATCATCAACGACATCGGCAGCCACCAGATCGACCAATTTTTACACTTCACGGGCAGCGGCGCGGAAACCGAAATCGTCTCGGCGCAGGTCGCCAATTTTAACCACCCTCAATATCCCGAACTCGAAGATTTTGGCGATGTGGTGATCCGCAGCAAACACGCGACGGGCTATATCCGCGTCGATTGGTTCACGCCGGACGGACTCAGCACGTGGGGCGACGTGCGCCTGTTCATCGTCGGCACGGATGGGTATATCGAAGCGCGCAAAAATGTCGATGTGGAGGGGCGCGCGGGCGGTAATCACCTGTTCGTGGTCGATCAAAAAGGGTCACGCTATATCGATTGCTCCGATGTGGTGCTGCCGTTCGGCGCGCAATTTTTAGACGATGTGCGCAACCGGACTGAAACGGCGATGACGCAGGAACACGCTTTTCTCGCCTCGGAATTGGCACTCCGCGCGCAGGCGATGGCGACGAAGATCACAGCCTTGCCTTAGATCAAATGTTCGGATACACTCACTCGCGTAATCAACCCAAAAAGCGAGGCAAAAAAATGCTAGGCAAGCTCACCGCAACCGTGTTGATCGTCGAAGACCTGGAAAAATGCCGGACGTTTTATCAGGATATGCTCGGCCTCAAATCGCAGTTTGACGACGATGTTTCGTCGGCGTACCAGATCGAAGGTCACGATTTTGTCCTGCTGGAGACCGCCGCCGCCGTCGAAATGATGGGTGAAGGGGCTGTTGCGCCGGGAAAAGCCAACGGACATCGGACGCTGCTGTGCCTGGGCGTCGAGGACGTGGACGCGACTTACAACGCGCTGACCGCGAAGGGGGTTGCGTTCATCAAGCCGCCTAGGAGCCAGCATTGGGGACGCCGCACCGCTTATTTTGCCGATCCCGAAGGCAATTTATGGGAATTGTGGCACGCCATCCCCGAAGGCCAGAATTAGGCCATGCGCAAAGGCGCACAACCGTGATACCTCCACACGGTAACGTGGTTACGAATTGTTATAGCTTTTTTGTCGCTCAATGTAATTATTTGAGCCTTCTCGAATCTTCCCGCTCCCCCTCGCTGCTTGCGGAGAGGGGGTTGGGGGTGAGGTTGAACGCACCACGCTATCCTGTACCAGTATCACAACCGTGCGCCCCTACAAAATTCAATCATTAACCGATGCTGACCTGCCGCGTAATCTGACCATTGCTCTCCCAATACGTGATTTTAGTGGCGAGGCTGGGATCATCCGGCGCGGGCTGCACGTTGCCTGCCGTATCAATCGCGCGCGAGGTGATGCTGTGTTCCCCCGCTGCCGCGTCCGGCCAGTCCAGCGACCAGAACGTCCAGGCATATTCCGCCTGCTGCGACTCATCCAACTGCGCCGGAAGCCAGTCGCCGCCGTCAATCTGCACCTCAACCGCCGCGATGGGTGCGCCCCAGGCTGCGCCGTCGATGCGGTAGCTGTCCCCGCTCTGAACGACACGCCCCGGCGCAGATTTGAGCAGCGTTCGCCCGACAGAACTTTCCACCCACACGGGCGCGTCCGCCGTGCCTTCATTGCGCAGCGTCACGTAATCGCGCGCCATGAAGCGATTCATCAGCCGCGTATCCCAGACTTCGATGCGCGTCAGCCATTTGACGTTGGCGATGCCGAACCAACCCGGCGCGATCAGGCGCAGCGGGAAACCATTCGCGGCGGGCAGCGCTTCGCCATTCATTTCGTAGACCAGCAAATTTTCCGGGTTCATCGCGTCGGCCAGCGACATACTGCGCGCAAAATTCTGCGTCACAGCCTGTTCTCGGATCGTTTCTTCTCCGGTGTCCGCGCCGAAAAAGACGACTTCGCGCCCACCCTCGGCAATGCCCGCTGAGTCGAGTAATGCCGCCAGCGGCGTACCTGCCCAGACCGCGTTGCCGATGCCCGCGTCGAAAAATGGAAGCCCACTGTTGCCAGAACATTCCAGCGTGAACGTGACTTCCTGCCGGGGCAGCGCTTTAATATCGTCCAGTGTCAGCGTCATCGGCTCGTTGACCAGCCCACCAACCTCCAACTGCCACGCAGCGGCGTCAATTTCAGGCCGATTGTAGTGGGCAATGCTAAAAAATTGGTCGTTGGGTGTGATCCACGAAGCCAATTCCTCCCATGTACGCTGGTTCGCAATCGCCTGCGGCACAGGATTTTCCGCACGTTGATCCAGCCAGGGGATGACCGTTTCGCCTTCCTGTAACGCCAGTGCGCGGAGGGGCGTGTTGAACAGCGCCAGCCCCGCTATGCCCAGGCCGCTGTGCGCCAGGAACGCCCGTCTTGAAAGAGAATGTTTAATCATCAAATAATCCTTCTACTCCTGAAATAACAAAAATTTGCTGCTATCTCGAAGATAGAGGTTTGTGGAAACAATGTCCTCTATCCAAAGATAGAGATGCGGATAGATTAGTGAAGCCAATAATCCCGTCTTTGCAAGGGCATTGCCCCTACGAACCTACAAGCAAGGGATAATTACCTTAGCGAAGGATGATCGCGGTTCGCTTTCCACTTAACACCACTGACTCGACACACTCCCCGGTCTGTGTACAATCGAGCGCATAGCATCAGTTTGAGGAGAATAGTTTTATGGTTTCTGATCTCGATATTTATCTATTTGATCTGCGCGGCTATCTGGTTCTTGAAAATGCGCTGACCCAGGACGAAGTAGCGGCGCTGAACGCGGGCATTGACGCGATCCTGCCGTTGAAGCGCGGCGAATGGGCCGGCTACGTGCATGGTCATGCCTATGCTCAGAACGACGGGTTCAATTTGCAGCAGATTTACGAAGGCGGCGAGCCGTTTGAGAAACTGATCGACCATCCCTCGTGGATTGACCATATCAAGACCTTCATCGGCGGTGAAGGCACGTTTGACTGGCATCCGTCGCCGCTGTTTATCGACGAAAATTTTGTCAATCTGCGCGGCCCCGGACAGGCGATTGGCCTGCATTCCGGCGGGCATACGGGCGTCAAGCGTAACCAGTTCCGCTATCACAACGGGCGTTTCCAGTGTGGGCAGGTCAATATTCTGATGGCGCTCACGGAGATGGGGCCAGGGGATGGCACGACGATGGTTGTTCCCGGCAGCCATAAGGCCAATTTTCAGCATCCCGAATTTGCAAAATATTCGATGGGCAGCGCGCACCCGTCGGTTGAGCATGTGACCGGCGCGATTCAGGTTCATATGAAACCCGGCGATGCGCTGCTGTTTGTCGATGCGATCTCGCACGGCTCGGCGGAGCGCACCAACCCCGGCGAACGCCGCACGATTGTCTATCGCTACGGGCCAGGCTGGGGCAATTTCCGGCATGGCTATCAGGTATCGCCGGAACTGGTCGAGCGCCTGACGCCGGAGCGCCGCCGCATCGTCCAGCCGCAGACGATTCTGCCGCGCACCCCGCAGAAGGGTGAATAGCGGGTCGCGGCGAATTAATTATTTGGGTAACAGGGCGATGTTGATGGGGCGCAATATATTGCGCCCCTACGGGGTACGCGGATCGTTACTAGTCACCATTTCACCAGATGATCGAAACAACAGCATTGTAGGGACGGGGCACGCCTCGTCCTTTTAGGCAATCGACCATAGCAGCTTCAAGCAGGATTGCCATATTCACCTGGAGAATGCTTGCGCAGAGGAAGCACCGTGAAGCACCTGTTCTTCAGCTATTCGCGCCAGCAGCTTCATTATGCCGAAGCGCTGGTCAACGCCTTGCAAAAGGCTGGACAGGAAGTCTGGTTCGATTTGCAGCGCCTCGCCCCCGGCTCGGACTGGGAGCAAAGCATCCAGCAGGGCTTGAACGAGTGCCGAGGAACGGTGCTGCTGCTCTCGAAAAGTGCGCTGGCGTCCAAAATGGTGTCCAAAGAGTGGGGACGCGCGCTGCATCTGCGCAAGCCGATTTTTATCGTCATGTTTGACGATGTGCCGATTCCGGTAGAATTGCAGGGCGCTTCCATCATCGACACGCGCGGCGGCTTTGACGCAACGGCGCGACGGCTGCTGGAATGTGTGAGGGGTGACGGCATCTGCCAGGATGAAATTGCGCCTTCGCGTTGGCTGCCGCGTGCTATGGAACGCGAACCCCGCCGCGCCGCGTTGATTTTGTTGATCGACGCACTCGTGTTTCTCGGAGCGGTCTTTGCCATCTATTCGTCGGCACTTTTTAATCCTGAAAATCATTGGGTCAATGCCACTTATCGCGCGCTGATTCCCTTCACAGATCGCCTCAATTTTTTGTGGCTGTTTTTTTTGATCGGTCTGTGGACGCTGTGGATGGGCTGGCTGTTCGTGCGGCGGCGCGGCGGCTCACACTGGTCGCTGACGCTGCTGCTCTTGGGCGTTGGCTTTTTGATTTTTTTGAGTATCCCTGGCCTGTTTCTGGCGACACTCGATCAGCCAAATGTCATTTTCATCTGGCTGCTGTGTATCCTGTTGATTATTCTTGCCTTAGCCAACCTGAACGCCATGCGCTGGCTGATGCTTGCCACGCCGACAATGCTGCGCTGGCTGCCGACTGGCGGCGTCTCTGACCAGCAGCGTCAGGCGCTTTTGCCAGCAAGAGCCGTTGGCGGGCGTTTGAAAGTGATAAGCTATATTCTGGAGTATGATGAGGCGGATCAGGCTGTCGCCGAAAAAGTCCGGGCGGCGATGAAAAAATATGGTCATTACGATGTCCAGTACACCTATGAAGAGGTGCTGTGCGTGGCGGTTGTCTCCAAGCGAACGACGCTGGAGCGGATTGAATCGCTGTTCGAGCGTTACCCGCGCCTGATTCTGGTCATCGGCGGGCGTATCAGTTCCAAAGTCCACAAACGTATCGAAGACTATCAGATTGTCGATTATCGTCTGCGCAACGACGTGGTTCTGCAAAATATGGCATCGCTTTTGGCGGGCGGCAGCGTGAATCGAGGCCAGTTGACGCGCCTGATTACGCCGCGCTGGTTTGGCGGCTCGAACCCGATCCAGCGGGCAGCGGAAATGCCGGAAATGCTGATCCGCGATTCGCTGTTCACGTGGGCGGCGGGCGTCGCGCCAGGGTGTATTACGATGCTCATCATCTCGGTGGCCTGCCTCGCGACCCTTGTGACCGTCAATTCGCTGTTTTCGATCAGCTCGCGGAGCGACAGGGCAGCGGCGCGCAGCACCATCGTAGCCGAAGCAGCAACCCGCAGCGCTGCCTATACCCCACCACCGCCGACAGCGACGCCGCAGGTCGTGACGGTCAACAATTTCAATTTTGAGCTTTTTGGAAATTGGATATTTTCGTCGGATTACGAGCCGTACCGTGCTGCGCTGCAAGATCACCCGACAGCAGCGCCCATCTGGTCGGCAGCGACAGGTGATGGCTTGTCGATGGTCGCGCTGGACTATCCCGCCCGTGAACCGCTGGCTTTTTTGTGGACGCAATTCGGTACGGGTGGCCTGTATAAAAATGTATCGCTGCGGGAGTGGCAGTTTGGGGGCAATCTTCAGGTCAGCTATTTCCCACGTGATACCCGCGATCACGGCGTTCTGGCGGGCGTCAAAGAGTGGATCTTCGTGATTCAACAAAAGGAAGATGCCACCGTTTTCCACGTTCTCGGCGCGGAACGCTGGTCGGTTAACGATGAGCCGCCGAAAATCATCCTCGATTTTTTCGCCTCGCTGACGTAAAACGCTTTTTTCATTCCTCAATCATTTCAGTTTATAATATGCGCTCTACAGTACCGTTTGACCCCAGGAGTAATCACAAATGACAACCCCGCCCACCGCGAAAATCGTCCCGCACACATTTGAACACCTCAGCAGATCGTTTGTGGACAATTACTTCTGGCTGCAAGACAAAAATGACCCGGAAGTCATTGCCCACCTCGAAGCCGAAAATGCCTACGCCAAAGAATCGCTCCAGCACACGAAAGCGCTGCAAGAGACACTGTTCGAGGAGATGAAAGGCCGCATCAAAGAGGATGACAGCAGCGTCCCGCAAAAAAATGGCGACTATTTTTATTACTACCGTATGGAAGCCGGAAAACAGTACCGCATTTTTTGCCGCAAGCAGGGTTCGCTGGACGCGCCGGAGCAGATTCTCGTGGACGAAAATCAACTGGCAGAGAGTCTGGAATACTGCCGCCTTTTTATTTTTGAACCCAGCCCCGACCATCGCCTCCTGGCCTACTCGGTGGATGTGACCGGATCGCTGGTTTTCAATCTGTACGTGATGGATATGCAAACCGGGCAAACGCTGGTCGGCCCAATTGCCAACACCGCCTGGGAAATCGCCTGGGCGAGTGATAACCAGACTGTGTTTTACACCATTTTTGACGCCGCACATCGGTCTTACCAGATGCGGCGGCTGACGCTTGGCGGGGAGACGGATACGCTCATCTATCACGAAAGCGACGAGGCCTTTCAAATTGGTGTCCGGCGCACCCGCAGCGGCGCATATCTCCTGATGACGATTGCCAGCCAGATGACCTCGGAAGTGCATGTTTTGAATGCCGACACGCCAGCCGGAAAATTTCAACTCGTCCACCCGCGCCAAAGCCAGATGGAATATTATCTGGAGCATCACGGCGATCAATTTTTCATCCGAACCAACGAGGCCGCCGAAAATTTCAAATTGATGCAAGCGCCCGTCGCGAACCCGTCGAAAGAAAATTGGCGCACGGTGGTCCCGCACCGCGCCGATGCCTTGATCGAGGATGTGGAGGCCTTTCGCGATTATCTGGTGATTCGTGGACGCAAAGCTGGCCTGCCGCAAATCTGGATTGCCGCGCCTGAAAACCCCGCCGATGCGCGCGAGGCCAAATTTCCCGAACCTGTTTACACCTTCCACCTGGACTCGAATCCCGAATTTGACAGCACGGCGCTGCGAATCGTCTACAGTTCGTTGGTGACGCCGGAATCGACAGTGGATTATGGCCTCGCCGATGGCGCATGGGATGTGAAAAAGCGCCGCGAAATCCCCAGCGGCTATGATCCGTCGCAATATGTCAGCGAACGACTTTTCGCCATCGCGCCGGACGGGACTCAGATTCCGATTTCGCTGGTCTATCGCAAAGATGCGAGAAAACACCCCTCACCCCCAGCCCCTCTCCCACAAGGAGCGAGGGGAGAAAATGTCGATGCGGGGGACACGCATCAGGATAGATCATCACCGCTGCTGCTCTACGGCTACGGCTCTTATGGCTACAGCATGGACGCCAGCTTTAATCCAAACCGCTTGAGCCTGCTGGATCGCGGCTTCATTTTTGCTATCGCGCACATTCGCGGCGGCAGCGAGCTAGGCCGTTCGTGGTATGAGCAGGGGCGGCTGCTGAACAAGAAAAATTCGTTCACCGATTTTATCGCCTGTGCCGAACACCTCATCCAGAACGGCTACACGTCGAGCGAAAAATTGGCGATCATGGGCGGCAGCGCGGGCGGCCTGTTGATGTCGGCGGTGGTGAATTTGCGCCCGGAATTGTTCAAGGCGGTGGTGGCGCAGGTGGCGTTCACCAATGTGATTACGGCGATGTTGATGCCGGAACTGCCGCTGACCGTGATCGAATATGAACAATGGGGCAATCCGTCTGATCCGCAGGCGTTCGAATACATGCTGTCATATTCGCCCTACAATAAGATCGAAGCCAAAGCCTACCCGCATATTTTTGCGACGGCGGGGCTGAACGATTTGCAAGTGCCGTACTGGGATCCAGCGAAATGGGTCGCGAACCTCCGCGCGCACAAGACCGACGACAACCGTCTGCTGCTCGTCACCAACATGGGCGCGGGACATGGCGGCGCGTCCGGACGCTATAATTATCTGGTCGAAATCGCCGAAATTTATGCGTTTTTGGTGGATGCGGTGGGGGGATAATGCGTGGTTGGGTTTACGTCTCCGTAGGCTGGAAGCGCTCCGGTTCATCGCAAAAATTTGGCTCGAAGCCGACTCACAACTGCCTCGTTAACGGGGCTTTCTTCGTCTAGCCTGATGCTTCGAGCTTCCGGCGGCGCTGCCTACGTGTTGTCGCCGCAGCCCGCGTCGGCGATCCATTGTCGCATCAAACCTGCATTTTCTGTCGCGTCCATCTGTCGAAAATAGTCCTCAGCTTCGCGCCAAGAGGCACAGGCAGCGGATATATTACCTAAATCCCAATGCACAAGTCCTAGATTCGCCTGGGTCGTGGCATAATCCAAGGGAGCGGAGGCGGGGGTGCGGTAGACTAGTGCTACTTCGTAAGCGGCGATGGCGCGCCGGAGGTTGCCTGTTCGATCCTCTCTCTCCGACAAGCTACGATAGGCAGTCCCCAGATTGTTCTGTGTGGAGGCGTAAGACAGTGGGGCAGCCTGGGGCGTCCAATAGACGAGCGCAGTTTCGAAGGCGGTGATGGCACGGCGCAGGTTCTCACGCCGATCTTGGATCTCCGCTAGGACGCGATAGGCAGTCCCCAGATTGTTCTGCGTGGAGGCGTAAGACAGCGGGGCAGCCTGGGGCGTCCAATAGACGAGCGCAGTTTCGAAAGCGACGATGGCATGGTGCAGGTTGCCTGCCCGATCTTCAATGCCTGCCAAGTCGCGGTAGGCGACCCCCAGATTGTTCTGCGTGGAGGCGTAAGACAGCGGGGCAGTCTGGGGCGTCCAATAGACGAGCGCAGTTTCGAAAGCGACGATGGCACGGCGCAGATTCTCCATGTGGTTGCCCATAGGATGCTCCTGATAGACTACACCCAAGCTGTTGTAGAGCGCACCTTTCAGCAGACTTGCTGGCACGTCTTCCAGTCCAGCTTCCAAACGTTTGAACCATATCATACGCTGGTCGAAGCGCCCGCGGTTGGCCAGAAAATCCATGCAAGCATTTGCCAGCCAGTAGGCGGCCTCAAAATCGTTTGCGGCTATTGCCCACTCAAAGGCCGCTTCCAAATTGGCCGATTCGACATCTAACCCCAGGTAGTCCTGTTTTGCATCATGCTGCCGTGCCAGCACGAGGTAGTAATCATAATGTACGCGCCGTGCGCTTTCGTCTATCCCTACCGCCGCAATCACCAAGGGGTCGATCTCGTAGCGTTCATTTTCAAGGCGTATCAGCCCCCATTGTCGAAGTGGTTTTAATCCACTTGCTGCACCCATCGCTTCCGCCGCTTCGAAGGTAAATCCACCTTTGCAGACAGCTAATTTTCGCAGCGCTGCCAGGGCGGCCTCACCAGTAGGGTCTGTCTGAAGCTGTTTAACCGTCCGCCCGATTAATTCTTCAAGTACATCTTCAGTGTGTGTACCTTTCAAATCGCGCAACATCGCTAGGACGCGGTTCGGCGGGAAATCGTCAAGCCAGCGGACGGCGAACCACATCAGTTCAGGGTGATAACGGGCGGCTTCGGCCATCGCTTCTGCTTGATCGCCGGGTGGGTGTGCAAGAGGTTCTGCTTCGGCCATTGCTTCTAAAATTTTGATTGCTGCAACCGGTGACGGCGCTCGTAAATCGCGCTGGGGGGCGTTGCGCAGATCGTCCCAACGCAAGCGACTGGCGAGTAGCACACGTGTCCCACCGTTAGGATCGAGTTGATTGATCCGCGTAGCATAGGCGGCAGGATTAGCAGCAGTTTCGCCGTTATCCAGTGCCAGCAGCACGGCGTGTTGATTGAGCGCTTCCCACGTTTTGTCCTCATCGCTTGTCGGCGGCAGGCCGAGGTGATCGCGAATCAGCGCGGAAAGCTGTTCGAGTGCCGGGTACTTCGCCATATCATGCCAGATGACACCGTCGGCATAACCACCATTTGAGGCGAACTCGGCCAAGAGGCGCGTCTTGCCGATCCCGCCGAGACCGAGAATTTGCGCCGCACGATGCGTTTTGAGTATCTTAGCGACGATCTTGTAGTCTTCATCGCGCCCAATCATCGGCAATTCAAGCTGTAGATACGGGAACGGCCCGGTCAAACTTCCTGGTCGGGTTATGGTCGGCGCAGGTGTATTAATATCCCTCTGGCGTTTGATCTCGGTGATCAACGCTGCCAAATTATCGTCAAAATCAGTGGCTAAATTGGTGGACTGCACAATACCCAGACGTAGTGGGACATCTACCAGTGGAATATCGGCGATTTGTGCGATATACAACCGCTTCCCTAAGCCTTGAATGCGATTCCATTCCGCCTCGCAGTATTCAGATTTTACGGAAGCGGGTGACATGATGAAAAGCCCGTATCGGCAAGCATTTGTGGCATCATGAATCTTACGGCTCCAGTCTCCCCCATATGTGACACCATACAGGTGATCGACCCAAGCGGTCAAACCTGAATCGGTAATCGTTTTATAGATGCGATTTACTACTTCATCGTCGCTAGTGGCGTGAGAAATGAACAAGTCCAGCGGCCCAACTATTTTATGAGACATAAACAAGTCAGGCGATTCAACTATTTTCGGTGGTCGCCTAAATATCACAGTAACTGAAGGGCCATTTCGGTTTTCAACTATAGTTGGTACAGGAATACCTGCCTCGCGAGATAGATTACGCATACGGCTTATGCCCGTGCCACCCAATTCAATATTCTGCATAATCATGAAAACCCGAGCGATGTTATCGTTGCGCCTCACTGGTGAAAGATGTTTTGTATCTGTATTAAGCAAATCTTCGGTGATGCCTTTTGTTAATCCTCCATAACTTGTAATTTCAACACGATCTGGATAAACCTCAATTCGAGTGGGTTGATCTTTAGCGTCTTCATAATCGCGATGAACGAGAGCATTTGCAAGGGCTTCACGGAGCGCTATCTCTGGAATTTCAAGATCATCGCGATTGATACTCCCCGGACTACCTGGGCGTTGTAAACCTGCCTCTGTTGTAAGAAAACGCATCCCACTTTCCATAAGGTTAACAAGATTATCATGAGACTCATCTAATTGTGTTTTGGCTATTGATCTATCATTGTTATCATAAATAACTGTATGCAAGCTACACGAGGAAAACTTATCTACCAACAAGTTTTTTGGCGCGAAACACAAAAAACTGCCCATTGTGGGTCGATCATCTTTTAAAAGACCAAAGTCTTCCATTTGATCTTTTCGATCCGCAAAGGTTTTTCCACTTTTTCTTAAATTGCGTTGAGCCATAGGCTGCAAGAAAAACGCTCGTAAAAGTTCTCCATCGAGATCATCCAAGCTGTAACCAATGGGCCGACGGTCAAAGCTCAAGTGTGTATGATCGCCTACAAAGAATGATGGTTTTTGAGGTTGTGGAGGTTCTGGCACAATTGTCTCATCAAACACTTCAAGGTTGCTGAGATAGCTTCTAAGACTTTTTAGAAAGTCATCCCGATTATCAACAAATTTTGCTGTTAAGCCTGAACTTTGAACACGGTGTCGAAATTTTTGCTGAAGCCCTAAGAAAACTCCCTGATCTACTTGAGTCTTCGGGTCTACTCCTGATGGAAACCCCTCCGGCAAAATGTATATCGCCATTGGTCGTTTTGCTTCGAATGCCGTATCAAATTCAAGCTCCGTGTAACTTCGCTTTCCGTCAGGAGTTGGAGTGCCATAAAGAAACCCGAAAATCCCGATGTATATATGGCAAGAGAGTACGGCACGTCGACAAACCTCAAGTGGTTCAACATTAGTAGGATTGAACCTTGGATCCTGCCTCTTAAAATCCAGAGCATAATATCGTAATGGAAAATCATCTTGTATGAGGTTCAAAGCGGCTTCACGAAACTCACGGGCAAGTGGATCGACCTGTGTGCTGCTCAAAAAGACGTGATGAACTTTGGAGGGAGGTGGATGAGCCATATCTTAACCCTCAATTATGTTTTTCTGCGCAAATATCTTTAACAACAGATCAAAATTTTCGAGCATGAGCAAATCCGCTGTCAGATGTGTTTGTGAGCAGTATACCGCACGATTCGACTCGACGCGCGCACCCCGCTAGAATCTCTGCCTTTGACGCAGACGCATGAAGGAAAAAATCAATGTCGCAAGAAATTTGGACGGCGGTAGACAATTATTTTGGGGCGCTGCTCCCCCAGGACGAAATTTTAGAGGCCACGCTCAAAGCGCAGGTCGATGCGGGGCTGCCCGCGATCAATGTCGCGCCGAACCAGGGCAAAATGCTGCAACTGTTGGCGCAGATTCACGGTTCGCGCACGATTCTCGAAATCGGCACACTCGGCGGCTACAGTACGATCTGGTTAGCGCGGGCGCTCCCTGCCGGCGGGCGGCTGGTGACGCTGGAATATGAGCCGAAACATGCCGAAGTTGCGCGGGCTAATTTTGAACGCGCAGGATTGTCGAGCGTCATTGAGGTGCGCGTCGGCAGGGCGATTGACACACTGCCCGCCTTGACCGGGCCATTCGACTTCATTTTTATCGACGCCGACAAGCCGAGCAACGCGGATTATTTCCAGTGGGCGCTCAAACTTTCGCGGGTGGGGACGGTGATTATCGTCGATAATGTCGTGCGCAACGGCGGCGTAGCGGATCCGAAAAGCACCGACGCCAATGTGATCGGCGTCCAGCGCGTGACGGAATTGATCGCCGCCGAGCCGCGTGTGAGCGCGACAACCATCCAGACCGTCGGCAGCAAAGGCTACGATGGCTTCACGCTGGCGCTGGTGACGCGCGAGGCGTAATTAATCGATCACCGCAAACAGAATTGGCGTACTCCACGCGCCGCACACGCCATTACATGCCCGCACACGCCAGTAGTAGCTGCCATTGGTAAGCGGCGTGGTCGTAGCTGTCAATGCTGGGGCGGAAACGCTCTGCTCAAAGGCGAGTGTTCCGCTAAAAGTGGAGGTGTCATCGACCTGAACCTGATAGGTTGCTGCATCGTCAATGCGATTCCAGGTCAGCGTTACGGCGGGTGTGTTGAAAAAATGGCGAATCGGCGCTGCGCTGAACGGCGCTGTAATCGTCAGGCTGCGTGGTGCGCTCCATCCAGAAATTCGACCACCCGTGCCGACGGCGCGCACCTGCCAGAAATAGGGCAAGGCAAGCAGCGGCGTGGTGGGCGTAAATTGTGTCGCCTTGCCAGCATCGAACTGGCGCACGGGTGGATTGATCGTGTCGATGCGGATTTCGTAGCGGCCAATCCCCGAAAGAGCATTCCATCGGAACGTCGGCCTATCGTTATCAAGGGCTGCTCCATCGGCTGGGCTGGTGAGAGTAGGAACTGGTACGGGGGGTTGCGATTCTTTCGTGAGTTCACCCGTCAGGCGATCCAGTAGGAAAATATCGGTACGGATGTCGTCACCGCTGACGAGATTCGTTGCATTCGAGGTGAATGCGATCCAGCGGGCGTCCTCGGACATTGATGGATAGAAGGATGAACTATTTCCCTGTACACCTGACGCTGAGACAGAAATTCGTGTGGTTTCCCCTGTTTGACGATCATGCAGGAATACGTCAATCTCGTCGTTCGTGTCGTTGGGAACGAGATTCGTAAAATCGGCATGGAAAGTGACAAAACGTCCATCGGCTGAGATCGAGGCATTATTAGACCCCAGGAATCCTACGCCTTGTGCGCCTGTTGAGGAGATCGAAACGCGCGTCGTTTCGCCCGTCTGGCGATCATGAACAAAGGTGTCACCTGTGCCATTGGTATCACCTGTAACGAGATTGCTGGCAAACCCGTAAAAAACGACGTAGCGACCATTCGCGGAGATTTTGGGGAAAGCGGAGCTGGTGTTACCAGGGACGCCGGTTGAAGAAACCGAGACGCGCGTGACATCGCCAGTTTGCAAATCCTTTACAAAGACATCCGAGGCGGAATTGTTGTCAGGGGTAACAAGATTTGTAGCTGTCGAGTCAAAGGCAAGGTAGCGATTATCGGCTGAAAGGCTGCCATATTTTGAATTTGAATTTAATTGCTCACCTGTCGAAGTGACGGAAACGCGCGTTGTTTCGCCTGTTTGCGTATTGTACATGAACAGATCAGTGCGATTATTGCTATCGCCGCTGACAAGATTCGTTGCGTCCGACCCAAAGATGACGAACTGACCGTCATAAGAGAGGGAAGGTGGAAGTGATGAGCCATTGGCCTGTGTGCCGCCCGATGATACCGATGCGCGGGTGGTTGTGGCTGTTTGGCGATCATGCACATAAATATGGATATTGAAATCGGTATTTCCAGGTGCTAAGTTGTCGGCGTTGGATGCAAATGCCACATAGCGCCCATTACCAGAAATCACGGGATTGGTTGATGAGTCATTGGCCTGTGTGCCATCGGTTGCCAAAGACACACGAGTGACTTCACCAGCCTGCATATCGCGCACGAAAATATCGATGAAACCATTGGTATCGCCGCTCACAAGGTCTGCCCTGCCAGACTCGAAAGCGATAAAGCGACCATCGGCGGAAATGCTCGGACTGCTGGAATCGGGGAGAGTCTCAGCTAAAACATGCGAGTTTTCTGAGGCAAAAAGCAGCAAAGCGCAGCAAAGCAATAGAATAAGGGTACGAAGCAGCATGAGCATCCTCGCGATGTTATCAGGTTATCCGAAAGAGTTTATCAAAAATGCCTTACAGATTCTATAACATCAATTTTCGAATCTTGTAAAACATTTGGTTAGGGATTGTCTTGCCTTAAATACTATAAAAACGTATGAGCAGAATCAGACCGTGAGCTGGAACGCAAATCCGCCGCTCTCGTGACCGCGTTATGCGCGCGGTGGCAATCAGGCTACAATAGGGCTTCCGCCTTCGAGAGCATTGAAAATCGAGGCGGCGCTGGGAACTATCCATGACGCAAACCGCACAACGACGCGCGCTGAGAATCATTTTTTTAATTTTGCTGATGGACATCACGGGGATCACGATTCTGTTCCCCATCGCGGCCTATATCGTGACGCGCTACAGCAGCGATGCCCTGATGATTACCATGATGACCGTCATTTATTCGGCGGCGCAGTTTTTTGCCGCGCCCGTGCTGGGCAAGCTGGGAGATCGGCTGGGGCGGCGTCCGGTGCTGCTGGCAAGCGTTTTCGGCTCGGCGATTGGCTATCTGATTTTCGGACTCGGCGGGGCGCTGTGGATTTTGTTCGTCGCGCGCCTCATTGATGGTATTACAGGCGGCAATATCTCGGTGGCGACGGCCTACATCGCCGATATTTCCGAGCCGGAAACGCGCGCGAAAAATTTTGGTCTGGTGGGCGTAGCCTGGGGCGTCGGCCTGATCGTCGGGCCAGCTATTGGCGCGGCGCTGGGCCAGATCATGCTGGAAGCGCCAGCCTTCCTCGCCGCCGGGGTGTCGCTGGTGAGCGTCGTGCTGGG
>Ga0268299_1002723_pt1:0-2500 | contig 19343 bp, 10 predicted proteins | sample NOBtaG_FD_193484 | JGI IMG/M metagenome (GOLD analysis project Ga0268299, IMG submission 193484) | Activated sludge microbial communities from bioreactor in Nijmegen, Gelderland, Netherland - NOB reactor | ecosystem: Engineered > Bioreactor > Aerobic > Activated sludge | place...
CAAGCCGGTGGCCGAGGGCACGGGCAAGGGCATCTCCCCGGCGTCCCGGGCTGGTTCGATGGAGGAACTGGTCACCGTCTGCGGCGCCCTCCTGGCGCGACACCGGCAACCGGTCATCATCGAGGAGTTCCTGCCGGGCCGGGAATTCACCGTGGGCCTGGTCGGGACCGGCGCGGAAGCCGAGGCCATCGGCACGATGGAGGTGCACCTGGGTCCCAAGGCCGACCCCGGGGTGTATACCTTCGACAACAAGGAACACTGGGAAGGCCGCGTGACCTACTCCCTGCTGACCGAAGAACCGCTCCTGACGGCGGTGGAGTCCCTGGCTGTGGACGCCTGGCGGGCCCTGGGCTGCCGGGATGGTGGGCGCCTCGACATCCGGCTCGACGCCGCCGGCAAGCCGAGCTTCCTGGAGGCCAACCCCCTGGCCGGCCTGAACCCCACGCACTCGGACCTGCCCTTCATCTGCCGGTTCAAGGGCATTCCCTACGACGAGCTCATCCGGCGCATCACGGTGTCGGCCGTGCAGCGGGCCGGCCTGCCGCTGGCCGGGGCCCTGGGCACGGGGATCGCGGCGTGACCGGCCGGAAGTCGGTCCTGATCCTGCACAACTCGGTATCCCACGAGTCCACGGCGGACGCCCTGGACATCCTGGAGCAGATGGACTGCGTGCGAACCGCGCTGGTGAGCCACGGCTACGACGCGCCGACGCTGGCCATCGACCTGAAGCTCGATGCCGCCAAGGCCCGGCTCAAGGAGTATCCCCCGCACGCCGTGTTCAACCTGGTGGAGGCGATCGACGACTGCGGGCAGCTGGTGATGGTGGCCACCGCGCTTCTCGACCACCTGCAGATCCCCTACACCGGCTGCAGCACCGAAGGCCTGCTGATCACCGGCAACAAGATCCTGGCAAAGCAGTGGCTGCGGGCCCACGGCCTGGCCACCGCGGACTGGTGGGACGGCGTCTCGCCCGTGCCGCCCCACCCGGGGCCCGGCCGCTGGATCACAAAACCGGTGAGCGAGGACGCCTCCATCGGCATGGACGACACCGCCGTGGTCGCCGATTTCCGCGACGTGCCGGCCCGGGTTGCGGACCAGGAGGCCAGGCGCAAGTTCCGCTGGTTCGCCGAGCAGTTCATCGAGGGCCGGGAGATCAACGTGGCGCTGATCGACGGCGCCTCCGGCGGTGGTGCTGGCGGCCCACAGGTGCTGCCGATCCCCGAGATCGAGTTCGTCGACTACCCGGCCGACAAGCCCCGGATCGTGGGCTACGCGGCCAAGTGGCAGGAAGACTCCTTCGAGTGCAAGAACACCGTCCGGCGCTTCGTGGACCCGGTGAAGGAGGCCGCCCTGTGCGCCGAGCTCGCCCGGATGTCCCTGAAGTGCTGGGAGATCTTCCAGCTGCGGGGCTATGCCCGGGTGGACTTCCGGGTGGACGCCGCCGGCAAACCCTGGGTCCTGGAGGTAAACGCCAACCCCTGCATCTCGCCCGACGCCGGCTTTGCGGCTGCCCTGCAGCAGGCCGGAATCTCCTACGCGGACGGCATCGAGCGGATCGTGGCAGCGGCCCGTTACGGGTAGCGGCAGGCAGGACCGTGGCGACTGGCTTCAGGACCCGACTCCGCGCCACGGACCCGACGGACATCGAGCAGCTGGTGAGGGAGACCGGCTTCTTCAGCCCGGAGGAAATCGCCATCGCCCGCGAGCTGGCGGACGACGGACTCGCCCAGGGGACCGGCAGCCACTACCGCTTCGTCCTGGCGGACGATGCCGACGCGCTGCTCGGCTACACCTGCTTCGGCCCGGTGCCCTGCACCCGGTCGTCCTGGGATCTCTACTGGATCGCGGTGCGGCCGGGAGCGCAGGGGCAGCACCTGGGGCGGGAACTGCTGGAGATCACCGAGAACGCCGTGCGGGCGGCCGGCGGGACGCATGTCTACGCTGATACTTCGTCCCGGCTCCAATACTTGCCGACGCGTGCCTTCTACCAGCACCGGGGCTATGTGCGAGCCGCGGAGTTTCCGGACTTCTACGCGCCCGGGGACGGCAAGATCGTCTACGCAAAGGTACTGATCTGAGGTACACGGCCTGGCGGAGTGTCAGGCCGTCAGCCGCGGCAACACCAACGTCGCCAGACTCAGCACGAGGAAGAACCCCCCCGTATCCGTGATCGTCGTCAGCACCGGCCCCGCCGCCAGCGCCGGATCGACGTTGATGCGCTTGAACAGCAGCGGCAGGGCCCCGCCGATGACGACCGCGACGACGGTGTTGACGGCCAGGGCCCCGCCCACCACGGCGCCGAGCCAGGGGTTGCCCTTCCACAGCCAGGCGACGCCAGCGAGCAGCAGGCCGAGCACGATGCCGATCACGAGGCCGAGGGCGATCTCCTTGATGCAGACCCGCAGCACGTCGGCCGGCCGGATGATATCCAGCGCCAGCTCCCGCATGCTCACTGCCACGGCCTGGTAGCCGGAGCAGCCGCTCATGTCCGACACGATGG
>Ga0268299_1002723_pt1:10000-19343 | contig 19343 bp, 10 predicted proteins | sample NOBtaG_FD_193484 | JGI IMG/M metagenome (GOLD analysis project Ga0268299, IMG submission 193484) | Activated sludge microbial communities from bioreactor in Nijmegen, Gelderland, Netherland - NOB reactor | ecosystem: Engineered > Bioreactor > Aerobic > Activated sludge | place...
CTGAAGATCTGGCGCTCGTAAGTCGCGGCGTTGGCGGCGATTTCCTCCGGAGTCAGGGGCGGCCGCGTGACGTTCCGGCCCGTCGGATCGCCGATCAGCCCGGTGAAGTCCCCGATGAGGAACACGACCGTATGGCCCAGCTGCTGGAAGGTGCGCAGCTTGTTGATGAGGACCGTGTGACCCAGGTGGAGATCCGGCGCCGTGGGGTCGAATCCGGCCTTGATGATCAGCGGCCTGCCCGCTGCCAGCCGCGCCCGCAGCTCCGTTTCGACGAGGATGTCGCTGGTGCCACGCCGGATCTCGGCCAGCTGGTCGTCGGGGGAGGGCTGCATTCCTGGCCTGGAAGAGTGATTATGTGAGACGGGGATCACGGCGCCGCGGGCCGCCGAAGATAAACGATTAGGCCAGTGGGGTCACGAAAACACCTTCCGGACCGGGAACCGGGGAATGTTCGGTTGACCGGCGTAACCGGGGCTGGTACAAAGGCGGCGCAGATAAATCAATGACTTGCAACCTGATCGAGCCGCGCCGGACCGGTCCGATGGGGGTTGTTGCGTACTTGCCGAGAGGGACCGAACGAAGATGAGTGGGAATTCTTCCCGGCGCGAGCCGGCTGGTGGCGCAGTGTTGCGCCCGGCCAACCCATTCAAGTCCGGTACCATTGCCCTGGCGTCAGCGGCCGTAGCCCTGATTGCCGGCTACCAGTTGTCCGCGCAACTTACCCGTTCGTTCGAGTCCGCCACGGTGCCGGCGCCCCAGGCCGTCGCCCGGCCGGCTCCGGTAGCGGCTGTCGCACCCCCGGTGGATCCCATCGAGGTCCTCGTTCTGGAAGTCGCACCCGGCGACACGCTCGACAGCCTCTTCCGCGCGACGAACCTGAGCCTGGTCGACCTCGCGGAAATCCTGCAACTGGATGCGGCCCGCAAGTACCTGCGCGTACTCCGCCCGGGGGACATCCTGAACGTCCGGCACGATGGCGGGGCCATCCTGCAGCTCGACCGGGAGCTCGACATCCGCTCGAAGCTCGAAATCCAGCGGGCAGACGCAGGCTTCGAGGCCACCGTGGTCGAGCTGCCGCTCGAGCACAGGATGGTCACGGTTGGCGGCGAAATCCACAGTTCGCTCTTCGAGGCCGCGCAGGAGTCGCGGATCTCGGAGAAGCTGATCATGAACATGGCCCAGATTTTCGAGTACGACATCGACTTCGTCCGCGATATCGGCGAGGGCGACGAATTTGCACTGGTGTACGAGGAACTCTGGCGCGACGGCGCCAAGCTCGGCGAAGGCGACGTGCTGGCTGCGGAGTTCGTGAACCGCGGTGCCCGCTACACGGCTATCCGGTTCGACGAGGGGGACGGCCGCGCCAGCTACTACAACCACGATGGCCAGCCCATGCGCAAGGCCTTCGTGCGGGCACCGCTCTCCTTCACGCGGATCAGCTCGGACTTCAATCCACGCCGGCGCCACCCCATTCTGAACACCATCCGCGCCCACCAGGGCGTGGACTACTCCGCGCCCAAGGGCACTCCGGTCAAGGCCTCGGGTGATGGGAAGATCATCTTCCGCGGCTGGAAGGGCGGCTACGGCAATACCATCATCGTCCAGCATGGTGGCAACGTGACCACGCTTTACGGCCACCTCTCGCGCTTCGGAAACCGGAGCTACGGCAGCCGGGTACGGCAAGGCGACGTCATCGGCTTCGTTGGCGCCACGGGCCTGGCCACGGCGCCGCACCTGCATTACGAGTACCGGAAGAACGGCGTTCACCTCAACCCCCGCACGGTGATCCTGCCGAACGCAGAGCCGCTCCGGGGCGCAACACTGACGGCCTTCCGGACTTCCGCCCAGCCGCTCCTCCAGCGGCTGGAGTCCCGCACGAGCATGCTGGCCGCCAATCGGCCGATCCAGGCGCGGTAAGGCGCCCGCAGCGGGCGGAAGCGCGTCCTTGCCGGCCCGCGGCGAGCCGGCAATTGTGACGCCCGCAACACAGCCTTCCCGGGCGACTGCTATAGTTTTTTCCGGTTCCGCAGGCCGTGCGCGTTGGACACCCCAAACCTCAAGCTTCCCGACTACTACATCAATCGCGAGCTCAGCGCGCTTGAGTTCAACTATCGGGTCCTTCACCAGGCCAAGGATTCCACCATCCCGCTCCTCGAGCGGCTGAAGTTCCTCTGCATCGTTTCCACCAATCTCGACGAGTTCTTCGAAATCCGGGTCAGCGGCCTCCGCCAGCGGCTCGAACTCGGGCTTCCGCCCCAGGGTCCCGACATGCTGGGCGCGAGGCAGGTGCTGAATGACATCAGCAAACGCACGCATGCACTGGTCGAGGAGCAGTACCGCCTGCTCAACGAGGAACTGATACCCGCGCTCGAGGGCGAAGGAATCCGGTTCGTGCGCCGCACGCGCTGGCGGTCGGCGCACCGCGACTGGTTGCGGGACTATTTTCATCGCGAGATCGAGCCCGTGCTGAGTCCCACTTCCCTCGATCCGGCCCGCCCATTCCCGAAGATCCTGAACAAGAGCCTGAACTTCATCGTGGGACTGAAGGGCATGCACGCCTTCGGGCGTCCGGTTCAGCGGGCGATCGTCCAGGCTCCGAGGACCCTTCCCCGACTGATCAGGCTCGATCCGTCTCTGCCGGGCACCGGGCCCAACGACTTTGTCTTCCTCTCCTCCGTCATCCACGCCTTCGTCGATGAGTTGTTCACGGGCATGGAGATCCAGGGCTGCCATCAGTTCCGCGTCACCCGCAACAGCGACCTGTACGTCGAGACCGAGGAAGTGGATGACCTGATGCGGGCCGTCGAGGGTGAACTCATTTCGGCTCGCTATGGCGAGGCGGTTCGCTTGGAAATCGCCCACGACTGCCCGGCCGAGCACATGGACTACCTGCTGGAGATGTTCGAGCTGGACCGCGGGGACCTCTATCCCGTCGACGGCCCCGTGAACCTGAATCGCCTCATGGCAGTCTCACAGCTGACTTCAAGGGACGACCTACGCGATGCGCGGTTCGTCCCGGGCCAGCAGAAGGCAGTGGTCGCTGCCGAGAACCTGTTCGCCGCGATGTCGGAGTCGGACATCCTGCTGCACCACCCCTTCGAATCCTACGGCCCCGTGATCGATTTCATCGGCAAGGCAGCCCAGGACCCGGACGTACTCGCCATCAAGATAACCCTGTACCGGACTGGCCCGGAGTCCCCCATCGTGGATGCCCTCGTCGCAGCGGCGCAGGCGGGCAAGGAAGTCACGGTCAGCATCGAACTGCGCGCCCGGTTCGACGAAGCCGCCAACATCAAGCTGGCGAACCGGTTGCAGGAGGCGGGCGCCCACGTGGTCTACGGGGTGGTCGGCTTCAAGACCCACTGCAAGCTGGCGCTGGTGGTCCGCCGTGAAGGTGGGCGGCTGCGGCGGTACGTCCACCTCGGTACGGGCAACTACCACACGGGAACTGCCCGCCTTTACACCGACTACAGCCTGCTGTCGGCGGACGAAGCCCTGGCAGAGGACGTGCACCACGTATTCCTGCAACTCACCAGCCTCATGCAGACGCCGCCGCTCAGGCGGCTCTACCAGGCGCCGTTCAACCTCCATCAGCGGATACTGGAGCACATCGACCAGGAGATCCGGAACGTGGAGGCCGGGGGCGCCGGGCACATCATCGCCAAGCTCAATGCGCTGGTGGAACCAGAGGTGATTCGCGCCCTCTACCGGGCATCCTGTGCCGGCGTCATGATCGACCTCATCGTGCGCGGAACCTGCTGCCTGCGCCCGGGCATTCCAGGCGTATCCGACAACATCCGCATCCGGTCGATCGTCGGCCGCTTCCTCGAGCACTCCCGGGTGTACTACTTCCATGCCAACGGCGAAGAGCTGATCTTCTGCTCCAGCGCAGACTGGATGGACCGCAACTTCTTCCGCCGGGTGGAGGTCTGCTTCCCGGTTCTGGGCGAGACGCTGAAGGCACGGGTAATCGCCGACCTGGACCTGTGCCTGTCGGACAACTGCCAGGCCTGGGAGCTGAAGCCCGATGGCAACTACCGGCTGGCAGTCCCGGCGCCCGGCGAGGACCAGATCTCCTGCCAGGGGCAGCTCCTGCGGCTGCTGGCCGAGACTGCATCAGTGTAGGAGCGCCTTTAGGCGCGATCCCTTCCGGCGAAGCATCGCGTCCGCGCGTCGGCAAGCCGGAAGGGATCGCGCCTAAAGACGCTCCTACACGGTTCGCCGCTGGATCAGCAGCTTGTAATCAGCCTCGTCCAGGTAATCCCGTTCTCGTTCCAGGTCCGCGAGGGTCAGCGGATTGCTTTCCAGCCAGGCCGCCGGCACCTGCAGCCGAAGCGTCCGGCCCTGGACGCGCAACCTGAGGTCGGGAACCGCCCCGCCCGTCCGGCTGCGATGAATGAGAGCGGCCAGCCGCAGGAGGATGGCCAGGCGCAGGGCGGGCCGTTGCCAGGCCAGCGGCAGGCCACCGAATGCGCTGCGCTCGAACTTGCGCCGATGGGTCAGCACCAGGCAGGCCAGCACCTGCTGCTCCTCGCGCGGGAACCCGGGCATGTCGGCATTGGCCAGGACGTAGGCGCCGTGCCGGTGGTAGTGCGCATGAGCGATGTCCAGCCCGAGTTCGTGGAGCCTGGCTGACCAGGCCAGCAGGAGCTGCTGGTCATTGCCGAGTTCCCATTCCTCCCGGGCCTGCGCGTACAGATTCATGGCCGTTGCCTCGACGCGCTCGGCCTGGGGCCGGTCGACCTGGTAGCGGGCTGCCATGGCCCGCACCGTCCGCACACGGGCATCCTCGTCCGTGAGGCGGCCGATCATGTCGTAGAGGATTCCCTCGCGCAGTGCGCCGTCCGCGACATTCATCCGGGGCAGGCCGAGGGCCTGCATCACTTCGACCAGGATCGCAACGCCACCGGCGAAGACCTCGGCGCGATCGTCCGACAGTTCCGGAAGCCGGAGCTCGGACACGTGGCCCGCGGAAATCATCTCCCGGATCAGGTACTCGAGGCCGTCGACGGTGAGGCCCTGGGGGGCCCGGTCGAGGACCGTAAGCACCGAATGGGCCGCACGGATACTGCCGGACGTGCCCGCCACCTGTGCGGGTTCGACCTTGCGGAACTGGGACCGGACGGGCTCGAGCTCGAGGCGCACCTGAAGGCGCGCCCTCTCGAAGTTCTTGGCCGACAGCCGGCCGTCGGGAAAGCCGCCCTCGCTCAGGGACACGCAACCGAGGGCGAGGCTTTCCATGATCACCGGATCGAAGCCCTTGCCAGCGATGATCTCGGTGCTGCCCCCGCCGATGTCCACGACGATCTGGGGGCCGTCGACCCTGGGCAGGTTGTGGCTGGCGCCCAGGTAGATGAGGCGCGCTTCCTCGATGCCGGAGATGATCTCCACCGGATGGCCAAGCGCCTTCGCGGCCCGTTGCAGGAAGCGGCCCGTGGACTTTGCTCGTCGCAACGTGTTGGTACCCACGACGCGGACCCGACCTGCCTGCATGTCCCGGAGCCGTTCGCCGAAGCGCCGCAGGGCAGCCAGTGCGCGCGCCTGACTCGCTTCCGTCAGGCGCTCCCGCGCGTTGATCCCGGATGCCAGCCGCACCATCTCCCGCAGGCGGTCGATCACGGTCAGCTGGCCGTGGTCGAACCGGGCCACGAGCATGTGGAAACTGTTCGAGCCCAGGTCCACCGACGCCAGGACGTCCTGCGCGGGTGGGGGCCCCCGCCGGCGGCGCTCAGCCATCCAGGTCGCCCCCGGGATCGCCGTCCGGCGGCGGTGGCGGTCCCTCGGGGAAGACGATCGGGCTGAGCTGGTGCAGCGCCTGCCGGTAGACGTCGCGCTTGAAGAAGATGACTTCGCGCAGGGGCTGCCAGTACTCCACCCAGCGCCAGCGGTCGAACTCGGGGGTCGCCGTGGTGTCCAGCCGGAGCCGGCTTTCCGCCGACAGAAGACGCAGAAGGAACCACCGCTGCTTCTGGCCGATGCACAGCGGACGCGTCTTGCGCCGCACGTACTGTTCGGGCAGGCGATACCGGAGCCAGTCGGCGGTGCTGCCGAGGACCGCAACGTCCTCGGGAAAGAGGCCGATTTCCTCGCGGAGTTCCCGGTACATGGCTGCTTCAGGCGACTCCTGCTGGCGGATCCCGCCCTGGGGAAACTGCCAGGCGTCCTGGCCAACCCGGCCGCCGATGAGCACGAGGCCCCGCGCGTCGCAAACGATGATCCCGACGTTCGCGCGGAAGCCCTCTTCGTCGATCTGATCCACGCGGCACCTCTGACTGCGGCCGGATTCTTCCACAGCGGCCGCCGCGCTGTCACGGTCAGCGGCGCCTCCATTACACTGACCGCTGTTCGGCGGCCCGGTCTGGCTCCTGCCAGCGCCCCAAATGCCCCACGCGTCCCGTCGCCTGCTGGTCATTCTCGCGGTTCTGAGCGCCGCCGCACTGCTTTTCGCGCTGAGCACGGGCAGCGGCACCGCCAGCGCCGGCAGCTTGTGGGCGCTGCTGTCGGGTCGCGCCGACCCGCTGGAAGCCGAGATCGTCCTGCGGCTGCGGCTGCCGCGGGCGCTGGCGGCCTTTGGCACCGGCGCGGCACTCGCTCTGGCGGGGGCCTTCATGCAGGTGCTGTTGCGGAACCCCTTGGCAGATCCCTTCGTGCTCGGCACCAGTGGTGGCGCTGCAGTCGGGGCGCTTGGGGCCATGCTCGCCGGCAGTAGCGCCCTGCTCGTGGATGCCTCGGCCTTCGCGGGCGCGCTGTCCAGCACGCTGCTGGTGTTCGCCCTGGCGCGGGCCGGGGGCGCCTGGTACGACGGCCGCGGCTACGACGGCGGTGGCAGCGCCAGCCGCCTTCTGCTCACCGGGATCGTGGTGGCATCAGGCTGGAGCGCAGTAATCAGCCTGCTGCTCGCGACCAGTCCGGAGGCCAGCCTGCGCGGCCTCCTGTTCTGGCTGATGGGCGACTTCTCCTTCGTGGAGCAGCCGGGTCCCATCCTCGTGATCGCCGGCGCCGGTACGGCGGCGGGCCTGGTGCTGGCGCGCACGTTGAACGTGCTGGGAACCGGTGACTGGCAGGCGGCCCTGCTCGGCGTCGAGGTACGCCGGGCGCGGGGAGCGATCTACGCCCTCGCCGCGCTGCTCACGTCGCTGGCCGTGACTACAGCCGGGGTCGTCGGCTTCGTGGGCCTGATCGTGCCGCACTTCGTGCGGCTGGCGGGCGGCAGCGATCACCGGACCGTTGTCCCCGGCTCGGCGCTGGCCGGCGGTACCCTGCTGGTACTCGCCGACACGCTGGCGCGCACCCTGCTCGCACCACGCCAGCTCCCCGTTGGGGCCATCACGGCGGCAGTGGGCGTCCCGGCCTTCCTGTTCCTGCTGCGACGGAGCCTGCGCAGCGGCAGGCGGACGTCGCCCTAGCGGCGACTCGCCAGGTAACTGCGGCCCTGCTCCATCAGCCGCACGAAGGCCGCCTCGTCGCCCGTCCGCACCACGTCCACGATGCGCGTGACCGCCTTGCGCAGTTCCTCGAGCGCCGGCAGGCCGAAGGGATTCTCGGCCTGGATCGCAAAGTACAGGTGCGGATTCTCCTCCGCGACCCGGCCGGCGATCTGCAGTTGCGCGTCGAAGGTCGTGCTGGAGATGTCGGCAAGCTTCGGGACAGTCTCGCCGCTCTCGGCCAGCGCCGTGAAGAACGCGATGTTGAGGGCGTGGGATAGCCCGAGCACGTAGGCAATCAGGCGGTCATGCTCCTCGATCCGCATGCGGATCTGGGCCGCCATCGTCGAGGCGAACAGCTGGGTGGCTTCCGCGGTGGCGTCCGGGCAGCCCACGTCGAGAAACAGCACATGCCGGCCCGAGAGCAGCTCCGTATCCGGTCCGAACATGGGATGGATCGAGGTGACGTTCAGACCCTGGCTGCAGAGCGACTGCAGCTCGGGAATGAAGGGGGTCTTCAGCGAGCCGATGTCGAAGATGAGGCCCTGGCGCCTCCGGGCACCGAGCTCGCGCAGGATGCCGCCGGTGAGCGGGATCGGGGCCGAGACCACGGTCACGGCGAATTCATCCGGGGTCTCGCGCCAGTCCATCACGTGGGGCACCCCCGGGACCGCCCCGGCCGGATCGGCAACCGTGACGCTGAAGCCCTGGGACTGCAGGAATTCCGTGAACCAGCGACCCATCTTGCCGCTGCCGCCAATGACCAGCGCCGGCTTGCCCGAGCCCTGGCCCTCGGCACGCACCCGGGCCTGCTCCTGGTTGGCAAGGGATGACTGGATCAGCAGGCTGAGCAGCGCCTCGGCCAGGGCAGGGGATACTCCCAGGCCGACGGCCAGGGCCCGTGCCCGGTCGAGCACCTGCTTCTCCCGGGCAAAGTCCCGGGTCGGACGCCCGGTGGCCCGCTTGAGGGCCCCGACCTCCCCCGACAGCCGCTGCCGCTCGGCAACGAGCTCCAGAATCCGGCGGTCAATGGCAGACAGTTGGTCGCGGAGTTGTTCCAGGTCCATGGCGCCGGCGAGAGTACCCGGTCTGTACGCCCCTTAACAGGCGAGCGGGCTCCAGCACTGAGGCCCGGGTGATCGTTGGAATACTTTACAAGCCGGCGGCTCCGCCGGGCAGCAAATCGGGGGCGTTCAGGGAGGATTAAACGCGGGGGAACTGTTCGGTGGCCCGGGGGTCTACTGGCAACACCCCGTAAATGCTGGGGCAGGCGCCGGATTGGTCAGTTTTTGACCAGGCCGCGCCAATCGATTGGCCGTCGACATTTCTTACGAACGACGGAGCGTACATTCCAAGTCAGGCAACCTTCTCCGGTCAGTTGCCTGTTCGATCAGGACTTTTCATGTCCTGGCACGGGACTTGCTGATACCCAGTGCGCACAAAAAAGGTCTCTGTGCCGCGCGGAAGGAAAGCTCGACATCTGTCACCAGACATCGTAGCCAGAAGAAGCCCACAAGAAGAAGAACAAACCAACAATTAGAAGTAGAAGCGGCTGCTACAACAAGAACAACAAACCACCACAGACTGACGCACGCGCCGAGACCGGATTCGCGACAACAACAAAAACCCGTATGACCCCGCCACTGGCGGGGTTTTTTTTGGTGCCGAGTTCATGCTGAACTGTTCTGCCCTTGTCGTGAATGTCGCCGGCCGGCAGCTGGTTCGCGACCTCAGCTTCAATCTCGGGCCCGGGGACGTGGTCAGCCTGCTTGGCCCGAACGGCGTGGGCAAGACCCTCACTCTGCACACCCTGGCGGGCCTCCGGCCCCCGGGCCAGGGCTCGATCCTCCTGGGTGGCAAACCCCTGAACCACCTCACGCGCCGCGACATTGCCCGGCGACTTGGACTGCTGCTCCAGG
>Ga0268299_1002724_pt1 | contig 19340 bp, 19 predicted proteins | sample NOBtaG_FD_193484 | JGI IMG/M metagenome (GOLD analysis project Ga0268299, IMG submission 193484) | Activated sludge microbial communities from bioreactor in Nijmegen, Gelderland, Netherland - NOB reactor | ecosystem: Engineered > Bioreactor > Aerobic > Activated sludge | place: Netherlands...
AGCGCAGTATGACCCCGACCAGCCGGAATTGGTCGTCACGCTTGACCCGACGATCACGCCGCTGGAAAATGCCCAGCGCTATTTTTCGCGCTACGATAAGGCCAAACGCGCGCTGGAGGATGTGCCGCGACTGGTCATCGAAACAAAAAATGAAATCGCGTTTCTGGAACAGTTGGATATGGACTTGGAAATGGCGTCCAACTGGCCTGAAATTGATGAGGTGCAGCAGGCGCTCCAATCCAAAGGCTATTGGCGGGGCAAACGCGCCGGACGTATGGGCGGCGGCAAGAGCGCGCCGATTAAGGTGGTCACGAGCGATGGTTTTGTTATCTGGATTGGTCGCAACAGCCGCCAGAATGAAACCGTCACTTTTGATAAGGGTGGTAGCGAAGACCTGTGGCTGCACGCCCGCGATGTCCCCGGCGCGCACGTCATCGTCAAATTCGATGGGCGAAAAATTCCGGAGTCTGTGATCGAGCGTGCAGCGGAAATCGCAGCCTATTACAGCACGAAACGCAGCGAATCAAAAGCGATTGTCGATGTGACACAGCGGAAATATGTCCGAAAAGTTAAAGGCGCTGGCCCAGGCATGGTCACGTATCGCAACGAGACGACGCAGACCGTGACGCCACGCGCCGAAGTTGAAACGGCAAACTAGCGTGGAAATTATCCCATATCACGATGGATTGCTGCCGCAGCTCACAGCGTTGGTCAACGATCATATGCGCCTCGTGCCGCCGGGGTGGACTCTAACGCCAGAACAGGCGGCCTACGTTGTCAGCCAGCCAAATGCGGCCTGGACAGCACATTATCCTGAAGATGGAGATATTCTCTCGCTGCACACCGTCTGTATGATGGACGGTCAGCGGTTGGTTGCGGCGGCGAATTGGTTCTTTTCAAAGCCGCGCGAAGATCAGCCAAAAAGCGGCGTTCTGCCCTGGCTGTTCTGCGTACCCGATCAACCAGACAGCCTGGATTCGCTGCTGGGCGCTTTCATCGGTCAGTCGATTGCTCAAGGTTGCGAAAAGGTCTATTTTTGCCCGCGTTTTGGTTTTGGCGTCGGCTGGTTTGGGATTCCCGACGTGTGGCCTCATATCATCAATGCCGTTCAGGAATTCGGTTTTGAGGTCGATGGCAAATGGGTGATTATGACCGCGCCAATTGGCGGCATTGAGGAACATCAATCTTCTGGTGATTTCGATTTTGTGTGGCGCATTGACGAATCACGGCTAGAATGGGAATTGGAGGCCAGAGTAGGTGAAACGGTGGCTGGCGAGTGTCAGGCATGGGGCATTCCGGCCCATTTTCGCGGCTGCCTGGGCTTTGATGAGTGGATGACCGTCGAGTGGCTGGGCGTTGAAGAACCCTATCAGCGAAAAGGCCTCGGTACACGCCTGATGCAGGCGCAGATGCGGTTTCAGGCGCGGCGCGGGGTCAAAAATGTGATCGTCTGGACGGAAACGAAAAATACAGCCGCCCGCAAACTGAACGAATCGCTGGGGTTTGTTTATGGCCCGGAATGCTGGATTTTTGAGAAAAACATTTGACAGGAAGCAATGATGAAACATCCCTTTACCCCCAAACCCGGCAGCAAAATCCATCTTAAGGACTATGATCCCGATTTTCGCGGCGATTATGATAAAGCCGCCGCTGTCGCCGAGACCGCAAAATTGCAGGAAAAGATCGAAAAACTGCAAGAGCGCCTTTATGCAGAGAGCAAGCAGGCTCTCCTGATTGTGCTTCAGGCGATGGATGCAGGTGGGAAAGACGGCACAATCCGTAAAGTTTTTGAGGGAATTAACCCGCAGGGTGTGCGCGTAACTAGCTTCAAAGTGCCTTCGCCAGAAGAACTTGCCCACGATTTTCTGTGGCGTGTCCATCAGCATGCCCCCCCAAAGGGCTATATCGGCATCTTTAACCGCAGCCATTATGAGCAAGTGCTGGTGGTGCGCGTGAATGAGCTAGAGCCGAAAGAAATCTGGAAAAAGCATTATGACCAGATTAACCACTTTGAGCAGTTGTTGGCGGATACAGGGACGCGCGTGGTGAAATTTTTCCTGCACATCAGCAAAGATGAGCAGAAAAAGCGGCTTGAGGAACGGCTGAAAAACCCCGAAAAACACTGGAAATTCTCGATGGGCGATCTACCGGTGCGGGAGCGCTGGGATGAGTATATCAAAGCCTATGAAGATGCCTTAAGCCGCTGCAATACCGACTATGCGCCCTGGCAGATTGTCCCCGCAAATTATAAGTGGTATCGCGATCTGGTGGTCACAAAAACGATTTTCCAGATGCTTGAGGATATGAATCCGGCTTACCCGCCCCCAGAGCCGGATTTGGATAAAGTGGTTATTCCCGATTAGGCGCTGTCGGTGTTTTTATGAAAGATTCTGACCTGACTAGAGATTATCGGTATCTTTGACCTTCAAAACTAGGGGTTATCGGTATCTTTGACCTTCAAAAAAATCCGTACCTGCTTCTCAATGCCAGCTTCAAGAAATTTTGCGATGTCTTTCACGGCTGTTGATTGTTCCGGGGGAATCGTGCCCAGGTTGTAAAGCATTCCGGTGTGGTCATTTCGGGTATTCCGGTCTGCGATATAAATTTGCAGCTCATCCCGCACACGATCAGCAAAAAATTTGATGACGACAGATGGGTATTTGTGCTGAACATCTTTCGCTACCATATTCCCGATTGATTGTATGATTTTGGGGTCAATCATCATGTATCCCTTCTGCGTCGATTATATCTCATAATTCTATCGCATTATTATTTGCTTTTTCAAACCCCGTTGTAACAGATTTTCAACGCCAGTTGGCAGCGCGGCGGGCGGCATCCAGCACTTGCGCCAGCGTGATTTCGCGCAGGCAGGGGTGATATTCCGGGTCGTCGTCTGCCCAGTCAATGACACGGCACGGGCGGCAGCCAATATTAGATGTTAGCACGAGATGTTTTTGTGGTGATCCCCACGGGCCAAACTCTACCGGATCAGCCGGGCCGTAAAGCGTCACGGTTGGCGTACCGACGGCAGCGGCGAGGTGCAGAGGGCCGCTGTCTGGCCCCAAGACGACGCGCGCACGTGAAAAAAGTGCTGCAAGCTGCCCAATATGCGTCTCCCCTGCGATCACGCAGTAGATTTGCTTCATGTTGGCGGTGATGCGCTTGATAAGCTGTAATTCGTGGTCACCGCCTGTGAACACAATTGCGGCGTCAAGCTGTCCTGCCAGCGTATCCGCCACGATTGTCCACCGATCCTCAACCCAATGTTTGACCCATGTGCCAGAGCCAGGGTGAATGCAAATCACGGGGCGTTTGGGGCTGATTCCCCATTCCTGCAAATAGCCATCAATGTAGCTTTGGTCAACGCGGTCAACCAGAAAGCGATAAGAAGCGTTTTGTGGGGGGATTGCACCTGTCCATTCTTCAACCAGCCGCAGACTTTGCGTGACGGCATGATCGTGCTGGTGGGGAACGGCTTTTGTGAGAAATGGCTTCGTATCTGGCAAATCGTAGCCGATTCGCTCAGGGATACCAGCTAGATAAGCGACCATTGCACCCCACCAGTGATCGGGACGAAAAATGATCGCGCTGCCATAGCCGATCCGCCGTAAATTGCGGGCTGCGCTCAATGCCAGTTGATATGGCGAGCGCCAGCTATCTTTGGGCAGACGGCTGAAACCTGGAAACGGCAGAGTGAGTACCTGATCGATTTCGGGGTAACAGGCCAGCGCGGCGGCTGACCAATGCCCAACCAACGCGTGAAGCTCGACTTTGGGATGGGCCGCGCGCAGGGCATGAATCGCCGGGGTGGTGAGCAGGACATCGCCGAGATGGTCAGGTCGAATCAATAAAATTCGGTTAGCGGGGCGCGGTTTGATCGGGAAAACAGGCATTCCGGCGATGAAATGGAGCATGGCGCGGCGGATATAATGCTTAAACGGCATGGCATGGAAGGCCGTCGTCATACTACGATTGCGGAGGATAAGCGCTTCTCTATCCAAGTCCGATTTCCTTATAGGTGCTTAACAGACGTGGAATGAGCAGTGACCAATCATAATGGTTTTTGATGGCAATTTGTGCAGCCTGACCAAGCGTTTTACGGCGGGTATCATCCTGCAAAAGCGCGACAATAGACTCGCTCATTTCGGCTTCCTGGTTGGCGATCACCATTGCATTTTTGACGGCCTGGGGCAGCCCTGCGGCGGCAAGATTCGTCGCGACCACCGCGCACCCAGCAGCCATCGCCTCCAGGATTTTGAGCCGTGTACCGCTTCCCATGCGCAGCGGCGCAATATAAACGCTTGTGGCGTGGAGAAATGGGCGAATTTCTGGCACCCAACCTGTTAGCTCGATATTCGGCTTTTCGCGCAGCGATTCCAGGCGTGGGTGCGGCTTTTGACCCACAATATACAGCCGCGCGTCAGGAACACGTTTTTGCACTTGTGGAAAAATTGATCCTGTAAACCAGAGCATGGCATCAACGTTGGGGCGATAATCCATTTTTCCCGTAAACGTGATGACATTTTTGCCAAGATCGAGATATTCACCTGTCTCATCATATTCATCTGCAAAAACGCCGTTGGGAATGACCGATATGCGCGCGTCCGGGCATAAGTGGCGCAGCGTTTCAGCATCCTCATCGGATACGGCGATCACACAGTCAACCTGCTGGCAGACCAGCCGCTCAAAATGGGCGATGCGGTTCGATTGAATCAACGAATAGGCCGCGCTAGGCCAGCGGAGTGGGGTGCTGAGATCGACCTCAAAAATAACCCGTTGCAGAGCATATTCGGCATTATGAGCGTCATAGCAAAGTTTTGCGCCGCTGTCTTGGGTCAAGGGTAAATAAGCCGCCATCTCCAACCCTTCGAACTGGATGAGGTCAAATTTTTTTTGCGTCAACAGCGATTGTAACCGATGGCTGAATTCTGCGCTGCGCAGCCGGTTTGCCAGGTCGGGCTGGGCTGACAGCGCCAGTTCGCGGAGGCGTTGGCTGGTCGCGCGCTGTGGGAATGGCACAGTTTCAATCTGGCTGCATAGGTTAATAAGCGGCGTCGAATCAATCGTGAGACTGCTGTCATGAAAACTGAGCAGCGTAATGTCATGTCCGGCAGCATGTAAGCCGTGAATAATGCCATAATTGCGAATTGCGCCGCCTTGATGGAGGGGATAAGGCAGGCTGGGTGTAAGCATAAGCAGGCGCATGTGTCCTCATGTTCGGTACACCGACAGCGCGATTCTGGCGGTGCGTTCCCAGGTAAATGTTGCGGCGCGGGCAAGTCCTGCCTGACTCATGGTTTCGCGCCATGTCAAATTGGTTAAAACGTATTCCAGCGCATCGGTTAGGGTGGCAGGATTTTCAGGATCAACCTGTAGGCCAACATCGCCGACGACCTCCGGCAGCGACGAGCGATTGCTGACAATAGGCACTGTCCCGCAGGCCATTGCTTCCAACGCTGGGAAGCCGAATCCCTCATAAAACGACGGTGTGACCAGCGCTGATGCCATATTGTAAAGGGCGGGCAGCGCTTCCTGCGAGACATTTTCCAGCCAATGGATATTCCCGCCCAGGTTCATCTGGTCAATTTTCGCCATCGTTTCTTCAAAAAGCCAACCACGATTGCCTGCCAGCACCAACGCGGGGGCATCGGGCATTTTTTCGCGCAGCAGGCGATACGATTCCAGCAGGCCGAGAATATTTTTGCGCGGCTCGAATGTGCCGACAAATAAAAAATACGAGTCAGGTAAATTGAGCTGTTGGCGATAGTGAGCCAGGGTTTCCGGCGGCAGCGGCTTGAACTGCTCATCGACGCCGAGCATATGAACGGTGATTTTTTTCGGTGGTACACCTAACATTTTCACCAGATCGGCTTTCGTCGCTTCGCTGTCCGCCAGGATATGGTCGGCTTGCTGCACCGCGCGCTCAATCTGACCGTTGTAATAGCGGCGGCTTTCGGCGGTCAGAAATTGCGGATAGTGTAGAAAATTCAGATCGTGAACGGTGATAATATGTTTCCGTGCGCCGCGCAAAGGCGGGATAAAATCCGGGCTGTGCAGCACATCCAGCCGAAAACGGGCGAGTTCGACAGACAGGGCAATCCGCTCGATTCGGTGATGGCAGGGAGTCCATAGCGAAGCATGTCGGAAGCGTTTTACTAACGATTCGGTAGCTTTGCGGCTGTGAAAAATCGTGTATTGATTTTCCATGTCCAGATTTTCGAGCGCCAGAATGAGACGCCGAATGTAGGTGCTGATGCCGCCGATCCGATAATAAGTTAAGCGTGCGTCGATGCCAATATGTTGCATGGTTGCCAGTATAGCGGTTGGACGATGAACAATCTAGCCTATGATTAGGCACGACAAGTTCGTAAATTGATATGTGGAAGTGACATTAAAATAGATACAAGTTTTTTGGCGCTATAATAGATAAAATTCTCGCGGACACCACTGGTCACTCCATGACACGAATTCTGGCAATTGCAAACCAAAAAGGCGGCGTTGGTAAGACGACAACGACCTTAAATCTGAGCGTAGCACTGTCGCAGATGCAGCGCCGTGTTTTAATGGTTGATCTCGACCCACAGGGCGGCTTGACTGTATTTATGGGGCTTGACCCGCATCATATTGAACGCAGCAGCTACTCCCTGCTGATGTACGATGGGATGACGGTCACGCGGGCGATGAAGCCGTTTAATACCGGGCTGGCACTCGTTCCGGGCAGCATCGATCTAGCAGCAGCAGCCGTAAAAATTATTCAGGAACAGCAGCCACTAGACCGCCTGCGCGAGGTACTGCGTAGCAGCCGTGTCACATTTGATTACATCCTGATCGACACACCGCCGAGCCTGGACGTGATGACAATCATCAGTCTGGTTGCTGCTGACGAAGTGATTATCCCGGCTCAATGTCATTATCTGGCGATGCTGGGTATCCGCGCGATCAAAGATACGATTGATCGGATTCGCGATCAGATGGGCAATCCACATTTGAAGCTGCGCGGCGTCCTGCCAACCATGTATGACGCTGAAGCCGATTTTGCGCAAACGGTGGTGGATGAACTGCGGGCGATGCTGCCAGGACAGGTTTTTCGAACGCTGATTCCTTATGATGTGCGCGTTCTGGATGCGCCGTATCGGGGCAGAGCGGTGGTTGACGATGCGCCGAACAGTCCGGCGGCGCTGGCCTATCGCGCACTCGCCGAAGAACTGCTGGCGGATGCAAATTAGGGAACAAACACGCTGCAATCCGGCGTCCAGGGCGGCGCGCAGATGGCTAGAAAAACGAGATTTTCCTGCGCATCATTGAAAATTTGATGGACGGCGTTCACGGGAATGGCAATGGCATCCCCGGCGGCGACCATGCGTTCCTCGCCATCCAGCACGATACGACCCTCACCTGACAAAATAAAATAGCTTTCTTCGGCGACAGGGTGATAATGTTTGAGTGCGGCTTTCCCAGGTGGCAGGACGATCTGCGCGAGGCTGTGCTGTGCCGTGCCGCCTGCTGCTTTTCCCATGTATTCGTAGACGACTTCGCCGTGTGCGCTTTCAAACGGCGTCATCTGAGTCGTGTTTTTGATGTGCATAATCTTGCTTTCAGGGTTAATTCAGTTTTTCGAGTGCTGCGGCTTTAAGAATGGAGACAAGGCCATCAAAATGGAGCATTTGCTGTAACTCAAGATGTTCTTCAGAGGTTAGCGTTCCATCGCTATTACGCTCTAAAAGTTCTTCGGCGCGTTCCTGGGCTGCATCAGATACTTTGAATGCAAGAATTTCTTCAGGGGTTGCCTTTTGCGCAAGATATTCAACGAGTTCATCGTAAACAGTGGGAATATTGATTGCTGCCACAGAATATCACCTCTGTCAAAGCCATCTTTTCAGGATTTCACTCAGTTTACCATTATCTGACAACGATTGCAGCGCGAGGCTAACCCGCTCCCAGGTGTTCCAGCGGTTAATGCGCAGCGCAATGGCGTAGGGGATGCTGGTGACGTAATTCATTTGAACTGACCAATCGCGGTAGTCGCGCAGGTAGAGACGCGCGGTGGTCGCATCCACAAGTGCGGCATCGGCGTCACCCAAACGCACAGCGTCCAGCGCGTATTGCGGCAGTTCATAGGGGCGAGTCTCAAATGGCTGGATTCGGCGCAGCCACAAACGCGCCGCGCTGTCGGCATCTGAGCCGTATTCGTAAGCCAACACCTGATTCGATAAGTTCGACATTGTGACGATTGGTTTGCTTGAAGGGCTGACCAACACCAGTCCGGCGTCAAAATAGGGCTGGGTGTAGCGCACATCGTTGGTGCGCAGCGGATCCATCGTGAGCGTTGAAATGACCATATCGACCTGATCGGCGCGGATCGAATCGTAGAGGCCGTCGTAGCCCATGTTAATGAAGCGCACCGAAATGCCGATTTCTTCAGCTAATGCCCGTCCGAGATCAATCTCGAATCCGAAAAGATCGTCGGCTGTGGCGACGGCAAAGGGCGGATTGCTGGCATCCACGCCGATACGCATTTCGCCGTAGGGAAATAATTCGCGGACAGGCGGGCCAGGGCGTTCAATCGCATTCCAGCGAATCCAGAATAAAACACCCCCCAGCGCCCAAATCCAAACCGTGAGCGCACAAATCAGGCTCAGAATCGCTAGTCGCCAGGGGCGGGCATCCATAGGCTCTCACTCGTTTCCCAGCCGCGCGCATAAGCTTGCACCGCGTAATAAATCGGCTTAAGCTGAAAATCCGGCGTCACGAAGGTGAAATAATCGGGATAGCTGAAGGTTGGGGCGGGGTAACGGAATACCCAGACGCACAATTTGTCGAGCCAATCCCAATTCTGCTCGGCATATTGGAAAGCGTTGATCGTATATTGGATGCGCTGTGCGGGGCGAACGGCTTTCGTCCAGCGGGGACTGTCGTTCCAGCCGCTCTCGGTGATCGAGATGGGTTTTTGTGGGTTATCGTAGCGCTGCATGATGTCGTGCAGGAGTTCCGCGCGCCGAAAATTTAAAATATTCTCGCCGGGTTCGGCTTCTGGCGGTTCGGTGAAGCCATAGGTATGAACTGCCAGCACGTCAAAATAATCGGCTGCGCCTGCCTGATAGAGCGCTTCGAGATACAGCAGGTCGTTCAAACCATTTGGGCTGCCCTGCGGCTCTAAAGTTGGCGCAAGCGGGGCGGCAAGGATCAACACATTCGGATTAGCGGCATGTGCCGGGGCGTAGACCGCTTGCAGCAGGCGCGCATAACCGGCTGGATCAACCGCGCGATAACCCCACTCGAATGACAGATTCGGCTCATTCCAGATGATGATCTGGTCAATTTCGCCCGCGTAACGTGCCGCGAAAGCCGCCACAAAGGTCGCAAAATCGTCAAACGAGTCCTCGGGCAGGTAGTTGAGCGTGGTCGTGCCTTCTTCCTGGTCGGATCGCGCCCAGCCGGGGACGAGGCCCATGCGCGCGATAATTTTGATGCCCTGGTTGCGGGCGTGGCGCGCGATCATGTCGGCAGACGCCCAATCGTAATTACCCTTTTCGCGCTCGATGTACGCCCAGGGGAAAAACTCGACAATGGTATTCGCGCCCATCTCGCGGATCAACTGCAATGAGCGCTGAATTTTCCATTCGTAAACTTCGTCGATCAGCCGTGTGTGGATGCAAACCTCTGGTTTCACCGTTTCAACCGTTTGCGGCATTCCCAACGGTGCGCGCGGGCCAACCGGAGCGAGGCTGGTCAATATTATTCCTGCCAGGAGGGCGCGGTAGTACCAAATCCACCAGCGAGGGATGTGGGTTTTGAGGGTTCGAAATTTGGCAAACATGAGGCTCATCATAACGCAGCGCCAGGATGTTTGCCTGACGCAGCGCCAACGATTTTACAAAATATGGATTTCTAAATTGCCGAAGACTCGTTTTTGAGCTATTTTACTCTCATCGGAACTGGAGCAACCTATTGAGAAATCAACGACACATACGCCTGATTATAACGCTATTGATGCTGGTAATGACCTTTGCCTATGCCCAACGAGTGTTCATCGATGCCCAGGAAGCCTTTACCCTGACGGTTGATTCAACGTTTGGGATTGTTAATACCGGGGATAGCTGCCCACAGCAGCGCGACGAACCTACCTACCTGACGATTCAGGCGGCAGTGAACTGCGCGCAGTCGGACGATCTGATCGCTATCGGCGCGGGAACATATTTTGAAAATGTCCTGGTCGATAAAAGTCTCATTTTTCAAGGAGTTGGCACGGCGAACACGATTGTCGATGGCGGCATGGCTGGGCGAGTTTTTACGGTTAATGACGAGGTAACGGCGACCTTTATCGATATGTCGATCACGGGTGGTCAGTTCGATTCCGGTGCTGGAATTTATACCTATGGCGGCAGCTTAATCATCCAGGGCAGCATCATTGATGGCAATTCGGCGGGCAGCGCTGGCGGTGGGATTTACGTGCATACAGGTACAGTAACCATCACAGACAGCACCATTTCAAATAATCAGGCGGCGGTGTTTAGCGACAGCGAGGTGCTGGCAGATGCCAGCGGTGGCGGCCTGTATCTGTATTCCGGTTCAGCCGAGATCAGCAACAGTATTATCACCGGAAATCGTGCGGTTGCGGATACATGCGGCGCGACGCCTGCCAACGCATTGGGCGGCGGCATTTATGTGCATACGGGTACAGCGACGATCACCGATACAACGGTTTCAGGAAATTTAGCCTCGGCGACCAGTTGCAGCCCTGACGTATTGGCGACGACCAGCGGTCAGGGTATTTATACCGCTGCGGGCAGCGTGGTTGTCACTGGCAGCAGCCTGGATGATGAGAGTGCTAACGGCGCTGGCGGCAGCATTAGCACTGGGGCTGGCAATCTGGAGAATCCCGATTCTCAACTGCCGACTGTTACAGTCAGTGCGGCACCCTTGACGGTGACGAGTACGCCAACCCCTGAAATCACGACACCGGAAATTGTCGCGCCAACAGTTGTGCCAACGTCCGCGCCTGCTGCCACGAATGACGATGCTCAAATTGCCGTTCGCTGGATGGAGCGCATCACCGAAGCGGTTCGCGATGAGCAGTTGTCACCGCCCGTCGCATCGCGCATTTATGCCTACGCCGGAATCGCGCTCTATGAAGCGGTTTTGCCCTCCATGCCCGAAAATCGATCATTAAGTGGGCAGCTTCACGCGCTGCCGCAAATGCCCAGGCCAGAGGCGGGTATCGCTTATGATTGGTCTCTGGTCGCCAACAGTGCGTTAGCGGGTGTCGCATCTGGACTATTTCAAAATACGTCGGAAACCGTACTCGAACGTTTTGCAGCGCTCAAAAATGCTGTCGAACTGGAACGAGGTGAAATCGTCCCGGTTAATGTCTTTACTCGCTCAAATGAATACGGTGTTCAACTGGCACAGATCATTTTGCAGTGGGCAGCAGCGGATAATTATGCTGCGATTCGCGAACTTTCGTATACGCTGCCGACGGGAAATCCTGCATTCTGGGTGCCGCTGGATGGTCAGCGTGCATTAGAACCCTACTGGGGAAATTTGCGCACTTTTGTCCTGCCGTTGGCATCGACGTGTGATGTACCGCTGGCGATTGAATTTAGCGCGGATTCAGCCTCGTCGTTTTACACGCAGGCCGAAGAAGTGCGCGCCGCCGGGGTCAATCTGACGCCGGAACAGGAGTCTATTGCGCTATTCTGGGCAGACTACACGGGAGAAACCGGCACACCGCCGGGTCATTGGGTTTCGATTGAAAATCAAATGGTCAAACAGCTTGGTTTATCCCTGGGACGCGCGGCTGAAATGTATGCGCTAACCGGAATCGCCCTGGCAGACTCGTTTATCTCGGCCTGGGAAGTCAAATACCGCGTCCAACTGATTCGCCCGATCACCTACATTAACACGTACATCGATCCAGCCTGGAAGCCAACGATCAACACGCCCCCATTTCCAGAATATCCTTCCGGGCATTCGGTTGTATCTGCCGCTGCTGCTGCGGTGTTGACCGATTTATTTGGCGAGGTTGCCTTCAGTGATGTGACGCACCTGAGCCGGATGCTGCCGCCCCGCGCGTTCACGTCGTTTGAACAGGCTGCCCAGGAAGCGGCTATATCGCGCCTTTATGGGGGCATTCATTACCGCGTCAGCATCGAAAATGGGCTTGCTCAGGGCAAATGTGTCGGGCAAAATACACTTGATCGTATTCAACTGCATAATTGAGCCTTTGATTGAATCATATGATGCTGGACTGGTTAATTGTCGGCGGTGGGGTTCATGGCACCGCAATTTCACACGTTCTGACCCAACGCGGAGGTGTGCCTCGTGACCGCATCCGCGTACTTGATCCTTATGAGCAGCCGTTAGCACGCTGGACGGCCTGTGCTGTCAACACGGGGATGGATTTTTTGCGTTCACCGCTGGCGCATCAGCTCCATTTTGACCCGTTTTCGCTGCGATTTTTTGCGCAAATCCAGAAAGATAAACCCCTGGCACGGTTTATCCCGCAGTACAGCCGTCCGGCGTTCGACTTTTTCCAGGCACATTCCACCTGGTTAATCGAGCATTATCACCTGGACGCGCTGCGGATTACCGGACGCGCCGAAAAACTAACGCAGATTCGCGACGGCTGGCGTGTCGAAACCGCAACGGGCGGCCTGGAAGCGCGGCATGTTGTCCTGGCGATGGGGGCAACGGAGCAGCCTTACTGGCCTGCATGGGCAGCAGCGCTTCGTGAGGCCGGTGGGCGCATCCACCATATTTTTGATATGGGTTTTGTGCGTGAAAATTTGACTTCGTGGTCAAATGCCACGATTATCGGCGGTGGGATTACTGCGGCGCAGACGGCGTTAGTGATGACCGATCAGCACCCGGGAACGGTCAATCTCTTGATGCGCCATCCCGTTCGAATCGCCCATTTTGACAGTGATCCCTGTTGGGTTACATCGATTTGCCTGAAAAAATTTCATCAGGATCAGGATTATGACCGCCGCCGCGCTTTGATCCGGCAGGTGCGTAATCGAGGTTCGATGCCGCCAGAAGTCGCTGCACGTTTAGGTAATGCCGTTCAAAGCGGATTCCTGGTGCAGCAGATTGATGAAGTAGAAAGTGGACAGGTTGATGAAAATGGAATCATTCAGCTTGGTTTGGCGAACAGTGGGGCGGCGCTAAAAACCGATCTGGTCATCCTCGCGACAGGTTTTAATTCGGTTCGCCCCGGTGGTGACTGGATTGATAACGCAGTTACGGATTATGGACTGCCGCTGGCAAGCTGTGGTTATCCAATTATCGATCCATCCTTATGCTGGTCACCGGGTTTATATGTGAGCGGGCCGTTGGCGGAATTAGAGATTGGCCCGGTGTCGCGCAACATCATCGGCGCGCGGTTGTCAGGGGAGCGGCTGCTTTCGGCCTGAAAATAAAACAGGGCGCATACGCTGCGCCCTGAAGTCTTAGTCTTTGCTTTTACCGAAGCTGCCCCGGCTCTGAATTTTCGGGCTGTCATTCCGTTGGGTGCTGCCAGAACTGCTTCGCGAGGAAGAACCGCTTCTGAAAATGCTGCCACTGCTGCTTCCACGTGATCGCCCGAACATCCCTCTACTTTGTACATTCGGCGAGTCATAGGTTGAGCGCTGCCCGCCAGAAGGCTGCCCGAATGAGCCTCGACTATTGATGTCCGGGTCGTCGTATTGGGGACGAATATCCCCCTGCTGGCTGTAGTCTGACCCGCCAAAAGCGCGCAGCAGGCGAGGCAGCAGCATTAACCCGACGACGATGAACAAACCCAGTAAACAGAGTGTAACGATATTATCCATGATTGACCTCGCTATCGGACTTCAAAGTTTACAGTATCGGCGCTGTTGCCATTAACGATGAACTCGGCCTGGTAATTACCCGGATCAAATTCCTGGCCCGCAGTGGGTTCAAAAATGAAGTTGACGCAGGAGTTGGTGTAGTCGCGATCTGCCTGAATTTCCGGCGCGTCTTCCAGCGGGGTGCCTTCGCGATAGAGACGGACGAAGACGCTGGTGCCAGCCGGGAAATCACTGTCTTCAGCAACCACATAGACTTCCTCGCCGGGTTCAAAATCGGCGCGTGTGTCTGTCGGGCAGCCGTTCATATCGACGGCTGATGTCGTCACCACGTTGCCAATTTCGATGTTGTCAGAGGTGTTATCTGAACCGAAGATGTCAGTGTTCTGGTCAGTGGGAAGGTCAACCTGTGTGTTGTTGGTGTTGAAAAGGCGCGGCCCCAGCAGGACAACGCCCGCGATGATAATAATCCCGATAATGATTGTCCGAGCATCCAATTTGAAATTGTTCATATTCTGCCTCACGTAATTAGTGACATACTATGTTTTAGCTTAGTGCGGAATGATTCTCCGAAAATGATGCAGGCGATGGAGTTGGCGATAGGAGAAAGTACCATTTTTGTATAGGTCAGATTTCATCATTTGACCCAGCTACTTATCCCAGGCTAAAATTGAACTGTGCTGGTATCGAGAAACCGATTGTTTATGTCAAAAGAACCCTCCGGTTGGGCTGTGGAGTTAACCCGGCTGGAAAACGGTATCTATCAATTTGTTTTTAAAGAAGCGACTACGCGGGCAGTTGACGAGTGGCTGATTCATGCTGAAACGGTGATTCAGAACACGCCGTCGGGTGAAATTATCCGGGCGCTCTATGACAATACCCAGGCTGGGATGCTGCCGATGAACTACGGTATACAACGGGCAAAAGAGTTGATACGAAAATACCCGGATCGACCATCGAGTCGGGTCGCTTTTGTTTTTCAGCGCGGATTTATCATTTCGCTGGTGGAAGCGTTTGTTGGAATGCTGCGCTCGGGCAGTGATGTCGTGCGTTTTTTCCAGGCTGAACGCCGTGACGAGGCTATTGCCTGGTTATTAAAAGACAAATAACCTTTAAGTTGATGATAAGAAAGAGAATATTTAATGACCCCCATTCGAGTTGCAATCATCGGCACGAGTAGACGTTCAGATTATTTTTACGGCCCGGTGCTGCGTTCTCTGCCGGATGTCGAGCTGGTTTCGGTGTGGGGACGAAGCACCGAATCGGCGCGAAAACTGGGCGAAAGCCTGGGCGTTCCCTGGTATACGAACCTCGATCAACTGACGCGCGAAACCGCACCGCAGATTGGTATTGTCTCGGTTACTTACGGCGCGAACGGTGAAGTTGGGCTGATGGCGGTTGAGCAGGGGTTACACGTCTTGCTGGAGACGCCGATTGCACACAAATTAAGCGAAGCCGATGCTATTATCGCTGCCGCGCGCGAACGGAATCTGAAAATTGAAATCGCTGAACAGTTTCATCGCCGTCCGTTAGAACAGATCAAGCTCGCGCTCATTGCATCCGGTATTTTCGGGCAAGTGCATAGCTCGTTCAGCGATTTTGCCGGACATGGCTATCACGGCATCAGCGTCATGCGCAGCTACCTCGGCTTTAATGCAAAACCTGTGCGTGTGATCGGTTCTGTCCACGAATACGCGCTGGAAGCCTATTATTCCCGGCTGGCGAATAATTTTACGCCGCGCAGTGAAACGCAAGAACACGGCATGATTGAATTTGAAGATGGGCGATTAGGCATTTTTCACTGGACAAGTGTTGGCTACGATTCGCCGCTCCGGTGGTGGCGCAGCAGTCGTTTTCTGGCTGAAAAAGGGATGGGCATCACTGTTGGTGTGGGGCTAGATGTGCAGGAGCGTCTTTCGCTGCTGGCACCAGGTGGCGAAGCGCCGCGTTTTATCACACTTGAACGCCGTTGGGAGCGCGTGGATGGTGGCGCGCTGGTCGCGATGGTGGCGCACCTGGGCGACGCTGAGATGCCCATTGTGCGGTGGGAAAATCCGTGCTTATCGGCACACCAGGGACACGGCGCACAGTGGCATGACGACGAAATCGGCGTTGCCGGCTGCATTCTGAGTCTGGTGAATGCCGTGCGCGATCATACCGAGCCGACCTATGGCCCGCTGCAAGGCCGTCTCGATCAGGAATTGATCCTGGCGATCCGGCAGTCGGCAGCCGAGGGTGGGCGTCCCGTCGAGCTTCCTTTAGCACCGTGACAGTACCGTGATCGTACCCAGTCAGTTCCCTGACGGTTCCCTGATTGAGCTGACGCATAATTTGTGAAACCATACCCATACGTTATACTCCTGTTCGATCATAATTACATTTGGGAAGGGATGTGTGATGTCGGAATTTAGCTCAATCGGAAAACCAACGCCGATGGTTGATGGGCGTTCGAAAGTTACGGGCGCAGCGCGTTATGCCGCAGATTTATATGTCCCTGGAATGCTTCACGCGCGATTTGTGCCAAGTTCCTATGCTCATGCCCGTTTGATTAGCATCGATAAAGCAAATGCGCTGGCAGTTCCTGGTGTGGTCGCTGTCCTGACCGCCGAGGATTTGCCCTACGTTGTACCGTCGTCACGTTATCGGCTGATGTTAGCCCGCGAACGGGTGATGTTTGTGGGACAGCCTGTCGCGCTGGTCGTGGCGACCAGTGAAGCGGCGGCATCTGATGGCCTCGACCAGGTGTATGTGGAATATGACCCGCTGCCAGCCGCGATCACGATGGACGAGGCAATGGCAGAAGGCGCGCCGCTGGTTTGGCCCAATGGCGTGCCGAAAGGATCGAGCGAAGCCGGGGCGCATGGCGCAGACGTGAGCAGCGACGATGACAACGATGAGCAGGAAGGCAATATTGCCAGCCGAAAAACGTGGGCTACGGGCAATGTCGAAGTGGGCTTCGCTCAGGCGGATCGGATCATCGAGCGAACCTTTGACACGCCGATGGTGCATCAAAGCTCGATTGAAACGCATGGCATTATTGCCCAGCCTGATCTGGTGACAGGGGGGAGTACGGTCTGGACAAGCACCCAGGCGGCCTTTTATGCACGTCAGGAAGTCGCCGAATCATTGGGCGTACCGGACTCGGATGTGCGCGTCATTGCCATGACGATTGGCGGCGGCTTTGGCGGCAAAAATGCCCTCTACGAACCATTGGTGGCGATGGCTGCGCGGGCAGTTGGGCGTCCTGTGCGTTTGATTTTAACCCGTATGGAAGAACTGGTAGCGACTAATCCCGCACCGCCGATTCGCATTCACACCAAATTGGGCGCAAAAAATGACGGCACATTAACTGCGCTTCAGGCTGAGGTTTACAGCGATTCTGGCTGCTATCCGATGGGATTGGCCTCATTTCTTGGTTTTATGCTTGCCAGTTTTTACCGTATCCCGCATTATCAGATCGATTGCATTGATATTTTGACATTTAAACAATCGGCGGGGGCATACCGTGCGCCCGGTGCGCCGACCACTATTTTCGCCATCGATACCCTGATTGACGAACTGGCAGAATCTTTTGGCCTCGATCCGCTGGAAATGCGGCTGAAAAGCGCGGCTGGCCCTGGCGATCCGCAGCCGGACAATAAAACCTGGCCCAGCATGGGAATGCGCGAAGCTTTGATAGCGCTGCGTGATCACCCCGCATGGCAAAATCGCGAACAGGCGCGGGCAGCCGGACGCGGTGTGGGGATCGCGATTGGCGGTTGGCCTGGGGGCATCGAACCTGCTGCGGCGATCTGCCAGCTAAACCGCGATGGGATGCTGCAAATTAATGTCGGCTCGGTGGACGTGAGCGGAACGACGACCAGTTTTATGATGATGGCGGCGGAGGCTTTTGGTGTCACGGCGGATAAAGTACGCGTCGTTTTCAACGATACGCAAACCGCACCTTACGCCGGGATGAGCGCAGGCAGCAAAGTGACCTACACAACGGGCGCGGCGGTTGTTCTGGCGGCGAAGGAAGCCCGTCAACAAGCGCTGGCGATTGCCGCTGAGGAATTTGAAGCCGCTGTCGAAGACCTGGAAATTATCGATGGAAAAATTCAGGTCAAGGGTGTGCCGAATAAAGCGATTGCGCTCAACAAAATCGCCGAAGAAACGATGAAATTTGATGGAAAATATCCGCCGATTTTTGCGCATGGTCGCAACGCCATCACCACCCAAGCGCCAGGATTCAGCGCGCAATTAGCCGAGGTATCTGTCGATCAGGAAACGGGCGAAGTCAAACTGCATCGTCTGGTGGTTGTTCAGGACGCAGGCCGCGCGATTAATCCGATGGCGGTGCAAGGGCAGATGATGGGCGGCTCGACTCAAGGTGTTGGCTGGGCGCTGTATGAAAAGATGGATTATGACGAACACGGGCAGCTTTTGAGCGGCTCGTGGATGGATTACGCCGTGCCGGACATCACGCAGGCCGCGCCGATCATCGAAACGGTGATTGTCGAAGTACCGTCGGATTTTGGGCCGTTTGGCGCGCGTGGGGTGGGTGAGCCACCCGTTGTGCCAACCGCCGCCGCGATTGCCAACGCGATTGCCGACGCGACAGGTGTGCGCGTGACTCAACTGCCGATGACCTCGCGCGTGGTGCTGGAGACGCTGGAGGCGGCAAAAAGCTAGAAAATTTTGGGCTAAAATTTCAGAAAATAGGGTTTGTAGGGGCGGATCACGATCCGCCCCTACGAAATGTACGAAATCGTCAATCTGCTGAAATCTATGACGTGGCGAGAATATCCCGGATTTTCGCGGCGATCTCGTTCATCGTGCTTTCGCTCACCCGCTGCTCGGCGGAGACGCCCAAGTAGCGAAAAATATTCATGCTTTTGTAGTCTTCCGGCTGGTCATCCATGCGCGGCACGATATGAAAATGGACGTGTGGGTGTTCGGCGGCCTCGGCAAACTGAATCACATACGTTTTCATACAGCCCGTCACCTGCTTCAGCGCGATTGAGATGCGCCGAATCAGATTTCCCATTTCAGATGCTTCTTCTGCTGTCATCTCGTCAATCGCGGTCATATGCCGTCGCGCAATCAAAACCATCCACCCTGGTAAGGCCGTGTTGTAGCTGTGGACGACATCCCAATAGCCTGTTCGATGGATGTTATCCCAGAGCGGTACTGTCCCATCGTCCCGTTTCCTGATGAGTTCGCAAGTGTAGCAGTTCATTCTGACGAATTTTCCCCTCTCGGCATGGGGCGTTCACTGATGTCGTCCAGCAGGCCGCCGTGTCCCATCGCCACGAAATCGGCACGGGTAAGACGTTCGCCCGCCAGCAGACGCGGCAAAATCCAATCAATAATATTGGTTTTCAGCGATTTGATGCACCCCGGTGCGCCCACAACCGGAATGTGGTCGATATAGCCGAGCATGAGCAGGCTGCCGGGATCGACAGGCGCGCCGAAATGGGCGACGCTGCCGCCTGCTGCCCGGAGCGCGGTTGGCACAACGTCCTCGCGGTCAATGATAGCTGAAATGCCTGC
>Ga0268299_1002725_pt1 | contig 19338 bp, 21 predicted proteins | sample NOBtaG_FD_193484 | JGI IMG/M metagenome (GOLD analysis project Ga0268299, IMG submission 193484) | Activated sludge microbial communities from bioreactor in Nijmegen, Gelderland, Netherland - NOB reactor | ecosystem: Engineered > Bioreactor > Aerobic > Activated sludge | place: Netherlands...
TCGGCGAGCGTGGCCTTCAGCATGGCTTTCGCCGCCTTCCGCAACCACGCGGACTTCCGCGCGGCCAGGTCGCGCTGCACGGCCTTGACCTGTGGCTGGTCGCCCAGGTGCACATTCGCCGTCTCCCAGCCCATGGCATACAGCAGCTTGCCCTCGTCCCGTTTCTTCGGCAACGCCGTCAGTTCGATGCGCGAGCAATAGGGAGAGAGCCGCCGAAGAAGCCACGGGCCCTCCATTCGCACAAACGGATCGCGACACCGCACGGCATGCTCCAACATCGATTGATACAGGACCGTGCCGCCGACCTGCTGCCCTTGGGCCCACAGACCAGAAGAGGCAATCAGCCGCTTTGCTTCACGCGCGACCTTCCCGCCTCGCCATTCAGCGAGCGCGACGAACCGCGGACGCCCCAGACTACCCAGGCCCGAACGCCGCCGCCGGAGACCATACGACAGCCCTGCCTCCGGCATCGCCTGTTCAAGCGCGTCCGTCACCTCGTGCGAGACCGTGCCTTCCACCATCGGCAGCGCCGCCATCTTCTTCCAGAATTTCACCGGATCGCGCAGGGAGTTCGTGGCGATCTCGCGCAACCAGCGATGCTGCTCCGACAAGACAAACGGCCCCCCGCCTGCCCGCAGCCCGTCGAGATAGCCGGTCAGCACCGCATCGCAGGCCTCGCCCAACGTGACGGCCAGATGTTCAACCCGACCGGCAAGCTTGGCGCTCACAACCAATCGCACCAAGTCGCTGGCGTAAGAAAACACACAGGCTTCGTCAAAATCGTTGATGCCCCAGATCAGGCGCCCTTCACTGTCGCGCCACGTGCCGAAGTTTTCGACATGCAGATCGGCGACCGCCCGCAGCGACGGGGCCGTGGCCAGGCCGGCACAGACTTCCGGCCACACCTGCACCCACCGGTAACAGGTAGCCCTGAGAAAGGAAAAGGGGCTCTGTGTCATCACGGCATGCTTCACACGCAGATCCGCCGGCACAAACGGCACTTGCCGCGCCGACCATCGCTCATAGGCCTGTGTTGCGTGGAGAATGTTCATGGGTACAATCGGCTGAGTCGCCCTACGGTCTCACGTCTTCGGTTTGATCGCAAGACGTGACTCGGAGAGATAGGGGGAGGTGATGATGACACTCTCTCGTTCACCGAGCCGCTTTGATCGCGTATGTTGGGAGGGGGGCTCCTGTGACCCGCGCGTACAGCACGACAGGGTCGAGGTCTGCTCCATTGGGCCAGTAAATGGTACCGAGTTCCGGCTCGACTGACAACTCTCGAAATCGGGCAAGGTCCTGCAGGGGCGCAAAGACGCCCTCAAATCGAATGATCGTGGCCAAGTCCAACTCGCCCTCAACGCCATCTTCGAACCGCAGCCGTACCCGATACCCGTCAAGGACTGTGGCTTCGACAAGATCTTGGAGCATGACTCTTACTCCAGCGGCCGAATTTTTTTCAGCGGCGCCCGCTGTTCGGCTAACGACCAATCTTCTCGCAACTCGTCCCGGTGTAAGGCACCCACTCTGCAACCAATCCAAGCGCCCAGCGAACCACCTTTACAGTCATTGAGCAGATGGAGTAGAAGACGCAATGCTGCCTCCCATCATTTCTTCTCGCGAGATAGGATTCAGGCCAACGTCTGTGCATGGGGACCAGCAACCTCAAATAAGCATGGGCGTTATTTTAGGATGTGCCGAGTAGATAAATGAGCACGCATCGTCCTTCATAACGGTCTCACGTCCGGCAGCGGACCGCACGCGGTGAGCGGGACAGGGCGGGTGTGATGCGCATTAGATTTTTGGAATACGCGCGAGCTTCTGCTGGATCGCCGCGAGGTTCGCCGGGGTCGAGCGCACCCGTAGGGTAAGCCCCTCGGCATCATAGGCTTCGGACAGGATACGCATCCGCGCGCGGATCTCCGCCACGATCTTTTGAGCCGTAAACGGAATCCGCAATTCCTCGGCGACCATATCGCTCTCAAAGTACCCCATAATGCGCTCGCGGAGCGTCTGCAGATCGTCCTTGTCTCTCGTAGACAGCAAGACCGCGTCGGGATATTCCGCCTTGAGGGCTGCAATCTCATCCGGCGAGAGACGATCCCGTTTATTCAGTACCAGCAGGCTGGAGACATCCGTGGCGCCCACTTCGGCCAACACTTTGCGCGTGACCTCGAGTTGGGAGCGAAAAGACGGGTCGGAGGCATCGACCACAAACAGCAAGAGCGAAGCACTGGCCGCCTCATCCAGTGTCGACTTGAAGGAAGCCACCAGGTCATGCGGGAGCTTTTTGATGAAACCCACCGTATCGGACAGGAGGACCTTCGGACGCGTCTCAGGATACAAGGGCCGGATCGTGGTATCGAGCGTGGCGAACAGCTTGTCGGCCACGAGCACCTCGCTGCCCGTCATCGCCCGCATGAGCGAGGATTTCCCGGCATTGGTGTACCCCACGAGCGCAACCGTCAATTCATGTTCCCGCCTCGCGCGGCGCGTCTGATGCTCGTCCCCGATCGCCGCCAATTCCTCCCGGAGTTCCTTTGTGCGATCGCGGATTCTGCGCTTATCGAGTTCAAGGCTCGTCTCCCCGGCTCCTTTGCCGCCGACTCCCCCGCCTTGCCGCTCGCCGCCGCCGCCGGTTTCCCGCAACCGTGGCGCGAGATAATTGAGCCGCGCAATCTCCACCTGCAGCCGGGCTGCCCTCGTTCGCGCGTGCCGGCTGAAAATTTCAATGATGACCCCGGTCCGATCGAGCACCGGCACACCGGCCGCCCGTTCAAGGTTTTTCAATTGTGACGGCGACAGATCACAGTCCACGATGACGATCTGCGCCCGTTCGTGAGGGACTGGGGCCCCTTCAAGGCTGTCATCCGACTCGTCGTCGTCTAATTCGTCCGCGTCATCGAGATCCGACGCCTCGTGCTTCGACGCCGCCTTCTCCTTCGGCCGACCAAATGTCGATTCGATCTTTCCGGGTCCGCCGGTCCATCGCGCCAACTCGGAGAGTTTGCCCTGCCCCAGGACCGCCGCATAACGATCGGAACTGCGCTTCTGCGTCACTCGACCCACGACGCGGTACCCGAGGGTGGTCACCAGACGGGTGAGCTCTTGCAGCGAACTCTCCACCTCCTCCACCGTCACGCGAGGAGTACGGATCGCCACAAGCACGGCATTCGATTCTGAGGGCTTCGACATCGCTGGCCTTTCCTTAAGCAGGTCTCTGTGAAAGTCGTGCATCTTAACAGGAAACGACCGGCCCAGGTCAGCCCACATCGCGCCCGGAAACCTGCGATCTACCCCCACAACTCAGCAGGTCAGGGAAGCACTCAGGACGCAGTTTCGCTATCAGCGGCAGGGCGGGGACGGAAGGTCAGAGACGGCAGGCCTACGCCTGATCAAGGGGTTCCACGATGAACGTCTTCAAGGCGAATGGGAAGGGCATCGCTCGTCAAGGTTGAATGCCCAGTATCGAGTGATTTACAAAGTTGAAAAACAGCGTGTACTGGTCGTGATCATGGACGTGACAGCCCACGACTATCGGAGGCAATGATGAAATCCAAAGACGTTCGCCCGGCAAAAGCGCGAGTGGTGGTCTCGGTAGGAGAATCCGTTCGGATTGTCCGTGAACTGCAAGGGCTCACGCAAAGCGAGCCGGCTCGAAAAACCAAGATTTCACAGTCCACTATTTCGGCCATTGAAAACGACACCATCAATCTTGGCGTCGAACGGGCCAAAACTCTGGCGCGGGTGCTCCGGTGCCATCCAGCCGTCCTAGTCTTTCCCGGCTGGGACGTGACCAAGCAGTCGGCAGCCTAACCCCTGATCGGCAGTATTCGGCTGCACCCGGCTCCATCAAACCTCTCAATCCTAATTGTGGAAGAGGCACGTCTCTCCCCCCTCGAAATCGAGAGTGGAAGGCAAGTGAACAAGTCAGAGCGGTGCTGGTTAGGGTGAGTTGAGAGAAAACTGAGGGAACGCGGTCATGTCATCTTCGGAAACAGGATTTCTCCCGGCGAGTGAGGCCGTAGCCTTCATCCGCTTGCTGGCGTGCAGCACCGTGAAACCGATGACAGTTTCACCTTCGTAGCGAACGATGATGTCGTCATCTGTCATCTCGCTGTCAGTCGCATGGCTGAGCTTCTTATAGTTCACATACAGCGTGTCCGCCTCGGCGTCATCCGTGAGCCACACCGCGTGTTGCGGCGACCGATTCACTGCCGGAAGCAGCTTCAGATACTCTTGAATGTCTACAATGGCCATAGCTGCCTCCTCTTCGAAAGCGACCGCAATCGTCGCGTCACGAAGGCTGTGATGATGAACCCATCATCGGCACGTTCCCGATACACAACCACAAGATGTTTTCCAGTTTCCAGCTCCCTAACCGCCAGATGCTATCCATCACCGCCGAGCAGAATACGCTCGGGCTGCGAAACTGTCTCCAATACCGCTGATCGCAGATCCGCCAGCTCACCATGCTCCTCTGCAACATGTGTCCAGCGCTCGTCGGTGAGTCGAATCGGGACGCCGTTCTTGGACATAACACGATCGCTCACCACACCCCCATGCGGCACACATCACGTCCGGTCAGCAACGGCAGCTCCACAATCGCACGCATTCTACACAGATTGATCGACACTGGAAAGACGGGCTGACAAAGGTCAGGCGCCGACCGACGTAGACAGAAGCCGTTGCGAGCGGCCTCCCCCCTACCGGTCACGTGGCACGGCGAGCCAAAATGGATCGCCTTCACGGGTCCTGGTCGATGTAGATCAGCGTGCTTTTTCTCAGTTCGGTTCCTGGCGTGGGCAATCGACGGATTCTAGCCCCGCTCTTCGCGGCACGCGAAGTGCTCAGGTCAGAATTTGGGTCGTACTCCGAACCAGCGGAATGAGCGCCGTACCATTTATGTTCAAAGGCACGCCCCAAACAGAAGAGGGAAACAAGGACTGGCTGTGCGCCGCAACCAGCTCTCGCCAATGCGCGTGAGTAGGCAGTGCCGCACCCCTGTCAGCCATCTCATCAGCCTGCAAGAATCCCAGATAAATCAGGACGACAGGAATCCCCATCTTCGCCAATTTCCACGCCCATGCGAAACGATTAGACATCTGGTAGTGGGCGTCCAGCGAAAGGTTCCAGGGAAGACCAGAGGCCAAGGACAGAGCCTTACTCGCTTCCTGAATACAGGAACCTATTTGCACGTGATTCGAGTGGCTGCTCTCCGAAGCGTTCTCGTCGACCGACTTGCCACTCGCAGCTTGGATCAGCTCTCTGTCGTGTGCCTTCGCCTCAACAAGGATCACACCCTCACGGCCACCAATCACAGCCTGACTGATAATATCCCAATTCGGCGTATTGGCGGTAGGATGCCTAACAGCCAACCACCAACTGGTTACCTCTTGTCGCTGCCCGTCAGACAAGAACGACTTGGCCTCGCCCAATTTGCCTTCCATGGCATCAGGTAATCCATTCGGCATCCAAATATGGCGCTCCGAATGAACAATGGCATGCGGCGCCACTAGCGCCGTCAGACGCGCAGCCACTTCCGCACGCGTCCCCTCTGTAAATAACACACAACGCGCACGACTCCCCCGCCGCTCCTTAAGCGGCAGCCCTCCTAGCAAATGTGCCATTGCCCCTCCTGTTCGATGGAAGTTTGTATCAGACTAAAGATGGCATCAGCATCATGATTTGGGGCCTCGTCCTTAGCGATCCTGGGTGGTGCCGCCCATGCCATGCGATTGATTCCAGCTCTGACAGGCAGGGCATATCAACATTTCTCACTTCAGCATCATGTCGACAATCTGGTTCCAAGAAGGACAATTCCCCGAAGAAATGCTAGCGCTTCTGGGGTTTTTGACCCTATGGATCTTTGCTTCTGGGCAGTATTCTCCCCAGGCATCTGCCTTGCGAAGAGCTATGATGAGACACTCTCCCCCAGACGCTTTTGACGCTAGCACTTGGTTCACATACTGAGCTGCGAATTGAGTCGATCGAAGGGCACATTTTTTCAACGCGGGGCTGGCAATAGAATGGTAAGGCACCATTTCAATGCATGCGATGCGTTGAGAGACATGCTCCAAAGCATGGCTGTAGCTCTTAAAGGAACATTTCTGCTGAACCGTCTGAATTAGCTCATTGAGGTGCTGGGTCCAATACGCAAATCCTGAATGCCATGCAAATGCTGGATTGAGAAAGATAAATGGGAATGGCCCTTCCCACTGGAGACTAATATTAGCAAGCAGGGAACTTCTGAATTCATCGTTTTGGTCGTATACGTATTCCCCGTAGCTGCATCCAGGATTCAATGATAACAGCACCACCTTCGCCGTAGCCGGGTTTCCCACATATGGTTGCGGGAGCAGTCCAAGATGAAGACACTTCTTCTCCTGAGATTCGAAGACACGGCTACGAACAAACTCGTCATGATCATGCAAGACAACATTCTCGACCTGATCGAGGTCGTCTCCAGGAAAAATATAGGGCGGCCCGACTTCAAGACAATTCGTCCATTTATCACTCCAGCTCCGAAGAAGATCGCCATGCATTGATTTCACCGCCACACCTCACCCAAATAGAAGATCGTACGCTGGTGATCAAGCCTGCTCAGGGGCACGCGATTCGTCAGCTGACTTAAGGCGCTGAGAAGATTGCTTCTGGAAATGTCTTGAGGAATCATGCATGCCTCAGTCCTACGTTTGAAACGGCCGAAAGAACTCCGGGTCGAGATCGTAAGTTGTTCGCGGTCTGAGACCGAGCTCTAGTTTTTCGAACATCTCAATCAACCGTTCCCCGTCGACCAACTCGATCGGAGGCACACCATCTCGAATGGCTTCACGCTTTGCGTCGGGTGAGAACGTGCCGGTGCTTAGAATCAGTCCCTTGTCGGCTCTGCCCATCATGGCACCACGAAAATCTCTCACCGCTCCTGCGCCAACCGAACCGTCGTACCGTTTGCACTGAAAGTAGACCCTGAAGCTGACGAACGGGTTAATCTGTAGTACGCCATGTCCGTCAAGGCCGCCATCCCCCGACCGGCCAGTCACCACAACCTCCTCGAAGTCTGATTCACGCAAGAGACGCTGACACAACCGTTCGAACCCTGCTGGGGGCAACGCTTTCATGGTGGAAAGCAATTGCTCGCGGTATGCCACGTCGGGCATGCCAGGCAGAGTCAGCTCTTCTATTTCAGTACTCTTCCTGGCGGCTTCTCTAGTCGGCGATTTGGATGCGACTACCTCAGGCCTGGCCGTCCCTTCCTGCACATGCTTCACCAACTCCCTGATATCAAGATCTGAAAACCTTGCCACGGATCGCCCCTTTTCAGTCAGGGACCAGACCCCACGGCGAGAGGCATCGATATAGCCGGCCTTCGCCAGATAAAAGCGTGCCCAATGAACCTGGTTTTCAAATCGAGACACACCGTTTTCAAGCCGTTCTTCGAGGACAGCATCAGGCAGTGTTAAATCCTTCGCGATGACGGGGCACACTTCTGCCGGTCGCGCCGAGCCACCGAGTCGCTTCAGCACATCAAGCAACGGATTGACGTAGTCAGAGAATTTGAGGGGGCGTGTCAATTCATCCTTGCTCATTCTGTCAACCTTCTTTCTTCACGCTTCCTAGACAGTCGCTATACGTTGGACGGGAGAACCATCCAAAATAATTCCTGCCACCATTTCTATCCTCAAGCCATCACGCCGGTACATCGGAGCAGCAGAAGCTAATAGGCCCCCTGTCACGCTGCCAACGCGGTCGCCCGCACGGCTTCCAGAATATGCATCAAGTCATCCAGCTCCCCCGGTTTGAAGAGGCCGTCCGGGCCGTGTGGGCTCAGGTCGGTAAACGGTGATTCATAGAGCCTGGCAGGCTCCACGATCCCAAACTCGGTCAGGTGGTCCACAACCAGGTTGATGAACTCAATTTGGTTGGCGGTGAAGACCTTGCCCGTGATGAATCCCGCAAGTGCCTCTTTGGCGGCGCTTCGATCCATCCCCACCAGCGATCGCACGAAGAGGCCTAGGCCTTGAGCGTTCCCAGCGGCCCGACGGATGTCGTCCAGCGGAGCCGCGCCGCTCTCTGCAAGGACACGCTCCAGCTCGGACAGGTCGGTAGCCGTGAGCGGCTGATTGGTGCGCAACTTGGCAATCACCACATGGTCGAGGTGTTCGCGCAGGAACGCTCGAACTTTGGCCAGAAACTTCGTCTGATCGGTACCCACAGCGAAACCGGGAAGAACGACTTCCGTCTCGCTCCCCATGAGATCTTCAAGGTCGGTGTAGACGGGCTGCCGGCGGCGCCTTTCGATGAACTGGACCAATTCGCGCAGCCGGCGACGCATCGCCTCGAGCATCGGCACCGTCACGTCCTGCCACCATTCGTCACTCTGCATGTCCTGGATCAAGGCCAGCTGTTCGCGGACCATCGGAATGGTGGCCTTTTCCTCCAGCAATCCCACAATCTCCCGGACGCGGTCGCGCAGGCAGGCGAATTCCGGCTCGACAAGCAACAAGGCCAGCTGCAGCCTGAGAACCAAGAGATCGAATCGCTTCGCCTCTTCATGCTCGGAGTTGAGTTCCGTAGGCAGACCTGCCACCTCGTGGAAAAGTGCAGCCAACGCGGGAGGTTCCAAGATGGCCCAGGCCCCCGGGTTGGCATACTGTTCAACGAGGCGGCGGTGGGGCCGGACGACGAAGTTATTGACGTTCATCGCGGCCACTTCCCCTTGCAGCACCGTTACAATGGATTGACGCACCTCCGCTGTCGTTGTCGGATACCCATAGAGCGTCGGCGCCTCCTTCACGCCCGGCCCAGGCACCTCTTTCGCCTGACCGTCAATCGTGGCAATGAGTTCCAACCGTGCCTGAAAGAGGCGCTTGCCCAACGAGGCCGCCGCCGCACCCTCAGTCCCTGGGATGTCTTGGCTGAAGTACTCGAGGTTCTGGCAGTAATCGAAAATGCAGAAGGACTCCTTGTGACGGCCTGGTCCGAAAAGATCAGGACAGAGGCGCGTGCCTCGTCCCACCATCTGCCAAAACTTCGTCTTGGATCGAACCAGCTTGAAGAAAATGAGGTTCACGACTTCGGGAATGTCGATGCCGGTATCCAGCATATCGACCGAAATCGCGATATGCGGTGCCTTGTCCTTGTTCGAGAAGTCATCGATCAGGCTCTGCGCATATTCCGTTTTGAACGTAATGACCCGAGCGAACGCGCCTTTGAAATGCGGATAGTTGGCATTGAAGCGCTCGGCGATAAAGTCGGCGTGCGGCTGGTTCTTGGCAAAAATGATCGTCTTGCCGAGCCGATCGCCGCCTGCCACCGTGAGCCCTCTGGTCATCACATGTTCCAGCACCTTGTCGACTGTGTCCTTATTAAAGAGCCAGGTGTTGACCGCTTCGGCCTCGACACGGTTCGGGACCATGCCGTCGTCGCTCCACTCAAGAGCATCCCACTGGTCTTTTTCGTCTTCCGACAACTCGTCGTACCTGATCCCCTGGCGCGGAAACCTGAGCGGGACCGAGACCGCTCGCGGCGGGACAAGAAACCCGTCGCGCACCGCCTCCTCCAATGAGTACGAGTCGGTCGGCACGCCGTTTTCGAGGTCGAAGAGGCTATAGGTGTTGCGGTCCACCTCATCCTTGGGCGTCGCGGTGAGGCCGACGAGCAGTGAATCGAAATAGTCGAAGATGGCGCGGTACTTCTGGAACACCGAACGGTGCGCCTCGTCGATGATCACCAGATCGAAATGCCCGACGCCGAACCGCCGCTGGCCGTCCGTCGCCTCGTCGATCAGTCCCATCATGGTGGGATAGGTCGAAACGTAGACCCGCCCCTCAGCGTCCTTTTCGGTCACCAGGTTCACGGGAGAGGCATCAGGCAGGTACCGCTTGAAGGCATTCGCCGCCTGGTTGACGAGCGCCACACGGTCGGCGAGGAACAACACACGCTTGACCCAGTTGCACCGCATCAACAGGTCCGCAAGCGCAATCACCGTACGTGTCTTCCCGGCCCCCGTCGCCATCACAAGCAGTGCCTTGCGCTCGTGGTCACGCTCGAAGGCCTCGGCGATACGGCGAATAGCGCGCGTCTGGTAATGGCGCTCGACGATCGCCGAGCTGATGGGCGCGGCTGCCGGCGAGCGGCGCGTCTCCCGCCGCTGAATCGCCAGTTCCAGTTCCGCCTTCTTGTAGAATCCCTGCACCCGCCGTGGTGGATAGCGGGTGTCATCCCAGAGCCAATGCTCGTAGCCGTTGGAATAGAAGATCAGCGGCCGCCGGGCGAACTGCCGCTCAAGGCAATCCGCATACAGCTTCGCCTGCTGCTGCCCCACCCGAGGATCGCGGCGGGTACGCTTCGCCTCAACGAGTCCTAGCGGTTTCCCGTCGTCACCCCAGAGCACGTAATCTACATACCCCTTGCCCTCCTCGTTCGGCATGCCGGCGACCTCAAACTCCCGATCGCGCGACTGATCGAGCGGCCAGCCGGCTTCCTTGAGGAGCAGGTCAATGAAGTAGTCGCGGGTCTCGGTCTCCGAGTAGTCGTGCTGGTCCACCTGTGCAGAGGCCGCCTTCTTAGCCTCCGAGATCTCGGCGCGCAAGCGTTGCAGCTCGGCATCGAGCTCGGTCTTGTCGGCAAGCAGGTCCGCAAGGCTCTCGTCTTTCTCCCGCAAGCGCGTTTCCAGTGCCTGCAACTGCTCGGCCGTCTGCGCCGCCGCCGGTGCGGGTCGCGGGAGTGCAGCGGGATCGAAGGTGACTCCTGGGTCAGGCCGACCGGCACGACCATAGGTGTGCGCGAGCCAGTAGGCCACATGAAACAGCTCGCGCACCGCGGCGAGCGCATCTGCCTCGGGCACAGGGCGATGGCTATGCACGGCTCGATTGCCGAGGGCGTTGATCACCCGCGCTTTGCTGAAGACGGCCTCACCGGCCGCCTGCTTAAAACATGGGTCGTGAATGAGGGCGGAGAGGTTGTCCTGGTATGGGAGGCGGAGGGCCGCATCATGCTTGTAGGCCCAACCAACGGCCAGCTCCAGCGCACGTCGGGCGTAGAAGCAGGCCGTGCGAGGATCGCTGTGGACCGCCGCCTCGGTCTTTGAGGCAGCCTCGAAGACGGCAGGCCATTCGCCTTGAAGAAAGATGAACTGGCTCATAGCGAGAGGGACCAGCCTCCCTGTGCAATGTCACAGCTGGGTGTCATAGCTTGTCACAGCTACCTGTCAGAGCCTGTCACAGCTCACTGCGTCCTACTCCGGTTGCATCCATCACAGGGACATATGAGCGGTTCGGATCAGTGACCGCGGTCGCCCCCGACTCGCGGACTAATCCTTTTTCGAGCAGCAGGCGCAGGTCCCGCTGCAGGGAGCGGCGGCTCACGTTCGTGAACAACGGTTCCAACTCGCTGAGTGACAGCATCCCGGCCTCATGAATCGCCACCAAAACCGCCGTCTGGCGCATGCCGAGCCGGTGGGCCTTGGCAACAACATCCGCACGAATGATGGCCGTCCCGCGGTTCTTCACCTCTTCCAGCTGCTGCATGAGTCCACCGACGAAGTACTCCAGCCAGCCGGTTACATCCATGTCCTGCTCGCGCACACTCTGGATAGCGCGATAGAAGGCCCCACGGTCGCGGTCGTAGAACTCGCTGAGAGTGAACAGCCGCTTGAAGTCATACCCGGACCGGTACAGGCAGAGCGTGGACAGGAGGCGCGAGGTCCGGCCGTTGCCGTCTACGAAGGGATGAATGTGCACGAGCTGGAACTGGGCGAGGCCAGCCACCAGCACCGGATGAATGCCCGTGTCAGCACGCAGCCACTCGACTAACTCCCGCATCAGCGGTGGGACCTGTTCCGGTGGTGGAGGCGTATAAATGATTTCGCGCGTCTGACTATGGCCAACGTAATTCTGGATGAGACGGTATTGCCCTGGTTGCGCAGCACCGCCCCGCACTTCCGTCACCAGCCGTTTGTGGATCTCGCGGATCAACGCCTCGGTAATCAGTTCGCCGCTTCCCAGATATTCTGCCACCAGGTTGAACGCCTGCCGGTAGTTCAGGAGCTCGCGCACGTCATCGCGGCTGGCCCCCTCCACCTGTTCACCCGCCCACAGGCGCTCGGCCTCATGGAGCGTAAGCTGGGTCCCCTCGATGTGCGTGGTGTGATGCGCTTCCAGCAACAGGGCTCGCCGGCTCATGCGCCCGATCCACTCCTCGGAGAGAGTAGCCGCCTCCAGGAATCCCCGCGCGCGCTCAATCGCGGTGAGCGCGGCGGTGATCTGGTTCGTGATCGTGAAGCGCGGGGCGAAGGGCATGGCTACAGTTCTCCCCGGAAGGCGCGGTGCTGAAGGGAAGTGAAGAGCATCTTCATTTCAGTAAGGTGTGCGACATGCCTAGACCTCTGCATTTCTATAAACTCAACGATCACACGAAACTTCTTTTGCATCTCCAGTGGCGGGTAGGGGAACTTCAACGTGTCAAGAATGCCGGTGTTCATGTGCGTGAGGGCGCCATCCTCCCCGGTCTTTAATCGCCCGACACGCCCCTTGCAGTACGTCATGAGCGACACAAAGTAGAGAGGCAACAGATCAGGCCCTAAGCGCAGTCGAATTAGATTGGTACTGATGATGCTCCGTACGCCACCTGTGCTGGCTACGCACATCTTACCGACCGTGCCCGCACGCGAGATGATCACGTCGCCATCAGCGACAGAGTAAACCTCAAGTCGTCTGTACTTGCTTTCCGAAATCCACATTCGAAACGGCAGGGCCATACCCCCACGGATATCAATATTGTCCATAGTCCATACCGGCACGCCATCGTAGTGAAGTTCGTTCTTCTTGAGTGCACTTCCAAATGGGCCACACTTCGTCCCCTCTTCCTTGTTCACGTAAAACTGAGCCAATGCTCTGATAGGGAACCCCTTTGGATTCGTGGCAGGATCGCCGAACATGTCGAGGAAGATGGATTGGGTGAGGGTATCGAGCTTCGCGATGGCGGCGCGGCGCTTGGCCCGCAGTTCGTCCGCCTCGTCCAAGATCGCCGAAATCCGCCGCTGCTCGGGAAGAGGGGGCAACGGCACTCGCATAGCCAGCAGAGCATCACGGTTAACTGTCGCCTGGTTCACCCATTGACGACACATCCCCTTGAACTTGCCGTGATCGAACTGGAGATTCAGCCATCGCGAAAGAAACCTAGCATTGAGATGAGCAGCACGGGGTCTCAGGCGAAGGAAGTGATTGCTAAAGACAGCCGGTTCGTTCAGGCCGGTAAAGCAAGCGGTCTTGCCGACAAGGTCAGGGCTGTTGGTTGCGTTAAACAGCACGTCGCCCGGCTCAACCAAGAAGGTCTCAATATTCCGAGTGGCCCGTGGGACTCTACGCTTCTTGGTGAGGTCGATTTGCCCGTCGGTTGTGATGTTGTTCATTCGAAACTGGAAGACGCCATCTTCAACGTCTTCGCCACAAGCGAAGCCTGGTTTCGCCTCGACCAGAACATCAGAAAGCAATACTGCCTCCCACCTGCTCATCCGAGCATCCCCCCCAACTCCTTCATCCCTCGCTGAATCTCTTCCTCCAGCTTCGCTAGCTCTGCGAGAATCTCCTTCGGCGGGCGGTGTTCGACCGCCTCGTGCACGACTTCCTTGTAGCGGTTAAGAGAAAGGTCGTACCCCTGGGCGGCGATGTCGGCTTTGGGCACGCAAAAACTCTGTACGGTGCGCGGGCGATCACGCTCTTTGCCGTCTCGCTGCGCCCAACGCCTGAGCACGTCGGGCAGATTGTTCTTTGCCTGCTCCTCCTCAGTGAGCTCCGTCTTCGGGGCCGCCCCGAGCTTGTCTTCTGACAGGAGCGGCTGGCGCTTATCGTCGAGGCTCCAGCCATCGGCCTCCACGTCGTAGAACCAGACGCAGTCCGTGCCGCCGGAGTTGGTCTTGGTAAAGACCAGAATCGCCGTCGAGACGCCAGCGTATGGCTTGAACACGCCCCCCGGCAACTTCACAACGGCGTCGAGCTTCTGGTCCTCCACCAGGATGCGGCGCAATTCCTTGTGCGCCTTACTGGAGCCAAACAGCACGCCATCCGGCACGATGACAGCCGCGCGCCCGCCGGGCTTGAGCAGCCGCAGAAAGAGCGCCAGGAAGAGCAATTCGGTCTTCTTCGTCTTGACGATCTGCAGCAGGTCCTTGGCGGTATTCTCGTAGTCGAGGCTGCCGGCGAAGGGCGGATTGGCCAGCACGAGGGTGTACTTCTCTTCCTCACCAGCATGGTCCTGCGCGAGAGAGTCGCGGTAGCGGATGTCCGGGTTTTCCACGCCATGCAGCAACATGTTCATGCTGCCGATGCGCAACATCGTATTGTCGAAGTCGAAGCCGTGGAACATCGCGTGATGGAAGTGCTCACGTTGCTTGACGTCGTGCAGGAGCTTCGGGTACCGCTCACGCAAGTACTCCCCCGCCGCCACGAGAAAGCCCGCGGTCCCGCAAGCCGGATCACAAATGACGTCGGTTGGCTGCGGCGCGGTCAGTTCAACCATGAGCCGGATGATGTGCCGCGGCGTGCGGAACTGGCCGTTTTGCCCGGCGGCTGCAATCTTGGCCAGCATGTATTCGTACACATCCCCCTTGGTGTCACGCTCTTCCATTGGCACGTGGTCGAGCAGATCCACCACCTTCGCCAGCAAGGCCGGCGTAGGGATGGTGAAGCGCGCATCCTTCATGTGGTGCGCATAGGTGGAGTCGCCGGTGCCGAGTTGGCTGGCAAGATCGCTGCGCAGGTACGGAAAGAGATGCTCGCCGACCAGGACATACATGTCGGCGGGGGCAAAATGCTTGAAGCGCGACCAGCGGTAGTCTTCGAAGGAACGGCCCTTGGCGTCCTTCCCTTGAGGAAAGACTCGTCGTGCCATGGGCTGCTTCAGCCGGTTCGCTTTGTTCTCCTCTAGCGTGTGAAGGTCGTCGAGTCGGCGGATGAACAACAGATAAGTGATCTGTTCAATCACCTCGAGCGGATTGGAAATGCCCCCGGACCAGAACGAATCCCAGATACGATCAATTTGGCTGCGAATTTCTCCTGTCAGCATGAGATTCCTTAGCCTGCGCTCCCATTAGAGTGACTACACAGCGTTGTTTTTCCGCGCAGAATACCCGTTTCTATGGCTTTTATCACTCGCGTTTTTACCAGTCAGAGCGGCTCGTGGGCGCCTAGAGGCTTTTTAAGAGCGTATCTCGTCGTTCGTGAAGCGGCGTTCGCTGGAATGGGGAAAGGCATGTTTCGCATCACCGCCTCTTTCCCATCCCTCCCCCACCATCCAGCGGCGCAAACGGCACGGTGGGATTGAACTCATTGATCGGATTCAACGGATTCTCCGGCTGGTAGCGATTCACCGGATTGAAAGGATTGTTGGGGTTGAACTGGTTGATCGGATTGGCGGGGTTGCCGGGGTCGAATTGGTTGATCGGGTTAAACGGGTTCGTTGGGTCGTAGGCGTTGATGGGATTGAGCGGGTTGCCCGGCTGGTACTGATTGATGGGATTGAAGATGTTGAAGTCGCGCTGGTACTTCTCGTCGAAGCCCTGTTCCGCCCTGCCTGCCCCCGTCATTGCCACCAGCAGGATTGCTCCGATCTGCGCAGCATATCGCATGATGCCCTCCCTTCTGCCTGTATCCGCCATGCCGACAGCATACTCCCTGACCGTGACATCCGGGGTCACGATGGGATGGGATCGTCTCTCGTCGTTCGTGAAGCGTATCTCGCTGCCGGAGCGGGAGGCCGCCGCGCGTCGATCCTGAAGCGTCGTTCGCTGGGATCGGATGGCTTGAGGGGATTAAACCACTACGATTGAAAGTGGGGGGACCCGGTGCGGCAACTCAGTCTTTCGGTGACCGCTTGAGCCTTGGCTTGAGCATCTGCTGGATCTGCTTTTTGAGGGCTGGAAGATCCCGCTCCACTACTGCCCAGACTTCTGCCAGGTCGATCCCCAGATAGTCATGCACTAAAACTTGACGCATCGTGATGATCTGCGGCCAGGGAACTTGCGAGTGAGTTTTACGAAAGGCAGGGGTGAGCTTGCTGGCAGCTTCGCCGATAATTTGAATGTGGTGAATCATCCATGTGTGGATGAGTTCATCCTCCTCGAAGAGGCGACGACCACGCTTCGCATACCGCTCTATGTTCTTGATCGCATCGAGAATGTCCTGCAGGCGGTCCCGGTCATCCCTCATAAGGCGATCGCATGTTTCAAGACTTCTTTTCGAACCACAGGTCGAAGACCGCGTTCGGAGGCCACATCGACCGGCCGTTTTAGCAATTCCTCCAGGTCGAGGATCAGTGCCGCATGGTCCAGCAGACTTCGACCCTCATCCATCTCGACGAGGAAGTCGATGTCACTACTCCGACGAGCGGTTCCACGCGCGACTGATCCAAACACTCTCACCTTCCGCGCACCGTGGCGCGCAGCAATCTCCAGAATCTCAGCTCGTTTTGAGCGAAGCAATTCGCGGATACTCATCACGTCTCTCCTGGTGATAGTGTAGCCAAAACCCGCCAGGAAGACCAGCCATCAGCAACCCTTCAGCTATTAGGCCTTGCGCAGCCATGCCTCGAAGTTGGACTCAGCCCTGTTCATACAACACCTTGCCCTCCTTCTCAATGACTGATAGTAGTGTTCCCTTCACGTGGCGTAAGCGCCGCACTTCTTCCGGCGTGTACACCACGATATCCATTGGCCATGCACGTAACCCGAACGCCTCGCTCACGTCGATCGCCCGGTCAGGAGGCCGGCGGGGTGTCTCCATCTCAATAAAGAGGTCCAGGTCACTATCTGGGCCGGTCTCCCCTCGGGCGTGGCTACCAAAGACCATGATACGCTTCGGGTGAAAGCGATCGATGATGGTCTGAGTCACATGGGTCAGTAATGAAGCCTGTGTCATACATGCAGGCTCCGTGAGGCATTTCGTAGGCTGGCCGGACCACCCACCGGCCATGCCGCCGAAGAATACCCGTTTCCCTTTAAGAAATCACGATCTGTGACGGCTCTCTCATCCTTCGTAGTACAGCTCTCGTTTCCCGCCCTGGAAACCCGTCCTGGTCATCGGCACGAGTCGGAACGGGCCGAAGATCGTTTCGCTTTCCACCTGAGCCTGTCGCATGGCCGCCTCCTTTTTGCCGGTTTCCCACCACGCCATGGAGACTACACCATGACCGTGACATCCGGGGTCACTCTTGGACGTTACACATGAACGTTGAAACGCAAAGAGTGCAGAGGCTTCCGGAAGCGCGGGAATATTTGGACGTGTTGAGGGTTGGGTGGTGACCCCTAGATCTGCTGTCAGTGCCCATGGCTTGGAGGGAATGGACGATTACGCTGCTCGCCCCTTCTTGCTCCGGCCTTCGCCCCGGATGGTGTTGGCCAGGTCGCTGGAACTCGCGCCGAGCAGCAGGAGCGAACTGACAAGAAGATCCATGGACACAGACGGATCTCCGGCTTCCATTTTCGCTACGCGCGATTGACTGGATTGAAGGCGTTCGGCCAGTTGGACTTGTGATAAACCCTGTTTATTCCGTCGGTCCCGCAAGCTCCGGCTGAGGGCCAGCTTCATATCGATGAGCGCCACTTCCACGTCTGACAGGTCCAGAAACTTCTTCACCGATCCGACGGCCCATCCGGCGGCTTCAAGCTTGGCTCGTTTTGCATTCTTCATGGTGATGTTCCTCCTAAGAACCCATTACTCGGTCATACTCTCGAAGCCGGCGTCGGCAGGTCTCAATGACCGATTGAGGCGTCTGTTGAGTCTTCTTCTTAAACACATCGAGAATGATGACCGCATCAGCATCTGCTCTGTAGACAATACGAAACGTGCCGCTCTCATCAGTGATCCGCAACTCATGGCATCGTACGCCAATGACCGGCATCGGTCGTGAGCGCGGAAGCCCGAGGGACTCTCCCTCTTGCAATAGCCTCAGCAGATATCCCGCTTCAAGTCGCGCGGCTTGGGAAAAAGGCGGAGTTTTAACCTCTCCCCTCAGCCACACGAGTAGTTTGCCCATCAGTCATACACTCTGCCGTTCTGGAACCGAATGATATGTCATATTTGACATACAGTCAATACGCGCTCTCGGACCGGACAACCCATGACCACATCGACGCGTTATATTGCATAACTCGTGAAACCAGTCTCGCGAAAGAACGGAAGGCCGGCGCGGTCGACGCGCGTGCGAAATACCACCATTTTCGCCCGTCCTGACGCGAGGGCCGTTGCGTCAATTCCGCGAGCGGAGTAGGCTTTGAGGTCTTCACACTCTCTCCAAGGAGGCCGACCATGACACACGTCCGACTCCTCATCTGCCTGTCGCTGCTGTTTTTCTCCTGTACCTCCCTCGCCTCGGCCGAACTGCTGGCGCTGCTCAACTATGAGAGCAAACCGAACCAGCCGGTGCGCCGCGAAGGGATCGCCATTATGGAGATCGATCCCGAATCCGCCGACTTCGGCAAAATCCTGATGGAGGTGCCGCTGCCGCCGGACCTCGTCGCCCACCACATTTTCTTCAACCGCGACCGGACCAAGGCCTACATTACGGCGCTGAACAAAAGCCTGCTGCATGTCATGGATCTGACGCGCTTCCCCTATCGTCTGCGCGCCGTCGACGTGCCGGAATGCCAGGTGCTGGAAGACCTGGTCGTGTCGGAAGACAACCGCACGTGGTTTCTCACCTGCATGGGATCGAGTACGGTGATCATGGGGAATGCGGTCACGGACAAGCCGACGAAGGTGGTCCGCACGAGCGAGGGTTCCCCGGTGACGGTGCGGTACCCGCACGGCATTGCGATTCACAACGGGATCGACCGCCTGTTGATCACCAGCACGGTCAAACCCGACATGTCCGAAGCGGGCGATTCCGTCACGGTGATCGAGGCCAGCACCGGCGCGGTGCTGTCGACACATCGCGTATCGTCCAAACCGGCGCCGTCGAAGTCCGCGCCGGTCGAGGTGATGTTTTCACCGCACGCGGTGCCGCCGGTCGTGCACATCACCAACATGATGGAAGGCACACTCTGGGCCGGAGTCTGGGACCCGTCGACCGCGTCGTTTTCTTTTCACGAGATCGACGACTTCGGGCCGCGGCAGCAGGGCATGCCGTTGGAGATGTTGTACAACGCCAAGGGCGACCGCCTGTTCGTCACGACCGCGAAGCCGGGCTTCGTGAACGTGTATGACAACCGCGACCCGCGCCACCCGACATTTCTGCAGGCCATTCCTGCCGCCGCCGGCGCGCACCATTCGCTCCTGTCACCCGATGAGCGGTACCTGTTTGTGCAAAACAGCCTGCTCAACCTGGAAGGCATGAGCGACG
>Ga0268299_1002726_pt1 | contig 19333 bp, 16 predicted proteins | sample NOBtaG_FD_193484 | JGI IMG/M metagenome (GOLD analysis project Ga0268299, IMG submission 193484) | Activated sludge microbial communities from bioreactor in Nijmegen, Gelderland, Netherland - NOB reactor | ecosystem: Engineered > Bioreactor > Aerobic > Activated sludge | place: Netherlands...
ATGTGGAGGCGCGGCGTATAGCGCCAGCCGCGCTCCTTGCACAGCTCCGCGATCCATCGGCCGCGCGCCTGGACGTCGGCAGCCCTCACGCCGAGGGGCATCAGCACGACCGCGTCCGGCGCGACCGGCGGGAGGCTCCGAAGGAGCGCGTCGATCTCGTCGAGGTCGCCCGGCTCGGCGACGACGAACTTGAGCTGACATTCGTAGCGCCCGAGCAGCTCGGCGAGCACGCCCGGTGCGAGCCGACGCGCGGCGTGGTCCTCGCGAGTCGCCACCGCGCGATGCGGCCCGGGATCCGAGTTCGCGAGCTTCGGGGAGATCGACATCAGGTCGCATTCCAGGTCCTGGAACACGGTCCCCGCCGTCTCGACCGTCACGTGGCGGCCGGCGGCTCGAAGCGCGGAGGTGAGCCGCGGCAGGTTCGCCCACAACATCGGCTCACCGCCCGTCACGACGACGTGACGCGCGGCTTCCGGGACCGACGCCACGAGATCGTCCATGGTCCGCCACTCGCCCTCGGGCTCCCACGACGTGTAGGGCGTGTCGCACCACTCGCAGCGGAGGTTGCATCCCGTCGTCCGGATGAAGAACGACGGCACCCCGACCAGCCCGCCCTCCCCCTGGATCGAGTGGAAGACCTCGGCGATCCGGAGCCGGTCGTCGCGCTCGGCGGGCATCGGCGGACGGTACCAAAGGGCCGTGGCCTCCGCACGCCGAACCCCCGTTGCGTCGAGTAAGTTGGTTTGGTAACCAAACTATCTATGGGACGACCGAGTCTCGCCGGCCCGCGCCGACGCCAGATCATCGAGGGCCTGCGTGCGGCCATCCTGAAGCACGGGATCGCGGACGCGTCGGTCCAGCGCATTGCCGCCGAAGCGAATCTCCCGGCCGGACTCGTGCACCACTATTTCGTCTCGAAGGAAGACCTGCTGATCGCGACCGTCGACCAGGTCGTCGAGGACGCCCGCACCCCGCTCCGCGCCGAGCTCGACGTGCTCGACCCGGAGCGCGCCCTCGCGCGCGGACTCGACTTCCTCTTCATCGAGTATCCCGCCGACCGCGACCGCAGCGTCCTACTGTCCGAGATCGGCGTCGCGGCGTTTCGACGCCCGCAGTTGCGCAAGCGTTTGGCAGCCCTCAACGAAGAGATCGTCGCGGAGCTCACCGCGCTCTTCGACCACCTACCCGACTGCCGCGACCGTCACGCCGACAACGCCGACCTCGCCCGCATGGTGATTTGCCTGCTGTTCGGGGCGGACGCCGTTTGGCAGCTTGATTCCGCAGCGATCAACCCGCGCCGACTCCGCCGTCAAGTCGAGGAGCTCGTCGCCCGTCATCGAGGAGTCGACCATGGAAAGACTGATGCCCGAGCAACGCCGCATGATCGAGGACTTCGAAGTCATCGAGCACGTCGACGAAACGCAGATCGCAAACCTTCGCAAGCGCGTTGACATCGACGTCCCGCTGTCGCTCACGTGGACGTGGGAATACGGCAGCGAGGTCGAGGAGCTTCGCCAGCTCTACGAGCGCGGCAAGAAGGGCCAGTGGAACGCCGAGACGGACATCGATTGGTCGATCCCGTTCCCGAGCGATCAGTGGTTCATGCCGAAGGAAAACTCGTCGCTGCTCGCCGGCGTGCTGCACAGCATGGGCGCCGACGACGCCACGTGCCGTGACGCCGCCCGCGACGAGTTCGCGCACACGATGTCGCAGCTCCTCCACGGCGAGCAGGCGGCGCTCCAGCTCTGCGGCCAATTGACCAATGCGTGCCCGACCATGGACCAGAAATGGTACGCCGGCTCGCAGGTCATCGACGAGGTCCGCCACGTCGAAGTGATCTCGAAGTTCCTGTCGCGCAAGATGGGCGTGCTCTACCCGGTGTCGCCGACGATCAAGATCCTCCTCGACAAGCTGCTCGCCGCGCCGACGTGGAAGCTCAAGACGCTCGGCATGCAGTGCCTCTTCGAGGGCGTCGCGGTCGGCATCTTCGACATCATCAAGACGATGACCTTCAATCCGCTCCTGAAGGACATTCTCCGCCGCGTCGAGCTCGACGAGTCGCGGCACGCGGCCTTCGGCATCCTCACGATGCGTCGTCTCGTCGCGGACGCGACGCCGGAGGAAATGATCGAGTTCGAGGACTTCACGTTCGACATCCTCGAGGCGCTGAACGCGAACCAGCAGCTCGACATGCTGCACGATCTCGGCCCGAAGTACGGGCTCGATCCCGAGGCGTGCGTCCGCGTCATGTTCAGCCTGCCGAACTGGGCCGCGATCAACAGCGAGGTCTACATGCACACGGTGGTGCCGAACCTGATCCGGCTCGGACTCATCACGGAGCGCACCGAGGCGAAGTACCGGAAGCTCGGCATCCTCTCGGACACGCGCACCGCACCGCGCAGCGAGCTGCCCCTCTCCGCCTGAGCTTCCAGCGAGAAGGAGAGCGAGGAGCGCGAGTTGACCTCGCGCTCCTCGGCCCATCGGAGGATCGAGCGCGCAGCGCTCGACCGCACGGGGGCGAAATCTACTAGAACTCGACGACGACGTCGGGCGTCCCGTCCAAGCGGACGCTGTCCACGAACCGGATCATCCGGTCGCTCAGCGACATGATCAGCGAGCTCGTCCGCGCGCCGTGCCCGAAGAAACGGACGCCGCGCATGAAGTTGCCGTCGGTCACGCCGCACGCCGCGAAGATGATCTCCGGGCCGGGGGCCAGGTCGCGCTCGGTGAAGATGCGGCGCGGGTCGGTGATGCCCATCGCCTTCATGCGCTCTTCCTGCCCGTCCTTGGTCGGCACGAGGCGACCCTGCATGCCGCCGTTCAGGCAGCGAATCGCGGCCGCCGCGAGCACGCCTTCCGGCGCTCCACCGATGCCCATGACCGCGTGGACATTGGTGCCGCGAACCGCCGCCGAGATGCCGGCCGAGAGGTCACCGTCGGAGATCAACCGGATGCGGGCGCCCGCGCTCCGGATCTCCTCGATCAACTGCTCGTGACGCGGCCGATCGAGCACGATCACGACGAGATCCTTCACCTGGCGACCGAGCCGCTTGGCGATCACCTGAAGATTCTCTTTGGGCGTCGCGTCGAGATGCACCGCACCCTTGGCAGCCGGCCCGACGATGATCTTGTCCATGTAACAGTCTGGGGCGTGGAGCAGGCCGCCCTTGTTCGCGGCCGCGAGCACGGCGATCGAGTTCGGCTCGCCGGTGGCGCAGAGATTGGTGCCCTCGAGCGGATCGACGGCGATGTCGACCTCGGGCTCGTCGGGCATCTGCTTGCCGACCTTCTCGCCGATGAACAGCATCGGCGCCTCGTCCCGCTCGCCTTCGCCGATCACGATGGTGCCGCGCATCGGCAGCGTATCCATCGCCTTCCGCATCGCCTCGACGGCGACCTGGTCGGAGTAGCGGCGTTGGCCTTGTCCCATCGTCCGCGAAGCGGCGATCGCCGCCTCCTCCACGACTCGCAGAAACTCGCGCGACAGATGTTGCTCCAGCGTCATGTCCAAACCTCCGGCAAAGCTCGTGTCAGGGTGTCGCGGCGTGGGCTCGAAGACCGGACCGCGCAAGATGCGTCAGTGTGTCACAGAAGACCGGGGGCGCGGAAGCCGCGATCCCGGCCTTTCAGCGTCCCCGAAACGTCGGGGCCCGCTTCTCCATGAAGGCCATCACGGCCTCCTGGAGGTCCTCGCTGGCGACGAACGCCGCGTTCCAGACCGCGACGTAGTTCAGCCCGTCCTCGATGCTCTTGTCGGCGCAGTACTCGAGGACGCGCTTGGTTCCGGTGACGGCGAGCGGCGAGTTCGCGGCGATGCGCGCCGCGAGCGCCTGGGCCGCCGCCAGCGCGGACGCCTGATCCGGGTGCACCGAGTTCACGAACCCGAGGGCGAGCGCGCGCTCGGCGCCGAAATCGTCGCCGCTGAACGCGAGCTCGGCCACCTGCCCTTTCCCGATGATGCCCGGCAGGCGCTGCAACGTGCCGACGTCGGCCACCATCGCCATCTTCGTCTCGCGAATCCCGAACGTGACGTCGGCCGCGGCGATGCGAATGTCGCACGCGGTCAGGAGGTCGATGCCGCCGCCGAGGCACCAGCCGTGCGCGACGGCGATCACGGGTTTCTCGCAGCGCGCCACCGTCGTCACGGTGCTCTGGATCTTCAGGATGAAGTCGAGCAGCTTCTTCCGCGCGCCGGCGCCGTTGCCGCTCTCGATGATGCCGCCGCTCATCGCCTTCAAATCGAGACCGACGGTGAAGTGCGCCCCACGCGCGGCGATGACGATCGCGCGGACGTTCTCGTCGGCACCGAGCTCGTCCATGACGCGGGGGAGCTCGTCCCAGAACGGCGGACCCATGGCGTTGCGGCGCTCGGGATTCGCGAGCCAGACCGTCGCGACGTGACCACTGCGCTCGATCTCGAAGACTTCGTACGCCATCGGAACCTCCGTTGGTGGGCGCTGGGTGATACGACGCACGTCCCGTCGGAGCAAGGCGTTCCGGCCTCGGTGGACAGTCGATCGGACGAACGCTAGGCACAGCGGCGCATGGTGATCGAAGGCATCGACACCGATCGTGTCGAAGCGGCGGTGTTCGACCTCGGCGGCGTGTTCCTCGCGGGCGGCGTCGAGTCGGTCCGGGCGTTCGGTGACCGTCACGGCCTCGGTGCCGACCAGTGGCGCGCGATCCGTCGCGATCTCTTCCACGACGACTCCGGCATCTGGTCCGCCGTCGAGCGCGGTCAGGCGACGTTCGCGGATTTCGTGACGCGCCTGCGAAAGCTCGCGCTCGAGCACGGCGTCGCGGTGTCGGAAGAGGACGCGCGCAACTTCATGGGCAACAGCGGCACGAGCGCGACCCAACGCCTGCGCACCGAGATCGTCGCCGCCGCCGCGCGCCTGCACGCCCGCATGCCGACCGCGCTCCTCACCAACAACATCCCGGAATGGCGCACGAGCTGGCGCGGGCTCATCGACGTGGAGAGGCTGTTCGACGTCGTCGTCGACTCCTGCGAGGTCGGAACGCGCAAGCCCGAGCCGGCGATCTACGAGATCATGCGTGAGAAGCTCGACCTCCCGCACGAATCGCTCTTCTTCCTCGACGACCTCGGCGTGAACCTGAAAGCCGCCCGTAGCCTGGGTTGGCAGACGCTGAAGTACGACGACACCGCGCGCGTGCTCTCCGTGCTCGACGCGCTCGCGGCCGGCAGACCCGAGCGGCGCTAGAAGAGCGTCGGGCTCGCTATCTACTCGTAGCGATGCCGTCCCCGCACGCCAGCGTCATGGCTCGCTCACGTGGCCCGACAGGGGGGTCCGTCGACCTGCCGCGGCGAAGAGCCGCGGAGAGACCGCGACGGGCCTGGACACGACGGTCGCGAAGGCGCGGGACTCCCAGGTCGGAACGCCGTGCGACATCGTATGGTGCCACGAACGATCGCCGTCGCCGCCCGCGACTTGCCGCTACACGAGCCGCTCCATGCGAGATAGCCTGGCTCGATGATCCGCGGAGCCGCGACGAGCATCCCGGCCTGGCTCCGCACGACCGCCGCGGTCGCGCTCCTGGTCATCGCGGCCTCGGCCGCGTCGTTCCGGACCTGGAACAACCGCATCGACCTCGGCGACGTGCGGAAGCCCGGATACGGCTTCGTCGACTTCCGCGACGGCGTGTACTTCCCGACCCTCTCGTTCGTCGTCGGCGAGAACCCGCTCGATGCGGAGAGCTATCTCCGGAAGTACCCCGTCAGCGACCGCGCGCCGCTCTACTCGCCGTTGATGTACCTGATGCACGCGCCGCTGACGGCGCTGTCGTTCTATCCCGCCGCGGTCCTCTACTTCGCGATCCTGATCGCGCTCACGATCGCGCTCGCAACCCTGGTGCTGCACTTCACCGGCGTCGCGCTCACGGTCGCGCGGGTCGCGACGCTCGCGGGACTCGTCATCATCAGCCGGCCCGGGCTCGTGAACCTCTACAGCACCCAGGTGACGCTCCAGGCCGTGCTCGCGACCTACCTCGCCTTCTGGCACGCGGCGACGCGGCCCGCGCTCTCCGCGTTCGCGCTCGCGATCTCGACCTTCAAGGGTACGTACGGGCTGCCGGTCGCCCTGCTGATGGCGGCACGTGACGATCGCCGCGTCGTCGCGCTCGGGATCGCGCTGGCGTTCCTTCTGACGGCACCGGCGGTCGCACGCATCGCGATCGGCGTCGGCGGCGTCACGCCGTTGGTCGAGGCGGCACGCGACACGGTGTCCACACGCCTGACGATTCCCAAGAAGCAACCGCAGCACGCATTTTTCCGGATCGACGCGGTCGCCGCGGTAGCACGCACGCTCGGGCGCGCCCCGACCACGCCCGAGACGCTCGCCATCATGGCGGCGATCCTCGGCGCCGCGGCCGCTGCCTTGCGGCGCCTCCGCCCCTACGAGGATCGCGCGCGGCGACTGCATGCCACGAGCATCGGCGCGCTCGCGGTCGTCGCCGCGTTCTATCACCAGTCGTACGACGGGCTGGCGCTCCTGCTGCCGCTCGTCGTGCTCGTCGCGCGTCCCGACCTCGAGCCCTGGCGGAGCCACCCCGGGTGGCGTTGGGCGACGCTCGCGCTCGTGGCGGTGCCCTTCGTGAACTTCTTCGCGACCGAGTCGTCCGGCGCGCGCTTCGGTCAGGGGGTGCTCCTGGCGGCAAGCACCGCGAACGGCTTCGCCATCCTCGCCGCGCTCGCCGCGCACGTCCGGCTCGCATGGCACGTACCCGACGCGCCTCGAACGAAGCGTCCCTGACGCGCCTCGAACACATGCGTCCCTCGACACACCTCGAACAGACCGTTCCATGATCCGCGTCGCCATCCGCCTCGCCATCGCGGCGATCGTCCTCGCCCTCGTCGCGCGCCGCGTGGAGCTCGCCGCAGTCCGCGACGCGCTCGCCGCGATCTCCGCACGCGAGGTCGCGCTCGCGACGCTCGCCTCCTTCGCCTCGAACTTCGTGATCGCGTGGCGCCTGCGGGTGCTCCTGACGGCGCAGGGGGTGTCCGCGCGCATCGGTCAGACCTTCGCGATCAACCTCGCCGCGTTCTTCTACAATCTCTTCCTGCCGGTCGGCGGCGTCGGCGTCGCCGCGCTCCGCTTGCAGCGCCTCTCGACCGAATCGACCGGCCGCCTGACGGCCGCGGTCACGGCGATCGTCTGCGATCGCTTGACGGCGGTCGCCGGGCTCGGGCTGATCGGCCTCGTGTGCTGGACGATCGACCCTCATCCGAAGCCTCCCGGCGGCCTGCTCGTCCTGCTCGGCGGCGTCGCGACGATCGCGTTCCTCCTGGCACCCCGCATCGTGCCGCGCGACGTTCGCCGGCGCGCGCGCGATCTCCAGACGGCGGGCGCCGGCACGTGGTGGGCGGCCGGACTGGCGCGCGTCGCCGCGGCGCTGCGGTCGGTCGCGCGGCTCTCGCCATCGGCGCTCGCCACGATCCTCGCCATATCGCTGCTGGCGCAGGCTCCCGGCATCCTCGTCTTCAGCGTGCTCGGCGACGGGCTCGGGGCGTCGGTGCCGCTGCTGTCGATGGCGTGGGTGCGGAGCGTGGTGGTGATCTTGAGCCTCCTCCCGATCTCGATCGGCGGCGTCGGCGTCCGCGAAGGCGCGCTCGTCCTCACGCTCGGCGCGTTCGGCGTGCCGACGGCGGACGCGCTCGCGCTCTCGATCCTGGTCTTCGCCACGACCATCCTCGCGCCCGGTCTCGCGGGCGGCGTCGTCGAGGCGGCGCACTGGCTCCGTCCCGTGCGCGAGCCACGCGAGACATCGCATCTTGACGCTCTCCGGAGCGGCCCGGATACTCGACGGACGATGTCTGCACCGTCGGGAGACCGATGAGTCCGCCGCGCCCCGCCGCAGACTCACCGACAACGGTCGCGGTTTCGGTCGATCTCGACGCTCCCCAGGACTACGCGGAGTTCTTCGGGAAGCCGTGGCAGCTCGACGGCGACCGCTTCCTCGAGGGCGTCATGCCGTCCTTCCTCGAGCTCTTCGCCGAGCTCGACATCCGCGCCACCTTCTTCGCGATCGCGCGAAACGCGCGGAGCGCCCTCGGCGCGCGCGTGCACCGCTCGCTCGTCGAGGCTGGCCACGAGGTCGCGAACCACACGCTATCGCACGTGCAGGCGTTCCGGACGCTCGATCCCGCCGGCCGCCTCCGTGAGATCGTCGACGGGCAGAAGATCCTCGAGGATGCCACCGGCAAGCCGGTGGTCGGGTTCCGCGCTCCGGCCTACGACATGGACGCGACGACGCTCGGGATCCTCCTCGATCGCGGCTATCGCTACGACTCGTCGTTGAACCCGACGCCGTTCTTCATCCCCATGAAGTGGATCATGCGCTCCCTCACGTGGCGGCGTCACGTCGGCCTCGGCACCTGGAGCCATCGGTTCGCGCCGACGTCCCCGCACTGGTACTGGCGCTCGCCGAGCGGTGCGTCGACGCTCGAGCGTAGTCCCGCGCCGCCGAGTGCGGGAACGCCGAGTCTCGTCGAGCTCCCGCTCTCGATCGTCCCCGGGGTCCGGTTCCCCTTCTACGGAACGATCACGCAGATCCTCGGGTCGCGATGGTTCGGCATGGCGCTCGCGGCGATCCGGCGGCGCCCACAAGCGATCAATTACAGCCTGCACGCGCTCGAGCTCGCCCCGACCGGGCGCGCGGAGGACCTCGGCAATCTCAGCGTCGTCCCCGGCTACGGCAAGAACAGCGATCAGAAGGCCGCCGTGATGCGCGCGACCCTCGCTCAGCTCGCCGCCGGCAGCACGTTCGTCACCCTCTCCGAGCTCGCGACGCTCGCCGCCGCCGGATCGCGCGGCATGGCAGCGGCGCGCCAGGTGTCCTGATGGGCGAGCGCCCGACATCGGACGCCGCGAGCGCGTCCCACGCTCCGAATCTCCTCCCGCCGAACTTCCAGGATCCCGGCCGCCTCTTCCTCCGTCTGATGAAGACGCGGAATCCGGCGGCCTACTTCGCCGTCGCGCACACGGGTCTCGCGGTCCCGGCAGCGCCGCTCGACATGCTGCTGTCGCGTTTCGAGCGCCGTCTCTACGCGCGCGCCGAGCCGCCGAAGAAGCCGCTCGTGTTCGTCGGCGGCGCCTCGCGCGGCGGCACGACCATCATGGACCAGGTCCTGATCGGCTCGCTGCCGGTGACGTACCTCAACAATCTGACCGCCGTCTTCCCCCGCTCGCCGATCGTGGCCAACCGCATCCTGGGGCGCTTCCTCCGCAAGCCGACCGGGACGTACGTCAACTTCTACGGCCGAACCGCCGGCTTCGCCGGACGGAACGACGGTCTCCACATCTGGGACCGCTGGCTCGGCAACGATCGCTACCGGCCGCCGACGAGCCTCGAGCCGGCCGTCGCCGACGACATGCGGCGCTTCTTCGGCGCGTTCGAAGCGGCCTTCGGCGGTCCGTTCATCAACAAGAACAACGCGCTCGCCGTCTGCGCCGACGTCGTGGCGGCCGCGCTCCCGACGTCGTACTTCGTGTGCGTGCGGCGCGAGCCGTTCTTCAACGTCCAGTCCCTCCTCGGCACCCGCGAGTTCATCCAGGGCGGACGCAAGGCGCCCTACGGCGTCGGTGACCCCGCGTACGCCGGCCGCACGGACGTGGATCCGATCGAAGAGGTGTGCGCCCAGGTGCTCTACATCCAGCGCCGGATGCAGGAGCTCCAGAAGCTGCTCGGGCCCGAGCGCTTCTGGATCGTCGACTACGAGGAGTTCTGCCGCGCGCCGTATGCGGTCGCCGAGCGCGTCGCCGACGAGATCCTGAAGATCAAGGTCGATCGCGACGCGATCCGCGCGGCGGCCAAGCCGCTCGAGAGCACGAACACGGTGCGGCTGTCGCCGGAGGATCGCGAAAAGGTCGAGGCGACACTCGCGCGCCTTTCGCGGCGCGGCTGACCGTTCGCGGTATCGGGGTCGGCGGCGCAGGCGCGATCGCCTGCCGGCCCGAGCGGGCGAGCCGCCCGCTTCACGGCGCGCACCACGCGCTGCGATTCGGCCTGGCGTTCCCTCCGCACGACCCGAGCGCGGACGAGGCGGTCAGTACCCGGCCGCGGCGAGCGCCGATTCGAGCTGCGACTCCGTCGAGCCGTAGTGCTGCTCGAGCGTCTTCGCGCGCTTGAAGTAGAGGTGCAGGTCGAGCTCCCAGGTGAAGCCGATCCCGCCGTGCATCTGGATCGCCTCCCCACAGACGAGCCGGGCGGCGTCGCCGGCGTAGGCCTTCGCGGTCGCGCACGCGAGCGGGGCCTCCGCGTCGTCGACGTCCAGACACCAGGCGGCGCGGTAGACCGCGGAGCGCGTCGACTCGACCTTGAGCAGCATGTCGGCCATGCGGTGCTGGAGCGCTTGGAACGCGCCGATCGGCCGCGCGAACGCCTGGCGCGTCTGCACGTACTCGAGCGTCATCTCGAGCGATCGGGCCATGAGTCCGAGCATCATGGCCGCGGCCGCGACCGCGCCGAGGCGATCGACGCGCTCGAGGAGGGTCAGCGGGCCGAGACGCGCCCCCTCGCGATCGAGCGCGACGTCGCCGAAGCGCTGCGCCAGGTCGATCGTCTGAAGCGGCGTCACGTCGAAGGGCCCATCGACGAGGACGAGCCCATCCGCCGTCGTGACGATCAACGCGTCGGCCGCGGCCGCGAACGGCACGAAGTATTTCGTGCCGCGGACCCGCGTGCCGTGCGCGGCGAGCGGCGTGGCCGCCGTCCCGGCGAACGGCGCGTCGTGCCGCGCGATCACGACGATCTTCTTCCCGGCGACGACGTCGCGCACGAGCGCGTCGTGGCCGCCCGCCGCAGCGAGCACCGCGGCCGCGAGCACGACGTCGAGGAACGGGCCGGGCACGCACATCCGGCCCATTTCCTCCTGCACGATCGCGAGCTCGATGGCACCGAGCTCCTGTCCGCCGGCGCGCGCCGGCAGCGCGAGCCCGAGGTAACCCATCTCGGCGAAGCGACGCCATTCGGACGCGTCGAAGCCTTCCTTGGAGTGCTCCATCACGCCGCGGCTCTTCTCGAGCGAGAATTCGCTCGAGAGAAAGTCGCGCGTCGAGCTGCGCAGGAGCGCCTGGTCGTCTGAGAGATCGAATTTCATCGCCCGTCCTGCGGCAGGTTCAGAACCCGCTTGGAAATGATGTTGCGTTGGATCTCCGACGACCCCGAGTAGATCGTGCCGGCGCGCGACCAGAGGAACTCGCGCGCCCAGTCGACGTCGTCGCGGGCATTGGCGCTCGTGCGCAGCAACTGCCCGCCCGGCCCGAGCAGATCGAGCGCCGTGTCACGGAAGCGCTTGTCGAACTCGCTCCAATAGATCTTCTCGATCGACGATTCCGGACCCGGCGCCTTGCCGTCGGCGAAGTTGGCGAGCGTGCGGATGCCGTTCGCCCGCATCACCTCGTTCTCGACGAGGAGCCGCGCGAGCTTCTCGCGCACCGACGCGCTCGTGCGCCCGTGCGCCTTGCACGCGGCCGCGAGCGCGTCGAGGTCGCTGCCGAACCGCACCGACGCGGCGAGCGACATGGCGCCGCGCTCGTACGCGAGCACCGTCATCGCGATCCGCCAGCCGCCGCCGATCTCGCCGACGAGATTCGCGCGCGGCACGCGCGCGTCTTCGAAGAACACCTCGCCGAACTCGCTCTCGCCGGTGATCTGGCGGAGCGGCCGCACCGTGACGCCCGGCGTGTCCAGCTTGCAGAGGATGAAGGAGATCCCGCCGTAGCGGTCCTTCGAGTCGGTCCGCGCGAGGACGAAGATCCAGTCGGCCCACGGGCCGAAGGTCGTCCAGATCTTTTGCCCGTTCAGGACGAACACGTCGCCGTCGAGGCGCGCGCTCGTCCGGAGCGACGCGAGGTCGCTGCCGGCGCCCGGCTCGCTGAATCCCTGGCACCAGATCTCGTCGCCCGACAGCATCGGCGGAATGAAGCGGCGGCGCTGCTCTTCGCTCCCGTGGTGCACGAGCGCGGGGCCGAGGAGCCCGATGCCGAGGGTATTGAGGATCGGCGGGGCGTCCGCGCGCGCCATCTCCTCCTCGAAGATGGCCTTCTCGACCTCGCCGGCGCCGCGGCCACCCCACTCGCGGGGCCAGTCCATCCCGAGATAGCCGCCCTCGTAGAGCTTCTTCTGCCAGGCGCGGCGGAACTCCATGAGACCGTTCTCGGTCGCGGCGGGATCGCGGAGCTCCTCGCGCCACGGCCGGCGCATGTTGGCGGCGAGCCAGCTACGGAGCTGATCGCGAAACTCGAGATGCTTCGGCGTGAGTTGCAGGTCCATGACGACTCCTCGTGGGCGTGAAATCGGCAGAAACGGCGGGCGCGACGGTCCTACGCAACGCCCTCCGCCGACGCAAGACGACCCGCGAGTCGCCTCTCAGCCGAGCTCGGCCGAGAAGCGGATCGTCTTCTTCTTCATGCCGTCGAGCACGATGTCCGTCCCGCCGGACCGCAGCATCCAGTCGAGGCGGTGGTCGCGGTACTCGCGCACGAACATCCCGGACTCGATGAGCTGCGGCATCATCTCGAATCCGGTCATCGAGGCGAGCGCCTCCTCGCTCACGCGCTGCACGCTCGGCCGCTCGCGCATGCGATCGAGCCAGCGCGCGAGCGCGGAGCCGGCGGGAGGCGGGAAGCCGTTCACGGCGGCGGCCGCGTTCACGTGCGGCACTACCGACAGATCCGCCCAGCCGAACGAGGAGCCGTTGAACCATTCGCGGCCGGCGAGCGCGCGGTCGAGGTGGGCGTTCAGTCCCGCGATCTGCTCGCCGGCCCGCGCGATCATCGCGTCGGCGAGCGCACCTTTCGCGCGGCCGAAGACGCGAATCTCGAAGAGACCCCAGTTCACGGCCTCGTACTGCGTGTCGCAGACCTCCTCGAGCGTGCGCGCGCGAGCCCGGTCGAGCGGCGACGCCGGCAGCATCGGCGGCGTCGGCCACTTGTCCTCGAGATACTCGAGGATGATGGTCGAGTCGTAGACGGTCGCGTCGCCGTCGACGAGCGCCGGCACCTCGAGTCGCGGGTTCGCCGCCCGGAACGCCGGGTCACCGCCGGCCGCGAGGAGGTTCGGCATCTCCACCTCGAAGGGGATGCCCTTCTCGATCATGGCGATCTTCACTTTCTGCGCGTACGGCGAGAGCGGATGCTCGAAAAGTTTGATCACGTGCGTTCCTCCTGGTACTGACGCTTCGGGCGATTTGGGCGAGCGACCTACTCGGACTTCGGCGACCGGACACGATCGGCGAAAGCGAGTTAGCGCGGATGCCCCGGTCATGGCCAGCGGCGGGCGGTGGAAGGGAGGCGAATCATGGGGGCTGTGCCGAGGTTTGGCGTCGAACCGGAGGCCGTACAGCGGCACCGGAGCGGAACGGCGGTGCTCGCGAAGGGCCGGGATCGCATCGAAAAGATTCTCGACGCCGCGACCCGACTCTTGATCGACGAGGGCTACGCGCAGCTCTCGACCCGGAAGATCGCCGCCCGCGCCGGCATCCGGCCGGGCCACTTGCAGTACTACTTCCCGACCAAGCAGGCGGTCGTCCGCGGGCTGCTCGAACGCTACCTCGAGCGCGCGACACGGAGCTTCGACGCTCGCGCGGGCGACCTCGATGCCGCGCTCGAGAGCATCCTCGCGGAGCAGGCCACCGGCGAGGGGGCGCGCTTCTTCTGGGAGCTCTGGGCGCTCGCGGCGCGCGACCCCGCGGTCGCGGAGGCGATGCGGGTCTTCTACCGCGGCTACTGGAGGAATCTGGTGGCGGCGCTCCTCGCCGCGGAACCGGCGCTCGGACGACCTCGAGCAGAGCGCCGCGCCGCGCTGCTCGTCGCGATGCTCGAGGGGCTCACGCTCTTCCGCTCGCGCGCCGATCAGTCGCTGCCGCTGCCGTTTCTCGAACGCGAGCTCCGGTGTCTCGTCCGGAAGCTCGCGACCGATGCCGACTGACCTCGCCCCGAGGTCAGCCGCGTGCGAGCTTCGCGAGGAACTCCCGCGTCCGCGGGATCGCGTCGCCGTCGCCTTCGACGGGACACGGCGCCCAGAGGAAGTCGGTCGTGCCGGCGCTCTCGAGGTCGGCGAGCGCCGCCGCGACCGTCGACTCGTCGCCCGCGATCGCGACGTCGGCCGGCCCCTCCGCGCCTTCGCGATCGAGCATCGCGCGGTACGAGGGCAGCGTGCCGTAGACGGCGAACTGCTGCGCGGCCGCGCGCCGGGCCGCCGCCGGATCCTTCGTGATGGCGACCGGCAATCCGACCACGATGCGCGGGGCAGGCCGTCCGGCCGCCGCCGCGGCCTCGGCGATCCGCGGCACCGTGTGCTCGCGAATGGTCTTCGGACCGGTCATCCAGGTGATCGTCCCGTCGGCCTCGGCGCCGGTCAGCGCCAGCATCTTCGGGGCGAGCGCCGCGACCAGGATCTGGCAGGGCTGTCCCCCCGGAATGTTGAGGCTGGCGGCGACCCGATACTCGCTCCCTTGATGCATCGCGCTCCCGGTCCGCATGAGGGGCGCGAGCACCGCCAGGTACTCCTTCATGTGGGAGTACGGCTTCGCGAACGACAGCCCGAGCATCGTCTCGATGACGACCTGGTGCGAAAGGCCGATGCCGAGCGTGAAGCGGCCGCCGGCGATCGCCTGCGCGGTCATCGCTTGCTGCGCCATGGCGGTCGGGTGGCGCGGGAAGGTCGGCACGACGGCCGTCCCGACCTCGATGCGCGACGTCTCGCGGGCGCAGAGCGCCGCCATCGTGATGGCATCGAAGCCGAAGATGTTCGCGAGCCACGCGCTCGCGAACCCGTCGGCCTCGGCCCGCTTCGCCTGCCCGAGCATCCCGTTCACGTCCGCGGGCGCGCCGCCGATGTCCCCGATGCCGATGCCGATTTTCATGCGCATGGTCGTCCTCCGTCGCAGTTCGTTCGGCGCTTCCTAGCCGATGCGCCGGCTGGATGGGAATGGTCAGCCGCTGACGGTTTGCGTTGACGACCGACGGGGCACGATGAGACAGTCGCCGCGGTGATGGATGCGGTGATGAACGCACCGCTCGCGCCGTACGCGGTCGCGGGGGTGGTGGGGTTGCTGGTCGGCATCGTCGTGACGGCGCTCGTCACGCGTGTCCGCGAAGCGCGTCGCCTCGCCGAGGCCGACGCTCGCGCGTCCGATCTCGCGGCGCGGCTCGAAGAGCGCTCGGCGCGGCTCGATGCGCTCGACGCCGACCTCGTCGTCGCCGAGGCCGAACGCGCCGACGCGCGCGCGGCGGCGGCCGGCCTCGAAGCCGCGCTAGCGACCGAGCGCACCGCTCATGCCGAGAAGCTCGCCGCCGTGAACGCCGCGGAGACGGCACTCCGGGAGGCCTTCCAAGCCCTCTCGGCGCAAGCGCTCCACGACAACAACCAGGCGTTCCTGGCGCTCGCCAAGAGCACGCTCGGGGAATTCCAGGAGCGTGCGTCGGGCGACCTCGAGAACCGCCGCCTCGCGATCGATCAGCTCGTGACGCCGATCCGCGAGTCGCTCGAGCGGGTCGGCAGCCAGATCCAGACGGTCGAGAAGGATCGCACCGGCGCCTACGCGGCGTTGATAGAGCAGGTTCAGTCGCTCGCCGTCAGCCAGCAGCAGCTCCAGGGCGAGACCGCGAACCTCGTGCGCGCGCTCCGGACGCCGAGCGTGCGCGGCCGGTGGGGCGAGATGCAGCTCCGACGGGTCGTCGAGCTCGCCGGCATGCTGCCGCACTGCGATTTCCACGAGCAGCAGACCGTCACCACCGACGAGGGCCGCCGCCGTCCCGACTTGATCGTCCAGCTGCCGGGCGGCAGGCATCTCGCGGTCGACGCCAAAGCGCCGCTCCTCGCCTACCTCGACGCCCTCGAAGCGACCGACGACGGGCTTCGCGAGGCCAACATGAAGGAGCATGCCCGTCAGGTGCGTGACCACGTGAGCGCGCTCGGTGCGAAGACCTACTGGGCCCAGTTCCAGCCGGCACCGGCGCTCGTCGTGATGTTCCTCCCCGCCGAGACGTTCCTGAACGCAGCCCTCCAGCACGACCCGACGATCATCGAGTTTGCGGCCGTTCGCCGCGTGGTGCTCGCGAGCCCGACGAGCCTGATCGCGCTCCTCTACGCGGTCGCCCACGGCTGGCAGCAGCAATCCGTCGCCGACGGCGTCGTGGAACTGAGCCGGCTCGGGCGCGAGCTGTACGATCGCCTCCGCACCATGGTCGGTCATTTCGAGCAGGTGCGCCGCGGCCTGAATACGGCGACGACGTCGTTCAACGACGCCATGGGGTCGCTCGAGAAGCGCGTGCTCGTCTCCGCGCGCCGCTTCAAAGAGATCGATGCGGGTGCGAACGAGATCCCGGCGATCGCGCCGCTCGACCAGACGGCACGCACCGCCGACGTGCAGGGTCGATTCGAGCTCGACGCGGCGCGCCCCGTCGACGAGCTCGACGGCTAGCGATACTCAGATCACTCCGGCCCCAGCGAGCCTGGCACTACGCGTCGTCGATGCCGGCCACTGCGCACCTCAGAGCTCCGGCTCGGGGACACGCACCTGCTTGGCTTCGCGCGTGATCCGACCGTACAGCTTGAAGAGCTCGTAGAACGCGCGGACGATCACGAGCGGGTTGGCACCGGTTGGGGTCCCGTGCCGGCGCGGGTAGTGATGGACGCCGACCTCGGCGATGCGGAAACCAGCGCGGGCGGTGCGAGCCAGGATCTCGGTGCTGATCATCGCGCCTTCGGCTTCCGGTTGGACGACGGCGAGGACACTGCGGTCGAAGAGCTTGAACGCGCAATCGACGTCACGGGCCGGAAAGCCGAACAGACGACGCACCAGCCAGTTCCAGGCGCCCGCGTTCACGCGGCGGAGCCCACCTTCGGCGCGATCGATGCGGTAGCCGACCACGACGTCGTGATCGGACGAGGCGGGGACCAGCGTGGCGATCTCCTCCACGTCGAACTGCCCGTCGCCGTCGGTGAAGAATACCCAGGCCTTCCGACTGGCGGCGAAGCCCGACTTGAGAGCACCGCCGTAGCCGCGATTCTGCCGGTGGTGCACGACACGTACCCGCGGGTCGGCGGCTGCGAGCTCATCGGCGATCGCGCCGGTGCGATCGCGGCTGCCGTCGTCGACCACGATGATCTCGTAGTCGTCGGCGACCTTCGGCAGCGCCTCATGCAACCGCTCCACCATGGCGGCGACGTTCGCCTCCTCGTTGTACGCGGGAAAGAAGGCCGAAATGCTCTGCAATCGCATCATGAACACCGACTTTCATGCCGCCCGTCGGCACGCGGGTCGATGGCGCGACCGAGCATCGTCGTGGCCGTCGGAGCTCTGGAGCTCCGGGCGCACTCCACGCGCTCCGTTCCCCATCGGTACACCGCGAAGGGCTCGCCGCCCTCGACCTTTTCGGGGCGAATGACGACGCTCGTATCCGGCCGATCCAGCGCTTCCGCCAGCTCCGAGGGGCGGCTCACGACGACGTGGCCGCACGGCGAGTGGTTGATGACGTCCCAGAGCTCCGAGGTGGACTTCACGGTCTTCGCCTGGTCTTGCGGGTACCAATCGTCGAGACGCGAGAGCCACGAACCGTACGCGGGAAGTCCGCCCAACACGATCTGGCCGACGGCCGACTGGCGCCGCAACCAGCCATCGACGACCCGCACGGCGGTCTCGTGCCGGGGCATCGGCGTGATCGACTTGAGCTTGTCGGAGGCGACACCGAGCGGGAGCTCCGCCACCATCCAGACGACGACGAGCCATGCAGCCGACGACGCGATGATCGCGCGCCGCCAGCGCCGCGCGACGGCGGGTGCGAACGCGGCGCCGGCGCAAATGACCACCAAGGTGACGAGCAGCACTCCGTGCCGGGCTTGCGGCAAGGTCGCGTGGCGCATGTTCTGGAAACAAAAAATGAGCACGAGCCCGATCGAGAGCAGCGCCGGGAGACGCTGAGGCCCAAGCACTGCGCTGCGGACGACTCCTTGTGCGGCAACCCAGAGACCCACGGGGCCGAGCGACGCCAGGAGCACGCTCGGCCAGAATGCGAGCACGTAGAGCGGCGGGGTCGGATGCTCGAGATCGAACGCTCGGTTCCAACGCGCCGCCCACGTCGCGACGTACAAGGGGTCGCCGTACTGGTACCAGCTGTAGACACACCACACGATCGGAAAGATCGACGCGGCTGCCGCGAAGACCAGGCCGCGTCGGGTCGCCCCCGGCGCAGCGGAATCGCCGAGGATGCGTCCGCCTGCCACGGTCGCGATGACGAAGGACGGAATCAGGAGCCACGGCTCGAGGCGATGCGCCGACGCGAGACTCGTCGCGAAGACACCGCCGACCAGCACCCCGACATTTCCCGTCCCGCGGTACGCGAGGAAGGCCAGAAGACCGACGGCTCCGAAGAACGTGACGAAGGCCTCGGCGACCGTGATTCCGGAGAACCGGACATGCAGCGGGCAACACGCGAGCATCACCGCGCTCGCAAGCGCCCCAGCACTCCCGAAACAGCGCTCGGTAATCAGGTAGACGACCGGCACCGTAGCGGCGCCGGCGATGGCGGTGAGGATCTGCGGCCACACTTGATGCGTGAGACCGAGCGCATACGGAATGGAGATCAACCAGAAGTGACCCGGCATCCATTCCCCGGTCGGATCCCATCGTTTGAGGTCGACCAACCTGCGCGACCATATGATCCGCGCGAACGCATCGCCGTCCTCGTTGTCCGAAAGCGCGATGAAGAGCAGCCGGATCGCGAGCGCGCCGAGAAAGAGCAGCACGAGCGTTCGCCGGCGAGTGCCGGCATCTTCCCATGAGGTACTCGGGCGAGCCGGGTCGGTGGCGGTCGCCGTCATGCGGGCACCGGCGCGCGTGCCGTCGAGCATGAGCTCCTGCCATCCGGGCCGCACGCCGCACCGCCGGGGCGCCGCGCAGATACGGGGTGCGCCGATCGGGCGCGCATCATTCCGGCGCCACCACCGGCGACGTAAGGGCGGCGGCGTCCATCGTGGCGCCCGAGTATACAGGCGGCGGCATGGGAGCAGAACACCGAAAGGGTAGGGTTCTCCTCGCTGCCAGTGTGGTCGAGCCACCGCTCCGACTGATCATCGCTGGAAGCGTCCCGCCTCGCTTCGGTGAGCGCCGCCGATGTGAAGGTATGGAACCCGTTGCGGGTTGGGCGCGACTTGACTGTTTCGACCGGCGCGTCACATGGTGGTTCGAATTCGCTGGGGGAGCCGTCGCACGCGGCTGAGAGGGCAGCACCGGGCTGCCGACCCCTCGAACCTGATCCGGCTCGCACCGGCGGAGGGAAGCGCAATGACGAAGACCCTGACGCAACTCGAA
>Ga0268299_1002727_pt1 | contig 19320 bp, 14 predicted proteins | sample NOBtaG_FD_193484 | JGI IMG/M metagenome (GOLD analysis project Ga0268299, IMG submission 193484) | Activated sludge microbial communities from bioreactor in Nijmegen, Gelderland, Netherland - NOB reactor | ecosystem: Engineered > Bioreactor > Aerobic > Activated sludge | place: Netherlands...
GGGCGTTCCAGGCGTTCCGGGCGTTCCAGGGGTGAGAACCGACGGTGTATTGGTCGCGGTTGCTACTCCCGGTGTATTGGTCGCGGTTGGCGTTAGGGTCGATGTCAGTGTGGGGGTTGGCGTCGGTGCCTGGAAGAAGCCAAAGTCGAGTGTGTGGTTATTTTCACCATAATTCCCGATGAGTACGCCAATGTTGGGGAAACCGCCCACCATCGTGCCATCAGAGTCGTTGACATCGGTGCCGAGATCATTGGTCGTCAGTGTCCAGCCAAAAAGCGGCCCTGCACCTGTATAATTGGCTGCATTATCAAGCCGGATGTTATAGGAAACCCCTGGTTGCAAACCACCCGGAACATTGGTCTCATTAAAGTAATAACTGCCATCGCCTGCCGTTATCGTTTGAGCAATGAGACCCGTACCGCTGGCATCATACAAGCGGACACTGACACCGCCAACGGGCGCTTCGGCTGCCAGGTCGGGGTCTTGGATGCCATTCTGATTCACGTCATACCACACGCGGTTGCCAATCTCAATCGGCGCGGGCGCACATAACGCAACTATATCCCCCAGGCCGTTGGCTTTACCAAACGTGGTCGGTGGTATGGTCACGTCACCACGTATCAGACGGTAGGCGCGGGTTGTCGTGCCGCTGGCATTGCTCATCCAGCGTATGCCGCCGTCGTATAACACATCCGGTTGGCCTGAAATTCGAATAGGGTCTACAAAAGTTCCCGCAGCCTCTCCCTGACCGGGAATTTGAACCAGGCCACCGATAAACAACTCATCGTGCGCCCCGACCAGATCATCCTGATAATAGTATTCGCCGCCGCCTGGCCCCTGACCATTCGACGCATTTGAAGCGCAGCCACCGCTGCCTTCCAGATTCCACCCGCCTGCACCGTTGGAACATGCCCGCAGCACATCACCAGCGGCGATACCAATGTAATTGAGTGGGTCAGTGGTATCGGTGCTATAAGCGCCGCTGCCGATCTGATCGCCAAAACGATCCCGGATGCCAATAATCAGATTCGCATTATCAAACTCGATGTCCGTCAGCCAGGGTTGAGGGTAGCTCACTGCCGCTCCGGTTGGCCCAAAAACGCCAGCGACGGAGAATGTCGTCACCCAGGGTCGCCATTCAGCCGGAAAATCGGTGGTGCAGGTGGCGTTTCCTGCTTGATTGGTACAGCCACGTCCGTAGTTAAGCGGGAAATTTAAGACCTGCGTCCAGGTGGTCGAGCCAGGGTTAAACGTATAAACATAGGCACGCAGGTTAGCCGGAGTACCCGGTGTACTCTGTGCTGAGCAGATAACGCCAACATAGACCAGCCCATCGTTGAACGCCGTTGCGAACGGGCGTATGTCGGTATTTGGATTCGGACAATCCCCCTGATTCAATGGAACTGCATACGAATTCGTCGCACCTGCGGTAGGCGGATTCCCATTTATCTGAACGCTGTAGAGCGAACGGTTTGCCAGGTTAATTGCCCACAGGGTACTCATATCGTCGGAAATATCAATATCGCCGATGCCAACTTTTCCAACCGCATCCCAGGAGTTTACATCTTGCAGCCACACATTGAGCGGGTCGGAATTGGCGGGATGGGGATCGGCTCCTGTCCCCGGTATCGTTGTAAAGACGCTGGTCGTGCCACCCCGTATGGCATAAATCGCGCCTGTACCCCCAGGGCCAAAACCGACATGCCGTTTCATGAAAGCGCCAGCCAGGATGGTGTCCGTTGGTCTGTGATAAGCCAGCCCCCAGGTCGTGCCAATATTCAGCTCACTGGCTAAGCTGGAATAGGCTGGTAAATCGAATGCTGTCGGCGGGGGCGGAGCAGTGTAACCACCGCCAAAATTGCCGCTCCCGGATGATGAGGGGAACGAAACCAGAACCGCGTCTCCTGCATCCTGCGGGCCAATGGTAAAGCAGGTTGTCGCCAGGGCGGGGTCTGGTTGGCAGTATTGACCGGGGTTATTGACGCCCATGTTGAAATTGGTTGGGCCGCCCGCACAGTTCGCAAAATTGACGCTGGTGCTCTGGCTCGCACTAGATCCATTATAAACGCGACCATAACGCAGATAGGACATCGAAGCGGGGATGGTAAATTCAATACGCGCTTGTGGGTCGCTGAGGGGAAGCGTATATTGCCCATTCGCGGCGGTTGTCGTGTTTCCAATTTCAGTACCCGCCATGTTATAGGCGCGCACTTCAATGCCCACTACGGCAGGTTCAAGCGCATCCTGTGTCCCATCCTGGTCATAATCGCGGTAGACCAGCCCTGTTGCGTTGCACGCCTGCGCAAAGGTAATGGGAATCGTCAAACTGCTAAACTGCATCAAAATGAGTAGCAAAATGCCAATTAGGGGGAATAAATGTTTTTTGACAGACTGCATGAGTTTGCCCTTTTCAAATGGTCAAGGAAGATTTACGACTGAACCTGCAACAGCCATTGACCAAACTACCGAAACGTAATGCAAAAATAAATGCATGTTCATCTTAAGCTGATTTGATAAAAAACACGAATGTTATATAGCGGCATCGCGATAATCATAACATATTGTAACAAGGGCTATGTTCAGGAATTGTCTGGAATTACGCCCCTCCCCGTTGGATTGCAACCTGCGCTTTAGTTATAATCGCAACTCCACTTAACCGCAAAGGAGCAACCCATGACGACCCTCGAAAAGATCGATTTCGTACAGCAGCATCCCGATTTAATGACCGCTCTAGCTTTGTTGGATAAATGGATTACCGTGCGAATGCGCGAAAAGCATCTGCCGGGGCTGGCGATTGGCATCGTCCACGAGGGCAACCTGATGTGGGGAAAAGGGTATGGGATGGCAAATGTCGAACAAAGTATTCCCGTAACGCTGGATACCCGCTTCCGTATTGCCAGCATCACCAAGACGTTTACGGCAGTGGCGATTTTGCAGCTTCGTGACGCGGGCAAGCTGCGTCTCGATGACCCTGTTTCCGATTATCTGGACTGGTTCAATCTGCAATATGAAGCCGCGCCTCCCATCACGATACGCCATCTGCTCACGCATACATCTGGCTTACCGCGCGATGCCAGCGTCCCGCATTGGACAGACAATGTTTTCCAATCCTGGGATGAGGTTATCACGACCACACGTCAGCGTAAGCCCGTTCTGCCGCCACTGAAGGATTTTGGTTATTCGAATTTGGGATATTCGCTCCTGGGTGGCATCATTGAGAAGGTCAGCGGTGAAGCATGGGCGGATTATATTCAGAAACACATTCTCGATCCGCTGGAGATGTCGGATACCATCGTCACTCCCAACGGCAGCGAGCCAAATCTGGCTACCGGCTACTTAAAACTGGACGACCAATATGCGCGTCCGTCCGCGCCGTTCGCAGCGACCAACGGTTTTTCGGCTTCTGCAAGTATGGCGTCTTCCGTCAATGATCTCGTCAAATATGCGCGTTTCCATCTGGGTCTGGAAGACAGCGGCGTTCTTTCTTCTCACACACTGCGCGAAATGCACACGGTTCATTGGCTCAACTCGGATTGGCAAGGCGGCTATGGCCTGGGGACATTCGTGAACCGCATTGGCAGTTGGGTAATCAGCGGACACAGCGGCGGTTATAAGGGGTATTTGACTCAATTTAATATGTGCCGCGAACACAAATTTGGTGTGATCGCCCTGACCAACAGCTTCGGCAGCGACCCCTTCGATTTTGTAGATCGTGCTTATAAACTGGTCTTGCCGGAAGTGGTTAAAGCGACTGCCCCCGAGGCTGGCGAAGGCAATCCTGAATGGGAGCGCTTGGTGGGAGCCTATGCCGCCGATTGGAGCGACTGCGAAATTGTGGTGCGCGGTGGCAAGCTACAAATTGTCTACATTCAATATATCGATGAAACACCCACGATCCTTGAGCCAACCGATGACCCGCTGGTTTTTACGCTGAAAGACCCCGGTAATCCACAGGAAACAGCGCGATTTGAGCTGGACAGCAGCGGCAAAGTTACGCGCTTGTGGGTGCGCAGCGAATACCTGCTGCCGAAGGGATAATCATGGTCGAAAGTGTAGGGACGCAGCGTCCCACAGGGGTTCCTTTCTGTCACGCTGCGCCCCTACAACATCATCACTCACTGAACGCTGAATGGCACTTCATAGGGCGCTTGCAGGAATCCGCCGCCACGATCAACCAGTACCAACCGCATGGTGTAATTACCCGGTGCCATCCCCGGCACATACAGATTTTCAAGCTGTCCATTGACGACATTATCGGTATGCGTCGTGCCAATCGTCACCCAGTCGGGGAACGAGCCGCCAACCACTTCGATTTTATAGAACAGCACTTGATCGGCGGTAAACTGCACCGTCCCCAAAATCGGCGTTTCGCCCGTCAGCACCTGCCCCGGCACGGGTGAGGTAATCACCGCCGTTACGACAGCGGGGCCAAAGTTGCCACCGCCAACCAGCAGTTCCGGGCTGCAAGCAATCGTCGGCAGAAACGCGAGATTATTTTGGCGCGCATACTGTTCGGCAGCAACGGCTTCTTCCGGGTTAGAAGGCGGCGCGATAAAAAACTGCTCCTGCGCGCCACTTCCGGCTGCACTCGGCGCGAGTTCAACAGGCACCTGGCAGTAGATCGGTGCAGGTGGTGGCGTCTGCCCCGGCGGGACATATAAAGTCAATTGATTTGCAATCTCCGGAGGGACACGCTGCGCCAGCACACGAAAAATGCCAGGTTCGACCTCGACCAGATTCGGCCCAGCCGTCACAGGCTGCGCTTGAGTTGGCGCAGGCGCAGGCGGGTATTGCAGGCCGCCGTCCGGTGAAGGTACGCCCGCTGGGCCATCCAGCACCCATTCGTTCATCGTGGATGCACATTGAAGGGCTGGATCGGTCATCGCGCCAGGATTACACATCTGTCGCAGCGAAAGACCTCCAGGAGGCTGTAACTGATCGTTCTGCAACAATCCGTTCGTCGCAAAACCTGATAACAGACTTTGATCGCCATAAATCGCGGTAATGACCGCATTCCAGATTGGCGCTGCCCCTGTGAGGCCGGACGAGTTGACCATCGGATCGCCATTGCTGTTGCCAACCCAGACGCCGACAGCGACGTTATGAGTATAACCCACCGTCCAATTATCTTTTACGTTATCCGTCGTCCCAGTCTTGACTGATGCACCCAGACTGCCCGTATTCAGAGGGCTGTTGCCGCCCATTGCCGGACTGCGGGCATTATTATCTGCCAGAAAATCGCTGATGATGAAGGCAATTCGCGGGTCAAGCACCTGCTGACCAAAGCCGCCCTGATTCACGGTATGATCGGTGGGGTTTCCGCGCGGGCAGCCATTTTCATACTGATAAATAATCTCGTCGTCGCTGTTGACGATGCACAGAATCGATGTGGTATCGACCAGCGCGCCCTGATTGGCAAACACCGAGTAAGCGCGCGTCAGTTCAAGCAAGGTGATCTCACCCCCGCCAAGCGTCAGCGATAGGCCATATTGACTGCCATCCATCCCCAGGCTTTGAACGCCGAAACGCTGCATAATCGCCAGCAAATTATCGACGCCGATCCGCCGCAGCGTGGCAACTGCCGGGATATTGTAGCTGTTGGCAAGCGCGCTGCGGATTCGCATCGGGCCATGAAAACGCCCATCATAATTGCGAGGCCAACCCTGCGGCACACCAGGGCCAGTCACGGTCAGCGGCGTATCCCAAACGACCTCGGCAGGCGACATGCCCAATTCGATAGCCGCCGAATAGGTGAACGGCTTCATTGTGCTACCGGGCTGGCGGGGCGCAATCGACACATTCACGCGCCCGTCAATGGCGTCATTGTTGTAATCCACGCTGCCGACCATCGCCAAAATTTCGCCTGTGAGCGGTTTGAGCACCAGCACAGCGGCATTGGTGACATTATTGGCTGCCAGCCGCGCAATTTGCTGCTGCGCCGCGCTCTGCGCCAGATCGTTGATGCGCAAATCGAGCGTTGTGTAGACCCGCAAACCGCCGCGCGCAATGTCCTGCGGGCTGTAACCGAGGTCGGTCATCAAACTTTCAAGTTCCTGCCGCGCGAACACCGTAAAGTGCGGCGCGAGGAACGGCACATCCGGCTCATTAAAATTCAAGCCCTGCCGCAGCGCATCGGTACGCTGCGCATCGGTAATAAAACCTTCTGTGACCATACGATCCAGGACGGTTCGCCAGCGCACATCAACGGCGGCTTGCACAGCCGGGTCGGGATTGAGCGGATCCAATTCGGCGGGCAACTGTGGCAGCCCTGCCAGCAGCGCGGATTCGCCCAGCGTTAATTCGCTCACATTTTTGCTGAAAAATGTTTGCGAGGCAGCCTGCGCACCATAGGAGAGGTTGCCATAGTAAATCTCGTTGAGGTACATCTCCAGAATTTCGTCTTTGCTTTTGCGCTGCGTGAGCAGAATCGCCAGCAAAATTTCTTCGACCTTACGCTGGATGCTGCGTTCGGCGCGGTATTCCGGCTCAAAAAGTACATTACGCACTAACTGCTGCGTGATCGTGCTGCCGCCTGTTGCGCCTTCCGCCAAACCAACATACTGCATCAACGCGCGCGTCGTGGCAGGAATGTCGATGCCGATATTTTGATAAAAATTATCATCCTCAATCGCCAGCGTCGCGTCGATGAGGCTTTGCGGAATATCGCTCAGGTTGACATTGGTGCGGCGGCCTTCGTTGAAAATCTCGTAAAGCTGCTGACCATTGCGGTCATAAATGAACGTGCTTTCAAAATTTTGATAGTCATCGACCAGCGACACCTGCGCCTGGAGCTGATTTTCCAGCCGCGCGCCGAGTGTTGCACTAATCACCAGTGTCACCAGCGTCAAGCCACCGCAGAATGTGACGAATAGCCCCGCCAGAATCATCAGACATCCTGGCGAACAGCCCAGGATACGTTTGCGCGGCGGCGTTTTCTGGCGCGGCAGCGGCGCATTTTGCACGGGCATCGTCGCAGCGGGCGGCGCGGGCGGGATATGGGTTGGCTGCGACGGACGCTGATAGGGCTGCTGGCTGGAGATCGGGCGCATATTCATCAGCGTATCTTGTGGAACCGCTTGATGCTGAACCGTGTCACCCGGGCGTACAGGTGGGTCAAAATCTGGGTTGGGGTCGAAACCGCCGCTCCCTGGCAGGGTTTTTTTGTAATCTGTCGAGCCGGGTTCACGCGGGATCGGCATGGTCGGCATATTTTGCGCATCCCGTTTGCGCGGCTCTGGCTTCGGCGCGGCTTCTTCGCCGTCTTTCGGCAGATGAAACGGCACATCATCGTCCGGGTTGACGGGACGCCTGCGCTCGGCGGGTGTATATTCTGCGTCAACGGGGCGTGAAGGCGGTACGACTTCGGTTTCGTCGGTATCCTCATCGTCCGGTAATTTGTATTCGTCAGGCATTCCAATAAGACTCCACTGAAAAGTTCGCTGATTGTATTGTATGCCGACAATGAGTGAGCGTCTATGCTGTTCCCTGACGCACAGTACACGAATACTCTATGCCCCCTCTATCACTTTAAACGATGCAAAGATGATAAAATGGAGCGTGTTGGAAACAAGAGATTTTCCTATGCCAGCCATTCGTTCAATTAAAAATCAATATCTCGGCATCAACGCACACCTGCAAAGCCGTTTGCAAACGGAAAGTGGCTGGGACAGCTTTCACACCATTCACATCAGCCACATGACGACAGCCTTGCAGATTCAGCTTGCGCCGATGGGCTATGAAGCCGATATTGAACAATCGCTGCAAATCCGGCGTTCGCTTGAACCCGCCCGTTACCCAACGTCCGATGTCACGATTTATGATCCCGATCTTTCGCGGCAATATCAATCCATCCTAATGACAGCCGGCAACATGCAGGAAATCGTAATGCCGATTCCCGATCTTTTGGGTCTGAGCGACGAGCAAGTGAAAAGTTATAAAGCGATTGGCTTATATCGAGCCGTGCCGGATGACAGCGAACGCGGCACTCCAATTGCCTGGGTCGAACTTCTGTCGCCATCCAATAAACCAACGGGGCAAGATTTTGAAAGTTATCGCGATAAGCGGGCGAAAGTTTTGCAGGCAGGTATCGTCTTTGTTGAACTGGGCTATTTGCACCAGTATCCACCGATCTTTAAAACGATCCCTGATTATGCGGCGGCGAAAAATCGGCGGCCTGATCCTCGTTCGCATCCTTATCGCATTACAATAATCGATCCGCATCCCGATTTTTTTGAAGGCGAAGGACGATCCCGGCAGTTTGATGTCGATGAACCCATCCCGCGCGTTCAGATTCCACTCCATAATGGCGATACGCTGGACTTTGATTTTGGCGCTGTCTACCGCCGAACATTTGAAGAAATGCTATATGGCAATAAAATCGATTACAGTCAATTGCCGTTAAAATTCGAGCTATATAGTTCGGATGACCAGGCGCGGATCGTTTCACACATGTTGACGGTGGTCGAAGCCGCGCACAATGGCGAAAATCTTGAAAGTGATCCACAGGCTCTTGAGCCGATTCCGCTTGAGGTTGCGCTGAATCGGCTGCAAATATTGTCAAGAAGTTAGGTGTTATCCGCAACGCGAATTTCGAAAATCCGTATTGAATCATGACCAATTTCATCACTATTGAGGCAGGCCATCAATGGTTTTAGACATGCCCTATTTCCGCCGTCACGCCCTGTCCATCGCTTTGCTGGCAGCGGGTGTCGTTTTCATCGCTTGGAATATCCCGCAGCTCAGTTTTATCCTCTACCCCTTTCGGCTCTTTGTGACCTTTGTCCATGAAGCCGGACACAGCCTGATGGCGGTTTTTACGGGTGGTGGCGTGGATTCGTTCCAGGTGTTCGGCGATGGGACAGGGGTCGCGCGCACCATCGGCGGCAACCGTTTTTTAATCTTGCCAGGGGGGTATCTGGGAGCGGCATTTTTCGGCGCGGCACTGTTTTATCTGGTCAATACCGTGCCGTTCCCGCGCAAAATCGCCCTCGGCCTGGGGACAATTTTCATTCTTATTTCGCTGTTCCTGCAAGCCAACGGGATCGCGCTCATCATTGGCATTTTAACGGGGCTGGCGCTCATTTTCCTGGGTGTGCGCGGCAGCCTGAGCGCCAATATTTTCGTCCTGAATATTCTAGCCATTCTGACGGGCTTGAACGCGCTGCTGGACGCCTATTCGCTGGCGCGGAACAGCGGCGCAGGGCTGGGCAACATCCCCAACGATGCTGCTGCTTTTGCCAACCTGACACTGGGAATTCCTACCGTGATCTGGGCGATTATCTGGGCATTTTTGGCGCTGATGATGCTCGGAACGTCGGTCTGGTACAGCGTGATTCGCCCAATGCGGCGCGGTGAATAATGACCTGGTTGATCTATGGCGCATCCGGCTTTAGCGGAACATTGATTGCGGAGGAGGCTGTCCGCAGAGGGCATCAACCTGTCCTCGCCGGACGATCCGCTGCCAAACTCACGCCGCTGGCTGAACGACTGAACCTCGAATATGTCACCTTTGATCTGAAAAAACTCGACGGGATCGCCAGGACGATTTCGGGATTTGATCTCGTTTTTAACGCCGCTGGGCCATTTATCCGCACCAGCGACCCGATGCTGCGCGCCTGCGTTTTATCCGGCGTGAACTACGTCGATATAACAGGCGAAATTTCAGTTTTTGAAAATTTGTTTGCCTATGATGAAGCCGCGCGGCGTCTGAAGCTTGCCTTCATCTCCGGTGTGGGTTTTGATGTCGTGCCGAGCGACTGCCTCGCCCGTTACGTCGCTTCACAAATCCCCGATGCCGTGCGGCTGGAAATCGCCATCGCTGGATTGACAAACATGAGCGCTGGCACAGCAAAATCTGGACTTTCATTAATTGCAGGCGGCGGTTGGGTACGCCGGGATGGAAAACTGATTGCCTATCCGCTTGGCACAGGCGCGAAAAATTTTCGCTTCCCTATCGGCGAATTATCGGCGATGCCCATCCCCTGGGGCGATCTCTCGACGGCCTATCGCTCGACCCGAATCCCCAATATCACGACTTATATGAGCTTTCCACGCGGGCTGATGGCTGCGTCACGGGTTGGCGCACCGATTCTGCAAACGTTGATGGCAAGCCCGGCGATTCGCAGTTTTGCAGAAAACATGAGCGCAAAAATCATGCATGGGCCAAACGATCAGGCTCTCCAAACAGGTCGCGCGTACCTGTGGGCGCAGGCCGCCGACACGCAGGGAAACAGCGCACAGGCATGGCTGGAAACGGTTGAGCCGTATCGCTTTACCGCGCTGTCCGGTATAGCCTGCGTCGAAAAACTGCTGGCGAATCGGCCTACGGGTGCGTTAACGCCCGCGCAGGCCTTTGGCGCAGATTTCGTGTTGGAAATTGAAGGCACACGACGCATAGATGCGTTATCGCATTGATGATTCGTCATTAGGCGCATGGCTATGCGCCCCTACGGGAAATCTTCTATTTCGAACAGGAAAAGATAAGCTTAACCTTATATACTTTCCACTCAGCACTTTTAACTTTTCACTCAATCTCCGAGGTCAATTTCCCAAATGTCGAAAATCAACTACAACAACCGCCGCTTTTTATTCATCAAACGCGCCGAGGATGGCCTCTCCGATACCATTTTTTATTATCACCAAGACGGCGATGTCGTTTGGGGAACGTATGACGGTGGCACGGTCATCCGGGGCAATTTCCTGGCGAAAGTCGATGGCGAAGGCGTCCTCGATCTGCGCTTTCAGCATATCAATCTTGCTGGCGAACTCGTCACCGGGACAAGCTTGTCAACACCGGAAATCATGCCGGATGGACGAATCCGCATCAACGAGGAATTTCAATGGTCAGGGGATGATTTAAACCATACATCGACGGTTGAAGAAATCAAGGAGTGAGTCTTGTTCGTTTTTGACCGCGCTGCCCATTTTTACGATGAAACACGCGGTTTTCCAGCGGGCGAAGAAGTATCTATTGCCAAACTGATCGCCAAAGCCGGAAATTTTTCGCTCGCCAGCCGCGCTCTTGAGGTCGGGGTCGGCACAGGGCGAATCGCGCTGCCGCTTGCTGCGCATGTCGGCAGAATGTACGGTGTTGATCTTTCAGCGGCGATGATGGAGCGTCTGATTGCCAAAGAAGGTGGCGAAAAGATTCATCTCGCGCAAGCCGACGTGACCCGCTTACCCTTCAGAAATGGCGCTTTCGATGCCATCGTCGCCGCACACATTTATCATCTTGTCCCGAACTGGCGAGATGGCCTGCGCGAGGCTGCCCGTATCTTAAAACCCGGCGCGCCGCTGCTGGTCTGCTGGAATAATGAAATAGGTCAGACTCCCATTAATGCCTTATTCAAAGTTTTTAGCGCGGCTGTTCCCCAGCAAGCGGAACGTCGTCCCGCCTTCAAGTGGGATCAATATGGCACATTTCCCGAACTGGAAGGCTGGCGACCTGATGGGGAAAAGCTCGTTTACACCTATACGGTTTCGCGTTCACCGCAAAAATTTGTCGAGCAGCAGCGGGCGCGCGTCTGGTCATCCACCTGGACGCTCACCGACGATGAGATGGCGCGGGGCATCGCTGCTCTGGAAGCCTATATCGCGGAAAATTTTGATGACCCGCGTCAGCCGATTGACGTGCCAAATAATTTCTACGTTCAGGCATATCTGCCGCCGTCATAGGATGAAGATGTTGTAGAGGCGTAGCGCGCTACGCCTCTACAAGCCGCCTATGAACACGTCAAACCCGTTGGTGTAATCGCTTCAGCCCAACGGCGGTTAAATTCTGCAACATATTGCGCCGCTAAATCCGCATCCTGAATGATAATCAGATTTTCGTCGTTGGAGGTGGTGGCGTTGGTCGAAAAATTAAACGAGCCGCTCACGACAGTGGTTTCATCAATGATAAAAACTTTGTGATGGAGGATGTATTTATTGCCATCCTGCCGCACTTGCAGCCCCGCGCAAAACAGTGTCGTCAATTCGCTGGCGCTGGTTTCGCTGCCGACCCGCTCGAAAATACCCTGAACGCTCACGCCAGCCGTCGCGCGCTGCTCGATAGCCGATGCCAGATCAAAATCGGTGAACGAAAACGCCATGAAACGAACACTTCTTTGTGCCTTTGATACCGCATCGATCATCGCAGGCAGCACCGTGCCACCCTCCGGCGCGAAATAAATCTGAATCGGCGTCCCATCCTGGTTAAAGTTGCCGGAATTGGTGTTGGGGGAGCGTGGGCCAAACTGCTTATTGACGAACATCTCGTCAAATTCAGCCTGATACGCTTCGACAGCCCGCCGTGAACGCAGCGACATCATATTATTGTTATTGCGATACACGTCGTTCATCGTGTAATTGGTCGAGCCTGTCCAGACAATCGTGCTGTCAATAATCATAAATTTATTGTGCATCAGGGCGCTGCGACTATCATCAATGACCTGAACCCCTGCATCAATAAGTTGTCCAATTGTGCTGTCGTCATCTTCCATACCTTGTTCATCGTCCGTCACCATACGCACCACGACGCCGCGCCCCCGCGCATCGACCACCGCTTTCGTTAGTACAGTATTGTTAAATTCAAAAGCGGCAATATCCAACGTCCGCTGTGCGCTGTTAATCGAAGCTGCCAGCGGCCCATCAATGCCGTTGACGTAATCGGCGCTGCGGCTGCTGCCCGTCGGCGCGGTAAAAAAGACCTGCCAGAAGCCCTTTTGCGCGCCAAACCCCTGCTGAATCGTAATCGGCGTCACGCTGCCAGGGATCGAGGTTGCCCCTGGCACAGAGGTTGCGACAACCTGGGTGGGAGGAGCAGTTGTGACCGTCGCCGTCCCGGTAATGTCGATTCCGGTGATCTGCGAAATGATAAACGCAATCACCAGAACAATCCCGGCTAATATGGTTGCAAGAATCGAACGCGGCTGAGTCGATTGTTTGCCTACGCTACTCGACTTTGAAGCCTTTTCGCTCGATTTATTGTTGGATTTCTTCGTCATTCAAATCTGCCTTTTCTGTGGCTGCTAATTCGCTGGGTTCTGTGGGTGCTAATTCATTGGGTACTGAAGGTGCTGTGGGGGCGGCAGCTTGTTCGGTTATGTCGCGCGCACCACCAGCCACTAATGAGATAAGACCTTGAATATGAGTGCCGCCATCCTGCGCGACAGGCTGGGCCAAAAAAGCGGCGAGTTGGTCTTGGGGAATGGGCATTCCGATGGCATCTGCCGACTCAGCAATGCGGCTCAGTGACGTTTTTTGATCTTCAGGCGGCAGTTCAGCACGGCGCGCGGCAAACCGATTCATGCGCGTCAGCAGCTTGACGATCTGTGAATAGGCTTCGTCAAAACTTTCTTCATCTATATTCTGATCGGCGAGGCGCTGAATCTGCGTTTCGCCCCATTTCAGCAAAATTTCGGCTTCAGCGTCGTCGAGTTCATCGCGCGCACCACTCTCCTCATAGAGACTCTGGAGCGCCCGCTGTGCTTGTTCCTGTGACATATCTTCCTCCCGATTCTGACACTATATTACGCGGGTTGTCGTCCATATGACAAGACAGGTTCGTATCCTTCCGAAGTTAATGATAAACTGGTTATGCTGATTTGTGATATGCGTGAGTGAATTTATGCAGGAAACCCCGGCAATTATCCAGCGTGTCCGCCGTATCAATGAACATTATCAACATCTTGACCTTGCCATTGATCCATCCCTGAGCGAAATCCGCCCCGGTCAATCGATTCTGGCGCGTCTCACGGATAAATGGGAGCCGTATTTGCGCGAACAGTGGTGGCCTGTCGGCTTTGGCAAAGAAATGCTGGTTATCGAACGCCCGCTGGAGATCAAATATCAACCCGGTCAATCATTAAAAGTCCTGGGGCCAATTGGTGAACCCTATCTTTTCCGGCGCACACTGCGTCACGTGCTGCTCATGGCCTACGACACGCCGCCGACAGCGATGCTGGGCATGATCCCGATGCTGCTGGCAAACCAGACCAGCGTTACGGTTGTACTGCTGGGCGAGGCCACCAGTTATAAAACCGAACATCTTCCGCCGCAGGTCGAGATTGTACACGGCGATTCTGATCTGCAATGGCCGGATCGTGTCATAACTGTCGGCTTGGCAGATCAGGTATTCGCTGTCGTCCACCCGGACGACGAAATGCTGCGCTTTCGCAAAATTTACAATTTATTCGCCGAACTGCGCGCGGAAGTGTCGCGCCAATATCTGTTCGGCGCATTTCGCCCGGTTCAGCCCTGCGGTGCGGGCGCATGTCACGCTTGCATGATCCTTACCAAGCAAGGCGCAAAATTAATTTGTATGGATGGGCCTTCAATCGATCTTTCGCAGGTCATTTTCCCCGAACCAAAGGTTTAATCTATGGCGATTGAAATTACACGCCCTGGCAAAAACTCGCTCATACTGGATACGCCAGTCATGCCCGCTTCCGGTATTTTTGGCTTCGGCGATGTTTACAAGGGCATGATTAAGCTCGAAAAACTGGGCGCGCTGGTCACAAATCCGGTGACGTATCAACCCTGGCAGTCAGCAACCGGCACCCGCGTGATTCCATTGGATGCGGGCGTCTTGGTACACAGCGGCCTTCCCAACCCCGGAATCAGCAAAACACTGGCGAAATATCGCGCGTTTTGGGATAAGCTGCCGCTGCCTGTCATTATGCACGTCGTCGCGACGAATGTGGAGCAGATTGGCAAATGCGCTAGTCGCATCGATGCCGAACATGCCGTTGACGCCATCGAACTCGGCCTGAATGACGATATTGGTTGGAAAAATGCCGAAGATTTCGTCCAGGCGGCTGTCCGACACACCGAGAAGCCGATTCTAGTGCGACTGCCGCTGCAAGATGCCTATGAACTCGCACAGCCTGTATCCGATGCCGGGGCGGGCGCGTTAGTCGTGGCGGCTCCACCGCGAGGCACGGCGCGCGATCCGTACTCCGGGCGATTGATCGCAGGCCGGGTCTATGGCCCACTGGTCAAGCCCATTGTCCTGCGCGTGGTCGGTCAGCTCATGAACCGCATCAATATCCCGATTATCGGTGCAGGCGGCATTCATTCGCCCCAGGATGCCCGTGATTACCTCAATGCCGGAGCGCGAGCGGTACAGATCGATTCGGTGACGTGGATCGAACCCCAAATGCTGGAAATCATCGCACGCGACCTGGGTGGCCTGGTGGTCACGCGGGCAATTGGCGCATACCACGACGAGTGGAATCCAGGCATGGGCGAAACGACTCGCCAGCGCCGTCAGGCTTTGTCAAAAGACGATGAGGGGTGAGATGGTGTTTCAGGAATTATGCTATACTTCTATAGGTGAATTTTTGTTTTAAGTGTCGAGATAGTATGGCAGCAACTGAGCAACCTTTGAGCCTAGCCAAGATTAAATGGACCGATCCCAAATCAGGCGAAACCCGAGAATTTGTCCTGACCGAAGGCGCAACCGCCACCATTGGTCGCATGGAAAATAACGACATCTGTATTCCCGAACAGCATGTCTCGCGCCAGCACGCCGTCATCAATTATCGCGACGGCATTTTTATGATTACCGATCTGGGCAGCGCCAATGGCACATTTGTGAACGACAAGCAGCTAGAGGTGCCGTTTCCGTTGGCTTCTGGTGACGAAATTCGCCTCTATGTGCCGACGCTCACCTTTTCGGCAACGGTGACTGAAGAAGACGAGCGCCTTGCCCAGGCCAGCGGCACGTTCATCACCGCCACGACCAACACAGGCGCGGGTAAATTGATTATTACCACTGGGCCGCAGGAAGGTCAGGTTATTCCCCTGCTGCTACATCGCGTAACAGTAGGCCGCGCCACCAGCAAGGCAAACTGGGAAATTTCGCTGCAAGACCCCTCGGTTTCGCGTCCCCATGCGCAGCTTGAACTGATCGATCACGTTTGGGCAATCAGCGATCTGGGGAGCGCCAACGGCACGATTGTCAACGGTACGCCCGTTCATGAAAAACGCCGCGCGCTGAATGATGGTGATCTCATCGCTTTTGGCGCAACGCTGGTGCTGTTCCGGGGCGGATAGCGTTTCTGCTCCGGGCGCTGAATTTCGCGCGCTCCTGAATCCCAACATTCTATAGCAATCCCCCTTATATAAATGTATTCCGTGTGCGATTTATCACACGAATCTCCCCCGAAAAGTTAGGGGATTATTTATTATTAAAATAAACTATTATGCCCTTAACGATAGCATGATGGGGGAGATAATGAAATTCCATCTCACAATGCCTGTTAAGGTGGGCAGTATCACACAGCGTTTTGGTGAACATCCTGAAAATTATAAGAAATTTGGTTTGCCTGGGCATGAAGGTGTTGATTTCGGTATTCCTGAAGGCACTCCCATTTTTGCCTGTGCCGATGGGATCATCAGCCGTGTTCAGTTAGACGGCAACACGGACCGGATCAACCGGCCCTATGGCAATCAGGTTCGCGTTCGCCATTTCCATGAAGGTGCTTCTTACGAAACCATCTATGCACACCTCTCGCAGTCGCTCGTCGTTCCCAACGCGGAGGTTAAAGCGGGTGACTTGATCGCCTTATCCGGCAATACAGGTAATTCCACCGGGCCGCATCTGCATTTGACGCTGAAAAAAGTGGGCGCAACCCAAAACCACGAAACGTCATTTCCAAATGACATCATGGATCCACTCCCGTTTCTCGACACGTCATTGGCTCCGAGCGGAAATGGCTCGTCCGACATGGCAGCGCCAACACCTAATGGGAACGGCGCGACAGGTGAGGCTGCTCCGATTCCGGCTGCAAAGGTCAAAAAACCCGATCATCCGATGCGCGGGCTGCACGGCGACGAAGCTGCCAATTGGATGAAAAACAACGGCGTTCGCGGCTGGGCAACCGAGGTTGTTTACAGTCACGGCGACCTGGCTACGCTCAAACCCGTCGATTTCAGCGCTCATGAGCAGGCAGGTATCCGCGTCATCGTGCGCTGGAACTATTCGTTTGCCAAATCCGACGGCGGACTCGGCACGTTTCCCACGCGCGACCTGTATAACGATTTTGCCCGCTGGTGTACACAATCGATTAATCTGAGTCGCGGCGTCTGGGGGCATATCATTGGCAATGAACCCAATCGCCCTGGCGAACGCCCTGACTACCTGAACGAGGCGCATCAAGGCACACCCATCACGCCGGACGACATCGCCACCATTTACAACAAGATTTTCAAGGCACTGCCAAAGGAAACGCGCGTCAGCCCGCCCGCTATCGACCCCACCAATGCTCAAACGGATAAGCCGCTGGATTACTGGCGCGCCATTGTGAGGAAGATCGCCGGGGCAGAGTTCTTCGCGCTCCATTCCTATTCATTCGGCTCGAACCAGCCTGTGGACAGCGCCGACGTTTTCCAGGACATGCCCGAACAATTCCATTCGTTCCGCATGTGGGAAAAACAAGCTGCGATTATCAGCAAGCTGGGGTATGTGCGAACGCCGCTCATTATCACCGAGACCAACCATCTCTACCTTGCCGATGGTCAAACAACCGGTTGGGAGGGCGGTGCAGGTGGCTGGATCAGCAGCGTGTACGATTATGTCCGCCGCTGGAATGCCGAACCGGGTCAGCAGTATGTACATGGCATCTGCATGTATCGTTTCCGGGGCGATGCCTGGGCGATTGAGAACAAGCCGGATTTGTTGACCGCACTGAGAAACAGCGGTGAACAGCCCATATAAGGCGCTGATCGAACAAAAATAAAATCTAAAATGAGCCTAGCTGAACATGCGCAGATAGGCTCATTTTTTAGGGAAGTAAATATCGAATATTATCCGGCACGGGCGCAAGCAGATAAACATCGACCCAGCGCGACCACGATACCCAGTTGGCATCATCATAGCCCAGGTCGATCCACAAGCCAGGACGCGCGCCACCTGTATCCGCCATCACGCCTTCGCCATAACCCGGCACGTAAAGTTGAGTCCCATAACTCACCACACGCGGATCAGAACCAACAATGCCCCGGGTGAGGATTTTCCCTGTCGCCGTGACATTATCGCCTCCCAGCGCCGCAGGATGATAGCTCGTGGCATACATCCGCAGCCGCCGCCAATACTGGCGTGGGCCGTTGGGCGTGTCAATCGTCCGTAAAACAATATTGGTGCCGTAACCGATAATCTGATCCCTTGGTTCTTGCGTGACTGTCGTCTCCTCAACCTGACGGCTGATTTCGACCCCGTTTTCATAGCGGACACGAACTGAGGTCTGCGTAATTCCTTCCTGTCCAGCCTGGAGCGTTTGAGTCTGGTCGATTTCCAGCGTTGAATCCGCCTGATAAATTGTCTCAAAAGGCTGGCGCGCTTCCTCAAAAATAACATTTTCGCTCACACGGATGACGCGGATTCGGATGCCAGGGAGCAGAGATGTCTCCTCATCAGGAATCGGATAGTCCAGTCCCACCAGCGCGATTTCCGCTTCTGCCAGCGCATCGGCAACGGTTTTTCCGCGTACTCGCGTTTCAACGGTGACGCCATCGGCGATGATCGACACCGGACGCGAACGGTTAATGGTGACTTCCATATTATCTGTGACATCGGTATAGAGGTCTGGCGAAACCGTGTCCGCCAGATAAAGTGTAATGTCGGCATCGAACAATGCATCGCCAACCGTGTCATGGGTAGTGAGGATTGTCCGTTCGCTGTCGCCATCCAGAACGCGCATTCGTAAAGCGCGCTGCACCGTGATCTGTGTGGCAGGTACAGGCCAGCGCTGAAGGCTGGCAACTTCAGCCGCCGTGCCATCCACCAACACGCGATCCTGTTCGCCAAGTATCAATCCTGCACTTTCCAGAATTTCGGCTGGATTGATGAGGTGTGTGCGGTATACCCGCGATTGACCATCAACGGTGAGAGTGACGCTGCGGGCGCGGGTCACGCTGACAACCATGTCAGATTTAATCGCCGTCTGGATAGCCGGAACAATGACATCCCCTTCGTTTAGCGTGATGTTCTGTTCACGCAGCAGTTCCGCCACTGTAAAGGCACGGGTAATCGTGGGAAACGCACTGCCGTCCACGCTGATCGTCACCGATTTGTCGCGTACACCCGGAACGATCATCAGCGCTAACCACAGCAGCACCACCACCAGCGCGATCCCCGCGAAGGCGATGACCACCACCAGGGGCGCAAATTGCAGCCAACCAGAAACAGATTTTTTTAGAAGTGGTGAGGTGGGTTGGGTATCGTCGGGTGAAGGTGGTGGGAAGTTCAGGGCCAAAGGTGATCCTCTGGGCTGATTAGAAGGGAGAGTTATTGCCAGTTGACCAGGCCGGGTAGACCTGCGGCACCCAAGATTTGCGCCT
>Ga0268299_1002728_pt1 | contig 19284 bp, 21 predicted proteins | sample NOBtaG_FD_193484 | JGI IMG/M metagenome (GOLD analysis project Ga0268299, IMG submission 193484) | Activated sludge microbial communities from bioreactor in Nijmegen, Gelderland, Netherland - NOB reactor | ecosystem: Engineered > Bioreactor > Aerobic > Activated sludge | place: Netherlands...
GGCGAAGAAGTTGGCGTTGACGGCCTGTATGCGGAAACTGCTCACCATCTTGAATGCGATGTTGCAAAGTGGAACGCCGTGGCGGGTGGCAGCCAGTCAGTCGGCTTGATTTTTAAGACAGTTGCTGACCCCGTTTTTTCTCGTTTTTTTCTCTATCCCGGGGGCCCCTGAAAGAGAAAGGAGGGCGAATCGGGTATCGTCTTGAGGTCGTGTTTCGTATTGTCGAAGAACCCGTTGCCGTCGAGCGCGATCCATCCTTGCCGTTCATCGTGCAACGCAAGAAAGTGCTCGGCTTGATAGGCCTCGCCATCGCGCCCGCGATTATTGTCGAAAGCAAACGCCACGTGGCCCTGGCTGTCTTGCCCCACAAAGGAGAAATAGTCGGACACATAGATCAGGTGTGTCGCGGGCAGTTCCTCCGCGCCGGACGCGGCCCGGTCAACCGGTTCCGACTGTGCATGGGAGGAAGTGATCGGAAGCGCGAGCGCGATGGTTATGAGGACACTCAGGATTGAACGGCGCATGCCACAGAATACCACTCGCGCGGCAGGATAGACACGCGGTGAGAAGACACCGGTACCGAAGGCGCATCGTGAGCTTTCGTCTGAGTTCTAGTGACGGTGTTCGGCTCCTCCCTCGGATCGAAAGTTCGGAAACTTCGTTTTGGCATAAGTCGAATGACAGGCGACGCAGGTATCCAGCAGCCGGGAGAAGTGAAACGAGACGGCCTCGGCATCCTTGGCCTTGGCCGCGTGCGCGAGTTTCTCGGCTCTATGATGAAATGCTTCATCAAAAGCCTTGAATTGCTCGGGGAGCTGTTCGAGGTCCTGCCTCTGGGCCGTCGTGAGTTTCTGTTCAAGTACGTAGCTGTTCCGCATGGCCAAGGCAGAGTCGGCGATGCCGTCCCAATTCGCGACCGGTAGCGCCCCCGCAATGTGCTGCGTGCCAAGCAGCAACTCCCTCATCTCTGCCTGGAACAGCTGCTGCAGGTCGGGAGACATGTTGAGACTGGGGATCGTGGCCGACGGCTCAGCCGGCAGAAGCCTCGGCGTCACAAAGATCACGATGGCGAGGACTAGAGTGCGAGCGACTGTTCCGAATTTCATGTCTTATTCTCCTTCGGCTTGCCCAACGCCTGCCAGGACGCATTGAAGATGCCGGGCGCTGAAAGCGTGGGGGGTCCTCAGTCGCCGTCGATGACTTTGCTGGTCACTGTATTCCTTTCTCCAGCGACTAATCACTTCCGCAAACGTGACATCACGCCACGGCTCCTCCCATTCCTCGTGAACGCAAACGCTTTGTGAATGCGGTTCAGGTTTTGGCATTGGCATCTGAACAACGGCCGGAAGAAGACGGCTACATCGGCGGGGAGTTCCAAGAGCATCGCTTCTTCAGAGAGCGCAGCATGTCTATTGGGGGCGATTCTCGAATGGGGTACTTAGTGCGGTGCCACTCAAGAAATGCTTTCGCATCATCGCTAAGCCGATCCGCGAGCACCCTCATGCGATCTTCACCACGAATTGACGCAAGCAATGGCCACAATGAGCTGACATCATGGCGCGACAGGAATAGACCAATTGGTTGTTTCTTTTTCGACCGAGGCAAACGAACCCAGAAATAAAGGCTCGCTACCCTTTCAATCCAGCAGCAAAGCTCATGTAGGCCCCTAGAACTCATGAGAGCAGGAAAAGGACGAAGATTCTTGACATCGACTGTTCTCGGGTAGGCGTCGCCGTCCATTAACTTGTCCCGGATTATCCAGACCCGTTTTCCATCTATGATGCCAAAGAAGTTCTCTGTAGGCGCATTCCAGGGAGATTGATCAAGCACTAAGCGAATCTCCACGTTGTGCAGCTTACATTTACTGTCGGCCACGAACGGACGCTGTGAAAGAATCTGGGAAATGGAAATCTCTGAGCTATCGATAACCCATGCTTCCATGCTGGCATGTATAGCAAACCCATCCTTGAGAAGCTCGGACGCTGTACGGCGGCGGCTATCCCACCACCACGTACCCGCAAGAGCGATGGCCCCAAGCAGGCCACCCGACACACCACCTAGTAGAACTGCCGTACTTTCGTTCGCAATATCCGTGAACCACGGCATGGGTAAAAGTCCTTTGCGACTTGAGCCTAACTATGTTTAGGCCGATCCGCATAAGAACCAGATCGACCGTTTCCTGTCCGTATAACACGCTGTTGCTTTTCACGAACAATACGCCATACCTGCCATCGTTTCAACGAGTTGCGACTACTGGACCATTGATCACGGGGTCTTACACGGATCCGCATAATATTCTTCCCGTATCGGCTCCACATCCCCTTCACGGCCTGCGGACACCGAATACAAAGGAGGTCCAGGGTCAGAATAGAGGGCATCAGTCCCTTATCCTAAGCCTGCGAACGGGTCGGACAAGTCTTGCAAGTTAGCCGATGGTCTGCCTGGCGGTGCCGTGGTACAGTGCCTGGGTTGATTCGAGCCTGAACAGGCGGCCCATACCGTGCAAATGGGTCCAGAGGAATGGCGGTTTAGAAGGCCTGCCTACAGTTCCAGGTGCTCCAACCATTCGCGGCACTTTTCTAGTCCTATGGAATTGCCTGGGTGCTGAGAACGATGAGTGATCACTCGATATGGGGCGAGTTATCGGCCAAGGACCTCGGGCGACTCTGTCCTTCGGCTGCGAGGGTGATGCTACGTCATCGCGCGGTGGTGTACGCGCAAGGGAATCACTGCGGATCAGTCTTTCGAATTTATGAGGGACACATCAAGCTGGCTCAGGTTAATCGGGACGGGAACGAGCTGACGGTCGGATTGCTTGCGACCGGCGACATGTTTGGCCCAGGGTTGGCCGATCCGCGCGAGACTGAAGCACAGGAGATGGCCACTGCAAAGGGGACTGTCTCGCTGTGGAAGGTTCCCGCAGACGAGTGGCACGCGCTCATTCTTGCCGTACCGGCCATCGGTGCACAGCTGATTCGAGCCTATGCGGATCGGCAACGGCAACTGGAGCGGCGACTGGCGTGCATGGCGTTCCAGCGGACCGAAACACGGTTGGCGGAGACGCTGCGAGAGCTCTCCGGTGGATTCGACCGGCGATGCGAACATGGGTTCGGCCAGCATCTGCGGATCACTCAGCAAGAACTGGCGGATTTGGTCGGGGCGACTCGGCCCGTGGTCAGCACGCTTCTCAACAAGCTTCGGGACCAAGGGATCTTGGGCTATAGCCGGGAATATCTCTGTGTGCGGGATATCGACAGCATCGAGCGCTTGCTCCGTCAGTCATAAATCCTCCGTGACTGTTCTCCAGCGAACAGATTCTCTTTGACTCCTCGTGTCAGAGTACGCAGGCCTGCTCATGACGGTCAGGCCGCGCGAGGCGTACTCGCATGATCCTCATACAAGGAGTGAACCCATGGCTTCCGCTTTTCTAGAAATTACATTACGTATCGCGCCAGAACATCGCAAGGGTGCCGCGACGGTGTATGAAACGTATCGTACGCCGTTTCTCTCGACAATCACGGGAGCCCAATCGAAGCAGTTGCTCATTCGGCCCGAAGATGTCCAGGTCTTGCACGGCTTTGATTCGAAGGTGCACGCGGAAGCGTATCTCAAAAGCCCCTTCTTCCAAAACGACGTGGTCACCGCGTTGCAACCGTATCTGGGAGGTGCGCCTGACATTCGGATCTACGAATCCGCCTAACCTCGGTACAAGGCACACGCCGCGAGGATACCCCCTGGCGGCGTGTCTCCTATCCCGGGTGAGTCAGATTCGGGGGCACCTAATCGAAGGTTCTTGGTACCGTGCACAGCGCCTGCAGGACATTCACGATGCGGCCTATCATCGAATCGTTCACACCCACGACGCGTCCAATCTCAGACCATTATGTTGTTGAGCCAGCCAATCCGTATGTCCGTTGGCTGGCGCAGGGAGGAAGGCCGGATGGGGATGTACGGTGGCGTCGAGCCTCACTCATCGGCAGCGCGTACGTTACGCTTCTGTGGCGATTTCGTCTTGCAACTGCTCGAGGGCATCCAGAATCCGGATGAATTTTTTGCCGAAGGGGGTGACGGCATATTCCACGCGCGGCGGACTCTCGTTGTACGTGGTGCGGGCGATGATCCCGAATGCCATGTTTCGTCGCAGACATTCGTTCAGCACTTTGGTCGTCAGTCCCTCGACGCTGCGCACCATTTCACCCGGCCGATTGATCCCATTCGCCAACAGTCGATAGACCGTCAACGACCACTTACACCCGTAGATCGTTTCGACCATTCTGGCGCTCCGCTCCGGAGCCGACTGTCGAGAGATTTTTTTCACGCGTGGGCTCTTCAACATAGACCGATCGGTACCTACCACACCGGATTGTACCCGCTGTCGTCACGCCGCACATCTTTGTAGACTGCGTCGGGATATGAAGCCTTTCTACCATAACCGAAGAAGGAGGTCATTCGATGCAACCCGTCGCTCACCCCATCGCACTCATTGTCGGAGGATCCAGCGGAATCGGTCTTGCCACGGCGAAGCTGTTGCTCAAGCGAACCATTCCAACAGTGATTGTGGGCAACCGATCGGACAAACTCGACCAGGCGAGAAGCCAACTGGCTTCGTACGGTCCGGTAGAATCCTTTCAGACGAACCTGTATGAGCCACAGGACGTGCAGCGCCTCGTCACATACATTGGGAATCGCTCCCGCCACATCAAATATTTGGTGAATGCGGCGGGGTATTTCAAGCCGACGCCGTTTCTCGATCATACCGGCGAAGACTACGATACGTATCTGAATCTCAATCGGGCCCTCTTCTTCATCTCGCAAGCCGTGGGCAAGAACATGGCGGCCAACGGCGGAGGTTCCATCGTGCATATCGGGTCGATGTGGGCGCAACAGGCCGTCAGGGCGACCCCTTCGTCGGCCTATTCGATGGCGAAGGCCGGCTTGCACGCGCTGACGCAGCATATGGCGATAGAACTGGCCGCCCACAGGATTCGTGTCAACGCGGTGTCGCCGGCGGTTGTCAAGACCCCGATTTATGGGGCCTTCATCGATCCGCATCAGATCGACGCCACGCTCGCCACCTTCGACAGCTTTCACCCGATCGGCCGGATCGGCACGGCGGAGGATGTCGCCCAGACCATCGATTTCCTGCTCAGCGACAACGCGCAATGGGTGACCGGGGCCGTCTGGGACGTCGACGGCGGCGTGATGGCGGGGCGCAATTAGGTGCAGGCCGTAGATCGGCAGAGACAGAGGGGGCCCGCGCCTATGGAGACACGGGCCCCTCTTCGCTTAGACCAGATCACCACGCAGCGTGGCGCCCTTTCAGCCAATGGTCGCTGCGGGCGCTTTCCAGGCCTGCGGGGCAAATTGCGGATCGAGCGGGGTGTGCGCGATATGGTTCGTGTAATTGCTCAAGGTCTTGAGCGCGACGATCGTCAACACATCCAAGACATGACGCTCGGTATAGCCGGCCTTCGCCGCCTGCCCCAGTTCATCCTCCGGTACCCAGCCGCGATGCTGCAGGATGGACAGGACCAGCGTGCGGAGCGCATCGAGCTTCTTGTCTGGCAGGGGTCGTCGATCCCGCAGCGCGGCGAGCACGTCTTCCGGCATACGGACCATCTGGGCTACCGTGGAATGCGCCCCCACGCAGTACGCACAGTCGTTCGTGGCGCTGACGGTCAAGGTCACCACTTGCTGCTCCACCGGGGACAGCGCACTCTGCTCAAGCGCCTTGTTGATGGCCGCATAGGCCTGCACCGCCGTGGGGGACTCTGCGAGGACGCCGAATAAATTCGGCAGAAACCCGTATTGCTTCGCCGTGCTGTCCAACGTCGCGCGCGAGGCCTCCGGAGCTGAATCTTGTGTATGCACCTGAAACTTCATCTGAACCCTCCTCTGTCGTCATCGAAACGTGATTGTTACCGGCCTTGCGCGGCCATCTTCCTCAGTGCGTCCGTCGTCAGAGGTGTTCCGCCGACGCCCCATTGGCCCGACGGCACCTCTTCAAGAATGACCCAAGTCACGGATCGCAATCCCTCTCCTTCCACGGACACGATCGCGTCCGTCACCTTCCGAATCAGCTCGGCCTTTTGCTCCGTGCTGAGATACCCGCTAACAGGATGCGGAAAAAGTCCGCCAGCGGCGTTCTCGCGACACTCAGAGGCTCACCGTACAGTGCACGTACGATTCGCCCCTTCGCTTGCTGCGGCCTTGCTGGAGGGCCTTTCTGCGCATCCTGATGGTTGCTGCAATACCGACAGAGCGCATAAACCTGTTAATTGTGCGAGCGGCATCATCTTTCTGTGCTCCTTTCTCCTCTTCCGAGGACCGTTGATTCCACCAGTTGGTACCAGCACCTCTTCCTCCCCCTACGTTGCGTCGCAGCCTCCCGCCCGTGAGTAGGGTTCCGTAGCCGCCGGGTCCGCGGGCACACCAGTCCGCACATCCTCATCCACCGCCGACCCGCTCCGATGATCGAGGTGGTATTGCGCCCGGCACGTGTTGCAGCGAACCAGCCAAAGGCAGCCGTCCGGGGAATAATCGCATTGGAGCGCCGGCTCCAGTTCATGACGACCGCAGGTTGGACAGGGCAGGTCGTGGAGTTGGATGCGAAGGGCCGTGATGGCTTCGTCCTGGAATGGCATGAGGCGCCTCCTTCTTTGATCAAGCCCCGATCAGTTGTGCGAAGAGCCGGATCGCCATGACGATGCTCCTGAGGCTACGCCGCCACGCTCGGCATTCGGGGGGTGTCGGCGACGAGGGGGGCGCTCGCCCCTGCCGGCCGTTTCCTGTTTTCGAGAATCGTCGCATCGACGACATCGCCGCAGAGCAAACAGCGATACCCGTTCGCGCACAGATCCCGGTTCGTTCCTCGCAAATCGCACATCTGCTCGCTGACCATCAGGCCCTCACATCGTTCGCAAGTCATGACGCACCTCCTTGTGGATCATCGCCGCGGGTCTCTCGCGTCCATCTTGGGCACGATGCTAGCGGATTCCTCCATACCGATCTGTAAGGCACCTCACGGGTTCCGGCCTATTTCTCCCCTCACTTGTAAGCCAGCCCACAGAACCGCTGCGATCCACGCAGTACTCTGCGAAAACGTGCCGGCCTAAAGACCGCACCGGCGTCATTAAGATGGAGGGATGTTCCCTCCTTCACATTATTCACATGGGTTGTTACGGAAGGAGTGCAGCATGGTAAAAGTGGCGATTGTAGTGTTGGCGGACACCGGGACGCACGAAGGACTCGGGCGAGTCGCCAATGCGTTGGAAGCAGTGAAGGAATTCAAGGAGGGCGGAGACGATGTGCGGTTGATCTTCGACGGGGCCGGGCCGAAATGGATTCCGGAACTGGCCAAGCCCGATCATATGGCCCACGGCCTCTATGCCGCGGTGAAGGATCGCATCAGCGGGGCCTGCGAGTTCTGCGCCGGTGCGTTCGGCGTGAAGGATCAAGTGGTGGCATGCGGCGTGAAGCTGACGGGGGAATACGACGGTCATCCGAGCTTCAAGAAGCTCGTGTCGCAAGGGTATCAGGTCATCACGTTTTGAGCAGAAACCCGGCCGCTCCGCATGAGCTGCCGCCCGCGCCACAAGGCATAAAGTGCAGGGATCACTAGGAGCGTGAGAACCGTCGAGCTGACCATGCCGCCGATCATCGGCGCCGCGATCCGTTTCATGACATCCGCGCCGGTGCCGGTCGTCCACATGATCGGGAGCAGGCCGCCCATAATCGCGGCAACGGTCATCATCTTGGGCCGCACGCGCTGGACGGCGCCCTCCATGATGGCATCGCGCAGATCCTGTGCTGTCGCCATGCGGCCTGCGCGCACGTGCCGTTCGTAGGCTTCATCCAGGTAGACCAGCATGACCACACCGGTCTCTGCAGCGACCCCGGCCAGGGCGATGATGCCCACCCAGACCGCCACGCTCAGGTTGTAGCCCAGATAGTCGAGATACCAGATGGCCCCGATCGCGGCGAAGGGGACGGACAGCAAGACGATCAGCGATTTCGCGAGCGATCGAAAATTGAGATACAGCAGCAAGAGGATGATTCCGATCGTGACGGGGACGACCAGTTTCAACCGTTCTTCGGCCCGCACCAGATGCTCGTATTGACCGGTCCAGATCAGCCGATACCCAGGGGGAAGCGTGACTCGGTCTCGGACCGCTCGTTGGGCGTCTTGGACATAGCCGCGAAGATCGCGCCCGCTGACCGCGACGGATACCAGACCGGTCAGCGCCCCCGCCTCATCCGCGATCGACGGCGGCCCCTGCGTGATCACCATCTCCGCGATTTGTCCAAGGGGAATCTGCGCGCCGGCCGGGGTCGGGATCAGCACCCGCTTGAGCCGGTCGGGATCATCGCGCAGCTCGCGCTGGTAGCGGACGTTGACCGGATACCGCTCCCGCCCCTCGACCGTGGTCGTCACGGTCTCTCCGCCGATGGCCGAGGTGATCACCGCCTGCACGTCCCCCACCGTCAGGCCATAGCGGGCTGCTTCGCGTCGGTTCACGATCAGGTCCAGGTAGTACCCTTCGTTCAGTCGCTCCGCAAAAACGCTTTTCGTCCCCGGCACCCTCGACAAGGCCTGTTCGATGTCCAAGCCGATTTTCTCAATGGTCTTCAGATCCGATCCCAGGACTTTGATGCCGACCGGACTGCGCACGCCGGTCGTGATCATTTCAGTGCGGGTCTGAATCGGCATCCACCAGATGTTCGGGAAGCCAGGAATGCGCAGCTTGGCATCCATCTCATCCAGTAACCGATCCCAGGTCATGCCGGGGCGCCACTGCGTTTCCTGTTTGAGGGTGACCGTGATCTCGGCCATTCCCACGAAGGCCGGATCGGTGGCGGTCGGGGCCTTCCCCATCTTGCCGAACACCCGTTCCACTTCCGGGAAGGTCATGAGCAACTGATCCTGGACCTGCAGCACTTTGGCCGCTTCGGGGATCGAGAGACCTGGCACGGTGGTCGGCATGTAGAGGATCGTGCCTTCATTCAACGGCGGCATAAATTCCGCACCGAGTCGCGTGAAGGCCGGCACCGTGAGTCCCGCTGCCGCTACCGCCAACAGGATGATCAGCCACCGGACGCGCAACGCACCGGAGAGAACGGGGCGATACAACGCGATCAGCAACCGATTCAGCGGATTCTTGGCTTCCCCTCGGATGCGCCCGCGGATGAGAAGGACCATCAGCACAGGGGCCAACGTCACCGAAAGCCCTGTGGCAAAGAGCATGGAAAACGTCTTGGTGTAGGCCAAGGGGGTAAACAGTCGCCCCTCTTGAGCTTCCAGCGCAAAGATCGGCAGAAACGAGACGGCGATCACCAGCAGTGAAAAGAACAGGGGCCGTCCGACCTCTTTCGCGGCAGCGATGATGGTCTCCATCCTGTCCGACTGAGGACTTTGCTCCAACCGCTTATGCGCGTTTTCCACCATGACAATCGCCGCGTCCACCATTGCGCCGATGGCAATAGCGATCCCGCCGAGCGACATGATGTTGGACGTGATCTTCAAGTAGGCCATCGGGATGAAGGCGAGCAGCACGGCCACCGGCAGAATGATAATCGCCACCAGCGCACTTCGCAGGTGAAACAGAAAGACGACCGCGACCAGGCTGACGATGACGCTCTCCTCCACAAGCTTCTCGCGGAGGACGGCAATGGCCCGATGAATGAGATCCGACCGGTCATAGGTGGCAACGATCTGGACGCCTTTCGGCAGGGCCGGCATGATCTCTGCCAACCTTGCTTTGATCCGCTCGATCACGGCGAGCGCGTTCTCTCCGGCCCGCATGATCACGATGCCGCCGACCGTCTGGCCCTTGCCGTCCAATTCGGCAATCCCCCGCCGTTGGTCTGGACCGATCTGGACATGGGCAACATCCCGGATCAAGATGGGCGTGCCGCGTTGGTCTGTCCCGACGGGGATCAGCTCCATGTCATCGACCGAGCGCAGGTAGCCACGCCCTCGAATCACGTATTCGGTGCCGGCCATTTCCAAGACTCGCCCGCTCACCTCCGCATTGCTGTTGCGGACCGCATCGATCACCGTCTTGATCGGCAGCCGGTAGGCCGCCAGTGTATTGGGGTCCACTTCGATTTGATACTGCTTGACGAACCCGCCGACCGCCGACACCTCTGCCACGCCCGGCACACTTTCGAGTTGGTAGCGCAGATACCAATCTTGAAGACTGCGGAGCTGCGCCAGGTCGTGCGCGCCGGATTCGTCCACCAGCGCGTACTGATAGACCCACCCGACGCCGGTCGCGTCGGGACCGAGCGTCGGTGCGACTCCGGCGGGCAGCTTACCGGTCAGCTTCTGCAAATATTCCAGCACACGACTTCTTGCCCAGTACAAGTCCGTCCGATCTTCGAAGATGACGTAGACATACGAGACCCCATATTCTGAGACCCCCCGCACTCGTTTGACTCTCGGCCCGGCCAGCAGGGACGTGACGATCGGATAGGTGACCTGGTCCTCCATCAACGTGGGGCTGCGTCCCTGCCACTCGGTGTAAATAATCACCTGGACATCCGACAGGTCAGGAATCGCGGCCAGCGGAACCTGAAATCCCGCCCAGACACCCCAGGCGGCCAGCAGGAGGACGCAAAGGATGACGAGAACAGGATTGCGTGCGCTGGCGTCGATGAGTCGTGCGATCATTCCTTCTCACCCAATGTGTTCACCCTCTCGCCCCCGGCTTGCTCAAGCAGCCCTTGTCCCCGTTACCCGCTGGCGCCGGGACGCCCGCTTTTCCCGACTACACTCTCGGCTCGGAAGTCCTCGTGACCGATTGCTCACCCAAGCATGATGACCATGCGGCCCACCCCCAGTCCCCCTTCTACATCCCTCCTCCGACGACCGAGAACTGAAACTTTTCGGCGATCGGCGGCTTGCCGGGGATGGTCACGTTGACCGTCACCACCCAGGTTCCGCCCATGCCGAACATGACTTTGCCTTCGTACACTCCATCCTTGATATGGGCAGCCGGCGCCTTGGAATCAGTCATGCCCGGCATCGGCATGGTGTAGACGAACAGGACGTGGGCGTTCGTCACCGGCTGACCGGCCTGATCGGTCAGCTTCAGCTTGAGCAGCACCTCGCCGGCCTTGGGTTTTTCAGGCACCGTGCTCAACGAAAGACCGAGACCGCTGACTTGACGAGTCTCCGCCACGACGATCGCTGGCCCCGGCTCCATACCCGGCATAGTTCCCATCTCCTTCATGCCCGGCATATCCCCCACCTGCATACCCGGCATGTCTTGCATTCCCTTCATGCCTTGCATTCCCTCCATGCCCTCCATCTTGCCTTCGTAGGCGCCGCGCATCTGCCAATCGCCCATGCCGATCCGGCCCATCATGGCCTGCATGCTCGACGCCGAGGCCAACTTGCTTTCCGCGTCCAACAGAAAATTGGCCGAGGTGACGATCCGATCCCCCTCGGCGAGCCCTTCCAGCACTTCCACGTGATCCTGAGCGCGACGTCCCACCTTGACTGCGATCGGCTCATAGCGCCCCTCCCCTCGATCCCGAAACACAAGCTGGCGAAGCCCGGTATCGAGGACGGCTTCTTTCGGCACAGCCAGGGTCTTGAACGAGTCGCTGCGCAAGATGACGTTCCCGTACATGCCGGGCTTCAGTTTCAGTCCTTGGTTCGGCAACTCCACTCGCACCCGCACCGTGCGCGTATCCGTATTCAGCGTCGGATAGACATAGGCGACCTTGCCGTCGAACGAGTCTCCCGGATAAGCGGCGAACGTGGCCGAAACCGGCTGGTTCAGCCTCACCGCCTTCACGTCGGCTTCGTAGATGTCGACCAACACCCACACCGTGGAGAGGTCCGCCAGTTCGTATAAGATCGTGCCCGGTTCCACGTACTTGCCTTCCACGGCTTCCCGCTTGAGGACGATCCCCTGAGCAGGGGCATACATGGTCAGGACGGGCTCGGCACTGCCCCGGCGTTCCAGGGCTGCAATCTGTTCATCGGTCAGGTCCCACAGCCGCAAGCGATCCCTGGCACTTGCCACCAGAGATGACGCGTTCGCTATCGCGTCCGGGAGCGGACTGGCCGCCAGTTGAGCTTGCATCTTGACCGCCAACAGATATTCATCCTGCGACGCCAGGAGATCCGGCGCGTAGAGCGTAAAGAGCGGCTCCCCTTGGCGCACGGGTCTGCCGACTGAATTGACGAAGACCTTCCGGATCCACCCGGAGACCTTCAGAGTGACCTGAGCGAGCCGGCGCTCGTCATAATCCACCGTGCCGACCGCCCGGATCTCCTGCTCCAGCGCCGTCTTGGCGGCGGAAGCGCTGCGCACGCCGATCAGTTGCCTCGCCACTGCCGGAACCGCGACGGCTCCGGATGGAGCAGCGTCCAGGCCCGGCATGCCCGTCATGGATTGCATCTCCGACATACCCATCTCTTTCATGGACGTTCCCGTCATGTCTTGACTCTTGATCGTCGGCATTTCGCCCATCATCCGGTGCGCGGCAAAGAAGCCGGCCAGGACTCCGACCAGAAGCGCAATGACCGCCATCCCCGCGATGAACGCCGTCTTCCTTGTCTCGTGATTCATGGCATGGTACTCCCGTCTCAACTTGTTGCAGGGGACTGACACCCTTCCCCACGTCTACGCGTGGTGTCTGTCCCCGTCCGAACAGGGACAGGCACCGTCGAAGACGACGGAGCCAGTCCCTTAGCTCAAGTCGGCCCCGATCACCTGTTCCAATTCCGCCAAACGCTGCTCCCGATCGACGAGCGCCCGGTGGTATTCGAGCTGAAATCCTCGCCAGGCCCGATCCGCTTCGATCAGGTCAAGAAAGCTGGTCTTTCCGGCACGATACCCCGCCCGTGCCGCCGCCACACCTTGTTCCGCCTGCGGTAACACCGTGGTTCGATACAACAGCGCCACTTCCCAACTGGCTCGCACTTTTGCCAACAGATCCCGAATCTGAAAACGGGTCAAATTTTCCAGCGAATGGAGATCCGCTCGCGCGGCGGCAACGCCCGCCGCAGCTTCCTGCACAGCCGCGTCATACTTCGGCTTGGTCCAGAACGCGAAAGGCAGGTTGATAGACAGCACCGCGCCGAACCCATTATTGGCCTGGAAGTTCTGCCAGCGCTGGACGTCCACGTTGATGTCTGGGTAGTACTCGCGGCGCGCCAGCGCATGGGATTGTTCGTTCCGTTGCACCGCCAGGCCCGCGGCCTTGAGCTCAGGCCTGGCAGCAACCGCCGCATTGTAGAGGTCCACAAGGTCCCGATCGAACCGCGCCTCACGCGGCGCATGCGGCGGCGCAAGAGGGAAATGCGGATCGCGATCCATGAGCTCGTTTAGTTTGGCTTGGGCGGTATCGCGACGTTGTTCCAGGACAGGAAGTTGCTGGTGCAGACTAGACAGCTCGACTTGGGCCTTGAGGACATCGACCTGGCTGCCTTTCCCTACCCGAAACTTCGCGGTGGCAATCTCAACGAACTGCACAAGCAGATCCATCTGCTCGTGATGGATCTGGATCGCCTTGTGCGCGAGAAACAGATCGAAGTAGGCCTGCTTGACTCGAGCGATGAGATCCCGTTCCTTTGCCCGCACCGCCTGTTCGGTCATATCGGCGGATCGGCTGGCGACTCCTTCCTTGAGGGCAAGTTTTCCGGGAAAAGGAAATTTTTGGGACAATCCGATAATCGTGTTTTCCGCCCGGCCCAGGTTGAAGGATTCGGGAGCATTCCACCACTGCACTGATAGGGTCGGATCGTCCAGCGACCGCGCCTGCGCAATCCGCTGCGTTGCCGCTTCTTGTTGTTTCCGCACAGCGGCAATTTCCGGATTCCGCTCCAGCGCCTGACGAATCAAATCCGGCAAACTCGTTGATGTGGGCGGCGACGGATCGGTGTCCTGGGCCTTGGACAACTCCCCACTGAGTACCATCACACACATCAGCGCGACGATCACGTGACGACATCGTGTAGTCTTTTTCATCTCTGAAGTCCTCCCCACATGCAATTCCCCGGAGGCTGACGCCCTTGCCGATGCAGCGGCGATAGAGGGAACCAGACCCCTTACAAGAAGCTATAGCAATGGAAGAACGAAGAGGGGAAAGCCGGAGAGATCAGATGCGAAGCACGGAAATCTTGAGCAGGAGATCCTGAGGGGAGCTTTCTATCGGATGTTCGGAGCGTAGGCGACCGGTCGGCACAAGACAGCTCTGAAGCAACTCTCGTGTCACGGTATCTTCTGAAGCGAATACCTCACGATCAAACGTGGGAAAAGATTCGACCACTGAATTGGCGCCGACAATCTTGAAAGCGTCGCAGAATTGGCGCACCGGCTGCTCATCCGGAGTCTCGCAGCCGTTTTCCATCGCAACGGGCGCGACACCATTCACAGGCAAGAGGCAGGCATACGCATTGAAGCTCAGGGCAAGAAAGAGCACGATGAGCGTGCTGACGAGAAGCAATCGGAAACGACCGGACGGTATTCGCATGCGTTTACTATATCCTCCCTTTCTCCTGCGGTCAACGGAGGGGCTAATAGACGATCACTCGTTCAGCCGACGCGAACAGGCCCACCATCTTCTCCAGGGGAACGGGAGAAACTGAAGAGGCAACTCGAACTGGATCGATCTTGTACAGCAGCATCATGGTCCGGTTCCCGTAGATCTCGACGCCCATCTTTGTGAGCAGGTCAAAATACTCGCCGTAGTTGTGCGGCACCTGCTCAATCGGGACGCCCATCTGCTCGGACAAGTTTTGCCGTTCCCGTTCAGGCAGCGCGGCCCGATCCAGCGCGGTGGAATCGGATCCGATCAACCCTCGGAACCAGCCGAAGCCTTTCGTCACCGAGGTCACGGCGCTGGCATCCACCAGGATCGTCACTGTATGCCCCGCCTTCACCGCCGCCCACGCAACGTTCGGGACGGCGCAGATCTGCGCATCATCGTGAGCCAGCGAGGTCTTCATGTGGATCAGGATGTTGGCCGCGGATGCTGCAGAAATTGAAAGTCCCGTGCTCAAGACGAGCGCTGTGAAGGTCATGAGCAGGAGAGCGAATCGTCGTTTCATGGAGCCTCCTCTTCATCGGTATCGCTTGGCGTTTGGTGATCGCAGCAACCTGCGGCATCCGCAGTCGTCTCAGGACCGATAGATTCCTTATAGGCCGCATAGGCTTTCAACGCCCATTCCTCACCTGGGCAGCCCTGCATGGTCATCGCCACTTCGAGAAACTCGATCAGTTCGTCTTGCGTGATGCCTTTCTCAATGGCCATCCGCACGTAGGCTTGGATGCAAGGTTCACAGCGGATCGCGATTGAAATAGCCATGGCCGTTAAGAGCTTGAACTTGGCGGGAACAACCGCGTCCCGATAGGCCTCCTGCCGCATGCGAAGCAGCCCTCCGGTGACCTTCGGACTGAGGCGACGAAACTCAGTCACGATGCTGTCCAGATGAGATGACATGGCTTAGCCCGCATTATTCATGACGGTTCGTCGCGAAATCGTCGAGCCGCGTCGCGAAACCGGCGCGCGGAGCCGTGAGGGCCCGAGGCGTACTCGTGCAGTACGTCGAGGGGCGCACGGCGCGATGAAGAAAGAGCGCCACGTTGTGCGCGCCGCCGAGTCGGTGAGGCGGCTGGAACCGAGGGGCGAGCCCGTCGGCCGAAGGCTCGTTGCAGCAGCGGATCGGCGATTGGAGCAGAAGCGGTCATGAATAATGCGGGTTAGGGTTTCCTTTTCACACGAGTAGTGGGGCCTTGTGTTGCCTCCAAATAGCTCAGAATATGGCACTGCTCAATCGATTGACCGGCGTGACAGGTCCGAATGAGCCCTCGTAGCGCTCGAGCCAGGGCCTGCAAATCCTTAATCTTCGCTTCGATGTCCCGCAATTTGGCTTGCGTGTTTCGTTGGATGTCCCCACAGCGGGTCCCTGGCTTGGCCCGCAAACTGAGCAACTCACCGATCTCTCGAAGCGTGAACCCCAACCCCTGCGCGTGCTTGATGAATCGAAGCCGCGCTCGGGCCCCCTCGTCATACAGGCGATATCCTGAGGGTCGGCGGCCTTGGGGAGCGAGCAGTTTCCGCTTTTCGTAGTAGCGGATCGTTTGAACGTGGACACCGGCTGACTGTGCGAGTTGCCCAATTGTCTGTGGGGATGTCATCGTGGCTCCGTTGAACGATGCTACACCCTCTACTAGGGTACCGAGTCAAGGGGGTGCGCCCCCGCCTCGCGCTGTCTCGTCGCCCGTAAGAATTCGGCTGGATGGTCGACTGCTCATCGGCGTTCAATCACTCGAGGATAGGGTTACAGCTTCGCTGTAAGCTGGCTTACAGAACCGCGTGTCTCTATCCGATATGGTAACCGGCTCGGCCCTGCCTGTCCTTGAGGGACAGGATTGACGGAGACTGCAGCGAGTTGATACATAGAGACATTTCGATGCGTTTATCTCGAATGAGGACACGATGCCGATAGAGGAAATCACACAAAAAGTCAGCGAACGCTATGCCAAGGCCGCTTCAACGGGCGAGCAGATGTGTTGCCCGACGAGCTACGACATGAGCCACCTCAAGACCTTCATTCCGGAGGAAGTGCTCAAGATTTCCTACGGCTGCGGGACCCCGGCCGGGCTGGAGACGGTGGAGACCGGTGAAACCGTGCTGGATATCGGCTCGGGAGGCGGCATCGATTGCTTCGAAGCGTCGCGTCTCATCGGACCGTCCGGTCGAGTCATCGGGATCGATATGACCGACACCATGCTGGAGATCGCCCGCCGTAATGCCCCCCTCGTCGCCGCAAACCTCGGCTATCCTCAACCCAACACGGAATTCCGCAAGGGCATGGCCGATGCCATGCCGGTGGAGGACGCCAGCATCGACCTGATCATCTCCAATTGCGTCATCAATCTGGCTCCCGACAAGCGCAAGGTCTTTCGCGAGATGTACCGCGTCTTAAAACCCGGCGGTCGGTTCACCATCTCCGATATCGTGTCAGACCAAGTGGTGCCTCAATATATGGTTCACGATAGCGCCAAGTGGGGCGACTGCCTCTCTGGATCCCTGCAAGTGCAGGATTACATCGGCGGGATGGTGGATGCAGGATTTCGCGCCGTGCACCAGATCAAGTCCACCGCGTGGCAATCGATCGACGGCGTGCATTTTCTTTCCGTCACCTTGACGGGATACAAACTGCCGGCTGTGGTCGACCAGGGCACGACGCTGTATGCCACCCTCTGTGGGCCGTTCTCCACCGTGAGCGACGAGCTGGGACAACAATACCGACGCGGCGTGCCGCAATCCATCGATGCGGAGCGCGCGCAGCTGTTGCGGACCGCCCCGTTCCAATCGCTCTTCCTCATCGGTCCAACCCCGATCACCCTCGACTCAGCCGATCCACGCTGGCGCGCAATCCTTCCGGCGCAGACACCCTGCGTCTGGCAGGGTGCCTATGCCATTCTCACCGGGCCGGTCATCACCGCCGAAGACGACGATCATCATCAGTACTATCGCGGGGTGCCCGTGGAAATCTGCTCAAAAACCGTTCACGTCCTGACGCAGGATGCGTACCGCCCCCACTTCGCGATCTACCATCGAAACTCGACCCTGGTGGAGGGAGAGGCGGTCAGTTGCGCGCCCGACGGGAGTTGCTGCTGATGCCACGCCACGAGATCGCCAACCTCACGACCCCACGTCAATGTGCCGCCGTCTTGAGGGCCATGGGCGATGCCACACGTCTTCGCATTTTAGAATCACTGTTGCTGGGCGAAAAATGCGTGACCGATCTCACGGAAATCCTCCGTTGCTCTCAGCCGCATGTCTCGCACCACCTTCGCATTCTTCGGGATGCCGGATTGGTGGAAGGGCATCGACATGGCAAACAGGTCTGTTATCGAGTGGAGCCGATCGTCCGGCGCACGATGAGGAGTCGAGGCGAGCAAGTGTTGGACTTCGGCTGCTGCGAATTGCGATTCCCAACCTCAACCCTGCTCACCATGCAGCGCAAACACTGAGACCGGTATGCCGCGCATGAACGGGATCCGCACGACTTGGGGCAGTCCGCAATGGCACTGACACTCCTGGGCCAACACAAACCGCTTGCCGCCTCCACCGAGCAATTGAAGGTGCTCGCGGCGGTCGGGACCTGCCTGCCGTTTGACGAAAAAATGCGGCAAAGCGGTCTGTCGCCGCTCCACGCGACCGGCATCACGGTACTCCAAATCAACGTGGGAAAGCTCTGCAATCAAACCTGCCGCCACTGTCACGTGGATGCTGGGCCGGATCGTACTGAGCGCATGTCCCGGGAGACGGCCGAGCACTGCATCGCGGCCTTGGCGCAGACCGACATTCCCACCCTCGACATCACCGGCGGGGCGCCGGAGCTCAATGCCAACTTTCGCTGGCTGGTCGAGCAGGCCCGTGCCCTGGATCGCCACGTGATGGATCGCTGCAACCTCTCGGTGCTGCTGTTGCCGTCACAGGCGGACTTGGCCGAGTTTCTTGCGCATCATCGTGTCGAGGTCGTCGCGTCGCTCCCCTATTACCGAGCCGCGCAAACCGACGCGCAGCGGGGGGAGGGCATCTTCGACAAATCCATCGAGGCGCTGCGGCTGCTGAACGAACTGGGCTACGGCCGTGAGGGCAGCGGGTTGCTGTTGAATCTCGTGCACAATCCCGTGGGCGCTTTTCTCCCGCCAAAGCAGGAGGCCGTTGAGGCGCAGTTCAGGAAGGAACTTCGCACCAAGTATGACGTGGAATTCAACCACCTGTATACGATCACGAATATGCCGGTGAGCCGCTTTCTCGAATTCTTGGTGGAGACGGGGAATTACGAGGGCTATATGGAGCGACTGGCCAACGCGTTCAATCCTGCCGCCGCCGCCGGCGTCATGTGTCGTTCGACTCTCTCGGTCGGCTGGGACGGCACCCTCTACGATTGCGATTTCAACCAGATGCTGGAACTTCGGGTGGATTCCGATGCCCCATCCCACATCCGCGACTTCGAGCCGGCACGACTCCATCACCGGGAAATCACCACACGGAACCACTGTTACGGGTGCACGGCGGGAGCGGGATCATCGTGCGGCGGTGCGGTGATCTGATCGGCATGCCGAAACCGCCGCCCACCGTCGTTCGCAGTCGTGTGCTCGCCTCATCGTTCGTGCTCAGTATGCCTCGGCAGACTCACCACCTTGCCGCCTGGCTGGATCGGCGGTTTGCGCGATCTGTAGGGGAGGCTCCATGGATAGTTCGTTTCTGACCGTTGCGCTGGTGTTCGCATTGGCCTACGCCAAC
>Ga0268299_1002729_pt1 | contig 19266 bp, 28 predicted proteins | sample NOBtaG_FD_193484 | JGI IMG/M metagenome (GOLD analysis project Ga0268299, IMG submission 193484) | Activated sludge microbial communities from bioreactor in Nijmegen, Gelderland, Netherland - NOB reactor | ecosystem: Engineered > Bioreactor > Aerobic > Activated sludge | place: Netherlands...
TTGTAGATTCTCCATCATAACGATGTCGAATAATTTCTCTTTGCTTCGGAAGTAATAGTTCAGAAGAGCGAGGTTGATGCCGGCTTCTTCTGCAATGTCGCGTGTGCGTGCTGCCGAGAAACCTTTTTTGGTAAATACTTTCCGGGCAGCGGCCTTAATTTTTTCTTCCGTTGAACTGTCAGTTTGAGCTTTCTTCTTTGTCATTTATTTTTTGTTCTCGCTCCAAAGGTAGCGGTAGTTTTTTAATTTAAACGATTGATTTAAACATATGTTTAAATTCACTTTAGAAATCGATTAACTCTTTGATTATCAGCAATAATTATTGCAATTCACGAAATTGTTATTTTACGGCATGGATATTTTCTGGACTGTTTTGGGTGCTCTGCTAATTCTGGGCGGGATTGTGGGAAGTGTAGCGCCCTTACTTCCCGGGCCGCCTCTGTCTTACGTTGGATTCTTGATAGTTCAGTTGAGAAGTAACCCTCCATTCAGTTTAAAGTTTATGTTGATCTGGGCGGGGATTGTTGTTATTGTTTCTGTTTTAGAATATTTGATTCCGGTTTACGGAACAAAAAAATTTGGCGGAAGCAAATATGGTTTGTGGGGGTGTACAATCGGATTATTTGCAGGATTGTTCTTTGGCCTATGGGGAATTATTCTTGGTCCATTTATTGGGGCTTTCGTTGGAGAACTCATTGCCAGCAATCAATCCGATCAGGCATTGAAAGCTGCAGTTGGGTCGTTTATTGGATTTTTGTTCAGCACACTTTTGAAATTGGTTGTGTGCGTAGTAATGGCCTGGTATTTTGTTGCAGCGATCTGGTAATTCTGAGCGCCTGCCTGCCGGTAGGCAGGGAGTCGAAGAATTAGTCCGGTAGTTCCTCGCACATAAACCCATGCAAGTGCAGCAGGGCAACAATTTTTTCATCAATGTTCGCGGTTGACTCAACTCTGAAGATTTTGTCACAATCCTCCAGATCAAAATTGGCACGGTGAACGGTAACCTCCGTTTGAACAAGCTCACAGAGCATGTTCGCTTGTGAAGGATCGTTCACATTGGTTTTAAAAACCTGTACTATGTTCGTTGCTCTCTCGGTTTTCATAAATCAAACATACAACACCAGACATTGCCTTATGGGGTGCAAATACGCCAATCCATGAGGCTATTTGCGACATCCTTCTATACGAATATGATAGATTTTAGTTTTTTAGCAAATGCAGATACGCTTCCAGCTTATCCATCATTTGCCGGTTGCCTTCAATGGCCCCGTACTTCTCCACCACTTCATCTTTTACGGCTTTCGATTGGAAAACCATTTTCATGGTAATCAATGTAGTTTTCCCTTTGGCTTCAAAGGTTACGGTTACGGCAAAAGTCATGGGGTCGCTTTTGATATCTTCCACATCCCAACCGTGATCAAATGTGAGCAGACTCGGCCTTACCACTTCCTTGAACACAATCTTGTTAGGATAATTCATTCCGTCCGGCCCGTGCATGATAAATCTCCACACACCACCGGGTTTCACACTCATTTCGTGAAAGGTGTTAGTGAAACCTTGCGGCCCCCACCACTGAATTGCATGGTGGGGATTCGTCCAAACTTCATACACCAACTCGCGCGGAGCGTTGACTATACGGCTGGTAATAATTTCGCGATCAGATGTATTCATATAGAATTTTTTTTAAGTCGTCTGACCGCTGATTGCGGAAGCTAGAGCCTGCCTACAGGCAGGCAGGCGGTCTGACGACTAAATTGATTAATTTGTTTTGTGATAGTGAAGACAAACAACGCCACACGTGAACGCGTGACTCTTGACCAGTTTCAGATTCACTCTGTCGCGGATGCCTTTAAACAGCGGAATGCCGGAACCTATCAATACCGGACTAACAAAAATCCAGAATTCATCAATCAATCCTTCCTGCATTAAGGCGTGCGAAGCGGAGGGACTTCCAAAGATGATGATCTCCTTGCCGGAACCTTGCTTGATTTTTTGAACCTCCGTTGCCATGTTATCGGAGATGATTTTTGTGTTCTTGAGGTTTTTTCCTTTCAAAGTTTTTGATAGCACCACTTTTTCTACCTGGTTGTACCAGGCAGAATGCTCTGTTTCGTGTTTAGTGGCATTGAGTTTGTTGGCAGCAGTAGGCCAGTAGCCTTCCATCATATCGAATGTTACTCGACCATACAAGGCGGTATCAGAATTTGCCGTTCTATCACCGGCATAGTCGAATATTTCATCATCGACTTTAATCCAGTCCATTTCTCCGTTAGGTCCTGCAACGAATCCGTCAAGCGATACGTGCATGAATTGTACGATTTTTCTCATGAGATTATTTTTTTAAGGTTTTTGAAATCATCGCTTCAAGCCTGTCGAGATTTTGTTCGTTGGCCGGAATAACAAATTCTTTGATGCGTTTGCATTCTTCCGCTGTTTCAAACAATTGCCGAAATGTGAGTTTGGTGTTGTTATCTACCTTTTCAAAGGTGGCAGTTAACCAAAATACATGAACGGGCAACAAATGCTTAAAAACGATGCGGTCAGGTTTTGCAATCTCTTCAAAAATGCAGGTGTTCAGAAACTCCATACCAGCCGGACTATGCATCGTGAATTTCCAGGTGCCGCCCGGTCTAAAATCAAATTCGTGAAAGGTATTGCTGAAACCTTGTGGCCCCCACCACTGCGAAAGTATTTGTGGATCAGCCCACGCGTTGAACAGCGTTTCTCTTGGTACGTTGAACAACCGAACGTTAACGATCTCCCTGTCTTTTTCGTTACCCATTTTTTTAGGGATTAAGGGTTAACAAATATTTATCAAGCTGGTCGAACGTTCCGCCAAAGCCTTTGTTCATGCCGGGGAATTCCTGTACAAACCTTCTGATTTCTGCATCGGTTGCTTCAAAGGGTTTTCCGCGAAGAAAGAGTGTTGTTTTGTTATTTTTCTCTTCGAAGGTCCATGTATTCAAAATTTTTAATGGCCACTCGCCACTGAAGGGTGCACGTACATGATTTGCATTAGCATCAGAGAAGGAATTAGTGAACACAATTTTTTCAGGAGCCTGAATTTCGATGTAATCGAACCGGCCAAACATGGCACTGCCATTACCGGCTCTCATGGCGTAATGGAACATTCCACCCGGGCGAACATCCAGTTTAAGCACATCCAATGTGAAACCCACCGGTCCCCACCAATGCCTGAGATGTTCAGCCTCTGTAAAGGTTTTCCATACCAGGGCACGCGGAGCGTTGATCACGCGTTCAATAACGAGTTCTTTTTCTTGTGCCATCATTATTTCTTCTTTTTTGAAGTTGATTTCTTTTTTGTCTGTTCTTTCGATTGAAGCAGATGCAGGTAATCTTCTAATGCATCCAGTCGGGCACTCCAGAATTTCCGGTATTGCTCCACCCAATCGGACACTTCGTTGAGTTTCTCCAGCTTGGCTTCACAGTAACGCTCACGCCCTTGCTGATTAATCACCAGCAGTCCGCACTCCATCAGAATTTTAATGTGCTTGGAAATAGCAGGGCGGCTTACGTCAAATTGCTCGGCCACCGAATTCAAATTCAATGACTTGTGGGCAATCAAATTGATGATCTCACGCCTGGTGGGGTCGGCAATGGCCTGAAATACGTCTCGTCTCATAATGTTAATTAAGTAACCAATCGGTTACAAATGTAATGTAACCTTTTGGTTACGCAAGTTTTTTATTGAATTTTTTATGTCAGTCTGATCGAAGCCGCCTGGCAGGCTGATCGGAGGAGACTGTCAGTCTGAGCGGAGTAGACTTTCGGTCTGAACGGAGTCGATTGTCAGTCTGATCGGATCGATTGTCAGTCTGAGCGGAGTCGATTGTCAGTCTGAGCGGAGTCGAAGACTGACAGGCTTAAAATTTTTACTTAACGCCCTGTTGTCACCAGGTTAACAGCAACTGTTTGAATTTTTTATTCCGGTAATCACAATCATGATGAGCCGGAACAATAAAAACTGTACTATTGCGTCCTTTCCGATAGCCGTAATTTTCACATTTACCTTCAATAAATGAAAAAGACCTTTAGCCGCTACGAGATTGTTGTAATTGCTGTCTTGACTATTCTTCAGTTTACCATCATTCTCGATTTCATGGTACTGTCGCCCCTCAGCGCTTTTTTGCTGCCTCAATTGCACATTACCACGGCTCAGTTTGGGATGGTCGTTTCTGCGTATGCATGGAGTGCAGGATTATCTGGCTTGCTTGCTGCAGGCTTTGCCGACAAGTACGACCGAAAGAAGTTGCTTTTAATTTTCTATACCGGTTTTCTTCTGGGTACGTTGTTGTGTGGCCTGGCTCCAACTTATGAGTTGTTGATGGGTGCCCGGATTGTAACGGGAATTTTTGGTGGTGTGATTGGCTCGGTCGTGTTTGCCATTGTTACCGATTTATTTCCCATGGAAGTACGCGGCCGTGTGATGGGTTTTTTACAAATGGCGTTTGCAGGCGCGCAAGTATTAGGGTTGCCCATTGGCCTTTATCTCAATAACATTTACGGATGGCACTCACCGTTCCTGATGATCGTATCCTTGGGGATTCCGTTAGGTATTTTAATAGCTCTCTATTTAAAGCCGGTAGATGCGCACCTAAAGAATAAAATGGAAAAGAGCCCATTGGCCCACTTGGCTCACACATTCATTAAGCCTGATTACCTAAAAACTTTTGCAGCCACAACATTGTTAGCCACTGGTGGTTTTATGCTGATGCCTTTCGGAAGCGCATTTGCTATTAACAATTTAAAAATAACGGCCGCACAGTTGCCTACACTTTATATGATTACCGGAATTTTCTCGATGGTATCAGCTCCATTAATTGGTAAGTTGGCTGATTCATGGGGTAAGTATACAATTTTTAGTCTCTGTTCACTTGTGGTGATGATTACGGTGATTGTTTATTGTAATCTTGGCGTGACTCCCCTTTGGGTGGTGATCATTTTCAGCGTGGTAATGTTCATCAACGTATCAGGTCGCATCATTTCATCATCCGCCATGTTCTCGGGAATTCCAACACCAACAGATCGGGGCTCTTTTATGGCGATCAACTCGGCTGTTCAAATGGTTTCAGGAGGCATTGCTTCCATGATTGCCGGGATGATTGTGCATCAAACCGAATCCGGATACATCGAACATTATCCTATTCTCGGTTATGTGGTGGCCGGAGCAACACTCATTACCATTGTGATGATGTATTTTATTAACCAGATGGTGATGAAGAGGATGAGTACAGTACCTGCACCTGTTCCTGTGGAAGCTTCGAACTCATAACCAAAGTCATCTCTCTCCGCCAGTGGACCGAGAGAGATCTTCTCATGTTAACTGTTCAATTTTGATGGTTGAGTAAATTGAAGGAATTAAATAACGGGCCTGAGAGGATTTCTCGCTATCGCTCGAAATGACCGTTTGGGGAGCGTCATCTCGACCAGAGGGAGAGATCTTCTCATGTTATTGTCCAGTCTTTTGTAGTCAAGTGTAAATTGAAATCTGGATATTGATCCTGAGATGATTTCTCGATCGCTGCGCTGGCCTCGAAAGGCCAGAAAAAAGGACAGTCATCTCAAACGATCAACGAATTTTCTTTTTAACAGTTTTCTTTGAAACAGCCTTCTTCTTTTGCTTCGTCAATGCCTTCGCCTCATTTTGTTTCATTCTTTCCCTTACTATTTTTTTTACTAATGAGGCTGGCAATGCTTTATCGACTGTAAATTGAAGCGTTCCGTTTGAAGTTTTGTATTTCGCTACTTCTTTTCCGAACTGCTCCAACATGCTGGTTCCGGGAAAGAAACTACAGTGATTTTTAAAGGCTGCGAAATACACCAGCATACCATGGTATTTATAGCCCGGCATACCATAGCTGATGACTTCATCGGCATGAGGGGCTGTTGCTCTAATGATTTTGCGGAGATCAGATAATACAGCTCGTTCCTTTTCAGGCAGGCCGGACAGGTATTCGTCCACCGTGGCGGGCCCTTTGGTTAATTTTTTCATTAGGTCTTATTTTTCAGAGTTAGGCGGGTTTATAATTCAGTAGTACAATTCCGCTTTTAAATGTTTTTGTGCTTAACAATTGTAAGTCGAGCCGATGCTTCATGCCTTTGAACATAGGAGTACCGGTTCCGATGGCCACAGGGTCAATCATGATCTGATAAGTGTCAATCAAGCCGTGTTCGGCACACAGCGTTACTATGGATCCACTACCCAGAATCACCATATCTTTCCTGGAAACTTTTTTCAGCTTCTTGATTTCTTCTACCGCGTTGGTGTTGATCACGCGTGTGTTGTTCCAATCGGCCTTCTTTAGTTTTTTAGAGAAAACTATTTTCTCCGATTTGTTCATGCCATCTGCTACTTCAGGCATGCTTTCCATTGCCAACCGGGTAGGCCAGAAGCTGTACATCATGTCATACGTTGTCCGACCAAAAAGGATGATGCTGTTCGACTGTACTCCTTCCTTTGAGAACTCACCCTCTTCATCCCCGTGCTGATGCCATGAAATGTCTTGTTTGGTTCCTTTGTAAAAGCCATTGAGTGTTAGAAAATTGAATACACTTAGTTTTGCCATTATTTCTCAAGGTTACCTTTTAACATCGCAAGGCTTTCTTCCATATCCTTGCCTAACAGCTTTTCAAAACTGACAAGCAACATCATCACATTCATCGGATATTTCATTTCACTTTTGAAAGACCATTTCGTGATGGTTTGAGTTCCTGAAGATTCCAATACAAAGGCTGCTTCTGAAAATGCTTTCATGGGTCGAACAAACCGTATTTCCATATCAATGCGCTCTTGTCCTGTTATTCTTTTAATTTCCATTTCGCCTTCACCTGCCTGGTTGTCCACACTATTCCATTCATAAATAAAGCCCTCCGTGCCATCTGTTCCCATGAAATTTTTTTTCATGTTGGGGTCTTTCATCACCCATTTGCTGAAGTAATCCTGATTTTTCATCAGTTTGACATAATTGAAAACATCCTCCCTGGGTTTGTTGATGATCACAGTCCGCTCAATTGTGTATCCCTTTTTTGTGAACAAACCAATGATGAGCAACAAGGCGATGAGGCCGACAATGACAAGGAGGAGTACGATAAAAATGTTCATGGAGGTTAAGCAGTTTTATGGGTAAGATTGAATTCAGTTGTATTCAATTTATGATAATAAATGTAGGATACTGCAAGAATTGCTAAAACGATGAGCGGAAAAACCGTTTGCCCGCCAAATCCATCAACAACCCAATGGCTCACGAATGCTGAAAATAATTCGAAAGCGAAACCGGCATACGCCCATTCTTTGATGCGAGTGGGAACTTTTTGAATGATCAGCGCCAGTGAACCAAGAATTTTAAAAGCCGTAAGCAACACCCCAAAATATTCAGGGTAACCTAAATGACGGATGCCTTCCTTGGCGAGTTCTGTTTGTGAGGTAAGCGCAGGCATCACACCTTCAAACAGGAAGATCAAAATGGTAGTGGACCAGAAAATGATTTTGGTGGTTTTCATAATTGTAATCTTTAATTGTAAGTAATGAAGTTTTGTTTCGTTTGCATAGAACAAACGTAGTCTCATTTAATCTACTAAAGGAGGTGCAACTATGGCATTAAAGGGGTTGAATGCGACAAACTGAAAGGAGGTGCCTGCTACTGAGATGTTTCAAGATAATGAACGGTAGTCGTCTCTTCCTTCGATAAACCATTCAGTCTACGGTTTTTACATGCCTTGTTCCACCTAGAGCGGAAGGTACCCTCAGCCCAGTCGGAGAGGATTTTAGGATGAATGTAACTCGACCGGCACACAGTGGGCGTGTTGCCCAAATCAGCGGCCACGGTTTTAATGACTGCGTTCGAAACACGCTTCCTGCCGGTGACCGTGTCCGGATCAAGTATTTTTGAAAGCCGGTGTGCGGTTTTCCATGTTGCTGCCCAGGTTCGGAAATCTTTAGCGGTAACTTTTCCAAATTTTGAAGTGACGGTATCAAGGTATTCGTTAATGTGGTTGGATTTCACATCGTAGTCGATTCCATTTGTGTCTTCGTAACGAAACAAGTCCTGGTGCTTTTTGTTACCACCCAATTCACCTGATTGCTTGATGAGTAAAACCAGATCATCTTCCCATATTCTGCGTTTCCATAATTGCCCCGATTTTCCTTTGAACTCAAAAACCGCATCCATGCTTCCCTCGGCAGATTTAGAACGGTCGATGATCATGTGTCCTTCTTTCAAGGTGGTTAATCCGTACGACTTATTCTTTTTTGCGTATTCATCGTTGCCTACACGAAAATGATAGAGATCAATTAATTTGATAATTAGTGCAACAACTTTGTTTTTGGGCATGCCCGGTAGTTTGAGATCGGCTTGTACTTTTTTTCGGATGGAAGGAAGTACATGGGCAAATGCTGTCATGCTGTCGAATTTTTCGGCAGCGCGTGCGGCTGTCCAGTTAGCGTGGTATTTGTACTGGAGTCTGCCTTTCGAATCTTTTCCGGTAGCCTGCAGATCGGCTGTGGCGCTAACTGAAATCCACACTTCGACCCATGCAGGAGGGAGGACAAGTTTGTTGCAACGCTCAATTATTTTTTGATCGCGGATGAGTTTGCCCCGATGATCAAAGAAGTCCCAACTTACCTTGTTGCCTTTTTTTCTTTTTCGTGTAATGCCCTTTTTGCTCATAGGTTAGGAATACCAGAATACAGGCGAATGCGTAACCTAATTTAGGTATTTGTTTCTAAAAGTCAGAACGAGGCAACAGGTTAGTGGGCTATTGGAGTTGTTTCAATACTTCTTCTTTTCCAATATAGCCTGTATTGTTCCAGGTAAGCTGTTTTTTCTTATAAACATGAAGAACAGGAATTGCATCAATGCCCAGTTGGTTGATCAGTTGTTGGTTTTCGTCTGTATTAATCCGAATCAGTTCAACCCGGTCAGCCATGTCTTTAGAAATTTCTTTCAAATAGGGCTCCATTTTTTTGCATGGCCCGCACCAGTCGGCATAAAAGTCGATGAGCACAATTTTATCATTTACAATGAGTGCATTAAAATCCTGAAGCGACATACCGGAATGCTCCTTAGATTGACCGGTAGTAATCGGTAAACCGGCACCATTCCATTTTAGCAAACCACCTTTCAAGTCATACACTTCTTTAAAACCGATAGCCTGCAGATGGTTAACGGCCTCCGCGCTTCTGCTTCCACTCAGGCAATACACAAAGACAGGTTTTGCTTTGTCGTGTGATTTAATTTTTTCGTCAAAATCATTGCCATACCAATCCAGGTTGATGGCATTGGAGATATGACCTCTTGAAAATTCTCCCGCAGTTCGAACATCAATTAACAGCGAAGTAGGTTGCTCCTTCAATTTGTTTGCAAATTCAGATGCGGTAAGCGCTCCCTTTACTTGCCCTGTTGTGCAGGCGTCCATTAAAAAAAGAAAGACAATTAATAAAAATGTAAATCTCATTGTTAGGAAGTGTATTGGTTGATAATTTTTTCAAGGTCGTTGGCTAACACAACGCCTGCTTGTCGCCACTTAATATTACCATTTTTAAACAAAATGAGGGTTGGCACACCCTGAATGTTGTAGGTGTTCATAACCTGGGGAGTTCTGTCAACATCAATTTTAAGAATGGTGACGTTTTCGCCCATCCTGGATTTTACATCCTCCAGAATAGGTTTCATCATTTTGCAGGGCCCGCACCAATCGGCATAGAAATCAACAAGGGTTGGCTTTTCTTGTTTAATAATTTCTGAAAATGTTTGAGCCATGTTATTTTGATTTTACTTCTTCAAAATGAATATCATCTGTTGGCGGTAAAGTGGTTTTTGTATCGGGTGCCTGGCATGCGTAGGTTCCGCAACATCCGGTGTTTGAAACTGCCAGCCAGAGTAAAAAGGCGCCCATAAATCCCAGCAGCACATCGGATGACCCGATTCCCTCCGCACTCATCCAGATACCAAGCCCTAACCTCACCAGCCTGATGAAATTCCAGTTTGTTAACAGCAGTTGTTTCATTTTAGTTTGTAACGCAAACTGCCCCAACCACCTCCGTTAAACACCTGTGAATAACCGTTCGATTGCAATATTCTTTTGGCGGTTGCGCTTCGCATCCCTGAAGCACAACACGTAATAATGGGTTTGTTTTTATCCTTTAGTTGCGACAGGCTGCTGCCTAGCCTATCGACAGGGATGTTGATGGAGCCGCTGATATGACCGTCAGCGTATTCACTTTTAGTCCGAACATCGAGGATAACGGCACCTTGTTTAGCGAGATCAGCTAAATCAATGCCTGGCCCAAAGCCTAAAAATTTCTTGAGTGCATCAAACATATTCCTTAAACATTTTGTGATTGAAAAAATTCAACATCAAACCAGGAACCACCATTCACACACATGATGCCTTGTTGTTCAAGGTATTGATGGGCCTGCCCGCTGCGGTTACCCGATGCGCAACATAACACCAGGGGCGATTTCAAATTTTTTATCTCCTGAATTTTTTGCGGGATATCCTGCAGCGGAATATTGATTGATCCCTCTACGTGTCCATTTTTGTATTCGCCTACCGAACGGACATCCACAATGGTGCCTTTTCTTTCTTTAATAATTTGTTCTATGTTCATCGTTATTCGTTTTTCTTTTCTTCTTTTTTGAAAGTGTTGAGTAATAAGCCGCCCATCAATCCGCCATAGAGTGTGCTGTTAACCGGGTTAGAGGTTATAGCGCACGAACCGCTGTTGCATCCAACAAAGTAGTAATACAGGTATCCGCCCATGGCACCAATCAGCACGCCCATTATGGGAAGCTTGTGTTTAAGTATGAAATTCATTTGACAAACGATTTAATTTCATCACTTAAATCGAACACGGGCACAGAATGGTGTAATTTCGATTTTAATATACTACTTCCTGCAGCACTGCGATACCCTCCGGCACAATGTACCACAATGGGTTTGTGAACGGGTATTTCATTGGTGCGTTCGCGTAGTTCGTGCAAGGGTATATGCAGCGCATTTTCAAAAATTCTGTTGGCTTTAACTTCAGAGTCGTTACGAATATCAAGTATTGTAAATGCATTTTCATTGTCGCGCAACAAGCTACTGTCAAACGGAGTCATGTGTGTGGTGCCAAAGTCAGAAACGAATGCAAGTTTGATTTGCTTTTCATACCCGATTTTCGCGGTTCGTTCAATAAGGTGGTCAAGCACATCCTTATTTTCAGCCACCAGGTAAAAAGGTTCCTCTGGATTGACAACACTTCCAAGCCAGGTTTCAAATCTAGTGTCATTCATCAGGTTGATGGCGTTCTTGAGATGTGCCTTTTTAAATTGAACTTGCGGACGTGTATCAATAAGTACCACGTTGCCATCTAAAGAGTCGGCACAACCGGAGCAGGTAACAGGTTCTCGTTTGGTTACGTTGGCTATGCTTGCTGCAAAAGGAGATGCTCCCTTTTTATTTACTCCTACGGCAAAAGGAAAATATTTTGGAATAAATGGCTGGTCGGTAAGCAGCTCATTTACAAAAATTTCTTCCGACATATCTTGTAAACTCCAGTTGCTTAGTTTTTCAGCTCCAATGGTGCTGCTGTTTAACTGACTCAGTCCTTTTCCGCATAAACTACCTGCGCCATGGGCAGGATAAACGTATACATGATTAGGAAGGGTCATGAGTTTGTTGCGAAGAGAATGATACATCTGTTTTGCCAGGTCAGTTCGGGCAGCTGTAATAGCGCCTGCTGTTTCGCGTAAGTCCGGACGACCGCAATCCCCTATAAACAGGGTATCGCCTGTAAAGACAGCCTGCTCCTTTCCGTTTTCATCTAAAGCAACAATGCTGATACTATCGGGTGAATGCCCGGGTGTATTTAATGATTTAAGAATCACGCTGCCCAGCACAATGGCATCGCCCTCGTCAAACGATTGGTGCGGATATTCAGCGCCCAATAGTTTGCTTGCATAAATAGTAGCGCCTGTTGTTTGGCTGATTTCCAGGTGACTGCTAACAAAGTCGGCATGCGGATGCGTTTCGATAACCGCTGTGATGTTTGCATTTTTTTTCCTGGCAAAATCATAGTAAGGTTCGGGGTTACGGGCGGGGTCAATCAATGCCATTTCCCCATTGCTCACAATGGCATAAGAGTAGTGTGCCAGATTTTTATCTTCAAATTGTTTGATTTCCATAAGCATGAGCCTTTAGTTTCATTGCAAAGATGAGTATGCGGGGTTTCCTACACAGTTACTTTTGTTACAGAGCTTGATTATTTTTCAAGAAACATTTTCACTGCAATACCTGTCAGCATAATCGCAAAAACTTTCTTTAGTATTTCCTGCGGAACGTAGGCAGCATATTTGGCTCCTGCGTAGCCTCCGACAAAGAAGAATATTGCCAACAGAAGTGCTGTTTTCATTTCTACCCAGCCGTTTTGATAATATTGATAGGCGGCCAATGCGCCTACGGGTAAAACCATCATCATCAATGCAGTTCCTTGGGCTGATTGCTGAGAATAACCCAATATCATTATTAGGGCTGGGATGATAACAATGGCGCCACCCAATCCTAATAAACCGCTTAGTAAACCGGCAACTGCGCCAATCAGGGCAACCGCGGCCAACTGTGTCAACTCCATACTATTTTTCTTTTTTCTGCGTGTTGATTCCAAACGGCAAATACAACGGGCAGAAACTGATGAAACTGGTAAGAATGAGAATAACGGCAAAGGCTAATAAAACAATGGCCAAGGTGCCGGAAATAACATTTGTGAGGTACAACACAATAACAACAAGCGCCAGCAAAATTCGCACAGCCTTGTCGGAAGTTCCCATATTTGGTTTCATGATCAGATTATTTTGGTGTAAACTAATAACACCGCAAGTTGCGACCAGCGGGAATGAAATACCGCTACTTTTGTTACACAAGTGTAATTTTATTTCGGCCCAAAAGAACCAGGCCGGTTTCTTCCATCTGTTTCAATAGCCGTGAAACCACTACGCGGGCTGTTCCCAGTTCGTTGGCCAGTTGTTCGTGTGTTACGTACAGGGTACGACTGTTGGTGAGTTTGCACTTCTTCTTAATGAAGTCAAGGAGGCGTTCGTCCATTTTTTTGAAGGCAACTGCGTTTACAACTTCCAGCAGTTCTTCAAAACGTTTATGATACAGGCGAAAAATATAGTCAAGCCATTCAGGAAATTCTTTAATGAGCGCGTTTACCTGGTCGATTGGAATGAACAGGATTTCGGTTTCTTCCTCTGCAATGGCCTTAACCTTGCTGGTGTCGTGGTGCATGCCACCCAAAAACGACATGATGCAGCTTTCACCGCTTTTAATATAATAGAGCAGAATTTCGCGGCCATCGGCATCGGTACGCAATACGCGAATGCTGCCGCTGACAACAAGCGGTATCGATTTGATGTAAACGTTTTCGTTCAGGATTGTATCGCCTTCATTAAATTTTTTGGAAATGCCGTAGGCTTCCAGTTTTTTCCGGATTTCGGGAAACGATTTGAAATCAACCAGATTTTCAGATGGGTATATCATAAATAACTCAGGAAGTCATTTTCAGAGTTTTCAAAAGTTGAAGAGAGCAAAAAAAAACGGGAAAGACAATTGCTTGTTTTTCCCGTCTTGCTGATCACCAGCCGTAGCCAATGCCCAACACTAAACATCTTTCTTCAACATAAAATCGCATTAATCACCTTGCGATAACGAACTTGATTTCGCATGCGAGTCAGGTTTTCCCTAAGGCTCCTTGCTCACGCACACAACCATTCTTCCCGGCTTTTTTGTTAACTAACTTCCGTAGAAACCAGTCTTTTGTTTTTCCGGTTGGTTTGATCTTGTTGTTGAAATTAACTTAGTGATATGAAAGTATTGCATAGATCATTCCCTACAAAATATTTTGCTATAAAGTAATCAACAACTTTTCAACCAGATTATGCACATAGTTAGATTTCCTGTACACTTACCTGAGAGGTTCATTGACCATTGTGTATTGAATAGCACCGAAACAAGGTCTTTGTTTTCTGTAATACTGATAAAAATCAGCATTGCACACCAGATAAATTAGTTGTCTCTTACCTGTAAAATGTTAATTTCAGGAAATTTTAAATTGTTATGAAAAAGATACTTGTTCCTACTGATTTTTCGAAACCGGCTCAAATTGCCACAGAAGTCGCTCGTGATATTGCTAAAAAAGCAGGTTCTGAATTGATTTTGCTCCATGTTATTGAAGGTGCCTCCGGAGGCTCCTTTAATGTGGAAGGAGAAGCCAAGTATGGCGGCAATATTGAGGATAAACTTTTTAACCTGGCGTTGATTAAGAAGGCCAGGAAGCAGATGGAAAATCTGCTGGGCAGCGCCATGTTTGATGGCGTAAAAGTGAAGGGCGAATTGAAAATGGGTACACCTTTTCATGGGATGCGCACCATCATTACAGAAAGAAAGGTCGATTTAGTGGTGATGGGAACGGCCGGCCAAACCAAAGTGGCCGAAATGATTATTGGAACGAATACCGAAAAAGTGGTACGCCATGCTAAATGTCCGGTGTTAACCGTTCAGAAAAAACCAATAACAACCGATTTCAAAAATATTGTATATGCTACCGCGATGAGCAAGGACGAAGAAGTTTTTGCTGCCATTGTAAAGCGGGCGCAAAACATGTATGATGCCACCGTGCACCTGGTGCGCATTAATACACCCGGAAATTTCCAACGCGATGCGGTCGTTCGCAAATACATGCAAGACTTTGCTAAAAAGCTGATGTTGAAGAACTATACCATCAATATTTTCAATGACCTCACGGAAGAAGAAGGTGTCATCTATTTTGCCGACAGCATCAATGCTGATATGATTGCGATGGCTACCCACGGTCGCACAGGTTTTGCGCATGTGCTGGCAGGCAGCATTGCCGAAGATGTGGTGAGCCACAGCAAGCGGCCGGTACTGACGTTTGTGGTGAAAAAGTAATTCTGGCTTTTATAAATTCATGTGTGATCCCGGTCTGTGTGCCGGGATTTTATTTTCTTTGAATCCACATGAAGGACTATTATCAAATTTTGGGAGTGAGACGAGGGGCAGGGCTGCCTGAGATACGAAGAGCTTATCGAATATTGGTCCAAAAACTTCACCCCGATGTAAATCCCGACCCGCAAGCCCATGAGTTGATTAAGGAAGTGAATGAGGCATACGATGTGCTGGGAGATGCCACAAAAAAAATTGATTACGACTACAGACTTGAAAACCCTTACATTATTGCAGAGGAACCCAAAACGCCTGCGCATCGCGATCCTGCCTATAAAAGAAGAAGAACCAATGTAAATACCGGTGGGTCAGCCTATACCCAAAGAGAGTTGATGCAACAATATTTACCGCATGCGCTTTGGTGCTGTAGGCTGGGGTTACTGTTTACCATGGTTCTTTTTCTTGATGGGGTTCTTCCCACTCGAACAAAGGTTGATAAAATTGAAGCGATTTATAAAGTTAAACGAGGAAAGTACCAGTCCTACTCCAATGATCTGATTGTTACCCAATCAGGATTAGAAATAAAGCTGTACGATCACGATGCTACTTACTTTGTTGATAAACAAAATATAAAAGTAACCTTCACGCCCATGCTATCAATACCAATACAGGTTTCAGATGAAATGGACGAACGTAGTTGGAGGGTAGGGTACATTTATCAAAATATGATATTTTTACCAATTGTTTTATTCATCACCTCAATACTGGGGTTAATTCTTAGAAAGAAAACAGAGTTCGCATTTAGTCTGGCAACGATCAGCGGAATTTTGGTGGTTATTGTTTATTCTTTAATGAAGCCATGAGCAAGAAAAACGACTGGAAAAAAAGAGAAGGTGTGGTGTATTCCACCAATGCTGATTTCAATTACGAGTATCAGCAAGCGCAAACCGAAGATACCCTGCCTGCGCAACAACAGAACCTGAAGGTGCAGTTGGATAAAAGCATGCGTGCCGGTAAACAAGTAACGCTCGTAACAGGCTTTACCGGTAAAACGGGTGACATAGAGGCGTTGGGAAAAATGCTAAAAACGAAATGCGGAGTGGGTGGTTCGGTGAAAGACCGTGAAATTATTATTCAGGGCGATCACCGCGATAAAATTGTACAGATTTTAACAAAAGAAGGATATAAGGCTAAGAAAGTTGGGTAATCACTAATGTCCGTCAAACCATTCTTTAAACGCACCTACTTTCTCGCGACTAACAATAATTTCCTTATCAAACTCCTGCGCAAGGGTAATTTTTAATCGGCTGTTCGAATACACAATTACATCTTTTATAGAATTGATGTTAAGGATGTACGTACGATTGATTCTCAGAAAATTTTTGGGTTCCAGTAAATCTTCAAGCGTTTCCAACGTGTAGTCAACAATAAACTTACGATTTTGAGTCGTTACCATATACACATCTCTACCTTCTGCGTAAAGAAGACAGATCTGGTCGGTGGTAATCGAGCGGATATGATCGCCCAGTTTTACCATGAAGCGATTTTTATAATCTTTCGTTTTCGAGGTTGAGAAAACTTTCTGCAATTGTTCTGTCTTTTCTTTGCTCCACTGTAGTTGTTCGCGGAGATTTTCAAGTTTTTTTAAACTGGCAGTCAGGTCGGTAAATGTAATGGGTTTGAGTAGGTAGTCGACACTATTCACTTTAAAAGCATCCAGCGCGAACTCGTTAAATGCTGTAATGAAAATCACCGGCTTGCGAACTGTAACCTGTTGAAAGATGTGGAAGCTGAGTCCATCGGTAAGTTGGATGTCCATGAAAATAAGGTCTGTGTTGTCCTGATTTTGCTGGAGCCAGTTAACAGATTCTTTTACGGAAGTAAGTCGTGCCAGAATTTCTATTGACGCATCGTATTTGGCTAAATAGCGTTCCAACTTTTCTGCCGCAGGAACTTCGTCTTCAATAATAACTACCTTCATGATTGGGGCATCAAAATTTCTTCGGCTACCCGAAGGATGGGCAATTTAATATAATTCTCTTCGTATGCTTTTACCTGAATTAATGGCTGATCACTATAAAGTGAATACGACTTTTGTAGCCGCTTTAATGCAAGCATACTTTCTGTGTGTTGAATCAACCGATCGTTCAGTTTACTTTGAAGCGTTAAATATTCCTCATCTTCAAGATAACAGCGAATAATTAAAGGTTGTTGAGTAGAAATAATCGTGTTACGAACAATACATTCAATCACAATTGGCAGCGAACCTGGAATGAGTTGATGGTTCATGGCATTTTCAGTCAGCTCAATTTCAAGTTTCAATTGTCCGAAATATTTTTCATTTAACAGCCTGATGATGTTCCTTGCCGCTTCGATTTCAGATCGCAATGAAATCAACTCTCGCTGCCGGTTGGTGAGCACGTAACGATAGGCACTGGCGAGATAATCAATGTATTCTTCGGCCTGATCATTCTTCTTAGCCATTAGGCTGATAACATTCTCCAGACTTTCATAAAGTAAATCAGGATTGATGTCGTTTTTAAATTCAGCCATTTCCATTTCCAGTACTTCGCGCTGCTGTTTTTCGGCCGTGAGTTTCAATGTGTTTTCACGTTGCAGGTAGTCGTTGCTGTAATAGAGCAGGTTGTAGAGTAAAGCGCTGAAAGAATAGATTATCGTAAACCCAACCATTTGCGTATTAGCCATGCTAAACCCTATTACATATGCAAAATATAAACGTAACCCAGTTATTACTATGGTGGTTGAAATAACGGTAGTAAAGAAAAACTGCAAGGGAATTCGCATCAACATGTATTTTTCCTGCAAAAATTTATCGAGCAACACGATCACAATCCGGATGGACTCAAATGAAAGATAGGTGAGGCCAATGCAAATGTACACCTCTTGCTCGCTGAAGAATTCATAAATGTGAATGACATTGTTGTTGATGAGCAAGATCAGCATGTAGATGAGTACACCATACACCGGTGGGGCAAGCAGTCTGAAAAATGGGTTATGGATGAAATATTTCTTCATGCAAAAGATCGTTGGAGTGATGGCTGTTTCAATTTGATCACAGGCAATGAAACAATAAATTTCTCATCGTCTTTTATTTCGATCTTCCGATTGGTGAAAAACTGGTAACGCTTGCGGATGTTCTCCAGTCCGATGCGGAACGAGGCAGATGTTTGCTCTGAATCATTTTTTGTATTGGTAATGCGCAACTCCGTGTTATCTATCGCACTGATATAAATAAAGAGTGGTTTATCCTGACTGATGGTATTGTGCTTGACAGCATTCTCTACCAGTAGTTGAAGTGTGAGTGGTGGGATCGGGCTGTTTATTACCGAGTTAGGCAAATTAATTTCCAAGGTAAGTGATTGCTGAAAACGAATGCGGAGCAGATAGTAATACGATTGCACAAACTCAATCTCATCCGACAGGAGTACATATTTTTTGTGTTGTGTAGAAAGAATGTACTGATACGTAAGTGCCAGCCTGCGGATAAATTGTTCGGCTGTTTGCGGATCATTATAAATGAGTGATGAAATCGTATTTAAGCTATTAAACAAATAATGAGGACTGAGTTGGCTCTTTAAGGCCTCGAATTGGAGCTCAAGTTGTCTGCGTTCGTTTTGTACTGTCTCAATCTGTGCAACAGCATATTGTTTGTAAGAGAACAGTATGGTATAGATCACCTTATAGATGAAAGATGTAGCCAGGATAAGAATGAATAATTTCCATTTCAAGTCTGCATCGTTAACGGAAAATCCCTTCCAGAAAATTGAAGGACCGCCCGCATTCAACAGGGCAGAACTTAGTCCTAGTAGGATGGCTGTAATAACTATTACTTGTACTACATAGCCTACCGAGAAGCGCAGAGCAAATCCTGATTTCCAGGGCAACCATTTGTCTAACATGTGGTTGAGATAGTATGCGGCAAACCCGGCCAAGCAGCCTAGTGCAATGCTCAATAATAACCCGGAGGTAGTGTGAGCAAGCACAGGGAAGGCACCCTTCTCACTGTAATGCAGATATCCAAAGAAAAGTGTGCCCAATGCAGCTGACACCAGTCCAACCAGTATCAGCCTGCGGATTTGATCATTCATATAGCGGGTATGAAAGAAGGCCATCGTAACTAAAGTACCGATAAATACCGGTAATGGTTACCATGGCCCCCTGTTTTTATTCGATGGCACGAAGGGCCCTTCCGTAATAAGTTTCTGAATCGATTCTTTTGGCAGCCATGCGATAAGCATCCTTCAGTTGTGCGCTTCCGGATTTTACTTTTGGCGCGGCTTC
>Ga0268299_1002730_pt1 | contig 19259 bp, 18 predicted proteins | sample NOBtaG_FD_193484 | JGI IMG/M metagenome (GOLD analysis project Ga0268299, IMG submission 193484) | Activated sludge microbial communities from bioreactor in Nijmegen, Gelderland, Netherland - NOB reactor | ecosystem: Engineered > Bioreactor > Aerobic > Activated sludge | place: Netherlands...
CCCGGATTTCACCACGGCGATTCGCACGGCGGAGGCCATTGACGGGACCTTCGGGAAAGGAACGGCCGTCCCGGTCAATGCGGGCCTGGTCAAGACTACGCTTCCCTCATCGTTTCACGGGCGGGTGGTGGAATACATCGCCACGATGGAAGGTCTGGACGTCAGCGTCGACGTCGCCGCGAAGGTCGTGGTGAACGAGCGCACCGGTACCGTCGTGCTCGGCGAGCACGTCCGGCTCTCAACCTGTGCGATTTCGCATGGGAACCTCACGATTTCCGTGAAGAACACATTAAACGTCTCCCAGCCTCCGGCTCCGGTGATCGGCTCGACTCAGGGCCAGACGACCGTCACGCCTGATGTGCAGACGGATGTCGCTGAGGAGCAGTCACGGCTGATTGTCGTGGATCAGACGGTGACCCTCGGGGAAGTGGTGCGGGCGCTGAATGCCGTCGGGGTGACCCCGCGGGATCTGGTGGCGATCTTGTCGGCCCTGCGCGCGGCTGGTGCTCTTCAAGCGAATCTTGAGATTGTGTAGAGAGGCGACTGAAACACTATGGAAATACGAGATGTTTTGGCCGGACAGCTGGATCTGGCGCAGATGTCCGCCGCCCAACCAGCCGGACTAGAGCGTACACAAGGGCAGGGCCGGATCGCACAGGAGTCGCCCTCAGCACTGCACAAAGCCGGGCAGGAATTCGAAGCCTACTTTATCTCCTATCTTATTAAAAACATGCGGGAAACTGTTCCGAAAGGCCTCCTCGATCGGAAGGGGGAACAGGTCTGGTACTCCTTCTACGACCAAGAGATTGCCAAGTTGGCGACCCAGGCCGGAGGAATCGGCATTACAGCTTTTGTGGATGCCTATGTGGAAAAAAACCGTTAATTCGTCTGCCTCTCCTAAAGTTCCCGGCCGTCCCCGCCGATAGAGTACTCGACTAGGGGAAAGCCTTTTGGAACACCCTGGCAAGGGGAGGAGAAGCAGTTATGGAGATCTCAAACAACGGCCGGGCGGCGGATCTCGCAAAAATTCTGTTGGGCGTTCAGGAAACGGATCGGACGCACAATAAGAAGACCGCATCTCAGCAGACGCAGTCCCAAGACCGCGTCCAGATTTCCGAGCGTGCCAAAGAACTCCAGCGCCTGAGGGCGGCCGCTGAACAGCCGGATACGGAACGCGATGCCAGAGTCGGCCAGATTCAGCAGTCGGTCGAAGGGGGGACCTACACCGTCGATGGAAAGAAGGTTGCGGACTCCATGATCCGTCACGTTCTGACGGACGCGGTGCTGTAGTCGGCCACACCGGCGGTCGGCTCCTTCGCTGGTATGTCCTCGTAGGCCGGATCCCTATCGTCGAGGAGGAGGCAAGGTGTCGACTGTGTCACAAGCTCTCTCTACTGAGTTCGATGCGCTGATGCAGCGCATGCTCGAGCGGATCCTCGCATTCCAGTCATTGTTGCGTGAAGAACAGGAGGCGATTCGCTGCCTCTCGTTCGGCCAGTTCACGTCCGTCACGATGCGAAAAGCTCAATTGTTAGATGAGATTCGGGATCTGGAACAGGAGCGTCGGGCCAGACCGGTTCCGGCTGTACCCGTCACCGACCATGCCGGTACGAATCGGCAAGAACAGGAGTTGGCGGCGGCGATCGGGGAGACGGATCGTCTGAATCGATTCAACGCCGCGCTCATCGGGCAGTCGCTCGACTTCTTGCACGGAGCGCTCAAGCGTTGGCAGCACTCCCCGGAGTCGGCCGCCCTCTATTCGTCGTCCGGCGCCGCAGTGGCGGCAGGCGCCGGCCTGGTGAGAGCCAAAGGGTAACGCGTGGTCGTATGTCGGGACTGAACGGACTATTCGGTGTGGGCTCGAACGCACTGGCCAGTTTCCAGCGCGCCATGTCCGTCACCGGGCAGAACATCGCCAACGTCAGCACCCCTGGCTACTCACGGCAGGAAGCGGTGCTGACCCAAACCCTGCCGGAGAACGGGCGTCCAGGCCAGATCGGAACCGGTGTCCAGGTGTCGGAAATCCGTCGTTCCGTGGACAGCTTTGTCGAACAGCAGCTCCTCGGGTCCAGCGAGCGGATCGGACAGTTCGGCGCATCACAGAAGGCCCTTTCACAAATCCAGATCCTGTTCAACGATTCGAACGACCAAGGTATTGCCGCGGGGCTGAACGATTTCTTCAAAGCCTTGCAAGACGTGGCGACCAATCCGGCGGACCTGACCGCGCGCACCGTGCTGCTGACCAAAGCAGACGGACTGACCAAACTGTTGAACCAGGCCTCTTCCCAACTCTCGGCGCAACGCCTGTCGCTCGATGTCCAGGTTCAGAGCGGGATTACCGACATTAATGCCTTGGCCGGTAAGATCGCCGATTTGAACGCCCAGATCAAACTGACCGAGGTGAGCGGGCAGCAGGCGAACGACCTTCGTGATCAGCGCGGCCGCTTTTTGAACGACCTGGCAGGTTTGGTCGATATTTCTTCGATCGAAGATGGTAGCGGGCAGGTGACCGTGTTTGTCGGGGTCGGACAAATCCTGGTGACCGACCACACGGCCTACAAACTCACCGGCGTTGCCGACGTGACCAACGGGGGGTTGCTCGACGTGCGGTATGACGGCGGAACGGGCCCCAATACGGATATTACCTCCTCGATCAGCGGAGGCCGACTGAAGGGACTGCTCGATGCGCGAGATACCACCGCCGCAGGTCTGCAGACCTCTTTGGATACCCTCACCTCGCAGCTTGTGTCGCAGGTCAACACGCAACACCGACTGGGTTACGGGTTGGACGGCTCCACCGCGCAGGATTTTTTTACGGCCTCGGGAACGACCGCCGGCACGATCAGCATGGCGTTGACCGATCGACAAAAAATCGCCGCCTCCTCGACCGCCGCGGGGGTGCCCGGGAACAATGTGAACGCGTTGGCCCTGGCCGACCTCCAGACCGCCGCGGTGGCCGGATTGGGCAATACGACGTTTCAGAGTTACTACAGCGCCATGGCCGGAAGTTTCGGCGCGACACTGCAGGGGGCGACGCGGGACCTGCAGGGACAGGAAATTCTGAACGACCAATTACTCGCACATCGAGCGGAGATTTCCGGCGTGTCCATGGATGAAGAGCTCATTAATCTGTTGAAGTATCAGCGGGCGTTTCAAGCGGCCTCGCGGCTCATCACCACCAGTGATGAGATGCTGCAGACCATCTTGTCGTTGAAGCGCTAGTCGTCTTGCCGGGAGAGGAGGGGAGCCGGTCGTATGAGAGTCGCCGATCAACAGATGTATAACACCCTGCTCGGCAATCTCCAACGCTCGCGCGTGCAGTTGCTGACCTCGCAAGAGCAGATCTCCAGCCAGAAACGCGTGAATCGGCCGGAGGACGATCCCAGCTCGTATGGTCAGATCGTGCTCGATAAATCCGCGCTCTCCCAAACGACTCAATGGCTGCGCAACATCGATTTCGGCACCTCGCGTGTGAACGCCGCCGACCAGGCGTTGGGGCAGGTGCAGAACCTCATCACGCGGGTGCGTGAATTGACCATTCAAGCGAGCAGCGACACGACCTCGGCGGAAGGACGTCAAAGCATCGCCAAGGAAGTGCGCCAGTTGCAGCGGCAATTGGTCCAACTCGGCAATACCGAAGTGGCCGGACAGGCGGTGTTCGGCGGCACAAAAACCGATGTCAGTCCGTTCGTGATCACCACCGGGGATACGGTGACCTATCAGGGCAATGTGGAGACCCAATCGATTGCGGTGGGGGAAAACCAGACCGTGCAGATTCTGGTTGCGGGAAGCAGCATTTTTACCGGTGCGACGACGAACATATTCGATTCGCTCCGGGACCTGCTCACCGCGCTCGAAGGCAACGATCGCTCGAGCATTCAGGCGGGAATCGGGAATCTTGACCTGGCCACGGCACAGATCAGCGATGTGCAGGGAACGGTCGGCGCCCTGGCCAACCGCCTGCAGGTGACCCACGACGCACTGGATACGGCGACCCTGACGATTTCCAAGGCGATCTCCGACAATCAGGATGCCGATCTCGCCACGGCGATCAGCCAGTTGAGCCTCCAACAAGTCGCCGTGCAGGCCGCCAGCCAGACATTCAGCAAAATTTTCGACGCCTCCTTACTCAACTATCTGCCGTAACCAAGGCTTAAGTTCCTACTCACCGGAACCGATATACCCAATGTACCCGTATCCATACGCCAAGGAAGGCTTGTATGCTGGTCTTAACACGACGCCGAGGAGAAGGCGTCACGATCGGGCCCGATGTCCGCATTGTGGTGCTTGGCATCAAAGGCGGACAAGTTCGGCTCGGCATCGAAGCGCCGCCCAACGTGCAAGTGCATCGCGATGAAGTGCACGCGCGCATCCAGGATGAGAATCGCATCGCCGCGGGGCCCGGCGTCATACCGCTGGAAGCCTTCCGCCAATTGTCGAACAAAACCGGCCGCCGGGGAGGCTGAAAACCATTTATGAAGTGTCAGTCGACCAGGTTCGGGACCTTGGACGTCAACGATGAGAGTCTGCTGGTGTTTCCCTCCGGGATCCTCGGCTTTCCGGACTGGACCAAATACGTCATGCTGGACCACGATACGGATGCGCCGTTTAAATGGTTGCAGTGCGTCGAGGAGCCACAACTGGCCTTCGTCATTCTCGATCCGGCATACTTCAAACCGGACTATCGCATTACGATCCCAACAGATGCCGTACTCGAGATCCAGAAGAATGATGACGACGAGCTCTCGGTGGCGACGATCCTCACCATTCCGTCCGATGACCCTACCGCCGTGACGGCCAACCTACGTGGCCCGTTGGTCATGAATCATCGCACCAGACTTTGTAAACAATTGGTGCTCTCCGAAGATCTGCCTACGCGATATCCTCTGTTCACGCCCTCTGCACTGACTCACGTCTCCGCTGTCGCGGTGTAGCTCTCCGTCCAAACCAGGATTGCTTCCGTCGGACCTTCTCCACGTCGCCTTCTGCGTGCGCTCGAACGGATGCCTCGCTCCGGCCATCCTGAGGCCGGCACCATGCGGTATTGGCCGGAGTGTTGAGTGATTGGAGGAAGTGTTTACGATGACGGAGGAGGGGAGATTTGACGAGATAAGACCGACACCAGTTCCTGAACCGTGCGGTCCAACTGCACAAGGAGGGAAGGGGCCTCGGTCAAGGTCCCGAGACGACCGGTTGCCTCTAACTGGCCCGCCAACAAGACGACGTCCGGCGCGCAGAGGTTGGCGGCGGTGCCCTTGAGGCTGTGCGCCGCTCGTTCAAGCGCGGACGCATCGGTTTGGCCGATGGCCGTTTCGATTTCTTTCATTAAAAGGCCATGACGGTCGAGGAAGAGTCGAATCAGTTGTTCGAACAGTTCGGCATCACCGCCGATATTCGCCAACATCGCAGCCGCATCAAACACCCGCGCGTCGGTCTTGGTCATTTCTCGCCGTGGAACCGGCGCCGGAATATCCGTCGTGGTCGGCAACGGAGCCCAGCGCTGGAGGATGAAGCCTAGATCGTCCGTCTTCACCGGCTTGCTCAGGTAGTCGTCCATGCCCGCGGCCTTGCATCGCTCGCGGTCGCCCGGCATGGCATTGGCCGTCAACGCAATGATCGGAATATGCGCAACTGTTCGGGAAATATCCGGACGTTGTTCATGCGCGCGAATCTGTTTGGTGGCTTCGTATCCGTCCATCGTCGGCATCTGACAATCCATCACGATCGCGGCATACGATTCCCGTTCGAACGCCGTCACCGCCTCCTGACCGTTCGAGACGACATCCGGCTGGTAGCCGAGTCGGTCGAGCATGCGGACGGCCAGCTTCTGATTGACGACATTGTCTTCAGCAACCAGGATTCTTGGGCGTGGCGACTGCTCTGCCAATGTGTGTCGGGTAATGAGGGGCGGCGCGGCTGCCCGGGTCTTGCCGCTGCCGGTTCCGGTGGTTCCAGATCCGGGCTGTAGCCCGAAGACGACACGGAGGCAACCTTGCAGTTGATCGTGTCGAACCGGCTTGGTCAGGTACGCCGAAAATCCGGCCCGGCGGGCCCGCTCTGCATGCCCTGGTTGAATCAATGAGGTCAAGACGACCAATCGCATGCCGGCCCCCTGGGGGAGCGCCTTGATCTCTTGAGCCAATTGCAGTCCGTCTTTGCCCGGCATGAGCATGTCGAGGACCGCCGCATCGTACGGTTCTCCCTTGGCGGCGGCCTGGGTCAGCATCTCCAGGGCCTCTGTCGCATTGCGTGCCTGGCCGTCCTGCATGCCCCATCCGGAGATCAGGTGATGGAGGATCGTCCGATTCGACTCATTGTCATCGACAATGAGCACGCGGCGACCGCTCAGTTCGGCAGACGGCACGATGGCCGGGGCACACACGGGTTGCTTCTGGAAGATCGCCGTACACCAGAAGGTCGTTCCCTCGCCAGGACGGCTCCGCAAGCCGACCTGACCTCCCATCAGTTCGACCAGTTGCTTCGAAATCGCAAGCCCGAGGCCCGTTCCACCATATTTCCGGGTGGTGGAACTGTCGGCTTGCGTAAAAGCCTGGAATAGTCGGCCTTGCACCTCTTCACTGATGCCGATACCGGAGTCCGTGACCTCGAACTTGATGATCACACCGGCCGGCGTGTCCTGCTCCAGGAAGGCTTGTACCGTCACTTCGCCGTGCTCGGTGAATTTCACGGCGTTCCCGACGAAATTCGTCAGCACCTGCCTCAGGCGGCCGGGGTCGCCACGGAGTGCGTTCGGAACGGAGGCATGCACCAGGCCGGTGATTTCAAGCCCCTTACGCTGAGCACGTTCGGCGAACTGCGATAAGACGTCTTCCACCGTGGTGCGTAACTGAAAGTCCAGACTTTCGAGCTCCAACTTGCCGGCTTCGATTTTGCTGCATTCGAGCACGTCGTTGATCAGCGACAGTTGGGCTTCACCGCATTGCTGGATCGTCTGCGTGAACGATCGCTGTTCGTCCGTCAACGAGGTATCGAGCAGCAGACTGGCCATACCGATGACCCCGTTCATCGGCGTGCGCAACTCATGCGTGATCATGGCCAGGAATGAGGACTTGGCTTGCGCCGCCGACTGCGCCTGTTGGAGCGCCTGGTCCAATTGGCGATTGCTCTCACGAAGGTGATCCGCCGTGGCGTTCAAGGCCCGGTGCGTGGCATGCACTTCGGTGAGGTCGATGCCGTAGGCGCGCACGAGGTGGTTGCTGGGCACCGGGCATAAGGTCCAACTGTAGCAGGCCTCGCCTCGGACGACGTCCTGAGAGCGTAGTGTGCGTCCCTCGATCAGGCAGGTCGCGACGAGCGCCGGGAGATTGTCCGGAAGGATGTCAGGTCTCCCGCTGAGGTCGTACCCGAATCGACACAGGACTTCCACCATAGCCGGATTCACATAGAGAATGTTGCCGTGCCGATCGATTTCGACGATCGGATACGGGCTTTCCTCCGCCACGGTGGCGAGTCGGTCACGATCGGTTTCCAACTCGCATTCGCGGGTCACATCGCGAAGCGTCAGCAGCGCGGCGACGCCCGGGATGCCGGACATCCGCAATTGCTCCCATTCGATCAAGGCATAACCAGGGGGCTCGTCCTCCTCGCGTTCCGTCGTCTTCTCGGAAGCGCCCACCGTGGCTTCCGGAATTTTCCAGACGCCGGAGGATCGCAATGAGCTGCTCAATTCGACCGTTTCTCCCAAGAGATCGGTCAACGATCTGTGGAGACAGTCTCCCGCTGTCCGGTGCAACAAGCGGGCTGCGCTGCGGTTGGCAAATGCCACGCGTGAGTCCGCCGTCAGGAGACACAGGCCCAGGGGAACGGCATCCCACAGCAACGCGAGCGCGTCGCTGGGGAGGTCAGGGCCTCCGGGAGGCTGCGCAGGGGGAAACGGCATATGCGACCGACGGCTCATAACGGCGCTCCGCCTGCCGCAAGGTCAAGGTATTGCGGTAGGTCTATGTGTTCCGCGCCGGGATCCAATGCCCGGAGGATGGAGCGTGCGGGCTGGTCGGCCGGCTGATTCTGCAGATCGATATCGACCGGCTGCTGACATTCTCCGTCCGTCCCTTTGATGATGCGCACGCGCGGACGGAGCCGGTCTTCATGGTTCAGGCCGATCACCACGGCGGACTCGTTGGTATTGAGCTTGATGAGACTCCCGAGGGGATAGACGCCCAACACTTTGATCGCAACCTCAACCAAGGTCTTGTCGTAACGCCCTTTGGCCCCCAACACGAAGAGCTGGCGAATCGCATCATGAGGCAGCAGCGGCGGACGGCCGTATCTGGTCGTAACCAGGTCGTCATAGGCATCGGCCAATGCCATGAGTTGAGTTAAGGGAGACACTGCGCCGGCTTTCACCAGTTTGGGGAATCCGGTCCCGTCCTGAAATTCGTGATGTTCCGCGATGATCTTCGTCACCGTCTCCGGCACCCGGTCGCCTTGCGACAGGACGGAGGCCGCTAATTGCGGATGTTGCCGCATCAGCACCTGTTCCTGCTCGGTCAAGGCCGCCGTTTTCCGATACAGATTTCGCGGCAGGCGAACAAATCCGATGTCGTGGAGCAGCGCACTCAATCCCAGCGCCTCCATATCCGGTTCCGTACAGCCGTTTTCCACGGCAAGAATCAACGCCAGGACGCAGACATCCATGCCGTGATTCGCGAGGGTACCGTCGAAGCGACGCATCTTATCCAGGCAGAACTGAATCATCATCGCTTCCGGCTGTTCGATGATCTGCTTGAGGAGGTCGCGCACCACCGGTTTCAATGCGGTGGCTTTCGGCGGCTGACCGGCTTCGATGTCCCGGAAGACCCGATCGACGGCTTCCATAGCCTGCCGATAGACAGCGGCGGACGCCGCCGCCGGCGACGGCTTTACTCCGGCCGGAGGATCGGCGACCGCTGCCGGGCCTGCTGTGGGTTCTTCGTGGACGGCTGGTGCCTCCTTCTCCGGGGCGGGCGCGGCGCCGACGTCCAGCCCACGCGTCGTATCGATAGTGACGATCTGAATGCCGTGCCGTTTGAGCTGCACAATGTCGTCGGGGTTGGACACCAGCCATTTGTGGAGAAGAAACGGCGTCCGATACCAAGGTTGGTCCAAGCCGGCGATGAACATGCCGACGGTCAACTGATCGATGGGAATGCGTTTGGTCGAATCCATGTCCGAGTACAGCTGAATCCCCGTAAGAACCGTTGCGTAGGTCAAGCGTGGCGATGCGTCAGGCTCTCGCAACATCCATATCGGTTGATGCAGGGAGGTCCTTTACAGGAACGTAAGCAGACCGGCGGCGCGATACTTCAGGTTTTGAGCAAAAAGACCGATACCGATGATGGGGGCGCGTCTGCGCCGTGGCCGATGGGTGGGCAGCAGCATGACACACGACCTGACAGTACATCGTCATCCCGCAGCATTTCTTGAGGTCGGACTCTCTCTTCAGCTGAGTTTGGCCGGGGAAGAGGGCGGCGGACAATATGGCTCCACGGTTCTCGGCTGGAAACACCGCAATTGGATCATCTGTGAGTGGCCGTTTCATTTCGGACAGCCGATACCCTGTGCGGTCGGCACCACGTGCTTGTTGCGCTACATTTATGCCGGACGAATCATCGGCTATCGCACCGAGGTGTTGCACTCCCAGCTGCAACCCTTTCCCATGCTCCTCTTGGCGTTTCCCTCGAACGTCGAAGCGGTTCCATTGCGTAAACACGGACGCGTATCGGCTCACGAGCCTGTGGTGCTGCTCGAGGTTGCCGGCGGTATCGACGACCGCCGATCCGTACATCAGCCGAGAATCGGCGGGCTGTTGACTGACCTGAGCGCATCCGGCTGCGCCGTCCGCCTCCAGCGGCCGATTCAGGACTTTTTCCCGGGAATGGTGTTGCGCGCAGAATTTGAAATCGTCGGGACCGGTCACGTCAACAATCTGACGGCCCTCGTGCGAAACGTGTCACTGCAAGCGGACGGCACGCACCTGGGCCTGGAATTCCGGTTCGACGGCAAGGAAACGATCGAGTATCGCGGGTGGGGCGGGTCGGTGAAAAAGGCCCTCGAATCCTTCGTGCTTCAGAAACACCCCGCTGAATCCGCCTAGACTGCAGCGGCTGCCGGCGACTAGGTAGTTTTTGCCCGGTTGCGCAGGCCGATTTTTCCTCATCGTCCGACACTCCTCCGTTTTTCCTCACGCATCCCAATACTTCAAGTGGCATGCATCTTGATTAGTCGTTCAATGCCGCCCCTCGTCCTGCGACGAGGCCGTGCCCGATTCGACGAAGAGGGGACCACGACCATGACGATTCATGCTCAGCACGCCAAACTTAATCCGCGATGGTGCCTTGCTCAGGACACCATCGACCGTCAGGACATCGACCGATTGATCGACTGGCTCAAGACCTATCCGCGACTGACCAAAGGGGCGGTGACGCTGGAGTTCGAGCGGCACTGGTCCGAATGGCTCGGTCGTCCGTATTCCGTTAATTGCAACTCGGGCTCCTCCGCCAACTTGCTCATGTATTACGCCTTGCTGCGTTCGGGAAAGTTGCGCAATACGAATGTCATCGTCCCCAGCGTCGGATGGGTCACGTCCATCGCTCCGGCCATGCAGTTCGGCTTTACACCCTACATGTGTGAGGCGGACCCGGACACGTTCGGACTCGATCTGAACCATCTTGAAGACCTCTTGAAGCGGCATCAGGCGCAGACCGTCTTGTTGGTGCAGGTCCTCGGAGTGCCGCATCGTATGCGTGAAGTGCAAGCACTGAAGGATCGCTACGGATTTTATTTGCTGGAAGACGCCTGTGCGGCCATCGGAGCCGAATACGAAGGCCGCAAGGTCGGCACGTTCGGCGACATGGCCAGCTTTTCTTTTTACTTCGGCCACCAGATGTCCACGATCGAAGGGGGCATGGTGTCCTGCAACGACCGGCGGTTCGCCGATCTGCTCCTCATGCTCCGCAGTCACGGTTGGAGCAAGGATTTGCCGGGCACACGGCATGAAGAATTGGTCGAGCAATATGAGATCGACGACTTCCACTCACCCTTCGTGTTCTACGAGCCTGGATTCAACCTGCGCTCGACCGACCTCAATGCGTTTATCGGGATCGAACAGGTGCGCAAGCTCGATGGGATGACGGGGCGTCGACAGGCCAATCATGATCGGTATCTGCAGCAGTTGGGTGCGCGCTTTTACACGCAACGTCCGCCGCGTGACAGCAAGGTCGCGAGTATTTCTTTCGGGTTGCTGGCCGATTCCCCGGAGCAGCGTAAGCGCATCGTTCGCGCCCTGGTTGCCGAAGGGGTGGAAACCAGAATTTTTTCGGCCGGGAATCTGGGCCTGCATCCGTTCTGGATGAACCGGTATGGGAAGGCCAGTTTTCCCGTGGCCGATCGGGTCCATCATTGCGGCTTCTTCCTGCCCAATCACGCATCCATGACCGAGCAGGACGTATTGCACATCTCCCGCATCGTGCTGGAGGCCGCATGAGTCGAAACAGGACCGGCAACCGCGTACCGATGCCGCAGCCGGTGACAGGCAAGACAGATCCGTCACGCATGCAGAAGGAGCTCGTTCGATTATGACGACGTCATCCCCCCATGTGCTCGTGACCGGAGGGGCCGGCTATCTCGGTTCCGTGCTGACCAGACGGTTGCTCGATCGCGGCTTTGCGGTCACGGTCCTCGACAATTTCATGTACCGACAAAACAGTTTGATGGACTGTTGCGCGGAAGAATCGTTTCGAGTCGTGCGGGGAGACTGCCGGGACGAACGGATACTCACGGACCTTCTCCGGGACGCCGACATCATCATTCCCTTGGCCGCGCTCGTCGGCGCGCCGCTGTGCGACCGGGATCGCGTCGGGGCCTACACCGTGAATTTCGAAGCAGTGCAGTTGCTGTGCAAATTATCGTCACCGCAGCAACGCATCATTTTCCCCGTCACCAACAGCGGGTACGGCATCGGTCAACCGGGAGTGCCGTGCACGGAGGACTCGCCCCTTCGGCCCATCAGCCTGTACGGCGAAACCAAGGTGAAGGCGGAGAGGGTCGTACTGGATCGCGGCAATGCCATCACGCTGCGCCTGGCGACGGTATTCGGCGTGTCGCCACGGATGCGCATGGACTTGCTCGTGAACGATTTTGTCTGGCGCGCCGTGCATGATCGCGCGGTCGTCGTCTTTGAAGGCCATTGCAAACGGAATTACATCCATATTCGGGATGTCGTGCGAACATTCCTTCACGCAATCGATCATTTCGAGCAGATGAACAATCGCCCGTACAATGTGGGACTGGAAGACGCGAACCTCTCCAAACTCGAACTCTGCCGCGAGATCCAACGATTGCTCCCGCAATTCGTGTCCTTCGAAGCCCAGATCGGCGAAGACCCGGACAAACGCGATTACATCGTCTCGAATCAGCGTCTGTTGGCGAGCGGTTTTACACCGGAATGGTCGCTCGAACGGGGAATCCGTGAGCTGATCAAGTGTTACACGATCATCAAAGCGGGACAGTACGCCAATGTGTGAGGCAGGCATGGGCGAAGAGGGGAGGCGACGATGATTATCAGCCGAACGCCCTTTCGAATCTCCTTCTTCGGCGGCGGCACTGACTATCCCGTCTGGTTCCGTGAACATGGCGGAGCGGTGCTGGCCACCACCATCGATAAGTATTGCTACATCAGTTGCCGGCAACTCCCGCCGTTCTTCGAACATCGCACGCGCATCGCCTATTCACGTATCGAACTGGTGAAGAACAATGAAGAGATCGAGCACCCCGCCGTTCGTGGCGTGCTGAAGTATCTCAATATCAATGAGGGCTTGGAAATTCACCATGACGGGGACTTGCCCGCGAGAACGGGGTTGGGTTCCAGTTCCTCCTTCACCGTCGGTCTGCTGCACACCTTGTACGCGTTACAACATGTCATGCCGAGCAAGGCGCAGTTGGCCCAGGCGGCGATTCATGTCGAGCAGGATGTGCTCGGGGAATCCGTGGGCTGCCAGGATCAAGTGCTCGCAGCCCACGGCGGGCTCTGCAAGGCCACATTCTTCCCCAACGGAGACATCGGCTACACGCCGATCATCATGCGTCCGGATCGTCTGACGTCGTTTCAAAGTCACCTGCAACTGTATTTCACGGGATTCTCCCGGATCGCCTCCGAAGTGGCCCGCGAACAGATTGATCGCACCAAACACCGACAGCGAGAACTCTCTACCATGTTGCAGATGGTCGAGGAGGGTATCGCGATCCTGACCGGTGAAGGTGATCTCGCCGACTTCGGCACCATGCTCCATGAAGCCTGGATGCTCAAACGGCGCCTGACCTCGCGCATCACCACCCCGGCCATCGACGAAATCTACACGGCGGCCCGGCAGGCGGGCGCGTTGGGAGGCAAGTTGCTGGGTGCGGGCGGGGGTGGGTTCATGCTGCTCTTTGCTCGGCCTGACGATCACGAACGCATTCGAATGGCTCTGCCAGGATTATTACAAGTGCCGTTCAAGTTCGAGGGCTTGGGAACACAAATCGTGTTCTATCAGGAAGATCAGCTGATGTTGGACGACGTCTGGGCACAGAGTTCGGCGCAGACTGCATCCCGGCTCAAAGCCGCGCTCATCGGAAAGGCAGCATGACCAAGCACCGCATGGCAGACTGCGATGTGATCATTCTCTGTGGTGGCCTCGGCACCAGGTTGAAGTCCGTCCTGTCCGATCGTCCGAAACCGATGGCCGATATTCACGGACGGCCGTTCCTGTCGATTCTTCTCGACCACTGGTTCAGGCACGGAGCGCGCCGGTTCATTTTCTGCACCGGGTACATGGGCGACTACATTGAAGCGTGGGTCCGCTCGGCGAGTGACTCCTATGAGGCCACGTTTGTGCGAGATCCCTATCCTCTGGGTACCGGGGGAGCCATGGCACAGGCCTTCCGGGTAGCGCGCAGCGAACGACTGTTCGTCATCAATGGCGATTCCTTCTGCGATGTCGATCCCGCGCGATTGCTCCGCTTTCATCTGATGAAACGCGCGCAGGGGACACTGGTCCTCGCTCGTCCGGATGGCCGGACTGATGCCGGAGACGTGGTAGTGGGGCATGACGATCGTGTGCTGTCGATGGTGGAAAAACCCGGGTGCGGCCCGACAGGTTATGTAAATGCGGGCGTGTATGTGTTCGAGCGGTCGGTTGACACACTGTTTCCTGTGCCCCCGGCCTGGTCGCTGGAGCGGGAATTCATTCCGCGGTTGGTTTCAGGGCCTCTCTACGGATTTGTAACTGCTGGCTCGCTGTTCGATATCGGAACCCCGGAACGGTTGGCGGCGTACGCAGACAGAATGGGCGCATGTCGAACGTTCCTGACATCTAAGGAGGAGAAGAATGAAAACGGCACCACTCACATCCACATCACACAGTAAAGCGTCGGAAATGGAAGAGCGGCTGCGACGCAAGGCGCAATGGGTGCGCTCGACGGTTCTGGAAATGGCCGTGAAGGCGCACAGCGGTCATATCAGTACGGCGTATTCACAAACCGAACTGTTAGTGGCGTTGTACTACGGAGGCCTCCTACGCTTTGATGCCCGAAACCCGAAGTGGAACGGGCGGGACCGGTTCATTCTCAGTAAGGGGCAGGGGGGAATCGGCCTCTATCCAATTCTCGCGGATCTGGGATACTTCCCCCTGTCTGAGTTGGAAAATTTCGCCGGCGTCGGGAATCTGCTGGGTGTTCACGCGGAATGGAATATCCCCGGTATCGAAGTCATCACCGGTTCCCTGGGCCACGGCCTTCCGATCGCGACCGGCATGGCCGAAGCGGCCTTGATGAATCGGGATGAACACCTGATCGTCTGCTTCCTCGGGGATGCAGAGCTGTTCGAGGGGTCCAATTGGGAGGCCGCGATCTATGCCGGCCATCGCGGGTATCGCAATCTTGTCTGCATCGTCGATCGCAATGGACAGGGGGTGCTCGGTCCGACGGATCCGACGGACCGGCGGCTGGCCGCCGACAATCCGCGCCTCAATCCGCTCGATAAGAAATTCAAGGCGTTCGGATTCGAGACACGTGAGATCGACGGCCATTCGTTCTCCGAAATATTTGAGGCGCTCCGCGATATGCGATCTTCGAAACGAAAGAAGCCGCTGATGATTATCGCCAACACCCGCAAGGGGCATGGCGCATCGCTGATGGAGGGGAAGCGCCTGTGGCACTATCGCGTCCCAGAAGGGGCTGACCTTGAACTGACGCGGCGCGACATCAGTCAGATGTGACCTCATGGCCATTCGAGCGCAAACGACGCGTTGCCTTTCCGGCTCCGCCGATTGCTGAAAGGAAGCATTCATGGGATCGACCAAGTTCATTCTCGGCATGCGAGATCAGTTCTTCAACGAATTGTACAAGTTGTTCCAAGAAGACCCTCAGGCGGTCTTTATTACGGCGGATAACGGCGCACCGACACTCGATCAGTTCGCCCGCGACTTTCCCGATCGCTTCTTCAACGTCGGGATCGCGGAGCAGCAATTGATCGGGATGGCGTGCGGCATGGCCTTCGAGGGGAAGAAAGTATACGTCTATGCCATCGCCCCGTTCGTGAGTCTGCGTTGTTACGAGCAGGTCAAACTGGATGTGTGCGCCATGAATCTCCCGATCGTCTTGATCGGCGTCGGGGCCGGTTATGCCTACGACATCATGGGGCCGAGCCATCACACGGTGGAAGACGTCTCCATCATGCGCGCGTTGCCCAACCTCAAGATCTACAGTATGGCGGATGGGAGGAGCGCGGGGGAACTGGCGGCCCTGGTACATCACGACCGATCGCCGCAATATATCCGATTCGATCGCGCGGGGTTGCCGGAGGTGTACGCCGAGCGGGGAATCGATATCGGCGAGGGGCTGACTCAGCTGCGATCCGGCAGCGATCTGTGCATCGTCACGTCAGGAGTAATGGTGCATCAGGCGTTGACGGCAGCCGATCTCCTCCATCAGAGCGCAGGGTTGAACGTCGGTGTGATCGATGTATTCCGGCTCAAGCCGCTCAACGGCGAGGCACTCAAGAAGCACCTGCACAATGTGGCGCGTGTCGTTACGCTGGAGGAACATCTTTTGGCTGGCGGCCTGGGTAGTCTCGTGGCCGAATGGATGATCGATGAAGATCTTCGCATGCCGACGATGAGAATCGGCCAGGACGATCGGTTTGTATTCGATTACGGCGGCCGCAAGGCGATCTGGGAGAAGTACGGCCTGGATGTCGGGGCGGTGGTCGCGAGGATCGCCGGCTGGATGCGTGGGGAGTCTGGAAAGGTTGTCAAAGTGCCTCGCCTTGAGGCACACGGGGTCCCGCAGGGGACGGCATACTAATGGGAGCGGCCATGATGCCACAGGCCAGACTGGACGTGCTTCTGGTCAATCCAGGAAGCCGGACCCAGATCTATCAAGCTTTGGGAAGCTCCCTGAGCGCTATTGAGCCTCCCGTATGGGGCGGGCTCATCGCGACCTTCCTCCGTCGTCGCGGGATAGGGGTTGAAGTGCTCGATGCGAATGCCGAAGACCTGCTTCCGGGGGAAGTGGCCGCGCGGGTGAAGGAACGATCACCTCGACTTGTTGCGGTGCTGGTCTACGGGCACAATCCTTCTGCGTCTACACAGGTGATGCCTTCAGCCGGAGCAATTTGTCGATCGATCAGGGAGCAGGACCTTCCGAGCAAGGTGCTGCTGCTGGGTGGCCATGTCGCGGCGCTTCCGGAACGCACCTTGCGCGAGGAGGCTGCCGATTTTGTCTGTGACGGCGAAGGACTCTACACCATCACGGACTTGGTGGCAGCTTTGAAGGAACACTCCACCGACTGGAACCGCGTCAGGGGGGTCTATTACTGGAGCGATGGAACGATCCGAAGGTCCACTCCTGCGCCCAACATCGAACAGTTGGACGAGGAGATCCCTGGACTGGCCTGGGACCTGCTTCCTATGGAGCGATATCGCGCTCACAACTGGCACTGTTTCGGCTTTCTCGACCGACGCAGTCCTTATGCGTCGCTCTACACCACTTTGGGCTGTCCCTACCACTGTTCGTATTGCTGTATTCAAGCTCCGTTCAAGAGCGGAGAAGCGGCGTTAGGGTATCAACGGGAAGTCAACAGCTACCGCTTCTGGTCTCCTCAAACGATCGCGGCGGACATCGATCGTCTGGTGCTGCAGTACGGTGTGCGCAACATCAAGTTTGCCGATGAAATGTTCGTGCTCAATCGACGGCATGTCATGGAACTGTGTCGATTGCTGATCGAGCGCCGATATGACTTGAACATCTGGGCCTATGCCCGCGTGGATTCGGTGAAGGACGGCATGGAGGAGTTGCTCGTCCGTGCAGGAGTGCGGTGGCTCTGTTTCGGCATCGAGTCGGGGAGTGCGAAAGTCCGCAACGATGTGCTCAAGACGTTTGAGCAGGACCAAATCGCGCGGACCATCCACAGGGTGAGGGCCGCCGGCATCCATGTGATCGCCAATTACATTTTCGGATTGCCGGAAGACGATCACGACACCATGCAAGCGACGCTCGATCTGGCGATTGATCTGAACTGCGAATTCGCCAACTTTTATTGCACCATGGCCTATCCAGGCTCGGCACTCTACCGACGAGCCGTAGAGGAAGCGTGGCCGTTACCGAACTCCTGGACCGCGTACTCCCAACATGCCGTTGATTCGCTCCCGCTTCCCACGCGCCACCTGTCGGCGAAGGACGTGCTTGCTTTCCGCGACAAAGCGTTCGAGACCTATTTCGATCGCCCGGCCTATAGGGCGATGTTGGCGGAGCGCTTCGATGAACAGACCGTGCGCCACGTTCAGGAGATGACATCGCGGAAGTTGGTCCGCCGGCTGCCTACCGCCGACGCCCATGCGGCACGTACCTTGTAGGACGTCTGCAACCACAGGACAGGATGGAATTCTCCGGCTTCAACCGCCGAGCATGAGGACACATGATGTTAGGACGACGTGATGGAACATGCCAGGGAGCCAGGGCACTTCTCATATTGCTCGATTTTCAGACCTGGGCGACCGCCAGACCCTGGACCTATTCCGCCAGTTACGCCGTCCAAGAAGGGTTGGCGGCGAACGGGGTGGAGTGCGTCACCGTTCCGGCCATTGCGGAACATGGCTGCGCGACACCCGCGTCCTGGGTCTACCATGCGAAGAAGGCGCTGAAGGGCCAGCGGTTCGATCAAGTGTGGTTATGGCTGATCCATACCCCGCTGGATCAGTCGACGCTGGAGTGGGTCGGTGAACTCGCCCCTGTACGTATAGGAGTCCTGATGGAATCTCTTCGGTACGACGAAGAGGATTACCAATGGGCGCCGAAACTGCGGGCGCGCTTACCCGAACTGCAGCGGCAACTGCCCTACTTGACCCATGTGCTGACGCCGGATGAGCGAGATGCAGCCGAGTTGGGCGCGCTCGACGGTCCTCGGGTCCTCTGGTGGCCGCAGATGGTGCTGGAACGGTTTATCACTCCTCCGCCGGGAGTACCCATCCGTACTCAGGCGGTGTTCCACGGCACTCCCTATGGCCGACGGCAAACCTGGGTCGGTCATCCCGCGTTGCGCACCCGTTTGCATTGCGCATCTCCGGCAAACCCGCCCAGTCCTAACCAGCGACGATTCGACGAACTGCAGCACACCGCCGCACGGTTTCTGGCCGGTGGAGAAACGGTCACCGCTGCGGCAGTGAACGAGTATGCCCAGGCTCTTCGCACAGTACGGTTGGCGGAATTTCGTGATTGGATGGCGCACTTGGCTGAATGGCCGGCGATCGTCAACCTGCCCAGCCTGGCGAAATTTTATGGCGGGCGCGTGTTCGAAGGCGTGGCTGCTGGGCGGCCCGTCATTTCCTGGAACATGCCAGCGCATCCAAAGAATATGGCGCTCTTGGAGCCAGGGCGCGAATGTCTGCTGTTTGATGCCGACCGCCCCGATGACCTGGCGGCCCAGATCGATCGGATTCTCCGTGATCCTGTCTATGCGCAAGCGATGGCACGTCGGGCACAGGATCGGGTGCGGTGTTGTCATACGGCTGAGCGGCGAGTCCGGGAGGCCCTGGAGTGGGTGAGTCGGGGTGTGGAGCCCAATTATGGGGTGAGGGAACAGGGAGTTGTTCTGACGTCTCGGATCGCAGAGACAGAGGACAGGATGGATCAGAATGCGTTTTATGTGAATCTGTTCGTGAATCAACCGGCCTGGTCGACCCCGGAACCTAACCCCGACGAAGCCGCGCGCTGGTCGAAAATCG